>Ga0335081_10019340_pt1 | contig 11011 bp, 9 predicted proteins | sample Lox_Sample_35_FD_206713 | JGI IMG/M metagenome (GOLD analysis project Ga0335081, IMG submission 206713) | Soil microbial communities from Loxahatchee National Wildlife Refuge, Florida, United States - Lox_Sample_3.5 | ecosystem: Environmental > Terrestrial > Soil > Wetlands | place: USA: Florida...
CTGAATAACCCTCAAGGTGTCCGTTCTTAGCGGCGCGTGACCGCGAGGAGCGCTAGCCGGGCCTGGATTGACCATGCTGATCGAGGCCGGCGTGACCTGCCGGCTGCAAGACGGCGTGCGCGCCCGACACCATAGCGCCAGGAAGCGCTGAGACGGGACAGGCCGCAGGCGTCGCGTAGCCACTATGGCCGCCCGCGCGGGCCTATTCTGAGCCCCTGGTCCCCGGCCGCTCCGTCGCCGGGGAGCAGGATCCTTCCAGGTTCCTGGTTCGGGGCCCGACGCCCCGCAGCTGTCCGGATGTGAGCTCGCCGCACCTGCACCGGGCAGAGACCTTCGGTGGCCGCGCCCTCGGGAAGGCGGATGCTGGCTACGGATGGCTGCGCGTCGAGCTCGAGCAGCCCGGCGTGCTGCTCCTGCGCTGTCTGGGCCCTCGGCGGGCCGAGGGGAGTGGCGGTCGCCATGTCCGACAGGGCCCACTGGTTTGGACATGCTCATCTGCATGGTGAATGAGCATGCTCTGGATTGTCGTCCGCGGTCCTGTCGCTCTGGGGGCGTCTGCGGTTAGCGTCTGGCTAGCGATGCGGTGGGGAGGGCCGTCATGTTGATCAATCGCACGACCGGATCGGCCAGCGTGGTCCCGGAACTCGTCTACGTTGACGTGGAGCAGGCCGTCGACTGGCTGTGTGCGGCCTTCGGCTGCACCGAATTGTGGCGTGCTGGTGGGCACCGGGCCCGGATCGCGTTCGGCAACGGGGTGCTCATCGTCGCGGACGCCGATCCTGACTATGGGCGGGCCGCACCGAAGCGCGATGAGCCGCACTGCCACTCTGTACTGGTCAAAGTCGACGATGTCGATGCTCACCATGACCGCGCACGGCAGCACGGAGCGCGAATTCTTGGTCCGCCGAGGGACTACCCCTATGGGGAGCGCCAGTACTCGGCGGAGGATCTGGAAGGGCACCGCTGGACCTTCACGCAGGCCATCGCCGATCTGGCTCCCGAGGAATGGGGCGGAACGTCGGCGTCAGCGCTGACCGACGGAGGCACAGATCATCTGTCGGAGCCACTCTAAGCCGCTAGCCATATCGGCGATAGGCAACTGCAGACTGCACGCATGCCGCGATGAGCGCGACTGCGGCCGGGGTTCCTTTCCGGTGTTGTGTGGGCAGCCCCGGTGGTGCCGGGGCTGGTTCCGCGCCTGATGTCAGCCCATGCTTTCTGTGCGTGGTCTGGCTGGTTTGGTCGCGGTTGCGGCGTGCCGCCTGGTTTTTACGGCTTCTGCAGGAGATGCTGGTGTTGCGGGATATTCCTGAGGTGCCGGGGAGGCTGATGGGTGATGGCCGCGCCGTTTGCCCCTGACCCCGAGCCGGGGAGAGGCGGGAGCGCACTAGTGTCGTGGGCGGAGCGGACCGCCCGCCGGGACTGGCGTCCGGCCGGGCGCGGCATGGTGCGGTTCATGTTCTACGGCCGGGTCTCGACCGAGGACTGGCAGGATCCGGTGACGTCGCGGGCGCGGCAGCGGGAGCAGGCCGAGGCACTGGTCCGCGGCCACAGCGTGATCGTGGCGGAGCTGTTCGACGTAGGGGAGTCCCGGACGGTCGCGTGGGCGCGGCGCTCGAAGTCCGCTGCGCTGGTCGCTCAGCTGGCCGATCCGGACCGCGGGTGGGACGCGGTCGTGATCGGGGAGTACGAGCGGGCGTTCTACGGCAGCCAGTACGCGGCGATGGCGCCGTTGTTCGAGCACTACGGCGTCCAGCTGTGGATGCCCGAGACAGGCGGCCGGGTCGATTATGCCTCTGAACATGATGAGAAGACGATGACCGTGCTGGGGCTGTCGTCCAAGCGGGAGATTACCCGGACCAGTATCAGGGTCCGCACCGCGATGGCCGTCCAGACCAGAGAGCAGGGCCGGTACCGGGCGGCCGTCCGCCGTACGGGTACAGGCTGGCTGATGCCGGCCCGCACCCGAATAAGGCGCACGCCGCGTGGGGCCGGCGCGCGCACCGGCTGGAACCCGACCCGGCGACCGCGCCTACGGTCCGGTGGATCTTCGCCCAGCGCCTGGCCGGGCATTCAGTGGCGCGTGGCTTGAACGAGGCCGCGGTGCCGTGCCCGTCCGCAGCCGACCCCGGCCGCAACACGCACCGGACCGGGGCGGGCTGGACACTCGGCACGGTCACCACGATCCTGGAGAACCCCCGGTACACGGGCCGCCAGGTATGGAACCGGCAGCGCACCGACACCGAACTGGCCGACCCCGCCAATGTGACCCTCGGGCACACGAGCGTGCAGCGGTGGAACCTGCCCGGCGGCTGGGTGATCTCGAACCGGCCCGCGCACCCGGCGCTGGTCAGCGAGGACGACTTCGTTGCCGCGCAGGATGTTAATGCCGCCCGCGGCCCGATCCCGCAGGACGAGCCTGTACCGCGCCGGTACCTGCTTGCCGGGCTGCTCGCCTGCGGCATGTGCGGGCGGCGGATGGAATCAGCCTGGTCCAACGGCAAGGCCGCGTACCGATGCCGGCACGGCTGCACCAGCGTCATGGCACCGGACCCGGCCCGGGCCAAGAACACCTATGTGCGCGAGGACAAGCTCCTGCCGCACCTGCCCGCCCTGCACCTGCTGCTGACCAGCCCGGCGACACGCGCCCGGCGCCGCACCCGGGCCGGGGCCGACGTCAGGAGCACCATGAGCCCCGCCGAGGTGATCGGGTACCTGCGAGAGCACCAGATCACCCTGACCTGGGACCCGGCCGCAGCTGCTTTGCAGGCACGCGCCACCAAGACTGCCAAGACCGTCACCGTGGGAACACGCTAACCAGGCTGCAAACGCCCTGATCAGGAAGGAAGAGAACGCTCGGAACGCCGATCGCCCCGGCGCTGGCGGCAGCCTCCGCGGCGGGGTGACGATCCGCCATGCCCGAAATCAGGCAGATATGGGAAATCATGTGTCCGAGGGGGACTCGGTCACCGCTGGTGGTGCTGCATCACCGATTCGGTGATGTATCACCAGTCCAAGCTAACACGGCACGGGACGGCCGGGCCCGCATTCCGCAGGCGACACGCGGCGGCAGCACCGGCCTGCCCGGCCGGTCCCGGCATGTGACCTGCGGAAACAACGAGGACGGTGAGCCGGGACCGGGCCGCACGCAGGGCCGGACCGCGGCAGCCCGCAGCGCGGCGCTTGATCATCAGGAAAGCACAGTGACAGCCTCCCGTTGCTGCTCGCCAGTTCCCGCACCGCAGCCGCAGCCCCGTAAACCGGCTCGATGACCTCGCCACCGAGTTGAACCCCCATAAAACCGAGTTGAACCCCATAAGGCAGTCCCCGGCGGCTAGCCGCGCCAGAGCAGATCAGCAAGCGGCGCCTTTCCGCGCACGGCGCATAGCTCACCGGCAATGGCGCAGAGCCGGCGGTCACCTCGCCTGCGATCCGCGGCACCCGTGACGTACCACCACCGCCACTGGCGTAGCGTGCGCGCGCGTACCGCCGATCTGCTCGGTTTCCGCCGGTAGGGTGCGCGCGCCTGCAGCCGCGCATAAGGAACATTCGGTGCCACTCCGTCCGGCCTGGACGCTCAGGTTAACCTCCGAGTTGCTGGCGGCACCCGGTGTGGCTGTCCACTACACCGGGGTGATCCGCGATGCGTAGGGCTGGGAGGGCGTACGCCTGCAGGACGGGTTTGGCATTGCCGGCGCGTCCGAGTCCGGCCCCTGCGCTTCCTTCGCCATGAACGGGCGCTTCGTGACATGATGGCTGCGAGGCTGACGCTAGGCGGAGGACCGGCATGACAACTCAGCCAGCCGACAAGGACACCCTGATCCAGGCTGCGCGCGCCGAGCGCAGGCAGCATCGGTCGGGCGCATCCATGGTGGCGATGCTTGGCGTGGCTGTGGCCTTGGGCGTGGTGGGCTGCCTGCTCATCTTCGTGCCTCACCTGGTCACCATGCTCCTGCCCGGGCCGCTCAGGCTCCTAGGGGGCTTGTCGATGCCTGTCTTTATCACCCTGGGCATTGTTGCCCTCGGGATGGCCGGGTTCTTCCTGCTGGCGGCGCTCGCGTCGAGCCCGCTGGCCTCGTGGGGCAATAAGCTGCCGGGGGACTGCCCGAGCTGTGGCCAGCCCCGGCTGCGCTCGGATACGGTGCCGGGCGGGACGAGCGGCAATGTCAGGGATGCGCCCCGTGGCGTTGTTACCCTTTGCGAGACCCGCGGGTGCAACTACGCGGCTGCCCGCGTCACCCGCGCGAGCGGCGCGACTTCAGCTGAGTAGCTGACACGACCTGTTTCCTGAGACGCTATGGCTCGAGTGTCGATCTAGTGCCGATCAGTGGACTGTCCGCACTGGCTCCAGCGGACCCGCTGTGGGCAGGCAGTGCACACTCGGCAGGGATCCGGAGCAAGAGCGGACGCTCTCGCTGTCGTGGTCGAGAACCCGATGGGGTGAATAGGTGTTCAGCATCGCGATTTATTCGTCGGCGGGTAGTTCATGTCCCAGCGGAGGGGTGCGGGCCTGCAGATGGCCGTAGCGGACATCGAGGCCGCCCACGCCGAGAGCACGGCTTATCCAACCGCGACCGGAAGGCACCTCCGATGACACACGGTGTGTGATCGACGCTCGTAAGGACGACGCGCGCACTCCCGCCCTTATGTCCTTTCGGCTGGTGTGTGATGGCGTCGGCCATTGACAGCACAGAGCTGGTCGTTCGGAGTGGACTACCGTTGATCTTGACGGCCCTGATCCCGTTCGTGGGGCGCGCCGGGGTTGGTTCGCTGACCTGTGCCAGGCGGTTTCTGAGCCGCCGGGATGACAGATTGATGCCGTACGGGTGGGGCCGCCGCGGGCTGTCCTGACCGTCGTGTCAGGGTGGGACCCGTCAGGTGCGATCATGCGGGGAGCTGCCAGCCGCCGACGGCGGCGTTGGCCACGTCGCACGGGCCAGACGGGTGCCGCAGAGCGCAATGGGAGGAGATTCCAGCCATGCGAGTGGTGCTGGCGCAGCAGCTGGGCGGGATCGACAACGTGGAGCTGGGTGAACGGCCAGCCCCAGTCCCTGCGGCAGGACAGGTGCTGATCAGGGTTCATGGCGCTGGCGTCGGCCCGTGGGACGTCGGGTTTCTCAGCGGCGGCTTCCCGGGGCTTACCCTGCCGTTCGTCGCGGGTCAGGAAGTCGCCGGCGTGGTCGAGGCGGCTGGGGACGGGGCCGACGTCCAGCCAGGCGAGCGGGTGTACACGAGCCTGTTCCCGGCCGGCGGCGGGTTCGCCGAACTGGCGCTCGCGCCGGCGGACCGCGTGGCCCCCATGCCCGGCCAGGTGAGCTTCGCCGAAGCGGCCGGGCTGGTGATCGGCGGCGGGACCGCCTACAAGGGCCTGGTCGACCTGGGGCGGCTGCAGGCCGGCCAGTCCGTGCTCATCACCGCCGCGGCGGGCGGCGTGGGCAGCCTCGCCGTACAGGTCGCGGCGGCTGAGGGCGCTCGCCCGCTGGGCGTGGCCAGCCCGGCCAACCACGATTACCTGCGAGGCTTGGGCGCCAGTGAGGTATTCGACTACCACGCCGCCGACTGGGTCCAGCAGGTGCGTGCCGCCGTTCCCGGCGGCGTCGACCTGCTCTTCGATGCCGCTGGCGGCCAGACCCGCGACCAAGCCCTCGGTGCGGTCCGCGACGGTGGCCGGGCGATTTTCATAGTTCTGCAAAGTCCTCCTCCCGCCCGGCTCGAGCGCGGCATCACGAGCGAATCGTTCGCCGCCCACGTCGACCGGCAGCGGCTGGAGGCACTGAGCCGCCTGGTCGACTCCGGCAAGCTGCGCCCGCAGGTCGAGGCGGTCTTGCCGCTGGAAGAGGCCCGTGAGGCGCTGGCACGGGTCGCGGGCAGGCACACCCGCGGCAAGATCGTGCTCCAGATCGGGCCGTAGCGGCGGACCTCCAAGGGCCTGCACAGCAGGTCCAAGCGGACACAAGCCGCGGTTATCGCCAGGCCCTCGGCTTCGGCCTCATCGGGAGGGTCTCGCCTGCCGCACTGCACCAACCGCGTCCCGAACCGGCTGATCTGCGCGTCCTCACACCCGCAGCCGGCCCAGCCCCCGGGCGCTCCGAGTCGGCGTGGCGCCGGGCCAGGTATCCAGTCACACTGTCGTCGCTAGCGCCCGGTGCAGTTAAGCCGAGCAGGGCCCTGGCGTCGGCGAGGAGTTCCGCCTGGCGGTGCCAGTCACCTCCCGCGAAGGTCACGACCACGCGCCGGGCGCCCCGGTGGGCGGCGTCGGCCAGATGGGCGGCGACGTCGTCTGTGGTGCCGGTGAGGAGCATGTCCCGGACGTATTCGGCGGGGATGCCGAACGGGCCGTCCACATCGGCCAGCTGCCGGGCCAGCGTGTGCTCATCGGGCAGGGCCGGATCACCTCTCAGTGCGGTCAGCATGGACGCAGTGACCTGCGGCACCGGGCGGTTCCGCGCTGCGGCGAGCTCAGCGAGCCGCGCGGTGCCTTCTGCTAGCCCGCCGGCCGTCATGGCGAACCAGCCATCGCCGCGCTCGGCGGCCCGGGCCAGCGCCGCCTCCGACATGCCGCCGACCAGGATGGGAGGGACCGCGGCCGCCGGGACGAGCTGAACCACCGGGCCGTCTGGCCGGTCGTCCAGCCGGGTGGGCTGCCCGGCGATCAAGCCAGGAAGGACGCGCAGCGCGGCGTCCGTGCGCCGGCCGCGTTCGCGCCGGGGTACCCCGGCCGCGGCCCATGACGCCTGGTGGCGGTCTCCTCCCGCGCCAGCGCCGAGAATCACCCGGCCGCCCGACACGTGCTGCAGCGAGGCGACCTGCTTGGCGACCCAGATAACGGGGTGCAGCGGAAGGATCAGCACGCCGAACCCGAGCCGGACCCGGGTGGTGGCCCCGGCCGCGGCCGACAACGCGACCGTGCTGTCGATCAGCGGTGTCCCCGTCCCCGCAATAAGCTGGTCAACCGCCCACACCGACTCCAGGCCGAGATCCTCGGCATGCCGCGCCGCCGCCGCGATGTCCCCCGGCAGTTCCCCTGGCCTGCTCATGCTGGGGAGAAATACTCCGACATCCGGCCCTGGCATGGCTTGGTTCCCTCCATCGTCAGCTACCTGCCTAACCCCAGGACCGTCGTCGGCAATCCCGCACCTCCAGGAGCAGACACGTAAATGCCGTCCAGAACAAGCGTGATACGGCAGCCTGGACCACCCCGGGCTCTGGCGACTGGCCAGGCTGACAGGTGTCGAGGGCCAGAAGCCAGTAGCCCGGACTGACTCGCCGGAACTATGTCGCCCGACGAGCGCCTCGTAACCCACGGCAGCCCGCGGTCTCGCGATACGCGATATATCCGCCTGGCGCATGTCCCCGCTGCTCGGCGCTGCTGACCCTAGCGCTCAGATCGGGTCAATCTGCGCGCTAGGCCGATGGCCGCCGGAGCCGGCGCTGGCTATGGGGAGCCGGGCAGGTGGTCGTAGAACTCGCGCAGCGCATCGGCGTAGCCTGATGGATTCTGAAGCCAGTGCACGTGACCAGAATCTGGCAGCGTCACCTGAATGGCATGCGGAAACCGGCTTCTGACGATCTGGGTGCCGTCGGCGAAAATATCGGAGGCACCGTACAGGACCAGCGCGGGTCCCTCATAGCTCGATGCTCCCTTGAGCGCGTCCGGGTGTTCCCGTGAAATCGCCCGGTCGGTCTTGATCATGGCTACCGCGGAAGCGCCGGCCAGCCACGCCGGGTCAGGATCGGGGGCAGATCCGGGATCGGGAAAGTAGTTGTGCCACGTCTCGGTCATCACGTGACGCATCGACCAGGCCCGGGCCGGGCCGGGGATCACCAGGCCCGAACCGTAGGCGTAGAAGCGGAGGGTGCCCAGGATTCCCGCGCGGGCATGTTCGATGCGGAAGGATTCACGCTTGGTTCGCTTCCACTGGCCGCCGACGCCGAGCGAGGAGCTGACCAGGACGAGACTGCTGACCCTGTGCGGGTAGGCCGAGACGTATGCCTGAGCGAGCAGACCGCCCCAGGAATGCCCCAGCACGTGCCAGGACGCGACGCCTGCGTGAGTCCGGATGGCCTCAATATCGTCCAGGTAGGCGGGGAGCTCGTACCGCCCGTCACGGCACCCGGATTGACCGGTTCCGCGCTGGTCAGAGCTGATGCACCGGAACCTGGGCAGCATCGGGGCCGTTGTGGCCTGCATGTAGTCCGGCACTCCGGGGCCGCCATGGAGCAGGAGCAGCGGTTCGCCGTCGTCACGGCTCTGCCGAACCGCCAGGACAGCGCCGGCAGATTCCACCAGGAATTGCTCCATGCAGGCATCCTGGGGCCGGGCCTACCCGGGCGGAAAGAGCCGTTAGCCCTGAGCCCGGTACCAGCCTTCATCGGCAGCGTCGTTCGGGCTCGCCCCGTGTCCGGCGCGGACGCGAGCCGTCTGTGCTTTGATGGGTGCCCGCTCGGGTTCGATGTATGAGATGTATGAGATGCGAGTCGTCACCACTCCGCTGCCAGCCCAACCGGCAGCACGGTCTACCCGGTCAGGGCGCTCGCGAGTTCCGGCGCACCGAGCTGGGCTATCGGCGTGCGGGCGCCAAGTTGGCCAAGCCGACTCGGCGATCGGGCTGGACGCCGGATCCGCGAGCCAGTCACCCTCAGCGACTGGCGCCGGTCCCGGGACTGCGCAAGTGTCTGCCGCCGTTCCGCGTGACCGGATCTCGGCGCCCATCAGTTCAGGCGCGCAGCACTGGGCATGTGCCACCCCGTGTTTGCGGCAACGCGTCGGGTACCACATGATGCCGCCGTCTCAGCCTGGCGATGCCTGGCTGAGCCGCTGGGCGGGCTGGGATGCTTTCCTGGAGAGGCGGCCGGCCTGGCATACCCGCGGGCCGTTTCGGCGCGAGGACGACTGCAAAGGAGGTGGGATGCCGATTCCCCGGGTCGTACGGCAGTGGAACAAGGCCGGGCTGAACCGGATCACCACGCACATCGCCCCCTGGATGCCCGGCTTCGGGGTAGTCATCCACCGTGGCCGGCGCTCCGGCCGCCTGTATCAGACGCCGGTCAGTGTGTTCGCCACCAAGGACGGCTACCTCTTCGCCCTGACCTACGGTTCGGACACCGACTGGGTCAAGAACGTCCTGGCCGCGGGCGGTTGCGAACTGCGGACGCGCGGACGCGCCGTCCGGCTGACCTCACCGCGCCTGTATCACGACGAGTCCCGGCGCGATATCCGCCCGCTGGAACGGCAGGTACTGCGGATTATCGGCGCCGCTGATTTCCTGTCCCTCAAGACCGCGTCAGCACCGGGCTGAGACGGAACGCCTCTGTTACCCTCCGTCTTCAGCGCTGGTTAGCGCTCACGACTCGTATCCATTCGGCGCTGCTACAGGCTGGATGCCGATCAGGGCGCTGCTGACCCGGCTCGGGTTGTTCTGCGTCCGAGGCTGGGCGGCCGCCGGGTTGTGGTCTTGTCCGGGCATGGTGGGGTAGAGGCCTGCGACGAACCGCAGACCGCATCGCCGGGCGCACGCGAGGGTCATCCGGTCGACGCGTCAGAGAAAGGGGCAGAAGATGGCTGAGGTTGTGCTCTTTCACCACGCGATGGGACTGACCCCCGGCATCGCCGCCTTCGCCGACGAGCTGAGCCGCGCCGGGCATACCGTGCACACGCCCGACCTGTTCGAGGGCCGCACCTTCGGCACCATCGAAGAAGGGATGGGGTATGCGCAGGAGATCGGCTTCCCCGACGAGGTAATCGCGCGTGGCGTCCGGGCGGTCGAGGCGCTGCCTGCCGAGCTGGTGTACGCCGGCTTCTCGCTCGGCGTGGTCCCTGCCCAGAAGCTGGCGCAGACGCGGCCGGGAGCGCGGGGGGCGCTGCTGGTCTATTCCTGTGTACCGGTTTCGGCGTTCGGCTCCGCCTGGCCCGACGGGGTACCGGTGCAGATACATGGGATGGACGCCGACCCGATCTTCGTTGGCGAGGGCGACATCGACGCCGCCCGTGCGCTCGTCGCGCAGGCCAAGGACGCGGAGCTATTTCTCTACTCCGGCGACCAGCACTATTTCGCCGACAGCACGCTGCCGTCGTACGACCCGGACGCTACCGCGCTGCTGATCCAGCAGGTGCTCGACTTCCTCCGCGTGCGGTAGGCGACGTCCGGCAAGACAATCCCACACCAGCAGCGCCGCCCAGACATCAGGCCGGTACTGCCCGGATAGGCAGGCGCGCTGTGGTAGGACCATGAGCCGGAAGCAAACATTCTGCGCGCGGAACACCATGCATCAAGCGCGATCACTTCCCGCGCCTATTCGGCAGGCCCTGCAGCACGCCGCTTTCCATGTCACGCTCTGCATTCGGCCGAATCTCACGGCTCGGCGCAAAATATCCGATCTGCGCGGCAATCCTGGTCGCCGAAGCGGCCGCCGGTAACGCGCCCGAACGGCCGATCTGTGCCTCCGCCGAGCGGGCCTGGTGTGGGTCGGCCGCCGCGCGGATCAGAATGATCGGGATGCCGCCGCGATCGGTGCCCGGCAAGCAGCGCGGGTCCGGCAGCACACGCCGCGGAGCAGCCGGTGGCGGCGGGATCGTAGGCTGACGGCCGTGAAGCGGGTTCTGCTGACCGGCATGTCAGGCACCGGGAAGTCCAGCGTGATCGGCGAGCTGGCCGCGCTCGGATACAAGGCCGTCGACACCGACCACGGCTGGTGCGAGCCGCTGCCAGACGGGCGGCAGCGGTGGCGGGAAGACGCTATCGCCGCGCTGCTGGACGCCGAGGACGCGGATGTCGTGTTCATCGCCGGGTGCGAGGAGAACCAGGCCCGTTTCCATTCCCGTTTCGACCTGATCATCTTGCTCAGCGCACCCGCGCAGACCATGGTCGAAAGACTGGCGGCCAGGACCGGTAACCCGTACGGCAAGGCACGCGGCGACATGGACCGGGTCCTCGGTGACCTGGCCGTGGTCGAGCCGCTGCTGCGGAAGGCGGCCGATCACGAGATCGGTACCACCATCCCGCTCGCCGAC
>Ga0335081_10019341_pt1 | contig 11011 bp, 11 predicted proteins | sample Lox_Sample_35_FD_206713 | JGI IMG/M metagenome (GOLD analysis project Ga0335081, IMG submission 206713) | Soil microbial communities from Loxahatchee National Wildlife Refuge, Florida, United States - Lox_Sample_3.5 | ecosystem: Environmental > Terrestrial > Soil > Wetlands | place: USA...
CTTCCTGGTTAAGCAGATCCTCGAATACGAACCCGTATTTCTGGTTTTCTAGCCGTGCCAAGCTGGCACTCCCCAATACGAAACGTTCGTCACCTGATGTTGTACGGGCCACGCCTAAAAATCACGATAGGTCCTCCAATGCTAAGAGTCGCCGGCACGCAACCGTCGAGGCTGGGCCAGACGCAAACCCGAATTACGGAGACCGATGCCCTGATCGATACTGGGGCGCAAAGGACCGTAGTTGCATTGGAAGCTATACAGAAAGTGGGGCTCTCTAAGATCAACGAAACCGAGCTCCGCACAGCTGGTGGAATCGTTAAAGCGGGTGTCTACGCGGCTTCTCTGCAGTTTCCGAGGTGCGGTTTCAAGAGCATTGAAGTTATGGAAGTTTCGGGTTGTGACCTTTCCCATATACCGCTCTACAGGTGTCTAATCGGGAGGGATGTTTTGTCGCGTTGGAGCTTCCAATACGACGGAGTCCTAGGTACGTGGCTCGTATCAGAAGACGGAGCGACGTCTTGGGTGGCGCCACCTCAGGGGTTCGACCCAGATCTTTGGGGTGGGTAAAACTAAGCTCACAGCATCGCCAACCGACTACCGTGTCGGGATCTTCCCAGTTAAGTAGACTTCCACTCTGAGGAGTTGTGGACGAACGGTGCGGCCTTTAGGTCTAATCGGTTTTCGAACCACGTCAAAATCAAGCCTCATTTGAGCATTGTTCCTCGGCACGTGAGCCAGTGTGCGATGCTTCTTCTGCTTTACGTTTGTCGAACAATTTTCTACAGATTGATGGTCATCGATGCGGCCATCTCGACTCCAAATTGGATCTATATCGCAGAATCGGAGGTGGGTGCATTCGCAGCGCGCGGGATCACAACACTGGTGTTCTCCGAGACTACAACTTGCACATTCCTCGGAGCAAGTGGCAAAAGGGAACTTACGACGGCGCTTGTTATACACGCGCAACCTCTTTCGATTCCGAGAATTCCGAGAAGGGCGGCAACGAAAAAATTTTTCGATTGCCGCGCTTGCAAGTTTCCGGCGGTTGCGCGAGAATACACACCGAACCCGCGCACCGTCGCAAACGGTGTTCACGCTCCGCACAAGAGTTTTGGGTTCTCAGGGCCGTCGCGGTTGCACCCGCAGACGGCCTTTATAAATCTGTCCTCAAATCCGCATCGGCATCACAATATACCGATACTTATAGTCATCTCCCTCAGCCGGCCGCAGCTGCCCCGCCGATTGCGGATCCTTCAGCTCCAGCCGCACCTCCGCGGTGCCCGCCGCTTTCAAGAACTCGACGAGATACGAGGCGTTGAAGCCAATCGTCATCGCATCTCCGGTGTACGGAGCCTCAAGCGAATCCTCCGACTCGCCCGCTTCAGTAGACGAAGCGGATATCTTCACTTCACCCTTCTCCAGCTTCATTCGCACCGCGCGCGACCGCTCATCGGCGAACTGCGCCACGCGCAGGATTGCCGCATTCAGCTCATCCGCATTCAGCGGAACGATTTTGGTATTGTCCTTCGGCAGCACAGCTTCAAAGTTCGGGAATTGTCCGGTCAATTGCCGTGAAGTCAGCAGGCGCGATCCGATCCGGAAGAACAGCGTCGATTCGTCCTTCGCAAACTCGATCGTCTCTGCATCGGTCGAGTCCAGCAGCGACTTCAACTCGTCCATTGCCTTCTTCGGAACCAGCGTTTTCATCTCGCCCGAGACGCCTTCGAACTTCTCTCCGGCTCGTTCGCAATGCGCCAGGCGATGTCCATCCGTGGCTACCATTGTGATCGACTCGGGCTTGAGCAACATCAGCGCACCGTTCAGCGTGTAGCGTGACTCCTCATTGGAAATCGCAAATCCGGTCCGAGCAATCAAACCGCGCAAAACTTGCGCCGGAATCGTAATCACACCTGAAGTCGGAAATGCCGGCAGGCTGGGGAAATTCGACTTCGCCATACCGACCATCTTCGTATTCGACCGCCCACAGCGAATACTAACCCAGTGATTCTCCAGCAGCTTGATCGTGATGTCGGCATCCGGCAGCAGCTTCACGTAGTCATGCAGCTTGCGCGCCGGGATCGTACACGATCCTTCCTTCTTCACCTTCGCATTACAAGAAGTGCGCAGGCTGAGGTCGAGATCGGTCGCTGTCAGCGACAGTCGGTCTCCCGCTGCCTCAAACAAATAATTGGAAAGGATCGGAATTGTGGTCTTACGCTCGACCACACCCTGGGTGGCAGTCAACTCGCGCAGCAGTTCAAACTTGCTGACTGTGATCTCCATGGTACCCGCGGCAACGGCGGCCTCCACCGGCATAAGTCAGTCTCCCCGAAAGGGTGTCCCCTCTTTTGCTGCTCTCGCAAAAGCTGGGCTCCTTACTTCTTCTCTTTTCTTATATCAAATGCAAAACCATTAAAACCAGCAGTAACAGTAGGCCCTGCGGAAACGTGGAAAACTTTCCCAACCCCCCTGTTCCCGCTAACTTCCCATCTTACCCTTGATGTGAGAAATCGGTTTCTTCTGCTTAGGAGCCCCTAGTGAATCCCGCCCCTCACTTCGATTCTTACCCGCCGATTCACAACTTCCACATCAAGTTCACAGCCACCTACGTGGAAGACCCGATTGTAAAGTGGAAATCCATCGCCCACCCGCGATCTATCCGCCTAATTGCTCGGTGAGTTTATTGATCAGTCTGTTTAAATCTTTGTCGTTCTTGCGAATCTCTTCGATCTTCTCCACCGAGTGCAACACGGTCGTGTGATGCTTTCCACCAAACTGTCTTCCAATTTCAGGCAATGACGCTTCGGTCAAATGCTTTGCCAGGTACATCGCAATCTGCCGCGGATACACAATCGCTCGCGAATTATTCTTCGCTTTGATCTCCACTAACCGCAGCCCAAACTGCTCGGCCACCATCTTCTGGATCGACTCGATGGTCACCTTCCGGGCTTGCGAGTCGATGAAGTTCTTGAGCACCTGCTGCGCGTAGGGTAGCGTAATCTCCGCGCCAATCAACGAAGAATGAGCCACCAGTCGGATCAGGGCACCTTCCAACTCGCGCACATTCGACCGGATATTCGACGCCACGTACAACGCGACGTCGGTCGGCAGCGTCACCTTTTCCTGTTCGGCCTTCTTCTGCAGAATTGCGACCTTCGTCTCGAGATCCGGTGGTTGGATATCGGCAATCAATCCCCACTCAAACCGGCTCCGTAGTCGATCTTCAATCTCTGCCAGCTCTTTCGGGGAGCGATCGCTCGCGATCACGATCTGCTTCATCGACTCGTGCAGAGCGTTGAACGTGTGAAAGAATTCTTCCTGCGTCCGCTCTTTCCCCGCGAGGAACTGGATGTCATCGATCAGGAGCACATCGACGCCGCGAAACTTATCGCGGAACGATGTCATCTTGTCGTAGCGCAGCGAGTTGATCATGTCGTTGGTGAATTTCTCACTCGACACGTAGCAGATCGACGCGTGCGGCAGCCGACGTTTAATCTCATGGCCGATCGCCTGCATCAGGTGCGTCTTGCCCATCCCGACGCCGCCATATAAGAAGAGAGGGTTGTACGCCTTCGACGGACGCTCCGCCACTGCTTGGCAGGCCGCATGCGCAAACTGGTTCCCGCTGCCAATCACAAAAGCGTCGAATGTGTAGCGCGGATTCAACTGCGCTGCGCCATCCCAATCAAAGCGCGATTGTGAAGGACCCGCCGTCGTCATCGGCGCCGCCGCGGCCGCTGACATCAATCCGCCATCATGCCGGACCGGAGTCGCTGCCGGATCATCCTCCGGCGTCACGAACTTCACCTCGTTGAAGCCGAGACCCAGCACATCCACTGCTTCCTGGATCAGGTCCGCGTACTTATCGCCCGCATGGCGAAACTCTACTGTCGGCACGCGCACGAACAGTGTCCCACCGCTCGAGTGACTGTAGCGCGTTGGCTTAAGCCACGTATCGTACGAATGCCGGTTGATCTTTTTTTCCAGCGCATCGAGAATGCGCGCCCATGGATTCGGGGAGAGGGTCGTTGTGCCTGTCGCTGACATATATGAAGTTTTTCACCATGCGGCGCCCCGGCGGCTGGGTTAGAGCGCCTGTTGAAAATGCCGTTATCGATTAGTGAGACCGTTAATTTTACTGCGGATTGCGCCTGTTTTTTCGTTGCGCTGCAAAAATTAATGAAGCTCAAAAGCAGGACCAGTCCGGCATCCTAGCACAAAACTTTTTGTCGTGTGGAAAAACATCGGCTGGATTTTTCTCGCGAGTCTCTATTCAGAACTCCATGCGGTTTCTTGTCAAGTACCGCGCAAGTTAATGCCGCGTGAAATGTGCACTCGATTTTAAAACTCACTCCCACAAAAATAATTTTGTCCAGAAAATTCGTCCGCACCTCCAAGAAATATGTTCAGAACCTCGCGGAAGTCATAACACAAGGTCTCTGGAGAAATCTCGAAGCATGAGCGACCAGAATATCTGAAGCGATGGGTGCCCCATTTCTCGCGCGTTCTCTGCGCGAGAAGTGGGGATTTGGCATTAGACGGAGCCAACGACAAAGCTGTGGTTGACCGAAGCCACGAGGAGAGCGTAGCGATCCTCCTAGCGCAGTTGAAACATCCCTTCCAAATCGACGCCGAGATCTCAACCAACGAAGAAACTCGAATGCAAGAAGTCTTGTCATTCCGACGCGCGAGCCAAGCGAGACAGGAGGAATCTGTTGTCCTGTCCCAGTCGCCGCCGCCCTACGGAGATGAACTGGCTCACTTCTTCTTCATCCGCGCTCCCATCCGCAACAACTTCCTCACCGTCCCGGTCGGCAGCCGTTTCATCTGATCATGCAACTCCGTCACGGCCTCAAAGAATCCAGCCATCGCTTCAAGCCGCTCGCGCGTGTACTCCGCTCCAGCTTCCTTGGGGTCGATCTCCGCCAAACAGCGCCGCAGCATCTCCCGAGTCGGGTCAATCTCCCGCCGCTTCCTCTGCTCGATCACCAGACGAAACATCTCCCACACGTCCTTCATCGACTCATAATGTTCCCGTCGATCGCCAAGCACGTGCACCGCACGTACAATCCCCCATCCTTCGAGCTCCCGGATCGACGTGCTTACATTGGACCGCGCCACACTCAATGTCTTCGCAATATCCTCGGCAGGTAGCGCCTTCGGCGACAGATACAGCAACGCATGAATCTGCGCGACAGTCCGGTTGATCCCCCACCGCGTCCCCATCTCTCCCCAATGAAGAATGTACTGCTTCTGCAGTCCAGTAAGTTCTGCCATGACGATCCTTTCTGTATGGCCAGAATAGATCGAAACGATCTCCGCCCTCAAGTGCAAGAAGTTGCAACTTTCTCTTCTCGCTGAAACAAAAAGACACCTATCGCCGAAACCCGGCTACAATAGCGCGTTTTCCGTTGAGGGGGAATCCACTCAGGAGTGACCAAAGAATGCCCAGAACGTTGAATCGCATTCTCATTGTTTCGCTGTTTCTATCGATCGCCGCGTCCGCAGTTGCAGCGACTCCGACCCTTACCTCCATCTCGCCCGTCACCGCTTACCAGAACAGTCCCAGTCTTACTCTCACCGCAAACGGCGCGAATTTCGTGAAAGGTGCCGTCGTCTATTTTGGTTATGGGGCTCCGCTGACCACGACATTCGTAAGTTCCACCCTCCTAACCGCGATCGTCCCCGCGTCAGATCTAACCGGAACCTATAGCTATTCCGTGTATGTGCAAAATCCCGATGGGGAGCAAACCAGCACTCTGATTTTCACGGTCGTCGAACCCACGCCGTCCATTAACTTCATTTCTCCCTCTTCAATTGTTGCTGGCAGCACATCGACTTCCATCACGATCAATGGCTACAACTTCATGAGCACTGCCAAGGTGATGGTCAACAACTTCCCGGTCCCGACAACGTTCGTTAACACTCAGACTCTTCAGATCACTGCAAGCAAGGCAGAACTCAGTACCGCTCGCATTGCACAAATCGCGGTTTCGAATCCCGCTCCCGGCGGAATCTCGTCGACGCTGAGTTTCAATGTCACTTACCCCGTGAAAGTTTTGGCGCTCAATCTTCCCGCCAAAGACATCATTTGGGATCCCTACGCACAGCGCATTTACGCGTCTCTTCCCAGCAGCTACGGTTCGCACGGCAATTCGATCGCAGTCATCAACCCCGCGACCGGCAAAATCGGCGCCTATCATTTCGCCGGCAGCGAGCCCGATCAAATCGCCATCTCGGCCGATTCCAAGTACCTCTACGTGGCTCTCGATGGCAATAGTACCGTGCAGCGGTTTAATCTGCCCAGCTTTACGCCTGATATCGTGATCCCTCTCTCCGGCGGCTCTGGTGGAATGTATACGGCTTACGCCCTTGCCGTTGATCCTGCCGATTCTCACACCATCGCTGTGGCCCAGACATCCAATGAGTGCTGCTTCAACGTAGGTATCTTTTTCTATAAAGACAGCACGCAACTCCCTAATTACATCAACCAGATTATCGGCAGCCTCGTGTTCGGGGACGGATCGACTGCCTACACCTATCTCAACACCAACCTAACCCAGATCATCGTTGATTCCAATGGCGGTACCCTCGGCACTCAATGGTATGGTTTGGTCAATGGAAGCGCCATCGATTACGCTTCTGGTTTGATCTACAGCAACGGCGGCCAGGTCTTCAATCCGTCCACGGGACTGCTGGTCGGCACCTACGACGTAGGAAACAGTTGCTGTGGCAACAGCACCGCTCAAGTTCTGCCCGATCCTGCCATCAATCGCGTCTTCGCCGTGGGTGTGACACCGTTCTTCTCGGATTTTGGTATCACTACCTACGACCAGGCGAAATTCACGCCGATCGCTGTGGCTGACCTGTCTCAATTTAACGGGTTGCCTTCTCCGGCCTTGCAGTGGGGAAACGATGGCCTCGCGTTCACCGTGCAACCTTCATGCTGCAATACGCAGCCCCAGATGATTCTGGTTCAGAGTCCGGCGATGTTCGCCAAAGGAGCTTCGAATCGTACCCCGGCAACGCGATCTTTATCGCCGGCGAGCGTCGCTCACGGCAGTGGCAACCTGCTGGTTGCCGTTAAAGGAACGAACTTCGTCCCCGGCTCCCAGGTCACTTGGAACGGCATTTCCTTGTTTGCCGACTACGTTAGCGCAAAACAACTCAACCTGTACGTGCCCTCCAACTTGCTTGCCTCACCCGGCGCTGCTGATGTCATTGTGTTCAACCCGGCGCCACATGGAGGAACATCTGCATCGGTCCACTTCACCATTAATTGAGCAAAGCAAAATTCCCACCGCTCTCGTACTCTTGCGGGGCGGTGGGATCAACTATCGGTGAACCTGAGTATTTCTAGGGCGATCGGTACGGCTCTAAGGTGTCAGGGGTTTCCCTTCTCCTGTGTGCAAAGCTGTAATTCGTTCCAGTAGAAAGTGCGAAGAAACTCGGCGCGTCCAGACCGGACGCCCGCACAACAGTTTCGAACCAAAGCACCTTCAGTGCACCGGCCCGCTCCACGGATCGCTCAACGCAATCAACTGCCCCGGCGGATAATCCGCCGCAGTCAGCGGAATCCCCGCATTCTGCGCCACGATCGTCAGTACTTGGCCGCTACGGACCCCTTGAATGGTCAGGCTCTGGTTCTCCACCGAGACCACCCGGTACTCCTCGTCAAAGATGCCAGACTGCTGATAATCCATACCGCAATGTGATGCCACTACCCCAACCCAAGGCTTCACGCTAATTTTTACAAAATTTCTATTACAAACCTTGACAATCAATAACGGTTCTAATTCTCAGGCCAGACGAGCTGTTGACAATCGAGCTTCCATTCGCGACCTTCGCTCAATAGGGGTTTTACCGGCACGATCTGCTGGCGCCCGGTATGGACCGCACGACATCGCATGGTGGATATCCGATAGCGAAAGATGTATAAGAGGCCGGCAGCCACAGTTGTTATGAGGGCGGCCGAATTTACCACAAGCGCAAGGCATCCCCACCGTCCCACTTCTTTCACAATCGGATTCGAGACGGAATCCGGCAGACGACGCTGGGGATCCGAGTCAAAGAGCAGCCGTGTTCAAATGCAAACTGGAGTTTCTATGAAGAATGATCATGCTTTTCATTTCAAAGTCAATCGGCGGCATTGGTTGAAACTTGGTGTCAGCTCGATCGTAGGCGGGAGGTTGGCCGACACGTTGTTAAACGCGCAGTCAGTGACTCCGAGCTGCGCCCCTGCCATTCCACAAAATCACGAACCGTCCAACGGTGGCGCATGTCCATATCCCATTCCGTGGCTCGACAAGAATGGAAACCACAATCAACCCGCCGCGCCCAACGTAGAACTCTCCAGCATCTTTCACTTCGAAGGAAAGTTGGCGCGCTGCAGCGGCTTCCACGGGATGGGTACGGATAACAAAGGCAACCGGCTCACCTGGGGAACGCCCACCACCGACTACAGCTACATGGCCGGCGAATACTGGGCCGCCCGGCAGCCTCACGAAGGAATATTCGCCCATACATGACTGACCGTTTTCCGCGGATCGGCGATCCCCGCAAATCAGATTCACGATTTTCACTCCCCAATTTCTCCGGAAGGCCTGTATTGGGTGACTCCGGTTCCGTCCGCCGGCTTGACCTTCAGCGCTGACGGCAAGGTTGCGACCCTGCAGATGACGAATGTGCCCATCATCGATCAACCGCGTTGGCCGGCAATGGATGCCGAAAGCACTCCTGCATTTCTCGGTTTCAAATTGATCTTTAGAGCCGGCGACGAAGCCGTGCTGTACGAAGATCCGATGCGTCAGTACCGCTTCAGGGGTTTTAAAGCCGTGGCACAACTGGAAGCCGAAGTTCGAGTGCCATCGATCGACTTCACTTTCAAAACAGACCCGCTAGAGACTTCCAAAGCCGATTTCGCCGTCATCGGCACCGAAGTGAACGGCAAGTATTACTGATGAATCGGCTGACTGCCGGTGCCCGACCTTCTGCTTGTTCCAAGGGCAGGAATAATGCTGCGAGCAGGAATAATGCTGCCGATACGATGAATCGTTAGGCCCGACACAGCGCAATCTACTGCGTAGCCGCGGCCTTCAGAATGTTCGCAATTCTCTCCTCCAGCTTCTGCGCCTCGTCGTTCCGACCCAGCTTCCGCCACGCATTGGCTTCGGCCATCAGAGAATCTTTCAGTACGGGATTGTTAGCACCCTCGTTCTTCTCCATCATCCCGTTCACTCGATGCCAACAAGGCTGGGACTTCTCAGGCTTCCCCCACCGGTCATACATATCACAGAGCCCCCACAGCGGAAACAGCGTCACATTGCCGTCCGGCCCGTCCACAACTTCTTCGGCCTTTAGTGCTCGCAACAGATAGGGCTCGGCCTTGTCCCATTGACTCTGCACTTCATACAACCCCGCCAACGCCATCAGGCTTTGAGATGTCTGACCGCTATTCTCGCCCAATGAGTTTAGATTGATCTGCAGTGCGCGAGAGAAATAGCTCTCCGCCTCAACGTATTTCTTCAGTCCGGCGGCAATGCTCCCCAGAAATCGCAGTGGCTCCGTCAACCGCGGGGACCCCGGCCCAAATGTCTTCTCAATGAGCGTCATTTCCTGATGAAATGCAGCCTCTGCATCCTCGTACTTTTGCTGCATTGCATACGCATTTCCCAACTTACCGAGTGCGACCATTGTGTACTCGTTCCCAGGCGGCAAGGTCTGCGCTAGTTCCACGGCTTGCTTAAAGTACTTCTCGGATTCTTCTCCATGCCGCTCACGCATCTCTGCATCACCACCGGCAATTGCCTCTTCCACCTTCTGTAGGGTTCCGGCTGAAGAATCGAGGATCGCCACTCGTTTTTCCAGCTCCGCAGCCTCGTCCTTCTTTCCTGCTGCTCGCAAGGTGACCAAATGATCACCAAATCGTGCCTTCGCCTCCGTGTACTGTTTCTTGGGATCGATTTCGTACTCAATCACGATCTCTCCGGGCAGTGCTTTGCTCTTTCGGATCTCGTCGGCGGCTGCTCCCTTCCGGTACTGCTCTAGCGCTCCTACCCAGTCACCTTTCTTCTCCAGTTCCAAACCAATCTCTGTCATCACGTGGCCCTGCCTCGGGTCCAGGGCCAATGCTTCTTTGAATTCGGCGATCGCCAACTCACCCTGTCCGTTCCCAGCCAGCGCTTTTCCGTAGAGTTCGTGGATCTCCCAATTGCTCTGCTCAGCCGCTTCCGCATTCTTGAATTCAGCCGCAGCCCCAGCAAAGTCTTTTTTGTCCTCGAGCAGCAACTTCCCGGCGCTCTTGAACGCGTCCGAATCACTCCCATCCATCTGCTCCGCGATCCGATACTCCACGAGCGCCGCATCGTAATTTTTCTGTTTCTCCTCGATGTCACCCAGCCCGACATGTGGACGCGGATCCGCAGGATCGAGCTTCATCGCCTTGCGGTATTCTTCTTCTCCCGCCTTCAGATCGTTTACCCAGACTAAGTCGTTGCCGAGGCACACATGGCAGATTTCGAAATTCGGAAACCTCGCTTCCATTTCGCGGAAATGCTTGATGGCAGTCCGTGGTTCCTGTCGTGACAGCGCTACCCCAAGGTTGTGCCAGTACTCGGGACTATCCGGACACAACCGTTTGGCATCACGAAACTCCGCAATCGCTCCCCTCACATTCCCCACTTCCAGATACGTATTGCCGAGGTTGTAATGCGCCAGCGGATAGTCGGGATCGAGCGCAATCGCCTTTTTGTATTCCTCGATCGCCGCTTTATCGTTCCCCATCCGCTCGTACACAAGTCCAAGTCCCGAACGCGCGCCTGCATAATCCGGTTTGATTCTCAATGCTTCTTTGAACTCCGGGATCGCTGCATCGAAGTTGCGCAACCGGCTGAGTACGAGCCCGGCGTTCATGTGCGCCTCGGCATCCTGCGGATCTTCAGCAATCACAGTCTTCGCTTGGTTGAAAGCCGCCTCATCATCTTGCAGGCGGTAGAGAACATAGGCAGCCTTG
>Ga0335081_10019343_pt1 | contig 11010 bp, 9 predicted proteins | sample Lox_Sample_35_FD_206713 | JGI IMG/M metagenome (GOLD analysis project Ga0335081, IMG submission 206713) | Soil microbial communities from Loxahatchee National Wildlife Refuge, Florida, United States - Lox_Sample_3.5 | ecosystem: Environmental > Terrestrial > Soil > Wetlands | place: USA: Florida...
CATCCCACAGGTCTGATGACGCGGTTGCACCAGCCGTTCCCGCCCTTCAAGCCGATCGAACCGAACGGCTTTGCGAAGACACCGCCCATGGGATGGAACAGTTGGAACAAGTTCCATCGCTTCGTCGACGACAAGAGCGTTCGCGAGATCGCTGACGCCATGGTCTCGAGCGGCATGCGCGACGCCGGCTACATCTATGTCAACATCGACGACACGTGGGAAGCGGGCCGCGACAAGGACGGCAACGCCTTGCCGCCCGACAGGTTCCCTCCGCGCGATAAGAACGGCAACATCCTCACCAACGAGAAATTCCCGGACATGAAAGCGCTCGCGGACTACGTGCACTCCAAAGGACTCAAACTGGGCATCTACTCCGGCCCCGGTCCCAGAACCTGCGCCGGTTACGAGGCGTCATACGGTCATGAGGCGCAGGACGCCAAGACCTGGGCGGCGTGGGGGATCGACTACCTGAAATACGATTGGTGTAGCGCGTCGTCGGTGTACAAGGGCGCGGAGATGCCGTCGGCCTACCAGGAAATGGCGCTTGCGCTACGCGCCACGGGTCGCCCGATCATTTTCAGCCTGTGCCAGTATGGATGGCTCAACGTCGGCGAATGGGGCGCTGCCGCGGGAGGAAACCTGTGGCGCACCACCGGAGACATCAGCGATAACTGGGATTCCATGTCGCGCATCGGCTTCGACAATCAGATCGGCCGCGAAAAGTACGCCGGCCCGGGCCACTGGAACGATCCCGACATGCTGGAAATTGGCAACGGCGGCATGACCACCACTGAATACCGCACGCACATGAGCCTCTGGTGTATCCTGGCCGCGCCGCTGCTGGCGGGCCACGACGTGCGCACCATGCCGGACTACATCGCCAATATTCTGCTGAACAAGGAAGTAATCGCCATCGACCAGGACCCGGCCGGCATTCAGGGCACGCGCGCCAGCCAGATCGGGCCGCAAGGTTACACCCTGGAAGTCTGGAAGAAGCCGCTGGCTAATGGCGGAGTGGCCGTGGGCCTCTTCAACCGCAGTCTCGACACAGCCAGGATGACCGTGAAATGGTCCGATGCCGGCATCGCCAAGGAGAACCCCAAGGTGAGAGACTTGTGGGCGCACCGCGACATCCCGAACGCAGCGACGGAATATTCGGTCAACGTACCCTCTCACGGTGTTGTAATGTTGCGGGTGGAGTGAGAATCCGCGCGGAACCAAGGCAGGAGACCCCTTTTTGTCAAATCTCGGCCTGTTCGCAATTTCTTCTTGCCCCTTCTGGCTTTTCGAAGGAAACTGAAAGTTTACAAGGAGCACGACTCAAGTTGGAACGAAACGGCCGCTCGTTAGTGATGGAGCCGACGGAACGCTGGACGCCTCAATTCGCCAGCGATCTTTACGATGTCTCCAGTTGGGGCAAGGGATATTTCTCGGTGGGCGACAACGGTCATGTCCGTGTACACCCCGAGAAAGATCCGGCCCGATCCATAGACCTGAAGGAACTGGTCGACACGCTGGTATTGCGCGGCATCGACCTGCCCATCCTCATCCGTTTCGCTGACATCCTCAAGCACCGCCTCGGCGAGATGCACGGCGCCTTCCAGACCGCTATCGCGGAGCACCACTATCAGGGTGGCTACTGCTGTGTCTACCCCATCAAAGTCAACCAGCAGCGCCAGGTAGTGGAAGAAGTCCTGGAATTCGGCAAGCCTTTCCACTTCGGTCTCGAAGCCGGCTCGAAGCCCGAGTTGTTGGCCGTGATGGCGCTGGCCGATAACGACACACCGATCATCTGCAACGGCTTCAAGGACGACGAATACATCGAGATGGCCATGCTCGCCCAAAAGGTGGGCCGCCAGATCATCCCGGTGGTCGAGAAGTACACTGAGTTACACCTGATCCTGAAATACAGCCGGAAGGTAGGGGTCCGCCCGCAGATCGGCATCCGCGTCAAGCTGGCAAGCCGCGGTTCCGGTAAGTGGAAGTCATCCGGCGGCTATCGCTCCAAGTTCGGGCTCTCCGCGACCGAGGCCATGCGCGCCCTGCAAGAGCTCAAGGAAGCCGGCATGGCCGATTGCCTCAACCTGCTTCACTTCCACCTCGGCAGCCAGATCACGAATATCCGGCAGATCAAGGGCGCGGTGAACGAATCCGTTCGGGTTTACGTCGACCTGGCGCGCGCCGGCGCCGGTCTGAAATATCTCGACGTCGGCGGCGGTCTCGGAATCGACTACGACGGCTCGCAGACGGACTTCGAATCCAGCGTCAATTACACGCTTCAGGAATACGCCAACGACATCATCTACCATGTGCAGAACGTCTGTGATGAGGTCAACGTGCCGCACCCGACCATCATTACCGAAAGCGGCCGCGCCATCACCGCGTACCACAGCGTGCTGGTATTCAACGTCCTGGGCGTGGCCGGGATGGGCGATACCGACGTTGTTCCCGAAACCCCCGCGGACGCCGAACAACCGCTCATAGGTCTGCAGGAAACCTACCGCGGCCTTACTGCCAAGAACCTGCTCGAAAGCCATCACGACGCGCAGCAGGCCCTCGACCAGGCGCTGAACCTGTTCAGCCTCGGATATCTTTCGCTCGATCAACGCTGCATCGCCGAGAACCTGTATTGGTCGATTTCCCGCAAAATCCAGAGCCTGGCGCGCCAACTGGACTATTTCCCGGAAGAGCTGGAGGGCATCGACGCCATGCTCTCCGACACGTATTTCTGCAATTTCTCGCTGTTCCAAAGCATGCCGGATAGCTGGGCCATCAAGCAGCTCTTCCCCATCATGCCGATTCATCGCCTGGAGGAACAACCTTCCCGCCCCGCCGTGCTGGGAGACATTACCTGCGATTCAGACGGTAAGGTGGACGCCTTCATCGACCGGCGCGACGTAAAGCGCACGCTGCTGCTGCATACGTTCCATGGGGGTGATTACTACCTCGGCGCGTTCCTGCTCGGCGCGTACCAGGAAATCCTGGGCGACCTTCACAACCTGTTCGGCGACACCAACGCGGTGCACGTGCGTCTGGGTCCCACCGGCGAGGTGATTCTGGATTCAGTGATCAAGGGTGACACCGTCCGTGAAGTGCTGAATTATGTGCAGTTCTCTTCCGACGGCCTGGTGCAGACGCTGCGCAAGGACGTGGAGACGGCTCTACGGGAAGGGCGCATGAGCTACGAAGAGAGCGGCGTGCTGCTCAAGTTCTACGAAGAGGGATTGCACGGCTACACCTACCTGGAAGACGTACACGAACAGTAGGGTGGAGCACGGGGTGACTCGCTAAAGCCGAAATTCCTCGGGCCGCCGTGTGAACGGGTTTACCACGGTGACGTCGCCGAATCTCCGACCGGCTTGAAAGTCCTCGGTTAGCAGGTAGGAGCAGCCGGCCGATTCCGCTGAGGCCAGAATCAGGCCATCCCAGTAGGGCACACCGGCCTTGTCGTTCCAATACCAGGCCCGCTGCACCAGGCCCAGCCCGAAACCGATCGGTTGCCATTGAGCCAACGCCTCCACGCAGGCTCGCGCTTCTTTCTTGGAGGCTTTGAACTTCCCCACAAGGTTCGAATAGAACTCGTTCAGCACCTGCCAACTGAGACGGCCAGCACCATGGAACCACAGGGCATCCATCCAGTGGCTGGCGGCTTGCCGCTTCCAGGCCTCTTCTGGATCGACCGTATAGAGCACAACGTTAGTATCTACGAAGAGAAGCTCACCGGCGGGCATGCGCCTCTTCCCGGGTCATCCGTTCCGAGGCGCGAACGCCCTGGATCGGCTTGAGCCGTTTGAACCTCTTATACGCGGCCCAATACTCGCTCGTAAGCCGCATCTGGTCCTCGATCATCCTTCCAACCAGCTTGGAAACGGAAGTGTCTTCCTCAGCAGCCTTCCTCCGGGCCCAGCGTGCCGCCTCCTCGCTCAACGTGATCGTGATGTTTCTCAACACGAAATCAGTGTAACACAAGATCAGTGTAAAATCTCTAACCTCGCCGGCCGGGCATCCGGCTCCAGCAGCCACACCGACCGGTCTGGATAGTAGCGGCGCAATTCCTCATTGTCCGGCCCAAGGTCGAGCGCCATCACCACCGGCGACGCGTCGATGTTCGCAGCATTATGGATCCACTCGTGGTACCGATGTTGCGGGCCGTACCGCACGAACACGAGCTTCTTCCCGGGAATCTCCTCCAGCCGCCGAGCGATTCCCGCCCTTCCTTCCGGATCGCCGAAGTTGACAAAATCCCACGTCTCGTACCGCCGCATCGCCAGGAAGACATTTTCATTCCCCAGAGCGTGCAGTCCATACCAGAACAGAAAATGCGCCGCCGCCAGCAGCGCGATCCAGCGCGCGGCTTCCGCGCTGATCCCGCTCAACCTGTGCAGCCCGGCGATAGCCACCAGCATAAGCAGGCAAGTGAGCGCGGCCACATACTGCGGAAAGAAATAGGGGTAGAAGTCGGTTCCCAGGCTGAACAGCAGAATCGTGCCAGCGATCCACCCGAACCGCGATTCCCGCCGCCGCAGAAAGAAGAACGGCAGCGCCACATAAAGCGGCGCCAGCAGGAAGAAGCGATAGAAACGAATCCGGAAGCCCCACCGCTCCAGATACCTTCCGAACGTTTCGGGCTCGTTCCCATGCACCTCGGCTTGCCCCAGCGCGGTGAGGCGCTGTTGCGTGGTCAGCTCCCGGTGCGGCTGCGGATTGGGCTGCCAGGTGAAGGTAGTCGGCACACCGTATTGATAGCGGCTGTGGGCGTACGGGATGGTGGTCCAACTGCCGGTGACGGCTTTGGCCTGCGCCAGGGTCAGCGCGATCGCGGGCAAAACGACCATGCCGGTGACGCCCGCCGCTTGCGCCAGCTTCTTCCACTCGGCGCGTTGCCGCAAGAGCGGCCGAAAGAAGAGGGCCACGCTCAGCAACAGGAAGATGGACTCGTACGGCCGGGTGAGCAGATGCAGGCCAAGCCCCACTCCCAGCAACACTGCGTCCCGTTGCCGCCAACTCCGCTGCAGCCGCGGCAGCGATCCGAACACCAGGCACCCCGCCGACGCCGCCACGGCGCCGCCCCAATAGATGTTCATCCACTCGTTGAGCGGGCCGAACTCACACACCGCCAGTAGCCCGCCCACCAGCGCCCATCCCGGCGTAGTCCACCCGCGCAGCATCCAATAGCAAAGCGCGCAAAACGCCGCCACTCCCAGCATGACTCCCGCCCATGGGTGGCCAAACAGATCCCATCCGATTGCCAGTATCAGCCCTTGCCCGGGCGAATAGATCGAGGCGTAAGCGGGCTCCTGCAACACGAACACGGTTTCGAAGAACCGGTGCATGGGATGCATGGGATTGGCCAAACGAAAGTGCCGCAGCGTGTCGGCCAGCAGCAGGTAGCTGTAGTCATCTGCGCCTCCGGGCGTTGGCACTGGGAAGTGAGGCAGCAGCGCCAGCCGCAACACCACCGGCAGCGCAAACAGCAGCAGCATGCACCAGCCGGTTTTCTCGGCGAGTCTGCACGCCAGCGGCTCGATCCGTGCACGAGCCAGCACCAGCACAACCATCAGTCCCACCAGCGCAAATTCGACAAAGTCGCTCGCACCGAACCCGATCGGATTGTGCAGGGGCAAGAACGAACGGAAGAAGTCGAAAAGAAACATGCCAACCTAGAGTGTAACGAGGCAGCATGGGGCGGACGATCATTGCTCCTCGTCCGCCCCTTGATTTGCGCAGGTGTTCAAGCCTTGCTGCCGGTCACCGCGAGTTGCACGGCGGTGTTCAGGATGTTGGTCGCCACTCCGGGCGCCCGGGCCGCCAGAACCTGCGTAGCCAGCTGCAGCAGCAAATATCCACGCTGCGCCATTGGGGTTGCGAGAAGCTGCGAGGCGAACGGCACGGCGTATTTCTGGAAGGCCGCAAGAATTTCCTGGTCAGTGCGGTTGGGAACCAGCGCCTCGATCTCCTGCACGATGGGCAGAGCCTTGGGAACCAGCTCCGCCGCCTGGGTCAAGGCAGCCTCGGCCTTGCCGGACGTGAAGAACGAAACGATCTTCTGGATAATACTTTTCACGATATTCATGTTTCTCCTTACGGGCGCGAAGAGAGAATCTGCGCGCCCTTCACGGTCAAATCGGTTACCGGGTTGAGATTGCGGTAAATGACTACGCCGTTGAGGCCGTAGCCGATCAGCCGGTCATACCATTTCGGTTTGGTGAGCCGGTTGAGGTTGTCGGCCACACCGCTGAAACGGAGCGTGGCTGTTTGAACATTGCCGGCGATCGCCTGCCCTTGAGCCAGGAATCCCGGCACGGCCCCACGAAAATCGCGCATGGTTTGCGCGGTTTCGCCGGCCGTCACCTTGGAGGCCGCGATCAGCCCCAACAGTTGCGGATGCAGATCCGCTACGGTGCGATCGGCCTCATGCAGGGTTGCGTGGGCAGCGTCGAAGACCGGTTTCAGGTCTTGCCGGATCTCCTCGGCGGTCCCGAGCGCCGAATCCGCTCGAGCCAGCGTGTCACCGAAGCGGTGGTCCGCCGTCTCGCGGATTTCTCCGACTTCCAGTAACACATCCCGTCGCAGCGCCGCCACCTGCCGTTCGCTGCGCCAGAGCAAATCTTTGCGAGCCGCCTGCACCTCGCCGAGAAGCGCCGCGCGCGTCGCCCTAACTTCGGCTGGAATGGCTGTCACCACCGCCGTGGCGGTGCGCACCAGAACGATGGCGCACGCCACGAGCCCCGTCAGCGCCGTTAACAGGGCGCAGACACAAATCTGCTGAACCGTTTTCATAGGAAAAGACCAACTGCTCCCCGGGAAGAACGCGGCGGAACCCGTCACGCTCCGCCGCGTTCCCCGAGGGCGCTGCAGCAATCGAGAGTTGCTCCGTACAACCCTCGTTTGCTTTTACGGTAGCAAACGCCTAGGCCAAGCCTTTTCGGCTATGTGGTTGATTCTGAAGGAAAAATAAATTTCAACGGGCCTCAACAGGCCTGTGCCACGATTCAGGCCGTGCGGCCAGTCAGGCCGAAATATGGCGCGCCGGAGAGGACGTGGCGATCGCTGGTCCAGATTTCGCGCTCGCCCAGGTCCATGGCGGTAGCCAGATGCAATGCATCGCCGCTGCGCAAATGGACGGCCGGAGGAAGCGTGGTCATTAAGGCGGTCATTCTCCGCAAGAGACGCTCTGTGACGGGAACCAAGGTCCAGAGATGTCCGTCCACGTGTTGGAGAAAAGCATTGGCCAGCGCGCGATATTGGGAAGTGCTGATCGATCCCTCGCGCAGATGGCGATGAAACGCGCAGGTGACCTCTGCGAGGGCCCAAATCGATGAGACCAGGGCCGACGCGCCGGCCAGCGCGGCCCGAACCCGCGGCGAGTCCGGCTCGTTCAAGTAGAACTTGGCGATGTAAGCGGAATCGAGATACATCAGCGATCGCGGTCTTGCGAAATGAACCGGGTGCTGTCGCCGGGCACCTGCGGAAAGTCGTTCCAGAAGCGCCTCATATCGGGCAGTTTGATCTTCCTGGGCTTTCTCGATATGGGGCGCAGTTCGGCCACCGGTTCGCCGCGGCGCTCGATGACGATGACTTCGCCGTTTTCGGCGTCGCGAATGAGCTCGGAAGTACGGATGCGCAGATCGCGAACGGAGGCCTTCCTCATGTGCTACATTGTAGCACATCGTTCGAAGTCAAAGAGACGGAACACAAGAAACGTTGGTCCGTCCCACTCAATCGGTGATCTCGATGGGTGGAGCTTGCTCTTTGGCGGCTTCCGCGGCGCGCTCCATGGTGCGGCGGGCCAACTCCAGGAACGGCTCGCCTTCGCCTTTGCGGAGTACTACCGGCTTGCCGGTGTCGCCGCCCAGGCGCACTTGCGGATCGAGCGGCAATTCCGCGAGGAAATGCACCTGCATCTCGTTGGCGGTGCGGCGGCCACCGCCGTAGCTGAAGACGTCGATGCGCTGGTGGCAGTGCGGGCATTCGAGAAAGCTCATGTTCTCGACGATTCCCAGAATGGGCACTCTCACCTGGTGGAACATGTGGACGGCTTTGCGCGCGTCCTCGAGCGAAACGTCTGAGGGCGTGGTGACCACGATGGCGCCGCTGATGGGCGCGGTTTGGATGAGCGAAAGCTGCACGTCGCCGGTGCCGGGAGGCAGGTCGATCACCAGGAAATCGAGGTCACCCCAATCGACACCGCGAAGAAACTGCTGCACGACACTGTGGAGCATGGGACCGCGCCAGATCAGCGGTTTGTCGCCGGGGTTCAGGAAGCCCATGGACATGAGCTTGACACCATACTGATCGAGCGGCTGGATGCGCTCGCCGTAGGCCATGGGGGTGCGATTGACGCCCATCATGAGGGGCACGTTGGGGCCGTAAACGTCGGCGTCCATGAGGCCGGTCTTATAGCCCAACGACGCCAGGCCGACCGCGAGGTTAACTGAGACAGTGGTCTTCCCGACGCCACCCTTTCCGGAACCAATCGCTATGAGGTTCTTCACACCAGGAATAGGCATCTTGGGCATCTGGCCGGGTTGATTGGGGGTCATCAGATCTATCGTATCAGCACAAGGTGGGACGCTTTCGCAAATGTAAAACCAAAGGCTCCGCGTGCGGGTCAGAGTCTCACCTCACCGTATACTGTGGAGAGCCGGTATGAAACCTGTTGCTTTGTTGGTCGCTGCGACGGCGCTGTCCGCTCAAACTCTTACGGTGCAGACGAGCGGCACGAACGCTTCGCTGCGCGGCGTGTGGGCGGTGAATGAAAGAGTAGTGTGGGCGAGCGGCACGCACGGGACTTTTCTTAAGACGACCGTTGGCGGAGCGACGTGGACCGCCGCCACCGTCGAAGGCGCCGAAGGACTCGATTTCCGCGATGTACAGGGTGTGGACGAAAACACCGCGTACTTGTTGAGCATCGGCACCGGCGAAACATCGCGTGTGTACAAGACCAGCGACGGCGGGGCGCACTGGAGCCTGTCGCTGCAGAATCCGGACGCGAAGGGTTTCTTCGACGAGATGGCGTTCTGGAATCCTCAGCACGGTATCCTGGCCGGCGACCAAGTGGACGGCCAGATGGTGGTAATGACTACCGAAGATGGCGGCAAGACATGGCAGCGCCAGAAACTCCCGCCCGCGCTTCCGGGCGAGGGTGCTTTCGCAGCGAGCGGCACTGGCATCACCGTATTCGGCGAGAAGGACGTGTGGATCGGCACCGGCGGCAAGGGGGCCGCGCGGGTCTATCATTCGAGCGACGCTGGACGCACCTGGACCGTGGCCGCCACGCCGATGCGGGACGATTCGGCCGCCGCGGGGATCTTCTCGCTGGCGTTCTCGGATGCGAAGCACGGGATCGCTGTCGGTGGCGACTACAACAAGGCCAATGACGAGACGGGCAACGTCGCGGTGACATCGGATGGCGGCGCGACCTGGGTGAAGCCGGAGGGCACGCCGCCGAAAGGCTTCCGTTCCGCTGTGGCGTACCTGGCGGACCGGAAGATATGGATCGCGGCGGGTCCATCCGGCGCGGATGCCTCCACCGACGGCGGGAAGAACTGGAGGCAATTCGACAGCGGCAATTACAACGCACTCAGCTTTGCATCGAGCAACGCCGGCTGGGCGGTCGGAGCGCGAGGCCGGATCGCAGTGTTTCGCTGGCAGTGACGCGCCTGGAGATGCCGAAACCAACCCCGCTCACACCAAGGAACGCGCGGCTGGCATTTGCTCTGCTGTGTCTCTTTTTCCTTGGCACCACGCATCTGTGGCTTCGGCTGGACCGGTCGCCTCCCGCATGGGACGACGGTTATTACCTCACCCGCAGCCTGATCTTATACGATGCGCTCACCAACGGCGGTGTCCGGGAGTTCGCCAAGGAGTTCCTCACGGTCATGGGAACCAAGCCGCCCTTGATTGCGGTCCTGCCCACACCGGTATATCTGATCGCCGGCCGGCACGCGCGCGCGGCCCTGGAGGTGAATCTCGTTGGAATGCTGGTCATGTTCAGCGCGTTGTACCGCATGGGAAGGCGGTACGCGAGACCGAGGGCGGGGCTCCTAGCAGTGGTTATCGCGGGAAGCATGCCCATGCTTTACGGGCTTTCGCGCTGGTACCTGGTGGAGTGTTTGCTGACAGCGGTGGTATGCGTGGCGCTGTGCCTGATCGGAGAGCGCGAGATGGCAGGCAGCACCCGCTGGAGCGTTCTGCTGGGCGTCACGTTCGCGTTGGGGCTCTTATTGAAGTTCAGCTTTCCGGTCTATGTGCTGATCCCGTTGCTTGCACTGGCTATCCAGGAAGGCAAGAGAGTGTTGCGCATGCGGGTGGTGGTGGGCATTGGAGTGCCAGTTGCGGCGCTGGCATTGCCATGGTACTGGCTCAACCTGGGTCCAGCTCTCAACACTGCGGTTACGGCCGGGTCCCAACAAACAGCGCACATTTACGGGACCGGCGGTATCTTTTCGATCGCCGACATGTGGCGTTACCTGGCGAACGTCTCGAATGCGGCGCCGGTGCTCTATGTCGCGGCGCTGCCGGTGTTGCTGGCGGCCTTTGCCCGCCGGGCGCAGCCCCTAACCCGACAAGGACTGCTGCTCTGCGGTCTGTGGAGCGCGCCGATCGTGGGGCTGGTGTTCGGCCACTATCGGGACTTACGCTACGCCGCGCCGTTGTTCCCGGCTTTGGCGCTGGCGCTGGCGATTCTGCTGGATGCCGGCATCGAGCGATACGGCGCCCCGGCGATGGGCGCGACGGCAATACTCCTGGTCCCGCCGACTCTCAGCCTGCTACAGACATCTTTCGGGATTTTCGGGAACCAGCCATTCGAATGGAACGGTCTTCTTTTCGTGCAGCCGCAATTCGAGTACGCGCAGAGATACGATCCGGCGCGATGGCCCTATCGGGAAATGCTGGCCGATCTTTACCGTGGCGCCCGGCTAACCGGCGGCGAGAGAATGCGGCTGCTCATTGGAACGGATAGCGGCAACTTCAACGCCGACAATTTCGCGCTCTCGGCGCTCGAGA
>Ga0335081_10019344_pt1 | contig 11010 bp, 6 predicted proteins | sample Lox_Sample_35_FD_206713 | JGI IMG/M metagenome (GOLD analysis project Ga0335081, IMG submission 206713) | Soil microbial communities from Loxahatchee National Wildlife Refuge, Florida, United States - Lox_Sample_3.5 | ecosystem: Environmental > Terrestrial > Soil > Wetlands | place: USA: Florida...
AGCTCTCTTGAATTCGCCACTTGCGACAAAAAGAAAAACGCGGCCCTCCGGAACCGGAAGGCCGCGCCTCTGTGTCCCATTCCAACGCTTAGCGATGTCCGCCGCCTCCATGCGAGCCACCGCCACCACCGCCACCGCCACCATGAGATCCGCCACCGCCACCACCGCCTCCACGAGGTGCTCCGCCACCCCCACCTCCGCGCGAACTTCCTCCGCCTGAAAAGCTGCCGCGAGATGACCCGCCGTAGCTCGGTGCCGACGCTCTCGGCGCCGGCGCGCTGCGATAACTCGGCTCATTGGAGGGATAACTGCGATAGTTCGGCTGCGCCGAAGGCACGCGGTAGCTCGGCTGCGTTGAGGGCGCGCTGCGGTAAGCCGGTTCGCTCTGCGAAGGCGTGCCGCGGTAGCTCGGCGAGGAAGGAGCCGAGCGATACGTGGGCGATGCGCCGCCACGGTTTGCTCCGCCAAAGCTCTCGTTCCCGCGGTAGGAGCGTTCGTTGACAATGGGCTTGTTCATATCGAGCGTAGGCCGCCCGCCCGCCGCGGGTGAACCCGAGAAGCGCTGCCAGCCTCCTGTGCCCTGTCCACTGCGGTTGAAGGAATTCGATTGCCCGGCGCCAGTTTGTCCCTGGAACCGTCCCTCCGCGCCTCGCGATTGCGCCGCTCCGATGTTTTCATTCGTAAAGGTCCGCGTGTTCGAGCCCCCGCTTGAACCGTGAATCGCCTGGAACTGACCGCTGCGCGTAATCGCCTCGTTCATGTGCGACGCTTGCGAGGAGAACGACTCTGTCCGGGCCGCCGGTGCTGTTCTGTAGTAGAAGTTGCGCTGTGAGGCCAAGCGCGACGTCGCCGCCGAACTCACTGGACGGTCCGAAGCCCGCAGGCTGTCGCGGTTCGGCACCACGGGAAGATTGCCGGTCATCATGCGACCGCTGCGAATCTCCGAAGCCGCCACGCCGTGTGGCAACGCGCCTCCGCGTCCGAAGCTTCCCGCCTCCAGGCCGGAGACGCCGGCGCGCATCCGTTCATTGATCGCCACGTTACGCAGGTTCGAAAAGGCGACCCCCGCGTGCAGCGGCCGAATGCCTTCACGAAAACCGCCAATGCGGTCGAACGCCACCACGCCGAAGCGGTCGCGCCAGCCGCCCCACCACGGATGGAAGAAGTCGCAAGGCCCGATTGGCAGCCAGCCAATCGAACCGAAGCCAAACCCGACTCCGAAGCCTCCGCCAAATCCGAAGAAGGAGACGTACGCCGGCGCCCATATCGGACGATATGCCGGGAAAACTGGCCCAGGCCACCACGCCCAAGCTCCTCCGTTGAGGAACCACCGGCCATAGTGATACGGCGCCCATCCCCAGGGCTCATAGGACACCCACGTCCAGCCGTAATACGGCTCCCATACCCAGCGGCCGTCGCGATAAGGCGCCCAACCGGCATCCACCTGCGGAGTCCACACTTGCCCATAGTCGGGAACTTCCGACCAGCTTCCATAATGATCGAGGTCGTCCGCGCCCGTGTAGTAGCGATTGGTCTTCTGGTAAGCGTTGGCGTTGTAGATGGTATTGTCGCGATCCCGGTTCCAGCTGTCGAATTCGTCGCTCGGGGGAGCGCCGCTGATCTTGTACTGCGCATCCGGGCCCGTTCCCTGAATCGTAATGAGCTGCCCTCGGCTGACTGTGGTGCTGCCTTCCGAGGTGGAAGCCTGCGCCTCGCCTTCGGCCACCGTCACCAGGGATTGCCCCTCGGAATCGACCTCCACGCGGTATCGCCCCGGCTTGGTGGGATGAATCGCCACGCTCGGCGTATCGATCTCCACATCCGCCTGCGCACCGTTCAGCACCGAGTAGATCGCCACTCCTTGCCCGACCTGCACTTGGATTCGATTGTTGTCGAGCGTGGCGATATTGGCCTGAGAATGCTGATCCAGGCGCAATATGTTGGCGTAATCGAGCTGTAACTCCGCCCGCGACCCATCTCCCGTGGCAATTTTGTCGCCCGCCATCAGCGGCGTATTCATGCTCACCGAGGAGAAATCGCCGGAGTCGCCTCGCTGCATCGTGACGTCGCCCCGAATGAAGCTCACGCGGGCCACGCTTGGCCCGTTTAGCGTCTGGCTATCATCGGGCCCAGAAACTTGCGCGGATGCTTGCGCGTCTGGTTCCGGTGGAGCCTGGCCTAGCGCCGGAATTCCCATCGAGAGCGTCAATATCGGTATTACCCACAACCACGATTTACTTGCTCTCATAAGCCACCTCATCATGACCCGACAAACAAAGGGCAAATGGCGTGCCAAATGGATGGCCTCTGGCGCCTGTATCTGCTTAATGTCTAGCAACTTACCGCCTGTCCCCGAGCGCTCGCCGGGAAACTCTGGTGGGAATCGAGCAACTTGGTGGTTTTCAGCCACCGAACCACTCCTCAGCCCGCAAGTATAACCAATGCCGGCCCGATCAGTTCGAAGCCCTGGTCCTTTGCTGGACATTCACGTCCTTGAGGATTGGCTTCAACACCTCGGCAATCCCTGCGGCCATTTTCAGGGACCCTCCCTCGTTCGGATGAACCTGGTCGATCACCATCAGGTACAGCGGATCGTTGATCAGGCTCAGCCCGTCCAGAAAATAGAGGTTCCGGTCCTTCTGCCGCCGCTGCTCGACAAGTTGACGAACGGCGTCCCGGTACCCTTGCGGAAGATCTCCGTTCTTGTTTTTTTCGTGGATGATGTCCTGATGCGTCAGAATCGGAGTAATGCACAGAATCGGCTTGGCGGGATATTTCGCCCGCACCACGTCCAGAAACGCCCCATATTTGTCGCGATACTGCGCAACCGTTTCCGGCTTCCCTGCCGAGTCTCGGCCCCCAAAAGAGTTCGTGCCTACCATCAGCACCAGCACATCCCAATCGTTGCGGCTGGCAATGTAATCCGCCACAGGAAGATCCGTCCACGCGCTTCCGCCGAAGCCCAAATTCAGCGGCTCGCAATTCGCCATCTCGCACGTCTGCCACACATAGGTTTCCCTCGGGCTCGTCACCCCGTGGCCGTGGGTGATGGAATCGCCGTGGAAGAGCACCACCGGCACATTTCGCGGCGCCGCCGGAAGCGCCTGCGCATCCTTATCTATGCCGATCCCCGCCACGATGGCCTCGGCGTTGCGGTAGTAATGCGGAAACAGAATGGAGAACTCAGACTCCTTCTTCGGTTCGCTCGACCCGTCGAACACGATCACGTCCTGCTGGTAATAGGCGATCTTCGCCGGGACGTTCGCCAGGAACTTGCCGTCGCGATAGACGTCGAAATAGGGCGGGCGCGCGCGTTCCCAGGCCGACTCCGGACTGGCGTTGGCCGCGTCCGGCACGTCGAGAAACGTCAGTCGAATAGCGATCCGGCTGGAATCGGTTCGAAAGCGCACCGCGACTCCAGCCGTGGATAGCGCCCGGTCGGCGGATCGTTCCGGAATTTTGTCCCGCCACGCCTTGGGCATGCGCACTGGCTGCAATCCGCCCGTCTTCGCTTCCCAGTCGGCCACATTGAGCCATCGCAAGCGATTGTCGTCGGGAGTCAGCCACTTCAGATTATCCGCGGCGCTGCGCTGCGCGCGCGCCGTGGCCGCAAAGCTCAAGCCGATCAACAGCAAAAAACAAAGCGTTCTGGGCGAAGGAGATGACATGATCTTGCTCCTCCCTGTGAATAACGTTGAGTGTACAATGGCGCCCATCCAGCGGGTCGAGGAAATTCTGGCTTCGCCCATCCCTCGCGGACTTCGGAGGAGATCGCCGTGCAAAACAATTTCCGGCCATCCAAATCGCTAGCAACCACGATTCTCGGCATCGGCTTCGCCGCAACGCTCATTGCCGTTGCCGTAGCCGCCGAGACGACGACGAGCGAGTCCGCCGGTGTCCTCGTACGCACTCGCCAGGGCATGGCCGCGGGGCTGGCGGTTGGCAAAGTCGAGCAATTCCGGGGCGTGCCGTACGCGGCCCCGCCGCTAGGCGACCTCCGTTGGCGAGCTCCCGTTCCGCCCAAGCCATACTCCGGCACTCTGCAAGCCACCAAATTCCCCGCTCCCTGTGTGCAGAGCAGAATGGTCGCCGACCTTCCCGCCCCGGACGAGGATTGCCTTTACCTGAATGTCTACCGTCCCGCCGGCAGCAAAGAAGGAAAGAAAATGCCCGTGCTCATCTATTTCCACGGCGGCGGATTTGCCGCGGGCACCGGCAGTGCGCGCGATGGCGTCGAACTGGCCGCGGGCAGCGACATGATCGTGATCATGCCCAACTATCGGCTCGGATCGCTGGGCTGGCTGGCCCTCTCGCAGTTGGACGCGGAGACCGCGAACGGCTCCTCCTCGGGGAATTACGGCTTGCTGGATATGGTCGCCGCCCTGCAATGGATTCAGGACAATATCGCCGCCTTTGGCGGCGACCGCGAAAACGTAACCATCGCCGGCACCTCCGCCGGGGGCATCTCCGTCTGCGCCCTGATGACCGCGCGCCTTCACGAGCGGCTTTTCCAGCGCGCCATCATAGAAAGCGGCGAGTGCACACGCACTTCGGCTTTCATCATCAACCACGAAACCGCTCTGCTGCAGGGCGCCAAGTTCGCCGCCAAGGCGGGCTGCGCCGACCCGAAAACTTTTTTGCCCTGCCTGCGCTCGAAGCCGGCCTCAACTCTCCTCTCCTCTTCGGAGGGCTTGGGCATGTTCACAGCTAACGTTGGGGGCAGCCTGCTGCCGAAGGCGCCCATGGCTGCAATCGCATCGGGCGAGGTCGAGAAGATTCCCGTAATCGTCGGCGCCAACCACGACGAGCAGAAGCGCAACCCGGTGCAGACCACCGGCTTCCCGGCAACCGCGCAGACCTACGACAAGTACCTCAAGGAAGCGTTCGGCCCGCTCGCGCCCATCGTGGCCGCCGAATACCCCGCGAGCGCCTTCGCCGATCCCGCCTACGCAGCCGGCGCCGCGGCCAGCGATAGCGGAATCCCCAGCGGCATTGGGTTTTGTCCGATGATGATGGAACTCGGCGATGCGCTTGCCAAGGTCACCCAGACGTTCGCTTACGAGCTGAACGATCCTCGCGGCTCGGGCGCGCCCGATAAAGATGGCTTCGAGCTGGGATCAATGCATACCGCGGAGATCGGCTTTCTTTACGCCGAGGCCAAGCCGGGCTCCCACACGCCGGAGCAGGCGCAGTTGGCAACTCGCATGCAGCATTATTGGGCGTCGTTCGCCCGCACGGGACACCCGAAGGACGGAGCTACGGAATGGCCCGCCTTGCAGGCAGGTTCAGGAAATGTTCTTCGCTTTCAGCCCGGCGGCGACGTAGTAGTTCCAGCCGCAATGGTCGCGGCCGAACACCATTGCAACTTCTGGACGCGCCTCGGCTATTGATTGAACCTGTGCCAGTGGCCCCTGGCGTCATCCCGAACCGGGCCCCCGAAACACGCCGGCTCTGCGTGTTTTGGGGTGGGAACCCGGCCGCATTTTGGACGGCGGTGAGGGATCTGCTTTTCTTCAGGGCTTTTCGCTTAGTTCTCTAGCCCCTTAAAAACCCAGCTTCAATCCGAATTGAATCTCTCGTTGGTCTGTCAACAGCGTGGTGATCACCCCTGCAGACCCCGTCCGCGTCCCATTACTATTGAACAGACTGTAATTGGGCAGCCCGAAATTGGCGTGATTCAGGATGTTGAAAAATTCCGCTCGGAACGTCAGATTGTATCTCTCGCCGAACTTCGTGTCCTTTGATAGCGAAACATCGCCATTCGCCAGAGAAGGCCCCCGCAGGATATTTCTCGCCGTATTCCCATAAGTTCCCGCCGGCGCCAGAATAAACGCATTAGGATCAAACCACTCATTCACGCTCTTGGGATAAAGATTCCCCGTGAAATTGGGATTATAGGAGGCCCGGTCTGGCGTACCCGTGTTTCCGTCCTGGGAACGATTGAACCCATCTAAGGGCGAGAACGGCAACCCGCTTTGCCAAGTAACGATGCCGTTCAATTCCCAGCCGCTGATCAGCTTCCCAGCAACGCCTCCAACCCCGGCCAAGAACGTCCTGCCTTGTCCGATCGGCAAGGCATACCCTCCATTGAAGGAAAATCTGAACTTGATGTCCTGACACGATATGCCAAAGTCCGCGTCCGGATTAAACGCCTGACTCTGCGTATTCGGACAATTGCCCGAGTAACCACCCACGGGAAAGGCAGAGTTGTCCAGCGCTTTGGCCCAGGTGAAGTTGGCCCGGAAGTTCACTCCCTTGGTAAGCTGTTGTCTGGCGTCCACCTGCAGCGCGTTGTAACGGCTGTGTCCTGAATCCTCCCAGAAACCCGCGGTCCCGGTTAGAGGAAACAGCCTTTGGGCTTGGGCTGATGACGGAAAGTATCTTGTTCCCGCAGCTAGAGGCACAGGCGACGCAGCACATGCCGGGTCTGGACAAATCACGGAGTGAGTGGGATTGGTAATGGCACTGTCGATCAAGTGGTAGCCATGCGAACCCACATAACCGACCGTGAGCCCGGTGGTACGCGTGAGTTGCTGTTCGATGGAAAAACTCCACTCCTGCACGGTGGGAGTTTTTGCATTCATGACCCAGCCTCCGGAAGGCAATAGAGATCCGGCAGGCAGCGGGCTATATGCCGGAAGCACCGGAAGCTGCTGGGGGAATGTCGCGCTGTTGAACGAACCCGTCACACTGAAAGGGTATGACGCCGTAATTCGGAAATTCCTGTCATCCAACTCGCTGTAGTAGGTCCCAAATCCCGCATGAACCACGGTCTTGCCCTTCCCGAAGACGTCCCAGGCCACACCCAATCGCGGAGCAAAATTCTTCAAGGATGTATTCTGCATAACCGTGGGGCCGGTTACCTCATATTCCAGCGGCCCGCTCGGCTGCTGTTGCACCAGCAGGCCATTCGGCCCCAGAACAGAGTCTTGGCCACGTCCATTAATCTCATGCCAGCCATTGGTCGGCTCGTAGCGCAAACCCACGGTCACCGTGACGGTATTCGTGGCTCTTACGGTGTCCTGGGCATAAAAGGCTGTTTCCAATTGCCGGGAACCAACCACATCGCCAAGTCCGCCTCCGGTAAGCGTAGTTGCCTGCCCTTGAAGGAAGTGCTGCAAATCGGCGAACGTGACGCTCCCGTATGTCGCTTCCACGCCGGCGGAATTTTGCTGCACCCTTTGCAACCAAACTCCAAAATTGAGCTGATGCTTGCCCTTTACGGTCTGCACCGTATCCATATAGGTGAATAAGTTCCGGTGCTCATGGGAATTCACGTCACCGTTTCCAAATCCACTTATAGACGAAGCCTGTGCTGCGCCGCCGCCACCGCCGATCGAGACCGATCCCATCGGCCTCCCGGGCACGATGGACAAACTCGGATCAAACGGGATAGAGGGGGTAGTATCCGAGAAAAACGAGGCGCGCGAGAAGCCGAATCTTATGGTGTTGATCGTGTTAGCCGCGAAAGTGTGGGTCTCTTGCAAACTCAGCACTTGTTGCCGGATCGCCAGCACGCTTGCGGTGAATACATCCGCAAAGGGCGTTGTCTTGTCGCCATCATCGACTGTATAGGCTCCCGAGAGCGAATCCTTGTCTGAAAAATTCTGGTCCACTCGTAGGTTCCCGTAGTCTTCCCGGACCGGAAATCCTGCCGGATTAAAACTGTCCGCAACTCCAGTCGGCAGGCCATTCGAAAGCAGTTCCGGCCCATTCGGAAGCGGATACATTGCGAAATAAGGAGCGATCCCCGGCGCTATTCCCACGTTTACCAAGGAGCCGTTGGGATTCCCATTCGCGTCTTTGCCAATCGGCAAAAGACCCTGCCGCGCAAGGCTATCCGGCACAATGGACACATTCGTCGTCGTCAATCTCTGCCTGTATGCCTCGTAGTTACCGAAAATGAAGGTCTTGTCCTTCCGAATCGGCCCTCCTGCCGCTCCCCCAAAATCATTTCTTCGAAAGGCCGGCTTAGTTATGCCGCTGGTTGGGCTAGCCGCGTTCGTAAGAAAGTCCGTCGCATCGAACATGTCGTTGCGCAGAAACTCAAACAGCGTCCCATGAAACGCGTTCGTGCCCGACTGGGTCACGATGTTGACTTGCCCCCCGAGGCGCTTGCCATATTCAGCCCCGTAGGTCGAGGATTCCACGTTGAATTCCCGCACCGCATCCACTCCCAGCAGTTGCCCGCTCGCGCCTCCGGGCATCGCTCCGATCCTGGACGCCCCGGTAAACTCAATCCCGTTCACCGTGAATAGATTGTCATTGCTGCGGTTCCCGTTGACGTTGAAGAGGTACCCTTGGGAAACATTGGCCGCCGTCGGCCTCAGGTTCGTCGTAACCGAAGATGTCCCGGGGTTGAGAGTGATCAGCCGGTCGTAGCTTCGGCCATTGAGCGGCAAATCCTTTACCGCCTTCTCCTCCACGAGCCCGGAGGTCGAGGCCGTGGTCGTGTCCACGACAGGCACTTCTGCGGTCACCGTCACCTGCTCTTGCACTTGCCCTACTTCCAAACTGAAAGCAATCACCGCTTGCTGCCCGACTGTCAGATCAATCCCCTTTCGGAGTGCCTTCTTGAAACCTTGCGCTTCGGCCGAGACCTGATATTGTCCCACCTGCAACGATAGCACTTGGTAATATCCGCGATCGTCCGTGGTCACCGTCCGCGCCGTGCCCGTCTCCACGTTGGTTACGGTCACCATAACGTTCGGAATCGCCGCCCCGGAACTGTCTTGTACCGTCCCTTCGATAGAGCCGCTAATTTGCGCCCAGCTCGTTCCCGCAAAGAGCCCGGCGAAAAAGAGAACCACCACTAGTCTCGGCAAAAGCCCCCGCATAACCCCTCCTGCAGAAACCCTTTTACCGGAATTTCTGCTCCCAGTTTGCGCGCAAGATATGCCCCTCGAAAGCAGCGGACGGTGGGCACGAAAGGAATTACCAAGGACAGCAAGCATTCCTCACCCCAACGAACCGGCTCTAATCACGCTCGGAAAAAAATCGTAAGACACAAATCCGGAATGGCGCGACACTACTGCCAGGAAAGGATATGTGTCAAGCGGAATCCGCAACAGCAGATAAAAACCAGCTCCAATTTGTTCTCGGCTTTGGGCTTGCTGCTGCTGGGATCGAATGCGAATCCAGAACTACGAAAACCCGATCCAGCGTCCTCCGATGCCCACCCCGGACCACAATAGCACCGAGACCACGGCCACCACTTTGCTCCAACGGGGGCTCACCCGGGTCTCGTCGGCCATGATCACTTTGCGTTGGATGGTGAAGGTAAAAACGATCGCCAGAAGCAGCGACGCCATCTTGAACCAAAAGGCGCCGTGGTAGTAGCACTTGATCGCCTCGGATAAAAACAGCAAACCTCCCGTGACGATCATCACGAAGAGACTGCCGATCAGCCACGGCTGCGCGTCACGTGAAAGTTGCGCCACCGGCTGGCGCCGCAATCCCCAGCCCATGAGGCGCAGGTCCACAAGCAGCACCGCGCCGCCGATGAATCCCAGGCCAAGCAGGTGGATGGCCTCGATCGCCGGGAACAACCATGGGGAACGCCTGATTACGTCGCCGACATGTGATTGCTCACACCACTGGAAGAACGCCAGCAACGACATCAACGTTCCCCCCACCCAGGTTGGTTTGGCGCACAACTCGTCAGGAAGTTGACGATCGCGGGCTGCGGCTGTCGATCGCAGTCAAACCAGTTGTATGCAATCATTCTTCCCGCTAGGACGATGCCGATCCACAGCGCTAGAGAAAGAGCGCCTGCAACCCGGGCGGATCTTGGGGGCACGGTAGCCAAATCCCACTTTTCGACCCGCCGGTACACCCCCGAGTGAAAGATCAATACATTCACCCCTGCCAGCACAAGCATCAGCATCTTGGCGCGGAAGAAAACGCTCTGATAAGAACGAAGCGGAATCGCGGAAAATAAAATCGCGCCGCTGATCGCCATGATGACGAACCCAAGGATCGTCCAGGGCAGGAAGCGCCGCGCAACTTCCGACACTGGAACCTCCCGCATGACCCAGCCGAGCAGCCGCAAATCGAACATCACGGTCAGGCCGAAGAAGAGGCACAGCGTCCAGACGTGAACGGATTCAATGAAGTCGTAGGCGTAGCGAGATTCGTGCAGGCCGGTGCTCCACGACGTATCTCCCATCCACTGAAAAAAATTCAGAAGCCCTTCGCCCAGGAGTGTTGTCGCGGGCAGTGCGCTCTTCCGGGAGGCCATGAACGCCGCCCACTCTCCTCCCGCATTCTCAGCGCTTATCTTTATTCGACCGCCGGCTTTATTCGCCGCAACCGGGCCCGCCATCGGGAAACAGCAAAGCATCAACGCCAGAATTAAAAAACATCGCGCCCAATCGCTTCGCATCTGCACCCGGTTCCCGCCGCCTCCACTCTACCGCTCGTAGAGTTTGTCCCCCTGCGGCACCTTGCGCGTAATGTCCACGACCATCGTGTCGCCTTCCCAGTGTTTCACCAGCTGCTTCTTGCGCAGATGGCCCAGGTACGTCTCCTCCACCATCTCCACGCACTTGTACTCCATCAACCGCGCGTTGGGATCGATCTGGCGGTATAAAACCATGCTCATCTTCCAAGGCTTCGTGAACACGTTCGCATCTTCCACCGTCACCTCGTACCGCAGCGCGTAGGGATTCATCGGCGTAAACCGCTCCACCAGTTTCAGCGCGTCGCTGTGAAAATCTCCGGCCCGTGAGAACCAGGTGCGGTCGTTGAAATGGTCCGTGTTCACCACCAGCGTGTTCCCTTCCCAGTGCCCCACCGAAAAGCCCATCCAGGTGTCTGCCGGCGGAGGATCGACCGGGTCCAGGTGGATCGTCCGGCTGGCCCCGTTGAATTCAAAGCCCATCACGATCTTGTTCGTGCCTTGCGTGATCTCGAACGGATACGGCATGTACATGGCCCGCGGAACCCCCGGCATGTAGCAGCGCAGTTCGGGATCGCGGTCCAGCCAGTGTTCGGCATTCTCCTTCTTCT
>Ga0335081_10019345_pt1 | contig 11009 bp, 6 predicted proteins | sample Lox_Sample_35_FD_206713 | JGI IMG/M metagenome (GOLD analysis project Ga0335081, IMG submission 206713) | Soil microbial communities from Loxahatchee National Wildlife Refuge, Florida, United States - Lox_Sample_3.5 | ecosystem: Environmental > Terrestrial > Soil > Wetlands | place: USA: Florida...
CGAAACTGCCCGCCAACCTCATCGACCCGAACGCCCAGGTCGCCCTGCTGCGGGCCGGGCGGCGCGGCCTGCAAATGGTGCTGCGCCTGCTCGCGCACAACGCCGAGCACTGGCTCGCCACCCACCTCAACGCCTACCTGCAAGACGACGACGAATACCGCGCGATCACCCGCCAGACGATCATCCGCGGCCTGGCCGGGACCATCACCTACAGGCCGCGCCAGATCACCGTCCAGCTCGACACGCCCGCCGCCGCACGAGTAGCCCGCGCCCTGGAACTGCTACTCGAGGAGATCAACGCCGCGCCGCCCTGCCTCCCCGGCGACACCAGGCCGATCACCTACCGGCTCACCACCCGGGGCCCGATTTAACAACGATCAAGGTCCAACTGCCGGAGATCTGGGGCGGGGGCGGACTCCGTCGCGAAATATATCGCGAAGATTTCAGGCACAGGACACTGGTTTTGCACCACGTATCGTCATCGGAGTGGTCCAAGCAGCCAGTCGAAATAGGCGTCAGGATCGAATGGTGCGGGATCGGGCATTATTTCCGACGTCAAGGCCGCCATGGTGGCGCTCCGTAGTGACGCCGGATCGTCGAGAGTGAAGCCGCAGAGCGCCGAGCCGGCGATCTCCCGGTTCTGCGCTGTGTCAAGAGCAATGACGGGATGGCCGCTGGCCCGCGCTTCTGCGAGCGGGTAGCCGAAGGACTCAATGTCGGTCGGAAAGTAGATGGCCCTGCTGCGCGCCCACACCCAGCTCAAGTCAGCCAAATCGAGCTGCCCGAGGAGCTCAATGCTTGGATGGCGCGCCACCTCTGCGGGCAACTCGTTGCGGCCTGCCGTCACAAGCAGCCGAACTGACCGGTCACCGCACTCGTCTATAACCGCGAGCAACTCCCTGATTCGGGCGACCATATGTCGGTACGTACGGACCACCATCGGGCACAAGATGACGCGATCACGCGGCAGAGTCGGGATCGAGCCAGCCGAAACTGGGTGCGGGCGCACTACAATCCGGCTGCGCACGCTCGGCAAGACCTGGGTGATGCGTGCCGCCATTGCCGTGCACGGCACGACGAGAACATCTGATCGGCGCGCAGCCATGTGCACCACGACCGCCTGACGCTGGACAGTGGCGCGAAGCGATGGCTCAAGGCGAGACGCCTCGGCGCCGGTCAGAAAATGGAGCGCGTTTCTGAGCAGCGTTCTACGTTCGCCACCTGGGGCAAGGAAGCCGACGTTATTGAGCGCAACCCGTCGGCCCCGGGTCGGCGCAGCAAGCTCGCGGCGCAGTAGCCAGGCTGGAGATGCGCGCCGGTTCACACCGATGACGTGCACGTCCTCACGCCCGGTGCGTGCCAGGTAGTCGTAAAGCTCAGCCCTGTAACGCGCGGCGCCGCCCTCCGCGCCGCCCGCAACGTCCACGGCCAGAGCGGTGGTCACAGGTTCTCCCCGGTTTGTTCGCGGCGCCTGAATGCGACCAGGCGAAGCGGTGAATACGGGGCCGGGTCCACCATGCAGGGAATCGTACGCAGATTAGCCATCCGTGCGGCCGCATTCCACCATCGGGTGGTGTGCCGCTGCCGCGAGGTGCGGATATACATTATATAGCTCTCCAGAAACGGCCAGCGGCGGCTTGCATAATGGACCAATGGCAAGCGCGTGGCCGCTCGCGCCAACCACTCAAGCCAACGGATCGGGTGCCGCAGATCTGGGACCGTCAACACTAGGACACCGCCTGGCCGCAGTATGCGGGCGCACTCGCCGATGACGGCCGCAGGTTGGTTGACATACTCAAAGACGCTCGCTGCAACCACGGCATCGAAGGTGGCGGTCGCAAAAGGGAGGGTCTGCCAACACGGGTCGAGCCGCACCCACTCCATCGGACCGTCTGGATCGCGGATCGCTGCGCTGCGCAACATCTGCTCCGAGATGTCGCAAGCGGTTATCCGCCGCCCCGACGCGGCGAGGAGGCTTGCCAGTTCTCCGGTACCGCACCCGAGGTCAAGCACCCGGCTCGGCGGCGGAGCAAGACAGTCAAGCACCGTGGAAAAGCGGTTCAAACGGCACTCGAAGTGGCCTCCCCGTGTGTAGCGCGCCGACCAGCTCGCGGCGTGCGCGTCAAACAACTCCCTGACTTGATTGGCGTGGGCGACTGATCGATCAGCCATGGCAACCTGCCAGTTCAGCGGCGCGGATCGTCGCTCCCATCGTGCGCAGCATGGGTTCCGTTGGCACGGTCGGCCCTCCTTTCAGGCCGCCAAGGAATGCTGCGGCCTGCGCGCGGTGACCTTTGTCCTGGCGGCCCTTCCACAACGATTTGCCGTTCGCCTCGGCCGAGCGGAAGTCATCGATGACGATCCGATGAGATCCGGCGGCGACCTCGATCCATTCCTTGCCGGCCATGGGCGCGACGCTGCCGTATGCGATCGTGGCGAGTGAGCCGTCAGCAAAACGCAGCGACACCAAGGCGTCGTCGCCCGGCTGCGCCTTTGCCCTGCCGCCCAGAAGACCGGTAGCCTCCTCGATCTCCGCGCCGACTAGCGCCTGTGCAGTGTCGACGAAATGGCACACCTCGCCCAGCAACCGGCCGCCCTGCCGCCTGTCGCGATACCAGTGCCCGTCGGGCACGCGGCCAGCGGCGATCCGGTATACGACAAGCTTCGGCGAGGCGACACCGGCGAGCATCCGCTGCGTGGCCCGCACGGCTGGGGCCCACCTACGGTTGAAACCGACCATGAGCTGACTCTGCGATGCCTGCCAGGCACTCTCGATCTTGTCAAGCCCGCCGCTCGTCAGCGCGAGGGGCTTTTCGCACCACACGTGCCGTCCCGCAGTCAGGGCCCGCGTAACCAGGTCTTCGTGGCTGTCATGCGGTGTAGCGATCACGACGACATCCACCTCCGGATCTTTGATGACCGCATCCGCGCCCGAGACAGCCTTCTCGAACCCGTGCCGTTCCGCCGCACGTCTTGCCGACAACCCGCTGGCTGAGGCGACCGCGACGAAATGGTCAAAGCCGGCGGCGCGAAAGGCTGGAAGAAGGGTCCCGGTTGAGAATGCGCCAGCGCCGACCCATCCCACCGCGGGTGACGACACGGCCGATGGACGTGATCGAACGACGACAGGCGCATCGGTGACCGGCGTCGCCGGGTAGTTGAGGCGGATTGCGAGGTAGGGATCGGCGCGGTCCTCGATGAGGCGATACGCTGCTGCGGCATCGGCGATCTCGTACGTGTGGGTGACCAGATCGGACACCTGTAGCCGACCCGTGCCCAGGAGGTCGAGCACCGCCTCGAAGTTGCGGCCCTCGGTCCAGCGCACCTGCCCGGCCGGGTAGTCCACTCCCCAGGCTTCGTACGACGGCTCGTAACGCCCAGGACCGTAAGAACGGGCGAAACGGAGCGAGAGCTCACGCTCGTAGAACGGGGCTCGGTGCAATTGCAGGCCGACGTCGCCCACGACGACGACCGCGGCCCGGTCACGGCACAGGGCAGGAGCCCGCATCACCGGGCCGGACGACCGGTTGGCAGCGCACACCAGGACGGCGTCGGCACCGCGCCCGCGCGACCACGCAAGCACCCGGTCGGTCGTCTCGTCGCCGCACTCGTCCAAGGCCAGGACGCCGCACCCTGTGGCTACCTGGCGCGGGTATTTGGCCGGGTCGATGCCCGCCACGTCGCATCCCGCGGCCATCGCCAGGCGGGCGGCGAGCTGGCCGATGAGGCCGAGGCCGATCACCACGACCTTCGAGCCCGGGCCCACGTCCGCGAGCCGCAGAGCGTGCAACGCGATGGAGGCAACGGTGGTAAAGGCCGCGTCCTGCGCCCGCACACTGTCGGGCACGACCGCGCACAACAGGCCTGGCACCGCCTGGAATTCGGCGTGGCTGGCCTTGCCCGCCCCCCCGGTCGCCACCAGCTGACCCACCCGGATACAGGTGACGGCCGTGCCGACCTCGACGACCACTCCGGCCGCGGAGTAACCGAGTGAAAGATCCTCCGCGAGTCGGTTCCGCACGGTCTGCGCAGTGACGGCGATGCCCTCGACCCGCGCCTTGCGCACTACCTGGCGGACCAAATCCGGCCGGGCCCGTGCCTTGGTGAGCAGGCTCGACTGGGCAAGCGCGGTGAGCGCGCGCTCTGTGCCAGGCGAGATTACCGATGAAAGAGTGCGGACAAGCACCTCGGTCGGACCAGCGCTCGGCCGCGGAACGTCAAGTACCACTACTGGGCCCCCCGCCACCGGCTGGACTACATTCTTCACGCGCCCCCCTTGATACTGGCGACCCCATCGGGGTCGGGTACTTGCCTCCAGCGAGTAGTGACTCCCACCGGCAGGACCGCCTTCACGTGACATGTCAATACCGGTGATTCCGAAGTGCACAGGAAATCGGCTGCGACCGGCGCGAAATCGATGTGCAGTGTCATGCGAGCTGCCGTGGCAACGGTGACAAGGAAAACGCCAGTCGGCGTCGTGACGAAAGCACAGTCCGCCTCTGGCCGTACCGTCGAGCCGGGCGCGAGGTGCCAGCGGATGACCACGCGGTGCTGGCCGCGGCCGGTCACAAGGTCGTCGACCCGCAGCCCAGCGCATGTGAGGGACCAGCGGCGGCGGTGACACGGGCGGCCGGGGAGCCCGCGAAATCCGTCATGAGCGGCCTCGACCGCCACGCCGTCCGCGTCGTTGCGGATCACGAGGCTATGCACCCGGGCGCGGCGTCCGGCGCGAAATGCGCCCCATATCTCGGTCGAGTCCGCGTCGTCGATCTGGACGGTGTTATGGGCGGCCGTCGACCGCTCGTAGGCACGCGTCGGCCCGGCCTCATATGTCGACGTACCGGTATCGACGAGCAGCGGCGCCGCGCCGAAGTGCAGCACGCAGCCGAGCGTGCCAGCGTGCGCGTGTCCGGCTAGCCCTGCCGCGGACGGCGTGCCGACATCGGCGAGCAGATGCCAGCCGGCAACGTCGGCCCGGACCAGGCCCGTGTCAGGCAGGGACAGCATCGCTGCGGGCGGCGGCGGCTGCGGCCGCAGCGCAGCGATCAAACCGGCAGCGACCGGGTAGCCGTCATTGAGCATCGGCAACTCCCCTGCCGGGGAAAGCACGATGCCAAGCCAGCGGCGCATGCGTGTGATCGCCGCGGTGATCTCGGGCACAGGCGCGTGTCCGGCGGCCCGAATCAGGTCCGCAACGTCGATGAGATCCGCGACCACTTGGCACTGGTACGCGGGCGATCGTTCGTAGTGGCCCCCATCGGGCAGAACCTGGACGCCGAGCTGCCTGGTGAGCCGGCCAAGTGCCTGGCGCAGCAGCCGGTCGTCGGCGAAGAACACAGCCAGTCCGACAAGCGCCTTAAGGTCCTTGACCAGGTGGTTGCCGCGGACGTCGGATTCGAGATGCCGTCGCAGGAACCCTGCGTGCAGGGCGAGTTCCTCGACGAAGCGGGGCTCGATTTCGCCTCCGGCGACGAGGTGGCGGTGCAATACGCACCACGACCACGCTCGAAGCGCCGCTGGGTACGGGTACCACGCGTCGCCCTGTCCGAAGGCTCCGGCCGCCAGCCAGGATCGCCACAACCGGGCAAATGTTGTCCGCGCGGCCGACCGGTCTGGATCGGTGGCCAGGCCCCATGCCCAATCCCAATAGTGCAAGTGGAAGCGCCACAGCAGCGGCGCATCAGCCTGCTGCCAATCGGGCGGGTCGCCAAGATCCCTTGCCACCCCCAAGATGCGGGTTTTGCCCGCGTCAAGTTCGGTCAGTGTCGGCCGGTCCGCGTGTGATCGTGTCTCGAGCGAGCTGAAGCGAGCGGGCCAGCCGACCGCGCACCTAGGATCGGGCCCGGCGCACAGCCGGCGCCCAGCTTGCGGCCAGCGGCCGAGGGCGGTGCGCTGGGCGCGAAGCTTGGCCCGGTGCATGACCTGTGCGGGCCGCAGGTGCGCGGCCATGCGTGCTAGCCTGAAGAGTTCGGATCCCGTCACGTCGCCACCGCCGCCGCCCTCATCGTCGGCCGCCGGGCATGCCAAGAATCTTGCGGTATTCCCGCGCAAGCGCCAAGCGGTCGAAAAACCGTTCGACATGGGAGCGCCCCTGCAGACCCATCGCGTGGCGCCTGACAGGATCGGCCGCGAGCGCGCGGATCGCCTCGGCGAGGGCGGCACCGTCCTCCGGAGGCACGACGATGGCACCGGCCTCGCGTAGGATCTGCGCGGCCTCCCCCGCTACCGAGCCGATGATGGCCTTGCCTGCCGCCATGTACTCGAACATCTTTGATGGAATGAAGGTCGAGAACAATGGCACGTCGCGTAGCGGCACGAGGCAGATGTCGGCCGCGGCCAGCAGCCCGGGCATCCCCTCGCTAGGCACGCTCGGCGCGAACGTGACGTTGCGGAGCCCAAGCTCATGGGCCCTGCCCTGCAGCCGGGCCTTGTCCGCACCTTCGCCGACGAACGCGACGTGAATCGCTTCGTCGGCAAGATGCGCGGCGGCGTCGGCGACAGCAGGCAACCCTTGCGACAGTCCGTGCGTCCCCGCGTACAGGACCAGGCAGTCGCTGGCGCCCGCGCCGAGGGAAGCGCGCGCTGCCAGGTTAGCAGGCGTAGCCGGGTCGAACCGGTCAAGGGCGGCACCGTTGCGAATCGTGTGCACCTTGCTGGGCGGCACGCCTCGTTCGATCAAGTTGGCGCGGAACCCGTCGCTCACGACGACGACGGCGTCGGCAGCAGCGTATGCGGCCAGCTCGAGCCGTTCGAGCAAGCCGATCAGCCGACGGTTGGTGAGCACGCCAAGCTCGGCGAAGAGCGCCGGCCACAGGTCGCGGACTTCGATGACGAGTCTGGCCCGCTTCAGCCGGGCGAGCAGCCAGGCGCCACCGATGGAGAAGAAAGTCGGCGAGGAGACGACCACCGTGTCGGCTGGGCCCGACGCGCGGCGGCCAAGCAATACGCTACTGACCATGAAACTCAGATGTCCGATGGTCCTGCGCGCCACGCCTTTGTTCGGCGTCGCGTACACCCAGGTGCGTACCACTCGGTAGCCGTCACGGCGCTCCTGCCGCCGGATCGCGCCGCGATACGCCGGCGGCACTATGCCCGTCGGATAATTCGGCATGCCGGTGAGCACGGTCACCAGGTCCCCATCGGCGGCCCAGGCTTTTGCCAACGCCGACAGGCGCGCCTGCGGCGCTCCGATCTCAGGCGGGAAATAGTGACACACAAGCAGAATGCGCATCTAAACGACGCCCCGCCCCTGTATTGACGGCACCGCGTGATGCTGCAGCGAGCATGATTATCAGATCCCCCGACACAATGTGGCGTTACCCGCCTATCCGCGATGCGTAATCATTGGCTCACGATAAATTACAAAAACGATGCAGACTTGGGGGGTTTTCAAGCCGAAATGTCACGTGTAGGCGTTATCTCAGCTCGACGCCTGATGACCTTTACCGACAGCCGATGCCGTCGCTGCCTTACCATTCGCACCCGCGCCGTTTCCTGCAGGAGCCTCACGTGCGCGCGAGTAACCATACCCATACCCATACCCGTAGCTGCTTTGCTTGTTCACCCCGTTGAGGACAAGGCCGACAACCGGCGCGTTCACTTGCGCGAGCTTCTCCGAGCTGCGCCGCAGGGTGACGCGCCTGGTCTGACCTGGGGCTACCACCAGCAGCGTCGCGTCCACCTGCTTCGACAGCACCACCGCGTCGGTGACCGGAAGCAGCGGCGGGCTGTCGACGAGCACCAGGTCGAAACTTTCTGCCAAGGCGGCGAAGACCTTCCTCGTCCCCGGTTCGCTGAGCAGCTCTGCCGGGTTCGACACAGCGGGCCCAGCGGCGAGCACCCACAAGGACTCGTGGCCGCGCACCGGCTGCAGGGCCTTTTCCAGCGAATGCTCGCCGCGCAGCACCGTCGTGAGGCCGACTTGCTCATCGAGCCCGAAGAACTGCCCGAGCCGCGGTCGGCGCAGGTCGCACGAGACCAGCACCACTCGCTCGCCCGCCTGTGCGAACACGACGCCCAGGTTGGCTGTCGTCGAGGTCTTCCCCTCGTCGGCAGCGGGGCTGGTAATGAGGACGCTTCGCATCTCGCGTTCCTGCCGGGCGAACTGAAGCGCGGTGCGCAGCGACCGGTATGCCTCAGCCGAGGGCGAGGTGGGTTGGGCGGTCGACACCAATAGGGCGCGCTTGCGCTTCTTCCACGACGTAACCGTCGGCACCATGGCAAGCACCGGGGCACCCGCGAGGGACTCGGCACCTTCCTTGGAGGAGAGCGCCTCGTCGAGATTGTCCCGCGCGAACGCGATGCCAAGACCGACCAGCAGGCCGGCAGCCAAACCAAGTGCGCCGTCTCGAGCGGGCTTGGGTGAGCTAGGCGATGTGGGGGGCTGGGCGGGCGTGACAAGCTCAACGCCTCCGGTGGCCACCGCTCCGCTCACCTGCGTCTGCGCGGCTTGCTCCTTCAGCACGGCCTGTTGGTTCACCAGCGCCGTAACCTCCGCAGCAGCACCCGGCTTGCTCTGCAGTGACTTGACCTGAGTGCCGAGCGCGGAGATCTGCGACTGGAGCTTGCCCTCGGCGGTCGCCAGGTTGCTGCTGGCGACGGACTGGCGATAGCTGACAAAGGCCTGCGCGTATGCATTGGCGACGATCGCGGCTCGCGACGGACTCCGGCCGCTTGCGCTAACGGAGATCACGTTGGTCTGGGCGACCTGCGCGGCCGAAACGGCCGGTGCGCTGCCAAGTCTCTGACGGACTGCCTCGGTGACCGGCGCACTCGTGATGAGCTGCAATTCGGTCTGCACCTCCGTCGGCGTGACCGGTAGCTGATAAGCCCCGAACGCTACAGCGCCTGACGGCTGCACCAGAAGTTGCGCGGTGGCCGAGTATTCCTTGGGCTCGGTGAACGAGATCGCGAGGCTTCCGGCCAGGCCAAGCAGCGCGAACAAGGCCAGCCACCACTTTCGCCGCCGCACCACGATGAGGTAGGTACGAAGGCTCGGAGCGGCGCCAAGCTCGGTGGTCATGCGATTTCCTCCGGTGGTGGAAAAAAGCCGATTTGGCTCTGGGTGGTTCAGTCCCCGCAACCCGAATAACGTTGAGCGTACGTCCAATTACTATCCGTAATCAACTACGTCCACGCTCTTCGCATCGCCTTTATTGCGCCGGGTTTCCGTACGACTCACTGGGTGACCAACCGGTCGACCTCCGATCCGGCGAACCCGGCGCATGCGGCAATGGCCAAGCGCAACTCGTCGGCGCTGGCGTCCGGGTCAAGGCCGGTGACGTGCGCGGGACGCAATGGCGGGACAGGCACGTGCTGAATGCGGGGGTGGTACGGGCGTTGCGCGATCTCGCCATGCCCGAGCAGCTCCTCCGCCAGTTTCTCGCCCGGCCGCAGGCCGGTGAAGACGATGTCGATCTCGCGGGTCGTGTTCGCCACGAGCCGCCGGGCGATGTCGGCTATCCGCACCTGCTCCCCCATGTCGAGTACGAGCACCTCGCCGCCGCGGCCGATCACGGTTGCCTGCAGGACCAGCTGAACAGCCTCGTTTGCCGTCATGAAATACCGGCTGACCTCTGGATGTGTGACGGTGACTGGGCCGCCCGCGGCGATCTGCGCAGAAAGGGCGGTGAGCACCGATCCCCGGCTGCCGAGGACGTTACCGAATCGGACACTCAGATAGGTGGCGGCGGCCTGCCCGGCCATGTGGGACGTGAGCCGCTCGGCAGCCCGCTTGGAATAGCCAAGGACGCTTGTCGGGTTCGCCGCCTTGTCGGTCGAGATGTTCACGAACGACCCGACCCCGCATTCCGCCGCCGCCTCCAGCAACGTCAGCGTGCCCCAGACGTTGGTCTTCAACGCCTCAGCCGGGAATCGTTCAAGCAGCGGCAGGTGTTTCAATGCCGCCGCGTGGAAAACGATCTGCGGCCGGAAGCGCTCGAAGACCTGCCGGACGCGACGGCCGTCGCGGATGTCGGCGAGCGCCGTCTCCTCGGAGTCGAGCAGGGCCCGCCCGTGCAGCGTCAACTGAACGGCATGCAGGGCGGACTCGTCTCGATCCAGCATGATCAGCTCGGCGGGCCTGAACCGGTGCAGCTGGCGGCAGAGCTCCGAGCCGATGGATCCGCCTGCGCCGGTGACCATGATTCGCTTGTCGGCGAAATGCGCGGCCACGGCGCCCACGTCGATCTCCACCGGTCGGCGGCCGAGCAGGTCGCTGATCCGGGGGTCACGCACTCCGTCGATGCACATGCCGCCGTTGAGGAGTTCGTTGATCGACGGGATCACCTTCGGCGTCAGCCCACAGCTGTCGGCGGCCGCCGTGAGATCACGGATCAACGCGCCGCTCGCCCCCGCGACCGCGATCACGAGCACCTTGGCACCGGTGCGGGCGGCCACCTCGGCCAGCCGTTCTCGGCCCCCGAGAACCGGGACGCCCCGGATCCGCAACCGTCGCTTCGCCGGGTCGTCATCCAACATCGCCACTGGCCGGTAGTAGCGGGATTCGCGCTGGCCCAGCAGCCGGTGCACCAGCTGGGCACCCGCGCCGCCCGCGCCAAATACGATGATCTTTACGGCCGATGAGGCGAGCGTCCGGGATCGCCGCCGGACCGCGAATAGGACGTACCTCGCGGCGAGCATGGCGGGCAGCGCGAAGCCCCCGGCACATGCCGCGATCAGCAGCGGTGCCCGCCGACCGGGAACAAGCAGGTCGTCAACGACGCCGAGGGAAAGCGCGGTCCCGCAGGCCGCCAGGCTTACACCGACGACCTCGTCGAAGCTGCCCCGCTGGTATCTGCCGACGTACAGCCCCGCCAGCAGGCCGCATCCGGACGGCAGCAGGAACATGGCGACCACGGCGCGCCACATGGCGGGTGTGGCGCCCGCACCAGCCAGTTCGCGGGTCAGCCAGATAGCGGAAAGCACGCCGCCGAGCCAGGCCGAAGTGTCATAACCCGCCTCGGCCGCCACCTTTCCCCAGCGATTCCTTGGATAGGTGCGCAACGTTT
>Ga0335081_10019346_pt1 | contig 11009 bp, 8 predicted proteins | sample Lox_Sample_35_FD_206713 | JGI IMG/M metagenome (GOLD analysis project Ga0335081, IMG submission 206713) | Soil microbial communities from Loxahatchee National Wildlife Refuge, Florida, United States - Lox_Sample_3.5 | ecosystem: Environmental > Terrestrial > Soil > Wetlands | place: USA: Florida...
ATTGATTCACCGGATCGTTCATGATCCAACGAAGTGAGAGAACTGGATATCGCGATTCCCTTTGTAGAACTGGGCGTGAGGGGGCTTGTCACAAAACAGTCACATTCTTGTTAAATTCGCGCTGCATGCTGAGGAAGCGTGATCGATGATTTGCGTTGTGTCGGCTCTGCCGGCTCGGGCGTTGTGTTCCTCCGACGAAACTCAACTCCAACGCAGCCCAGCAATGACTAGGCCATTCGTATCAGCCGCCATGACGAGCGGGTCTATCGAACAAATGGATCGATCAATCTCGAAGTACCGGTGGACAATCTTCTCCAGAGCGGTGCATCATATTTCCAACGATTTAGTCGGCGATACCTCACCGTTTCTCTTACTGATAGCAGTCACTGAACCCGTTGGCAGGAAATCCATGAGCAGAGGACTCGCATCATGAAGAAGGCCACAGCACCCATCTCCCTCGCTGGCTCTCAACTCGGCGAAGTTCGTCATGTCTGCGCATTTTTTAACAACGACGACGAAGAGTATCGCGTGTTGCTGCCCTTCATTAAGGACGGATTCGACTGTGGCGACAAAGCCGTCCATGTCGTAAATCCAGATCAACGTCACGACCATCTGCGGCGTCTGGCCACAGCAGGCGTTGATACCGCGGCTGCCGAGAAGAGTGGGCAATTCGAGGTTCGGATTAACACCGAAACCTATCTTTGCGACGGCCGTTTCGATCAGGATCGCATGCTAGCGGCATTCGAGCAGATGGCTAGCGGTAACGCTGACGGCAAGTTCCCACTCAGTCGCATTTGTTGCCGCATGGACTGGGCAGTTCAAGACCGTTCCTACATCGACGATTTGGTCGAATTCGAATCGCGGATCAACAATGTCTGGCGTCGCCACGACGACGCGGTGATCTGTACCTACCATCTTGGCAAGTTTGGAGGTGATACCGTGATCGACATCATGCGGACGCATCCCCTGATCATCATCGGCGGCCTCCTTCAGCAGAACCCTTTTTTTGTACCGCCCGACGAGTTCTTGCGGGACGTTCGCGAACGACGGGCAAGGCGGACATCACTGCCTTCGACAGCGGCCTGACATGCAAGAACTCCCCGCCGACGATATCAAGCGTCTTCAGCGCTGCATCAACGACCTGGTCAGCTTGCTGGCTCTGCCGGCTATCTGGAGCGGCAACGAGCCTTCGCAGATCGTTCATATCCTGCTGGACGCGCTTCTGCATATGCTCCGCCTGGACTTCATATACGCTCGGTTGAAAGAGCCGGTTGCGACAACTTCGGTGGAGGTCCTCCGGGTCAGCAATTCGTGCAAAGCGAGGATTGAGCCGCAAGAGCTTCAGTTGATGCTTAGCCGCTGGTTCGGAGGTGGTACCCAAGACTCGCTGCCGCCGGCCCGAAACCGATTTGGCGACGTAGACGTTTCGATCTTCCCCTTGCCGCTGGGGGTGCACGGGGAGATCGGCATAATCGTAGTAGGTTCCGAGCGAGCGGATTTTCCCGAGCAGACCGAAAGCCTTCTTCTGAGCGTGGCGGCGAATCAGGCATCCATCGGGCTGCAAGAAGCGCGCCTCCGCGACCGACAGAAACGGATCTCCAGCGAACTCGATCAACAGGTCGCGCAACGAACTGCAAAACTCGCCGAAACCAACGAAGAACTGAGAAAGGAGATTGTCGACCGCGAGCGGGCTGAGGCGGCCCTGCGCGATAGCGAGCAGAGCTTGCGCTTGATCCTTGACGGGATCGCGGGATTGGTAGCGATTATGAGCGCAACGGGGGAAGTCGAAGCTGTCAACCGCCAAGTCTTGGACTACTTCGGCAAATCCGTGGAAGAGATGAAAGGATGGTCCACCAGCGAGGCCATTCACCCGGGTGATCTTCCCAGCGTGATTTCTGCTTGGACGCATTCTGTCGAGACGTTATCTCACTATGCTATGGATCATCGCCTGCGCCGTGCGGACGGTGTGTATCGTTGGTTCCACGCACGCGGCCTCCCACTGCTTGACGCGGAAGATCGCATCGTCCGCTGGTATGTCCTGCTCACCGATATTGATGACAGAAGACGAGCGGAGGAGAAGTTGCAGGCCAGCGAGCGCGAACTTCGCGCCATCGTCAACACGATACCCGCGCTGGCGTGGTCGGCGCGTCCTGACGGCTTCGCTGAGTTCTTCAACCAGCATTACCTCGCCTACGTGGGTCTACCCTTGGAACAACTGCAAGGCTCAGGCTGGACGCTCGCCATTCATCCAGACGACATGGCTGCCCTGACTGCTGCGTGGCAATCGATGACGACTGCTGGTAAGCCCGGAGAGGTCGAAGGCCGACTGCGCCGCTTCGACGGTGAGTATCGCTGGTTCCTGTTCCGCGCGCACCCGATGCGCGATGAATCGGGCAAAATTCTGAAATGGTATGGAACCAATACCGATATCGACGATCGCAAGCGGGCAGAAGAGCAGGCCCGGCGCAGTGAGGCCTTCCTGGCGGAAGGACAGAAGCTGAGTCGCATCGGTAACTTTTTTTGGCTGGTAGCGACGGACGAGATTAAGTGGTCCGAGCAGCTCTATCGCATCTTCGAGTTTGAACTAGGGATGCCGGTGACGTTTGAATTGATCGGATCTCGCGTTCACCCAGAGGACCGCCCCTTGTTGTCCGATATGATCGGAAAAGCGCAACGGGGCGTTAGCGGCTTCGAATATGAGCACCGGTTGCTCATGCCCGACCGCTCGATCAAGTATCTGCACCTGATTGGCCACCGCAGTCGCGACAATCAGGGTCGCCCTGAGTACATCGGCGCGGTTCAGGATGTGACGCAGCGGCGCCTTTCCGAAGAAGCGCTCGGCAAGGCCCGATCGGAACTTGCAAACGTGGCCAGGGTAACGAGCCTCGGAGTGTTAACGGCGTCCATTGCACACGAAGTCAACCAGCCGCTTTCCGGCATCATCACCAACGCCGGCACGTGTCTGCGCATGCTCTCCGCCGATCCCCCAAACGTCGAGGGCGCCCGCGAAACCGCGCGGCGCACCATTCGCGATGGCAACCGAGCATCCGACGTAATCACGCGGCTCCGCACGCTCTATAGCAAGAGAGAGCTGTCTCCGGAGCCATTGGACCTGAACGAAGCCACCCGCGAGGTGACTTCCTTGTCTCTGAGCGAGCTACAGAGTAAGCGCGTGATTCTGCGTTATGAACTCGCAGACGACCTCCCGCCCGTCATCGGCGATCGCGTCCAACTTCAGCAAGTCATCCTGAATCTGTTGCGGAATGCTTCGGATGCGATGAGCGGAGTCGATGATCGCCCCAGAGAATTGCTGATCAGAACCGAATGCGACGAGGGAGACAGGGTGCGCCTTAGCGTGAAAGATGCTGGAGTCGGTTTCACCCCTCAGGCTGCGGACAAGCTCTTCGAAGCGTTCTTTACTACGAAGAGCGACGGAATGGGAATCGGGTTATCGATCAGCCGCTCCATCATCGAAGCTCATCGCGGACGTCTATGGGCAACCGCGAACGATGGCCCAGGAGCTACGTTTGCATTCTCCATTCCTTGCAGGCGCGACAACCGCACCGAAGCCGACGCGCGCATCAACTAGGCTGGTCCGTTGATCTTGCGCGGCATGATGCGCGAGTAGTCCCGTATCAACGATTACCCAATACCAAAGTACAATGGACCGCCGACCATGGAGTGGAGCAATGTTTTCTTTATGAAGTCTGACCCTGAAGAGTGTGCCACCGAACGTCCGCTCGTATCAGTGGTTGATGACGATGAGTCCGTGCGCGAGTCGCTACCGGATTTACTCCGGGAGTTCGGCTTTGCAAGCCGCACTTTCTCTTCGGCGGGGGAGTTTCTTGCCTCCGATTGTGTCGGTCAAACCAGATGTCTGATCCTCGATATTGCCATGCCGGGCATGACCGGGCCCGAACTTCAACGCGAATTGATCCAGCGGCGACAAGCGATTCCGACCATCTTCATTACCGCGAACCGAGATACGACTGTTGGATCGCGTCTACGCGAGCAGGGTGCAGTGGAATGCCTGTTCAAGCCGTTCCGCGACACGGATTTGCTGGATGCGCTCAATGCCGCACTGCGAGCGAACTAACCATTCCAGTGATCTGAGAAGCCACAGTCGCTTCCCGCAAATGAGGGTTATTAAAATGATCGTAACGCGCGCTCCTGGCGATGCAGTGGGGTCATCACCAATGTCGACCGTCACACCCGTCGTGTTCATTGTCGACGACGACATTTCGGTGCGTGAATCCCTCGAATTGTTGATTCGGCATGAAGGCTGGCGGGCCCAGACCTTCGCATCCGCTCAAGCATTCCTCGATCACCCGCGAGTCGCTCTCCCAAGCTGTCTGATCCTTGATGTTTCTCTTCCAGGCCTCAACGGCCTAGAACTGCAGCAGCGGATGGCCACCGAGCGGACGGCCATCCCGATCATCTTTATCACGGGCCATGGGGATATCCCGATGACAGTCCGCGCCATGAAGGCGGGCGCAATTGAATTCCTAACCAAGCCCTTCCATGATGAAGCGCTGCTGAACGCGATTCGGCAAGCCCTGCTGCGCAGCCGCCTTGCGCTTAGCCACGAAGCGGAGATTCGGGAACTTCGGAACCGTTATGCATTACTCACCCCTCGTGAGCAGCAGGTCATGGCATTGGTCGTTACCGGCCTATTGAACAAACAAATTGGCGGCGAACTTGGCATCAGCGAGATCACGGTGAAAGCTCATCGAGGGCAGGTCATGCAGAAGATGAAAGCCGACTCTCTCGCATCGCTAGTGAAAATGGCTGCCGCGCTTCGCTCTGCACTTCTCCCTGACTCTGACACGACCCCCGCCGCTTGATTACGTCGGGGACGCACTTCCAGCGGTCGTCCTTCCACCCGTGGCAACCCATTGGCAGCTTTTCTGCTCAGCGGCATTCTGGGCTGGCAGAGATAGTCGTTCGCGCTTCCATTAACCGATACAAAAGTATCGTCGATACCATCGTCCAATTGTTCGAGTCCCACAATTCTGGTGTTATGCCCTCACGCCGCCCGATTGCATCGGAACGCGCACTACGAACTGGAGGGTAGCTACATGCAAAACGCAAATAGATTCGTCGAAAATAGCGCGTGTCTCGAAGGGATGAATGGAACCGGCGCGGTCGAGGAATTGCGGAGTATATTGTCAACCAGCTTGCCGTTGTTTCACAGAAGTGCGTACCGGCTTCTGGGCAACTCAGCCGATGCGGAAGATGCGGTTCAGGACGCCCTGCTCGCCGCCTACACGCATCTGCACCAGTTCAAGGGCCAATCCCAGATGTCCACCTGGCTGACTGCTATCGTGCACAACTCAGCTCGCATGCAATTGCGATCGCGGCGTCGCCACATTCACATATCGCTGGACGAGCCTATCGCGGAAGATCCCGACTATTCCCTGTTAAGCGAATTGGCTGACGGCGCACCGAGCCCCGAGCAGGAGTGTCGGGATTCCGAGCTGAACAGCCGCTTACGGGGTTTGACGGCTCAACTCTCCCCTACCTTACTCCGGACTTTTCACCTTCGAGATATTGAAGGTTTATCGATCCGCGAAACCGCAGAGATTCTCGGAGTCCCGATCGGAACCGTCAAGGCTCAACTCGCTCGGGCGCGCAAAAAGCTTAAGCAGTTAATGCGGCGAGCCCTCATGTCTCGGCGTGGCAACATTGCGAACCAGTACCGCCAGGAGTTCGCGGCCTAGCGAACCCAACGTCGTCAGTTCCTCGTTGGGTGTGGGCAAAAGCTACGTGTGGGACCGGGGAGGCACAAACCTGTCCGTCATAGCCCTCTCAGGGTCGTCATAGGCTCGCGCAGATCGCCGCGTGATTTTCTTATCCCTTCAAACTCATTGCGCACTTTGAGAAGGAGGGGCGAGGTTTTGTCTGCATTCTTCCAGAGCGTGAACACCTGTCGATACGCATTCTCACTCTCGGTCATTTTTCCCATCATCCGATAACAGCGAGCCATGCCCAACACGGAAAGGGGATATAGAGTCGTCAACGGGTCAATGTTTCGATTGCGGATTATCTTCTGGAATTCCACCTCGGCCTGGGCAGGAGCGTTGACTGCCAAGTACGCAGTCCCGCGAACATAGATTGGGAGCATGTCGGCCAATGAACCGAATTCATATGGAAGAGCGGGCTCCATAAGATGGGTGACCTCCGCAGGTGACGTGCCACGGGAGACCGCTACCATGGTCCGAAGCATGGGGGAATAGATTCCAAGATTGAAAGTAGCAAGCGGGTGTTCATGATCCATCTGGTTCAACAGAAGTTGCGCGCGCTGAACGTCGTTTCCACGCAATGCGACCAGACCCGTGAGTCCATAGACCATTTCATTTTTGCCTAGTTTCAGAGCGCGTTCGGACTCCTTCCTGGCGATTGAACCACGCCCCATCTCAGAGTTGATCTCTGCAGAGACCGCCAAGGCGATGGCCGCTGCTTCCGAATCACCGTTGGCAATATCCAGTTTGGCCACCTGCTCGAACTGCATAGTGGCAGTCTCGAGCATGCCTTCCGATGCGGCGGCCGATGCCTCGGCGAAGATCATTCCTACGTCGTTGGGATGTTTCTTTGCCCAATCGCGCTGACGCTCCAAAGCCGGTTGGTCGTTTTCGAAGTATGCGACGCCGAAAAGGTCAAGGTGGATAAAGCTATTGTCGTGTCCGGTCGAGAGGAGTTTTTCGCAGAGGGCCTTGGCTTCGTCCATGCGATTCATCCCCATGAGTCCCACCAGCAGATTGGATACGCCGAAGTCTTGACCCGGGCCGAGTTCCACGGCTCGGCGCGCATGGTCCACCGCTGTTTGATATTGCCCCAGGAGAATGGCATTGTTTGCAAGCCCGTTGTACGGCTTCCAATCGTTCGGGTAGATCTCCATCCAGAGCTTGGTGGTTTCGGAGCCCTTTTCGCGCTCTCCGGTCACAATGTCGAAATAGCGGCTGGTAATGTAAAGGCGTTCGGGTTCGGTGGCGCGGGCTCTCAGCGCAAAGGCTTTTTCGAAATATTGTTTTGCACGAGACGGCTCGCCGAGATTGGAGTACGTCGACCCCAGCTGTGCGTAAGCAATGGCAAAATCCGGATCGAGGGCAATCGCCGTTTTCAATACATCGCGCGCTTCGACGTTCTTGGAATGCGAGCGCAGGTCCAGCCCCAACTGATACGCCCTCAGGGCTTCGAGCGAACTAGTGGTTGCCTGCTCGATCGGGACATCGAATGTCTTCAGCGACTGTCGTGATTCACCCAACTTCTTGCGGAGATCGTCAACCGCTGCACTGAGCCGCGGAAGTACTTCCGGTTTGCCATCGACCGAAAAGGATTCCGACACCAGCGATGTACCATCGGCGCAGCTCTGCGCCTCAAGCGACACCAGATAGTGATGAGTCGAGCCTCGGATCAGGCCGGTGACCAATGCCGCACTCTTCAACCGCTGACAAACCTGCAAGGCCAGTGCGGGAGTGAGGGCTTCCTCGGGCGACCGTCCGATGTTTTGCAGCGTCACTCCCAGTTTCTGTTCCGGAACAATGTTGAGATAAGGAGACTGCGCGAGATGGATCACGACGGCTCGGCGCAGGGAACCATCAAATACCGTATCCCCCGTCTCGTTGGCGAAGTCGCCGATTACGATCGCAGCATGTTCGGGAATGCGGCTCCTCAACCGAACAATCCAGGCTCCTGTGAACGCCGCAACTGCGAGCAAGCTCCCGATGAGAGCGACCCATGCGGGCCGCTTCTTGTTCCAAATGCTCGGCTGGACCGGGTTCGCCGCTTTCGGGTTCGCAACCTGTACTGGGGCTATAAACCGATATCCCCGCCGAGGAATGGTTTCGATAAATCTGGGATTACTAGCATCGTCCCTGAGGGCTTCTCGGACCTTGAGTACGGCCACCCCCAGGCTCTTGTCGAACTCAACGAAGGTGTTTTGCGGCCAAAGTCGATTCCGAATCTCTTCCCGCGAAACAATCTGCCCGGCGCGTTCCACCAATAGGAGCAACAGCTGGAAAGGCTGTTCTTGCAAACGCACCCGAACCGAATCGCGCGTCAGGGTGCCACTGGCCGGGTCAAGCAGGTAGAGCCCGAAACTGTAGCTGGCCTCCGGGACGGCGGGATTATCTGTGGCAGGGGCCTTCATACGTCAGGGCGAGAGTTTTGCGGGTCGAGTGTAGCACGAAAGCAAGCTAAAACGAGTTAATCAGCGTTCGTAAGCGCACAGAAGAAAAAGAGTTAACAGTTAGCGCACGATTTGCCCACAGTTGGTTTGCTAATTCTTCCGGTTGGAAGCAAATTCCCGTCGTTGTGCGACCCATCGATCCACTTGAATCCCGAGGAGGAGCGAAATGAGCGCTTGCCAGTCCTGTGGCGCAGCCTTAGCCGGTGACACTCGCTTCTGTCAGTCCTGTAGATCTCCGACAGACCTCAGGACAGGCGCCTCTCTATCGGCAGTCGAAAGTTCGGCTGCGGTCGCTGTTGTGTCTCCGTCTAGGGAAAATGGATCGAAAACGATGGATACGAATGTCGTGGGCGCACTTAGCTACGCGGCCGGCTTCGTCACGGGGATTGTCTTTCTTGTACTGGATCCCTACAAATCGAATTCCTTCATTCGCTTTCATGCTTTCCAGTCGATCTTCTTCAATGTCGCGTGGGTCGTCTTTTGGATTGTCTGGCTGATTGTCTCGGCTGTGCTTACACCTTTGACGGCCGGAATCTTTGGCGTCATCGCTCTGCCCCTGATGCTGGTTTTCACGCTCGCGGGATTTGGAGTCTGGATCTTCCTGATGTATCAGGCCTATCAGCAAAAACTATTCAAGCTGCCGGTTGTAGGTAAATTCGCCGCGCAACATGCCGGCGTAAGGCTGTAACAGTCCCAGGGAATCTGTTCGCTTATTCGCGAAGGAGGCAAAGTGATCTCGAAGAGAGTTCAGAGCTTGGCAGTGCTGCTGTTGGCGACCATCGCAGTGTTTGCGCAAGAACAGAGCGGGACGGCGCCCGTGGTTCCCTCTGTCGTCAAATATTCCGGCGTTCTGGTCGACGGCAATAGCCGCCCGATAGAAGGCGCCGTCGAGGTCACCTTTTCTCTCTACAAAACTCCACAAGGCGGAGCCGCACTTTGGATGGAATCGCAGAAGGTTCAGGCCGACAGCTTGGGTAATTACGCGGTCACGCTTGGTTCGACCACGATCCAAGGGCTGCCATCGTCGTTGTTTGTAGCGGGCGAGGCGCGCTGGCTTGGAGTGCAGGTCGAGGGTCAGCCAGAGGCAACCAGAGTCATGCTGCTCTCGGTGCCATACGCACTAAAGGCTGGGGATTCGGAGACCTTGGGGGGACTCCCGGCCTCAGCCTTTGTGCTGGCTGCACCTGCGGGTACAGTTCCGCAAAGTGCAACTGCACAAGATTCACAGCCTGTCGGGGTGTTGCCGCCGGCGTTGAGCGGCACGGGCACAACAAATTTCCTTCCGCTCTGGACCAACAGCACGACCCTCGGGAATTCCGTGCTGTTTCAAGCTGGAACCGGCACCACGACGAAGGTGGGCATAAATACGACGACCCCGGCCACCACCCTTGATGTGAAAGGAACAGCGACAGTGCGAGGGGATTTTGGTCTTCCCGCAACCGGCGTAGCGACAGCAACCGCCGGAAGGAACTCGCAGTCGTTAACCTTCACTGCTTCCGTCTTCAATAGCAGTTCGACCGCGGCGGTGAATCAAAACTTCCGTTGGCAAGCCGAACCGGCGGGCAACAACACTACCGGCGCGAGCGGGACACTGAACCTGCTTTACGCTTCGGGCACAGCCATGCCCACCGAAACCGGACTGAAGATCAACAACAAGGGACTCTTCACCTTTGCAACCGGCCAGACCTTCCCGGGGACGAGCACGATCACGTCAGTGAATGCTGGCGCCGGCCTAACGGGAGGTGGCTCCAGCGGTGTCGTCACGCTCAGTCTAGACTCCACCAAAGTTGTCAGCGGAGTTACTGCGGGCACCGATCTGACTGGCGGCGGAACGGGCGGAGTCGTCACCCTTAACCTCGACACCACTAAAGTCCCGCAACTGAAGTCCAACAACGCGTTCACCGGAACGCAACAGTTCGCTAACACCGGCGTCGGTACGGTTCCCTCGAATAACACATACACGCCGCTGTCGGTGGGCAGTGCCAATGGCTTCGGAACGTGGTTCACGATCGGCAACACCAGCAGCGGTGGCCACACCTGGAACCTTATCTCCGCAGGCGGCGGTAACGCTGAGGGTGCCGGCAACTTCGGCATCACCGATCTGACGGGCAAGAGCACCATCTGGCTCGAGGGCAATACGAATACATCGAATCTGGTCGCCACCGGTTCTGCGGGTGCATCGGTCATCGATGCCGACGTACAGGGCCAGAACAACGCTAGCTCGACCCCCGGCCTTCGCTTCGGCGGCAGCAGCAGCGGCGAAACGATCGCGTCCAATCGCAACATCGCTCTGAACCGATACGGTCTGGATTTTTACACCGACTTTGCTCCGCGCGTATCGATCACCCAGAGTGGACAGATGGGTATTGCCACGCAAGTTCCGCGTAACCAACTCGACGTCATTTCGCAATCGAACGGATATGCAGCGATTTACGCCGGGGGCGGGAGTGCGGCCAGCGGATCGGGGGACACCGGTGGCGATGGCCTCGACACATATGGTGGCGACTCGGACCCCACCAACAACACCATTGGGGGAGCCGATGGCGTCTCTGCCTTTGGCGGAGGGGGAGGCGGTTACGGAGGGGCTGGCGTCTACGCGGTTGGCGGCAGTTCAGCTACGGGGTCCAGCGGAATCGGCATTGTGGCATCTGCGGGGAATGGTGCCAGCGGAGGCGCCTTCTCGGGAGTTTTTTACGGGGATGTTTTTGTTTTCGGAAGTCTCACCACTAGCAATTCCGCCGTGTACAAAATGGATCACCCTCTTGACCCGGCCAACAAGTACCTCTCCCACTCTGCCGTCGAATCGCCCGACATGATGAAT
>Ga0335081_10019350_pt1 | contig 11008 bp, 8 predicted proteins | sample Lox_Sample_35_FD_206713 | JGI IMG/M metagenome (GOLD analysis project Ga0335081, IMG submission 206713) | Soil microbial communities from Loxahatchee National Wildlife Refuge, Florida, United States - Lox_Sample_3.5 | ecosystem: Environmental > Terrestrial > Soil > Wetlands | place: USA: Florida...
GCCGCCCGTGGTGAAGAGCACCTTCTCGAGAGAGCGCGGCGAGATCGTGGTGAGCTTGCGCGCGAGCGAGATCGCGGGCTCGCTGGTGAAGCGGCGCGGAGTAAACGGGAGATCGTCGAGCTGGCGTTTGATCGCGGCAATGAGCCTGGGGTGGCCGTAGCCGACGTGATGGACGTTGTTCCCGTGGAAGTCCATGTAGCGCCGGCCCGCGAGGTCCTCGATCCAGATCCCTTCGGCTTTGCGGATCGCGGAGAGACAGGGGGTCGAGACCGACTGATGCAAGAAAAGCCGCGCATCCTCCTCGAGCATCGCATCGAGCTTTTGATCGCGGTTGCGCGCCGCCCACTCCTCGCGCCGGCGCGAGCGGTTGACGTCCCCTTCGGATTGCCTCGGCCGACGGCCGTGCCCTAGAGCCACGGCAGCGAGTAGGTCTTGAGATTGGTGAAGCTCTTCATCGCCTCGAGCACGCCTTCCTTGTAGCCGAGGCCGCTGTCCTTGACGCCGCCGAAGGGCGACATCTCGATGCGATAGCCCGGCACCTCGCGGACATTCACGGTCCCGACCTTGAGCTCGCCGACGAAGCGCGTGATGTAGTCGAGGCGGTTGGTGCAGAAGAGAGCCCGTAGGCCGTGGAGTTCGAGAGCCGGATCGCTTCGTCGATATTTCCGAAGGTGAGGACCGGCGAGACCGGGCCGAAGGTCTCCTCGCGCACGAGCTCGCAGTCCTCGGGAATGCGGTCGAGCACGGTGGGGGCGTAGAGCGCGCCGCTGCGCTCGTGTCCGCAGAGGAGCCGCGCACCCCGCGAGATCGCGTCGTCGACGCGGCGCTCGATTCGGATCGCCGCGGCCTCGTCGATCACCGTCCCCATGTCGGTCTTGGGATCGGTAGGATCGCCGTAGCGCACGGCCTTCGTCTTCGCGACGAGGCGATCCGTGAACTCCGCGGCGACGTCGGTGTGGACCAGGATGCGCTTCACGGCCGTGCAGCGCTGGCCCGAATTCTTGTAGGAGCCCGATGCCGCGAGCGTCGCCGCCTCCTCGAGATCCGCGTCCTCCATGACGATCAGGGGATCGTTGCCGCCGAGCTCGAGAACGCAGCGGCGATAGCCCAGATGCTCGGCAATGTATTTCCCTGCACCCACGCCACCCGTGAAGGTCACGAGCTCGATGTTCTCGTTGGTGATGAGCTCGTCCGCGATCTCCCGGGGATCGCCGGTGACGACCTGGAACATCTGCGGCGGCAAACCTGCCTCGTAGAGCACATCCGCGAGCAGGAGCGCCGTGAGCGGCGTCTTCTCCGAGGGCTTCAGGACCATCTTGTTGTTGGTGGCGATTGCGGGCGCCACCTTGTGCGCGACCTGGTTCAAGGGATGATTGAAGGGCGTGATTGCACTGATCGCGCGCAGCGGCTCGCGCAGCGTGTGAATGCGCCGGCGCTTTCCGTGCGGGGTGATGTCGCAGGAGAATGTCTGTGCATCGTCGATGAGCGTCAGCTGAGCCGAGAGCAGGAATACGTCGTAGGCGCGGCCGACCTCGTAGAGCGTGTCCTTCTTGCAGAGGCCGGATTCCGCGGTGATGAGATCCGAGATCTCCTCTTTGCGAGAGACGAGGATGTCGGCGGTGCGGCGCAGGATTTCCGCGCGCTCGTTGCGCGTGAGGGTTGCGCGGTAGTCGCCCGCGATCGCGAAGGCTCGGCGGATGTCCTCGACACTTGCCTTCGGTACCGTGCCGACGAGATTCCCCGTATAGGGATCGTGGACCTCGACGAGGCGGGGACGGCGAACGCGCTCGCCGCCGATACGCATGCCTTCCTCGCGGAGAACTGCGCCGGGACGGAGGCGAGATACGCTGGTGCTCATGGGCTCGGTCCTCACTGTACGCGATTGAGCGCGAGGTCGAAGGCGTCGAAATTGCGCAGACGCCGGCTCGCGGGCACCTCGCTCAAGGGCCGATTGAGGAGCATCGGCACGCGCTGCTCGGAGACGCCACCATGCGATCGCAGCGGCGCGTCGAGGCCCGAGAGATCGTGGCGCGCGAGGCTCGTGCCGATCACCGTGTGCCGCCCGGAGACCGCGACGATGTCGCCCACGCGGTCCTCCGGCAGCTCGAAAGTCTTGCAGGCGGAGGCACGGTCCAGCACCTGCTCCATCCCGGAGACGGTGCCGATGCGGGCGATGAGCGCGGCTGCGTCGATGCTTGGGTCGAGATAGATGGTGCCGAAAGAGCCGAGCGCGCCGTGATGGACGACGTAGGGATCGGTGATCGGCAGGATGACGCGCGTCTTCCCGGCTCCGACCCAGCCGTCGAGCAAGTCTTGCAGATAGATTACATTGGGGCGGCCCTGGGCATCGGTCTTGCCATTCATCCCGTGATCGGCGGTGATCGCGATCACCGCGCCCATCGCGTCCATCTCGCCGAGGTAGCGGTCCATCATGGCGTAGAAGGCATTCGCGACAGGCGTACCCGGTGCGTGCTTGTGCTGGATGTAGTCGGTGGTGGAGAGGTAGAGGACGTCCGGCCGCCGCGTCGCCATGAGCTTGACGCCAGCGGCGAAGACGAACTCGCTGAGCTCCGCGCTGTAGACCGAGGGGACCGGCTTTCCCACGAGCTCGACCACGCCGGAGATGCCGTTCTCGGCCTGGTTCGCCTTGTCGGCCTTTTCCGCGGAGAAGCAGATGCCCTCCAGGCGATGCCCGAGAAGAGCCCGCAGCTTGTCCTTCGCGGTTACCGCCGCGACCTTGGCTCCCGCCTGGCCGAAAGCCGCGAGGATAGTGCCGCAGCGCAGATACCGCGGGTCGTTCATCATGACTTCCGCGTTGGCCTCGCGATCGAAGAAGTAATTGCCGGCGATCCCATGCACCGAGGGCGGCACGCCCGTGACGATCGAGAGATTGTTGGGATTGGTGAAGCTCGGGACGACGCACTCCGCGATGCGCTTGCTGCCGCGTTCGAGCGCCCCCTTGAGCCAGGGCATCGCGCCCGCGGCCATCGCGCGCTCGGTGTAGTCGGGCTCGCTGCCATCGACGCAGACCACGACCGTCGGCGCCTTGGGCCAGGCGTAGCCGCGGCCGTTGACCGTCAGAGTTCTTTGCATGGGCTGGCTCCTAGGCGTTCACGGCGCGTGCGAGTGGCCCGCGCTCGGTCACCTTGAATTCCTCGAGCGTAGCGCGGATCGCCACGAGCGCGCCACGTATCTCCACCTCGCCCAAGGCGCCGATGCAGCCGATGCGGAATGTGTCGGCGACGGTAAGCTTGCCGGGATAGATCACATAGCCCTTATCGCGCAACCGGTCGTAGAAGCGCTCGAACTCAAAGCGGGGATCGGCGGGTGTCCGCACCGTCACGATGATCGGCGCCTGCAGCCGGTCCGGCAGCAGCGTCTCGAATCCGAGCGCACGCAGCCCCTCGACGAGCACGCGGCAATTGCGGCTGTAGCGCGCGCCGCGGCCGGCGACGCCGCCCTCCGCCTCATGCTGCTCCATCGCGCGCGCGAAGGCCGCAAGCACATGCGTCGGCGGCGTGAAGCGCCATTGGCCGTTGCGCTCCATGGCGCGCCATTGGTCGTGGAGGTCGAGGCTGAGCGAGCCGGCATTACCCTCGCAGGCCTCGAGCGCGGTCTTCCGCGCGACGACGAAGCCCACGCCGGGCACGCCTTCGAGGCATTTGTTGGCAGAAGCCGCAACCGCGTCGAACTGAACCGTGCGCGCGTCGAGCGGCAGCGCGCCGAATGCGCTCATGGCATCGATGAGCATACGCCGTCCGCGCCGCGCGACGACTGCGGCGATCTCCGCAACGGGGTTGAGGATGCCCGAGGTCGTCTCGCAGTGGACGACGGCGACATGAGTGATGGCGGAGTCCGCGGCGAGGCGCGCGTCGACTTGCGCGGGATCCGGGGTCTTATCCTCGGAGGTCTCGTAGACCGCGTGCGCGCGTCCGTAGTACCGGCACATCTGCGCCATCCGGCGGCCGTAGGCACCATTGACGAGGATCAGCAGCTTACCGTCGCGCGGCACGAAGGTCCCGAGCATGGCCTCGACCGCGAAGGTGCCGCTGCCCTGCATGGGCACGGCCACATGCGTCCCCTGCCCCTCGACGAGTGCCACCAGGCGCTCGCGAATCCATTTATTGAGCGCGATGAAATCCGTGTCGCGCGAGCCCCAATCGCGCAGCATCGCGCGCTTGGTCTCGTCGGTCGTGGTGAGCGGGCCCGGTGTCAGAAGCAGCGGCGTCGCCGAGGCCATGCGAGGTCTCCATCAATTGGCTGGATTGGCATTGTCGTTCCCGGCGTGGTATACGTCAAATCCATAGTGTCAATATATCTCATTGGCCTGCTCTATGGATTACATCCAGCTCCGAGCCTTCCATGCGGTTGCCAGCGAGGGCGGGTTCACCCGCGCGGCCGAGCGGATGCACGTGACGCAGCCCACGCTCTCCGCGCAGGTGAAATCGCTCGAGGAGCGGTACGGCGTCGCGCTCTTCGACCGTCTCGGACGCGGCGTCGCTTTGACCGCGCTTGGCCGCCAGCTCCTCGAGCTCACCCGGCGCCTCTTCCTGATGGAGGAGGAGGCTCAGGAGTTGCTTGCGCGTGCGCACGACCTCTCGACGGGGCAGCTTCGCGTGAGCGCGGATGGCCCCTATCACGCGCTACCCCTCCTCGCGGCCTTTGCCGCTCGCTACCCTGCCGTCCACATCTCCCTCGCGATCGGTAATTCCGGCGAGGTCGTCGATGCGCTCAAGCACTATCGCGCGGACGTCGCCGTCGTCGCGGACATCGAGGCGGACGATCGGATCGAGGCCGTGCTTTGCGCGGAAAGCCGCCTCGTGATCTTTGTGCCGCGCGGGCATCCCTGGGCGGCGCGGCGCGAGATGCGGTTGGCGGAGCTGGAGGCGGAGCCCATGATCTTGCGCGAGCGCGGCTCGATGACGCGCGAGCTCTTCGAGCGTGCAACGCGCAAGGCCAAGGTTCAGCCGAGGGTCGTCATGGAGATCGAGAGCCGCGAGGCCGTGCGCGAAGCGGTCGCGGCAGGACTCGGCGTCGGCGTCGTCTCCGAGGCGGAGTTCGGGCATGACGAGCGCCTCGTCGCGATACCCGTCGCGGGCGGCATTCTCGTCACCCGCGAGTACGCGGCCTGGCTCCGGGAGCGGCGCAACCTCCGGATCGTCGCGGCCTTCGCGGCAGTGGTGCGCGCGGCCCTCAAGCGAGATCGATCGCGTAGCGCTTGAGATCGGCGAGCCCGCAGTGCTCGAGCGCGCCCTCATGCGTCGCGCGCAGCACCACCCGCGGTGCCCGGCGTGCTTCCAGCGCCTCTTGCCAGCGCGGCGCGCAGAGGCACCAGCGGTCGCCGGGCTTCAATCCCGCGAAGCCATATTGCGGCATCGGCGTTGAGAGGTCGTTGCCGCTCGCCTTCGAGAATTCCAGGAACTCCGCCGTCATCACCGCGCAGACGGTATGGCTGCCAAAATCTTCCTCACTGGTGTCGCAGCACCCGTTGCGGAAGAACCCCGTCATCGGCTTGATCGAGCAGGGCTCGAGCGTGCCGCCCAGGACGTTCCGCGAGGGTCGCGGTCCTCGCCCGTTTCCTCCCGCATCCGGCATGTGAGCCTCCTCCTCGATCGGTGTTGCGCGATCATATCGCAGAGAATGCTAGGTCTCCTGCGATGAATGCTAGGTCTCCTGCGATCGCGGATGCTATGGTATCCCCAAAGGGGGCTGGATGGGTGCCGCGGATGGGAAACGCCGATTTTCCCTGATTCTGGTCAAGCCGTCGCACTACGACGACGACGGCTATGTGATTCAATGGCTGCGCTCGCCAATTCCCTCGACGACGCTCGCGAACCTCTTCGGCCTTGCACGCGATTGCGCGGAGCGCCGCGTGCTCGGCGACGACGTCGATATTGAAATCACCCTCATCGACGAGACCAACACCCGCGTTCGGCCGGAGCGGATGATCCGTTCATTTGGAAGCGACCGCGGGCTCGTCTGCTTGGTGGGGGTGCAGTCGAACGAGTTTCCGCGCGCGATGGACATCGCGCGCCCGCTGAGGGCGCGAGGTATTCCCGTCTGCGTCGGCGGCTTCCACGTTTCCGGCACCATCGCCATGCTTCCGGAGCTGCCGCCCGAGCTCAAAGAGGCCATCGCCTCCGGCGTCTCGCTCTTTGCGGGCGAGGCAGAGGGGCGCTTCGATCAAGTCCTGCGCGACGCCTGGGCCGGGACCATGCAGCCGCTCTATAACTACATGTCCGATTTGCCGAGCATCGCGGGCATGCCTCCGCCCGTGCTGCCCGCGAGCCGCATTCGCCGGATCGCGGGAAGGACGGCGAGCTTCGATGCCGGGCGCGGCTGCCCCTTTCAGTGCTCCTTCTGCACGATCATCAACGTGCAGGGGCGCCAGTCGCGGCGGCGCTCGGCTGACGACGTCGAGACGATCGTGCGGCTGAACCTCGCGCAGGGTATTACGCATTTCTTCATCACCGACGACAACTTCGCCCGCAACAAGGACTGGGAGAGCATCTTCGACAGGCTGATCGAGCTTCGCGAGCGCGAAGGCCTCAAGATGAAGTTCATCATCCAGGTGGATACTCTCTGCCACCTCATCCCCGGTTTCATCGCGAAAGCCAAGCGCGCGGGCGTGTCGCGCGTCTTCATCGGCCTCGAGAACATCAATCCCGAGAGCCTGATCGGCGCGAAGAAGCGACAGAACCGGATCACGGAATATCGCCGGATGCTCCTCGAATGGAAGCATCAGGGCGTTACCACCTATGGCGGCTATATAGTGGGGTTTCCCGGAGACACGCCCGAGACGATCGAGCGCGATATCAAGATCATCCAGCGGGAACTGCCGATCGACATGATCGAGTTCTTCTCGCTGACCCCGCTGCCGGGCTCGGAGGATCACCAGAAGCTTCATGCCGCGGGGGTGCCGCTCGACCCGGATCTGAACCGATACGATCTCGAGCATGTGACGACCGCCCATCCTCTGATGTCCAAGGAAAGCTGGGAGCAGACTTATCAGCGGGCCTGGCAGCTCTACTATTCGCCGGAGCATCTGGAGACGATGATGCGTCGCGCGGCGACGACGCGGCGCGGCCTCGGCAATATCGCCTTCCTGATACTGTGGTTCTACGGCTCAATCACTATCGAGCGTGTGCATCCCCTCCAGGGCGGCTATTTTCGCCGCAAATGCCGCAGGGACCGTCGGCCGACGCTGCCGCGAGAGAGCCTCATGCGCTTTTACCCGCGCTATCTCGGCGAAATCCTGTGGAAGCATCTGCGGTTCCTTTGGCTTGCCTGGCGTATCGACCGGCTCCGCCGCCGCGTCCTCGCCGACCCCGCGCTCCGCTCCTATCGCGACCAGGCCTTGGAGCCCGTCGCCGACGCCGAACTCGACGCGCTCGACCTCTTCACGGTGAGCACCGGCGCGAAAACCGCCGTCACGAAGGCGCGCAAAGAGGAAGCCGCCCGCACCCGCGCCTCCACGCTCCGCACCTCGGCGCTACCGTCCGGAATAGTATAAGCAGCCGGGCTCATAGGATGCATTGTGAGCGGTAGCCGGGTGGGCTTCCGATCCTGACCCATCTCACGGGAGTTCGGCTGAGGCACCACGCATAGACGATCGCTAGCGGGGTTCTCGACGCGATGCTCACTCCAGCCGACGACGAGCGATTTCACGCCTACCAGCGGAATGTCGGCTGATTGGTGTCAAATATCTCGTCGCCGCGGGATGCTATAAGACCGTGCCATGGAGCGGCATCAGACCATCGACGTCACATCCGGCTCATTCTGGCAGATTTCTCTTTCTGAGCTCAAAGGTCGAATCGGCGCCAGTGAGGTCGGTCTCGACTCCGTTGAAGCGACGGCGCGGCTCGCGCGCTTTGGACCTAACACCCTAGAAGCCAGACGGCGTTATTCGCTTTTGCTCAAAGTCCTGAGCCGCTTCCGCAATCCGCTCGTCCTGGTGCTGCTCTTCGCCGCTTCGATCTCTGCAGTCACGGGCGACATTGTCAGCTTCGGCATCGTCTCTACCTTGGTAGCGCTCAGCGTCCTGCTCGACAGCGTACAGGAATATCGAGCGGAGCAGGCGGCGGAGGGACTCCGTGTGTCGGTCGCACTGCACGAGCGAGTGCTGCGTGATGGGTGCGAGGTCACGATCCGGGCCGATGAGGTTGTTCCCGGCGATATCGTACTGCTGGCTGCGGGCGATCTAGTACCGTCTGACGGCCGCATACTTGAGGCCAGGGACTTCTTCGTCAATGAGGCATTGCTAACCGGCGAATCCTATCCGACCGAGAAGCGCGCCGCAGCCGACGGAATCCAAAGTCCCGAAGTGGCGGAAGCAACCAATGCCGCCTTCATGGGAACCTCAGTGATCAGCGGCTCGGCCAAGCTGCTCACATGCGCCACCGGCAAGGCAACCCAGCTCGGCGAGATAAGCGGCACCTTGCGCCACACTCCACCGCCGGCCGCTCTCGAGAAGGGAATCTACGAATTCGGCATGCTAATCGTCAGGCTGACCGTGCTTCTCGTTCTCTTCGTGCTGCTGATTAACGTTTTATTTCATCGGCCGTTGCTCCAAAGCTTTCTCTTCTCGCTCGCACTCGCCGTCGGCCTGACTCCCGAGCTCCTGCCGATGATCGTGTCGGTCACGCTTGCGCGCGGCGCGCTACGCATGGCGAAGGAGCGCGCAATCGTGAAGCGTCTTGCTGCGATCCATGACCTCGGCAGTATGGATGTGCTGTGCACGGATAAGACCGGCACTCTGACCGAGGCCAAGATCAAGCTCATTCGTCAGATTTCGCTCTCGGGCGAAGACAGCGAGCACGTGCTGGAGCTCGCTTGGCTCAACAGCCATTTCGAGAGCGGGCTGCGAAGCCCGTTGGACACAGCCATTATCGAACATGGGAAACGAGAGGTCGGCGGCTGGTTGAAGGTAGATGAGGTGCCCTTCGACTTCGAGCGACGCCGGGTCTCGGTATTGCTCGAGCAAGGAGGGCGCCGCATTCTCGTCGTCAAAGGCGCACCCGAGGACGTGCTGAAACTATCCAGCCATTACGAGGGGCCGGGGCAATCTGAGCCTTTGCTTCTCGATGCGGCTGCAATGGCCCGGGCTCTCACACTCTTCGAATCGCTGGGCGCAGAGGGGTTTCGCGCGCTCGGCATCGCGTTCCGCGAGGTGCCGCTCAGCCAGGACCACGCGATCATATCGGACGAGCAGGATCTGGTCTTCGTCGGCTTTGCTGCTTTCCTGGATCCGCCCAAGGCCTCCGCTGCCAGCACCATCGCAGCACTTGCGCAACGTGGTATCGGCATCAAGGTTCTCACCGGCGACAATGAGCTGGTAACCCAATTTGTCTGCTCTCAGCTGGGCATTTCAATCGATGGCGTCATCACGGGAGCGGAACTCTCGAAATTGAGCGAGGAAGCGCTCGACGCGCGCATTGAGGAAGCGAATCTATTCTGCCGGGTCAACCCATCGCAGAAGAACCGAATTATCCTGGCCCTGAAACGCCGCGGCCACGTCGTCGGATTTCTTGGCGACGGCATCAATGATGCACCGTCGTTGCACACCTCGGACGTCGGCATTTCCGTCGAGGGTGCCGCGGACGTAGCCAAAGATGCCGCGGACATCATCCTACTGGATCGCGATCTCGCGGTCCTCGAACGCGGCGTGCGCGAAGGCCGGCGCACCTTCGGCAACATCATGAAATACATCATGATGGGAACGAGCTCCAATTTCGGCAACATGTTCTCCATGGCCGGCGCATCGCTCGTATTGCCGTTCCTGCCCATGCTGCCGGTTCAGGTGCTGCTCAATAACATGCTCTACGATTTGTCTGAGGTGCCGATTCCGTTGGACGAGGTCGACGAAGAGATGGTCGCCGCGCCGCATCACTGGGACATCCGATTCGTCCGGAATTTCATGCTCGCGTTAGGACCGGTGAGCTCGATTTTCGACTTCCTAACCTTTGGCATTCTGCTCCTGGTGTTTCATGCGGGCGAGACTTTGTTCCAGACCGGTTGGTTTTTGGAATCGCTCGCCACGCAAGTCCTGGTCATCTTCGTTATCCGAACCCGTCGCAATCCCCTACTGAGTCGACCTAGTCCGCTTCTCGCGGCGACCTCACTTGCGGTTGTAGCGATTGGCAGCCTCATGCCTTATACCGCGCTCGGGCGTTGGTTCGGCTTCGTGCCCCTACCGCCGGCATTTCTCTTGGCGCTCGGTGCGATGGTCGTTTGCTATTTGCTCTTGGCCGAGGGTGTGAAGCGCTGGTTCTATCGCCACCAGCCGCCGCGGGGAATGATCCGGGCTCCGGTCATCCGACCTCAGTTGCCGATGATGGGGCACTGAGGACGGAAGCGGATCGGATACGGCCTGGCCACCGCGCCCCGCGATCACTGGAGTCGAATCTCAACCCCAGTGACGAATTCGACCGATGTCGACGTGGACGAAGTCCGATGCGGGGTAGTACCCAACCCCGCCACTTGCGAGATCGAGTGCAGCGGTGCGGACGTCGTCCAATTTGCATCCGGGCACGCGGATATCAATCGCCATCCCCTCCATGTGCAAGCTGCGGCCGGCAACACCCTCGGAATGCGATCTCAGCATGGCGTTGGTGCGCGGCGATCGGTAGCCAGAGATGACGTGTACGGGCTCATTCGTGCCGAGCTTCTGCCGCAACCGCACCAGCAGGTCGAGCAGCCGCGGATCGATCGGGTGGACATCGCCGGTGCGAAAATCCCGCAGGACCGTGTCGATGCGCTTCAGCGCATCCCGTACATAGGCGCCATCGACCCAATAGACCGCGTCGAGTGACTCGCCGGTATGGAGATTATGGAATGATAGACGACGGCGATCGTTTGCACGTGGCACCGCAATTGCCGGTCGAGCCAGAACCGAGGCGAGCGCAGAAATGCCCAACAGCATTACCTCGCGACGCGCGCGCCTCAATTTCCACACCATTCCGCCGTAACCCGCTGTTCGAGTGTTCGCATCGATATCATTGCCGAGCAT
>Ga0335081_10019351_pt1 | contig 11008 bp, 9 predicted proteins | sample Lox_Sample_35_FD_206713 | JGI IMG/M metagenome (GOLD analysis project Ga0335081, IMG submission 206713) | Soil microbial communities from Loxahatchee National Wildlife Refuge, Florida, United States - Lox_Sample_3.5 | ecosystem: Environmental > Terrestrial > Soil > Wetlands | place: USA: Florida...
TCGGGTCAGCCATGTTGCCGGAGAAAATAAACCAGACGCGCGATTTTGAACAGTCGCAAACGCGCGCAGTGGATTTGCGGTTTTATGCCGACTTCAAAAATTTTTGCAGCGCGGCAAAAACACGGCCGGGTGGCAATGCCACGAGGCAATGATTGGCGCTGTAACAGATCTGAGTATCTCCATCGCAATTGCACGGGCTGCCGGTCAGAATCTGGTGGCGTTGGCCGAGCGGCGCCCATTGCGCCGGAGAACTCGGGCCAAATAATCCAATCGTCGGCACGCCCAGCGCGGCGGCAAAGTGCAACGGCCCGGTGTCGCCGGAAATAAAACACTCCGCGCGTTTCAAAACTGCAAGGAACATGGCCAGATCGGGGATGACCGGCAGAATGGGCGCGCGTGGGGCGGTTTTTTTTAATTCATCCATCAGTGACTGTTCGCGGGCGCCCTTGGCCGTGGTGAAGGCCACCCGGCACCCGGCCCCGGCGGCCGATTGATAAAACGCCGCCCAGTGGGCGACCGGCCACTCCTTCTTCGGCTCGCTGGCCGCAATATGGCAAACGATCGTGCCCGCCGGCAGCAATTTTTCCGCGGACGCAGCCAGGGCCGGGTCGGCGCGGATTTCAGGTTCGAGTGACGATGGCACGATCCCCCACCTGGACAGCAGATGCGCCAGACGCGCGGACTCGTGTTGCACAATCGGTGCCGTCGGCACGAGCTGGTTGTAGCAAAAACGGCGACCCGGAAAGCCGCGTCCCTCGTTTAGTCCCAGCCGCAGCCGCGCGCCGATAAAAAAACTGGAAATCGCGCCGCGGTCGTTGCCGCCAAAATCCACTGAGCGATCAAAACGCTCGTGGCGCAGCGCGCGAATGACCGGCCAGGTCTGGCTCAAGGTCATGTGACCGCGCCGGCGTGGTATCGGCCAGACACGGGTCAACCACGGCAGATGCCGGAGCAAGGGCGCGATTTCCTCCGCCACGAGCAAGTGCAGCTCACCTTGCGGAAAATGCTCGCGCATTGCCCGCAGCGCCGGGGTCATCAAAACGGCGTCACCGAAATATTTGAACTGAATGGCAAGAATTTTGGGCGCCTCAGCCATGTCGGTTTCAATCAGGACTGGAATTGTAATTCGTAAAGTTTCTGATAAATGCCGCCTCGCCGGACGAGTTCCGCGTGTTTGCCGGTTTCGACAACGCGGCCCTGGTCCAGCACCACAATCCGGTCCGCGTTGAAAATGGTGGAAAGCCGGTGTGCGATGCACAGCGTCGTGCGGCCCTTCATCAATTCGTCGAGCGCCGCCTGCACCGCGCGTTCGGATTCCGTATCCAGTGAACTGGTGGCTTCGTCGAGGACCAGAATCGGTGCGTTTTTCAGGACCGCACGGGCGATGGCCAGGCGCTGGCGCTGGCCACCGGAAAGAGTCACGCCCTTCTCGCCAATCACGGTGTCGAAACCCTGCGGTTTTTCCATGATGAAATCGTAGGCGTAGGCGTGTCTGGCGGCAGCGATGATTTCATCATTCCCCGCGCCGGGCCGGCCCAGTTCGATGTTCCGGCGGACGGTATCATTGAACAGTATGGTTTCCTGGGTAACGACGGCAATCTGGTTGCGCAGGTCGCGCGTGGCGACGTCGCGAATGTCAGTGCCGCCGATGCAAATGGCGCCGCGAGTCGGGTCGTAGAACCGCAGCAGCAGGTTGGCCACCGTCGTTTTGCCCGCGCCGCTGGAGCCGACGAGCGCAACAAGTTGGCCGGGATGGATCCGCAAATCAATATCGCGCAGCACGGGTTTGCCGTCGTAGGCAAAATCCACGTGATCGAAATGGATGTCGGCGCCGGCGGCTTTGAGCGGACGAGGTTGTGCCGGCTCAGGGACGGTGTTTTGGGTGGCGAGCAACTCGAAGGCCCGTTCACTGGCGGCGCGGGCTTGAACGACCTGGTTCTGCAATTGGGTCAGGTTCTTGAGCGGCGGATACATCATGAAAACGCTGCCAATCAATTGCAGGAAATCCGCGGGGTTGGGATGCCCTTGCGGCCGGCAAATCAAATACGCCAGCAGTAACGCCACGCCACAGGAGCCGAGGAATTCAATGATCGGTCCGGGAATACTGCTGGCGCGCACAATGCGCATGTAATGGCCGACAAAGCGGCGCGCGATGATTTGAAACTCCGCCGTGACGATGCTTTCCAGACTGTAGGCCTTCACAATGCGATGGCCGGTGAAGGCTTCCGTCATGGTCTGAGTCAGTTCGGCGTACAGTCGCTGGAGTTCGCGGCTGGACCGGCGGATTTTGCGGCTGAAAATGACGATGGGGATGGCGCAAACCGGCAGCACGACGATGGTGAGAAGGGTCAGTCGCGGCTGTTGCCACAACAGAAAAGCCAGCAGGCTGACCAGCTTAACGGGATCGCGGACGACGACGGTGACGGCATTGTTCAGGATGTTTAGCAGTGCGCCGGTGTCGTTCACCACGCGCGAGATGAGCTGGCCGGACGTGTTTTCGCTGTAAAATCCAGCCGACAAATTCAGCAAATGCTCAAACAACCGGACGCGCAAGTCAGCGATGGTGCGGCTGGCCACCCATTGCAGTAAATAGACGTTCAGGTAGCCGAAGAACCCTTGCAAAAACATGATGATCGGGATGGCCGCGATCAACGCTGCGACGACCCACGGATGCGCCTGCACACCGCTCTCCAGCGCCGTCCGCGCTGCCCGGAACCAGTCCTCCACAAACGCGGGAAGTTTGTGCATCGGCAACTGCGTGGCTCCCGTTGCGTCAGGCGAAGGGAAAACCGCGCTATAAACGAACATGACGGTCGCGATCAACAGGGGCGACACCAGCCCGCTCACGATGCCGGTGAGCACGCCGAGAAAGAGCCTCGCGCGATAGGGGCGGGCCAGACCCCAGACTTTGAGCAGGAACGTTATCATTCGCCGACAGGTATTGTTGGCGCTCGGCAAAAGAAAGCGAGAATTTTTCTGCGGGAACGCCGATGGTGTGCCGATGCGGACTACACCGATAAAAGCAATTCGCCTTTACAGCACGCCGGCGGGTCATTTATTGGTTCGCTCATCATATCCTTGAACCGAGGCGGCCTTCACCGGCAATGTTTGTTTTCGACAACGGCTTGAAGCGGGCCGGAGGACGCCGGCGGCAAAGAGACCCGATTGGACAATGAAGCCATTTCACGATGACGACTGAGAAAAATCCATCGCCGGTGGAAGACCATCGTCAGGCAAACGAAGAAAAGCGCCCGATGCCGCCACGGCCATCTCATAGTAAAACTCTCGTCGTCGGGTTTCGAACCGGACGGCTGGGAAACCGGCTGGTTTTGTTTGCCAACATCATCGGTTTCGCCGCCGAACATGGTTATCGGGTCATCAATGTCGCCTTTCACTCCTACGCCCATCTTTTCGAAAACACGCGGCGAGACATCTATTGCCGTTATCCCATCGCCCGGCGCCGGAGCTTGTTCGATGTAATTCCCGGAGCGGCGCCAGCCGTTCGCAAGACGCGGATTTTCTATCAGCTCGTCCGCTGCGCCAGCGTGTGGAACTACCATTTTCCGATCCTCGGCAAACGTGTCTTTACGCTCCGCGAGATTTCCCGGCCGACGATTTTGTTGGACTCACCCGAAGTGCAATCCCGGATGGCTGATGCCAGGATTGTTTTTGTGCATGGCTGGCGGATTCGCGCCCCCGAATCCGTGCGGCGTCACGCGCAACTCATCCGGGACTATTTCCAGCCGATTGCCGAACCTGAACGCGCCAGCCGTCGGGCAGTGGAAGGACTGCGGCAGAAGGCGGAGGTAATCGTCGGCATTCATATTCGACTGGGCGACAATTGGAAGTGGCAAGGGGGACAGTACTACTTTCCGGTTTCGCGATATGTGGCCTGGATGCGCGAACTGGCCGGACAGTTCCCCGGCCACAAAGTGGCATTTCTGGTTTGCAGCGATGAACCACGGCATGAACAGGAATTCCCCGGACTGGCAGTCGGATTCGGCCCGGGATCGCAGATGGGTGACCTGCATGCGTTGGCCAGGTGCGATTGGATTATTGGCCCACCCAGCACCTTCTCGATGTGGGCCTCGTTTTATGGCAACAAACCATTGTTTCTTATCCGCGACGGCGCCGCCCGAATCGAGCGGAACGAGTTCTGTGTTTCGGACTTGAGCGAAATACCCTGAAGCGCGGAACGTGATCCGCTGACCTTTGTCTTCCCGGTCGTCACTGAAATGTGAATATCAACCATAAGCCATGCTGCTTTTGAATTAAAATACTTGATGTGATGGACGTTCTTGTGTTATATGATGTTATGCTTCCATTTGGGGTGGTCATTCCGACCAAAAACTCGATGAAGTATCTGCCTAACCACGTGCAGAACCTCTGCGCGTGGATTGATCTGGCGGAGCAGGTGGTCGTGGTGGACAGCTTTTCCAAAGACGGGACGGTGGATTTCCTCAAGAACAAACTGAGTCATTCGAACATTCATTTCATGGATCATCCGCCGGGTTTGTATGCTTCGTGGAATCACGCCATCCGCCGGTTGACGACCGAGTATTGCTACATCTCGACGGTCGGCGATTCGTTGACGCGGGCCGGCGCGGAGCATTTGGTTTCCACAGCCAAACGCCTGCATTGTGATGTGCTGGTCAGCCGGCCCGATTTTGTGAACGAAGCCGGCAGGGCATGCGAGGGGCCGGACTGGCCCATGGATGATGTCATCAAGCGGCTACATTTGCGCAAGCCGTCCCGGCTTCAGCCAATCATCGTGGTGGCCACTGCCCTGACACATACCGGTGGCGCGATTACCGGAAGCTGTGCGAGTGACTTGTTCTGCACTGCCACACTGCAAAAATATCCTTTCCCCCTGGATTCTGGCGTAGCTGGGGATGGGGCATGGAGCCTGGAGAACGTCGGACGCATCGTTTGGGCGGTCACTCCGGAAAAAGTAACCACCTTCCGCCGCCATCCTCCGACCGCGTCCGCCAACGAGATCAAACTTGGTAAAATCTCCAATAATTTTACCCAACGGGCGAGGCATGTCGTTGACGAATGGCTGCAATCCTGCCCGGCCGAAATGCCGGTGGCAATTGGTGAGGACATAAAACGGCTCCTGTCCGCCTCGATCGAATACGAACGACTCGCCCGTCAATGCAATGTCTTTCGAAAAAGCAAATGGCCCTGGATTCTTAACCCGCAAGCGTGGCTGACGCGCGCCCACCGCAATGCGCTACGATCACAGGTCAACGGCCTGATGCAAAAAATTTGCGACCAAAGCCGCCGCGACGACCGGGTCAGTTTCAGCCGCCGGCCCCTCGGTCTCCTGGCGGCAAATGGCGCGTAAGGCGCAGCGTCTTTGCTGCCGCCGGGATTCTCGTTCCAGATCTGACCGTGCCGGGCTGGCGCTTGTTTTGAGATCGCCGGCTGGATCAGGCGGCCACAGTTTTATAAATTGAGATAGTGGCCGCTCCGGTTGCGTTCCATTGAAAGCGCGACGCCCAAGCCATGCCCTGATCAACCCATTTCTGTCGCTGGTCACCGTCCAGGTTGTAAACCTTCAACATCGCGTCGGCGACACTGTCAATGGAGCCGGGGTCAATCAGGATGGCCGCTTTCCCGGTCACCTCGGTCAGGCTGGCAGCGTTCGAAACAACAGCGAGCGAACCGCAAGCCATCGCTTCCAGCGGCGGAAGTCCAAAGCCTTCATACAACGAAGGGTAAACCAGCGCCAGGGCGCAGCGATAAAGTTTGGCCAGATGCGCGTCGGAAACCGGGCTGGTCTGTTTGATTCGGCCATCCATTCTTAACTCGCTGATCAAGCCGCGCTCGAACGGGTCCCAAGGCAGACCGACGACGAGCAGTTCCGCGTCCTTCTGTTTTTCGGCCATCCGGGCAAAGGCTCGCACCATCCGGGCAAAGTTCTTGTATTTCGCCTTGCGGGCGCCAACGAAGAGAAAGTAAGGACGTTCGGGCGCCGGTTCATCGCCCAGCGACATTTCCCGGGAAAGCTCCGAGGCCAGCGGTGTCACAAACACGCGTTCTTCGGCAATGGGGATGCGTTCCAGCAAATCCCTCCGGGTGTTTTCCGACACGCAAATGACCGCATCCGCCGATTCAACCGCTTTCTGTTTGACCTTGGCATCGTGTTTTTGGGGATCCAGCTCCTCGCTGTAAATTTCCGGAATCATGTCATGCACAGTCAGAACAAACGGCACAGGACGTTTCGTCCGGGGTTCCGACGCCAGCGAACCATGATGCACCGCGTGAATCAGGCTGAAGTCCCCTTTCGATTCAATGTTAGCAAAGTATTTTTGGGAAGCCCAATTGAGTAGCTTCCGGGGATGACGTCCGGGAAACGGGAAGCGCTCTAATTTGAAGTTCGGATGAATTGGGAATCTCAACCGCTGGTATTCAGCCGGTTCCGTGTTTCCAACCGTGAGGATGGGTGTCCAGTCGTCGGGCAGCCGGTTGACAACGTTGACCAGGTAACGGCTGATGCCTCCGACCGGCTGCATACGATAAACGTGCCCGTCGTAAAGAATTTTCATTGGGTTGGAATTCTTTTTACGGCCAACTTTCAGGACTAAAGCCCCGGTTGCACCTGCTCCTTGATGCTATCGCAATCCTGCTATGTCCGAAAGCATGGTTTAGGCACCACACTTACTTTGTTCAAGCCGCCCGCCGGGTTTGAACCTGCCAAGCCTGCTCGCGCTGTACGGACAATACGGGTTCCATCTTGTTCTCATCACTGTTCGCGCTAGGTTATGGCGCATGGCAGCAATCCAGCCGGCTCAATTCTATCAGCGCACGCGCAATGCCAGGAAAATCATGTTCTTCGGCCTGGGCTTTCTGGGAGACATGGTTCATTCGCTGCCGGCGTTGTGGATGGTGCGCCGGGCCTGCCCCCAGGCGCAACTGCACGTCGGCATTGCCGCGCACGTCGCGTCGTTCCTGGAATGCGCGCCGTGGGTGGACCGCGTTTGGGGCTACCCGCGTTTTCCCAAACACGCTTCGTTGAAAGAAAACCTGGATTTTGTCCGGCGCCTGCGCCGCGAACGTTTCGATGCGCTTATCAGTCTCAACAGCTCGGACCGTTCAGGTTGGCTGGCGTTTCTCAGCGGGGCGCGCGAGCGGTTGGGCCGGGCGCCGATGGGTGGTGCCACATTCTTTTGGCAGCATCGGTTCACCGAAACCGTCTGGCACCCGTATTCACCGGAACCAGTTTATGTGCAAAACTGCCGGTGTCTGGAGAAAGCCGGGTTCCCGCCCAACCCGCCGGAATTTCACGTACAACTCAACCTCGCGCATTTGTTGGCGGCGCGGATTGCGCCGGGTGAAGCCGGAACTTATTTCCATCTCAGCCCCTTCACGACTGACGACCGCAAGGAATTGCCGGCGGCGCAACTCGTTGAACTCATCGCCGGTTTGCAGGCGCGCTGGCCTCAAAAAAAGCTGGTGCTTTCCTGCGCGCCCACCGAACGCGAGCGGGGTAAAATGGCAGCGCTGCTCAGGCAATTGCCGCGTGCACCGTGGCGGGTATTCGCTGGCGAATTGAATTTGCTGCAATTGGCTTCTGTAATTCAGCACAGCGCCGCGCATTTATGCGGCGACACCGGAACCCTGCACCTCGCGTTGATGACCGGCACGCCCACCGTGTCGTGGTTCCGGCCCAATCCCGGTTCGGAAGTATGGATCCCTGCCGGAGAAAAATTTCGAACCATTCTGGGAACCGGTCACGACCCGCACGCCGCGTTGCAGGGAGTTGAAACAGCCAGATTACTGACGTCCCTGGAAGCGGTGTTTGCGGCAGCGGAGACTTCGCGAATCGGACGCGCGCCAATTCCGTCCTCGTAACAGTGTGCCCCGCTGCCTATCCCGGTTCACCCGGATCTGCGCCCGGCCACCAATCCGGTCAGAAATTCAACCATGCGCCGAGCCTGTATGTCCCAATTGAAATCCTTGAGAATCCGGTTACGAATGGCCGTGCCCCGGCGCCGGAGTTCCACTCGGTCCATGTCGGCGACTTCGCGCAGTTTAGGGCGCAGCGATTCTTCGAGATTATCTGCTTCAAAGTAGATTCCATGTTCACCCAAGACCTCATCCACGCCACCAATGCGGGTGGAAAGGATCGCTTTACCGGTGATCCCGTATTGGAAGATTTTTGATGGAAAACTGTTTTCCCAGATCAGCAGGCGCGGGTTTATCAAAACATCAACCCTTTGGGCCCAGGCCATGCAGTCCATGGGCTGTGACATCCCGTCGAAATGAAAATTGGGATGGCTCTTTGCCTGTTGTCTCAACACCTCTGAATTTTCGCCAAAGCTGCAGATATGCAATGATCCGGGTATGCCGGAGTTAAAAAAGGCGCGTACCATCTGGATGGGTGCCGAATCATTCCCCAATCCTACAAAATTGCCAAACCGAATCGGGCCATTCAAGTCCGGATTCTTCAAAGGGGGGATCGAAGGACAAATTAAATGCGGTTGGCATCCACATCCAGGGCACGCCAGCGATTCAAAATAGCGCCGCGTCGCGACAGATAAGTCAATGCAGGCGTAACACAAAAGGACCACATCGTTATCCAACATCTACATGGGCTTGAATTTGTAACGGAGTCGCCGCGAAAACGAATTGTGTCGGCCAAGACCCCCGCAATCAGACAGAAAAACACGATGAAAGGGCGTTGGCGTTGCTTCCGCAGCCACCGGACGAAATGATTGAAAACCGGCAAAATATTTGAAACCAACAAGATGTCCGGCATGCGGTTTTGTCCGACAGTTTCCAGGTGGAATTTGCGCAATTGGCGCAAGCCGTACCAGCGATGCCAAAATGCGGGTTTCCTGCCCCAGAGCAAAAGTGAGTGTTCCAGGCCAATTGGATCGTCCCTGGGTTCCAAATGCCCCCGAATTTCGGCAGGCAACCATCCTACGGTGGACACTTCCGCCAGTTCGGCAAGCGCCTGCCCCATGTGGGTGTCTTGCACATGGGGTGCGTTACGGGTCCCGGGAAAACGCTTGCTGACTCCTGGCGGAAGGCATGTGTGCAAAAGAGAATGCGGAGGCGGTGCTTCATCGACGGGCGAATTTTACGGAATCGTCCGGATATGCCAGGTTCATCAGTTGCAGTTGCGCCGGGAGGCTGGCGGCGGCGGGGGCGCCCTTTGCGTGCAACAAACTTTTTGCGGGTGGCGCGAAGTTTAAGTTAAGCTTCGCGCTGTTCTGCCGGCCCAAACCGGGGCTGGACTGAACATCAAAACCATGACTACCGCACAACGATTGCCGATTTCAGTTTGCCTGATTGCCGGCAATGAGGCGCATCGCATCCGCCGCGCGCTCGACAGCATCGCCGGCTGGACCAGCGAAATCATCGTCGTCACCGACAACAACACGACTGACGGCACGGGAAAAATTGCAGAATCCTACGGCGCGAAGGTTTTCTGCGAGCCGTGGAAGGGCCACGCCGCGCACAGAAATTTCGCTTCCGAGAAAACCACGCTGCCGTGGCTGCTGGCCATTGACGCGGATGAAGTCGTGTCGCCGCAATTGCGCGATGAGATCCATCAGGTTTTCATCTCGGGGAAAATGGCGGATTGGGCGGCCTTCAGCCTCCCGCGCTGCACGATTTACCATGGCCGATGGATTCGTCATGGCGATTGGTATCCGGACCGCAAAGTGCGGCTTTGGCGGCGCGGCCGAGGGAGTTGGAGCAACACGCAATTGCATGAAAAACTGCTCGTCGAAGGCCGGGTTGGCCGGCTGCGGAATGATTTGCTGCACCACAGCATGGAATCGCTGGAACATCAGACCCGCAAGACGCTTTCCAGTGCTGACGACTTTGTGCAGGAATGTGAAAAACAGGGTCGGAGGGTCGGGGTAATTGATCTGGCATTTCGACCGTGGTGGCGTTTCCTCCGAGGGTACTTTCTGAAACTCGGTTTTCTTGACGGCTGGCAAGGTTACACCATTGCCTGGATGACCGCGTTTTACACTTTTTTGCGCTACGCGCGGGTTCGTGAGCAGCAACAGAAGCAGCTTTCTCATGAATGAAGACCCGGGCAACGGCTCGCGCCATCTTTTGATTTACGAACCGAGGGTGGAAGGCCATCACCTCGGCTGGTTGCGATTCATCCTGGAGGACTTGCTATCGGCCAACTGGCAATTAACGGTCGCGGCGGACTTGCGCCCGAACCACGAGGCTTCCGTTCGCGAGCAACTCGGCGAATTGGTCTCTGCCGTCACGCTGGTCAACGCCTACGACGGTAGAGGCCGGCGCCACGGCGACGGGAAAACCGGCGCCGTATTGCATAACCTGCGGGAGTGCGGCGCGGCACGAGTTTTTCTCTGCGCATTGGACGAAGTGGCATCCTATTGCTGGCGTCGCGCTGCGTTCGGGATTTTTCCGCCGGCAGAACTGCGCGGACACCTCGGCGGCATTTACCATCGTCCGCGTCTCTTCATCGCCCCGCGGTGGTCGCCCAACCGCTGGTTCAAGCAGGTTGGGTTTCAGCGATGGGTGCAACGCGGCTGGGTGCGACCCCTTCTGTTTGTGGACGAATATCTGGCGCGCGAACTGCAGGCGCGGTTCCCCGCCGCTCCGATTTTTTTTCTCCCCGATCCCTGCCCACCTGGTTACGACGGGAACCGGCTGACAGCCCGGCAACACTTGAACCTGCCGGAGAACAAATGCGTGTTTCTCTTTTATGGCGGCGGTTACCGGCGCAAAGGCCTGCACCTGGCAGTGCGCGCTCTGCTGGCATTGCCGGTGGACGCGCCGGCCTTTTTGTTGTGTGCCGGGCGGCAAAATCCCGCCGGGGAAACGGCGAGCGGGCTGGAGCAGTTGGTCCGGCAAAATCGTGCGCGGCTCGTCAACCGTTATGTCTCGGTGGCGGAAGAAAAGGAATTATTTGCCGCGAGCGATGTGGTGCTGCTACCGTATTTAAACCACTACGGCGCCAGCGGCGTGCTTTCGCGCGCCATGGCCGCGGGCAAACCGGTCATCGTTTCCA
>Ga0335081_10019352_pt1 | contig 11007 bp, 14 predicted proteins | sample Lox_Sample_35_FD_206713 | JGI IMG/M metagenome (GOLD analysis project Ga0335081, IMG submission 206713) | Soil microbial communities from Loxahatchee National Wildlife Refuge, Florida, United States - Lox_Sample_3.5 | ecosystem: Environmental > Terrestrial > Soil > Wetlands | place: USA...
AAGATAGGTGTAACCGCCCCAAAGTTATCTTGAAAAGCTATCCCTCATAAGTTTACATATGGAGTTCTACGGCAGTCGTGAACATTTTGGGGGATGGAGATGTATCTTCTGTGGGGAGATTGTTGATGGTGTGATTATGGAGAACCGGCAATGGCTTAAGAAAGGAATTATGCCTGGCAACAGAAAGGCCCAAGACGCCTTGGGCAAGAGGGGTCAGTCATCTTCAATTCAGAAAGGAAGTCAATCAAGCACTCACTGACCAATCCCAAATAGTTCCCTTCCAACCAGAAATGACTCCGTTGTCCCTACAGACCGGGCAGGACCAAGAAATAGCATCTTGCTCATCTATAAAAGCGATAATCTCTCCAGGGCATGGTTTATGCCTGAACCTTTTTCTACACCGGACACCAGTAGCCAGAGCATTTCCTCGACGAGTCGTCACCTTTTTCACGATATTTCCAAAATAATCTATGAGTCTACGCGCTCGAATTGACATGTCAGCCCTGCTTCCATCTTCCTTCAGGAAATGCCCTAAATCTGTAATCCAAGCATTGCCCATCCTCAGATGCTCTCCTCCGATATCCTTTTGGTTTGGATCCCCAAGAGGGTCCCGGTGGATCATTTAACACAGCACTCTGACTTTTTCAATTCTAGGAGTAGCCTTCTTGTTTTTCGCTTCCCATTTCTGACAAAAGTCAAAACCTATGACATAATTGGAGAGGTGGGAGAAAATAGATAGGAAGGATGGGGAAAAAGTGAAAGGATTTAACGAGCACGAGAGAAGGAAATCTATACTAAAAGCAATTACCCCGGGAGAACGTTTAAAGTTGCGAGATGATGTTCTTGGGCACGTCCAGCCAAGGCAATGGATTTTTAAGAAGATCGAGGATGGCGACACAGTTCAGCTAATGGATGAGAGTGGAGAATTTGGCTGGAGCGTAAAGATGGATAATATTGACTGGGACGCATACGAAAAACAAAAAGGTAAGGGGCTATCCCAGCAAAACTGAAACAGGAACTTGGTTCTATTCGGGTGTTAAGGGGTTAAAGGAGATAATGTGAATCGCTCCCTTATTGATCCTTTAGCACTGGCCGTAGGGGTTAGGGAAATTGTTGGCCCTTTTTCCTATCGCGTCATTCCTTCTAATGGAGCTCCATCTCTGAAATAGGTTTATCAACTCTGAACCCTTAACTTATCTTTTGCCTCCCTCTGCTTCGCCCGACGAGCCACCCATCTTCCCCAAGTTGATGAAAGGGACGGCTCCTCCAGAGACTTGCGGTAAAATTCCATTCCATTTCTCGATGCTCTTATACTGCACGAGGATCGGACTGATTGACCGTGATAATGCATCATTGGCTTTTGCCTGTCCCTGAGCTACCACCAGGATGGATTCGGCCTCTCCTTTTGCAGTGGCAACCTTCTGCTGAGCTTCAATCTCACGTTGGGCCAAAACCTGTTTCTGCGTTTCCACCTGTTGCTGGGCCACTTGCTTGGCCTCGATTGCCCCCTCATATTCAGGAGAAAACCGGATGCTGGCAAAGTAGATATCATCGACGATGATATGATACCTCGAAAGGTTATCTCCCAATTTTGTCATCGCTCTCTTTCGGATCTCCTCCCTCTTGGGCAGAATCTCCCCAATCGGGTAGGTCGGCACTACTTCCTTGACAAAGTCGTTGAAAGCGGGATCGATCACCTTGTCAGCAAAATCAAGCCCCACTTTCTGATAAAGGTCATTGACATAGGCGGGGTCAATATGGAAGTTCATCATTCCTGTCATTTTCACTATCTGGTATTCTTTTGAAGAAGCATCGATCTCCTTGAACGGATGGGGTTGAACCTTAACATCCACCTTGATGATATCTTCAGCAATGGGTACTTTGAAGTTAAGCCCCTCCCCCATAATTCTATTCTCTACACTCCCCCACCAGAGGGCAACCCCCCTGTGACCAGCCGGGATGATGACAAAGGTGCCCCAAAGAACGATAATGATGATGATGAGCAAAATGAGTATTCCGACAGTTCGTGGCTTCGGCAATCTAAATTCACCTAAATCTCTGGTTCCTTCCTCCATCGTTTACCTCCCCTGGGTTTCTTACAGGTTTGATATTTTTTTAAGAGACCCTTCCCGGATAGTATCTGAATAGTGTTGTCCAGATAAACTTCATTCAGCAGTTATGTTCCATTCAAACACTTGCGATGCGCCGTATCACTTCTTCGGTGGAACGATCGCGTCCTTACAAGCCTTGGCTATCCGCATCTTCACTACGGTCTTGGCTGGGATATTTATTTCTTCACCCGTAGCTGGATTGCGGCCTTTGCGTGCCTTACGCTTAACAAGGACAAGTTTACCAATGCCAGGGAACGTGAAGGCTCCAGCTTTCTTCGTCTCAGCTATCGCTAACATTGCCATCTCATCGATGATTGAAGAGGCTGCCTTCTTGGAAAGATCAAACTTCTCTGCAATGTGGGTAACAACCTGGTTCTTTGTAACGGGCTTCTTTAATGCTGGCATATTCCCTCCTTTTGAATGATAGAATGTTTAAGTGCCATTATATAAATGAAAGGATGTTCAAAAGCAAGGATAAAATCATTTGTGGTTTTCTCGTGCTTTCCTTGTTGACCGTCTTTCCACAATTTGATAAATTCTGATTGAGACCATTGCCTCAAAAGCTAACCGATGGGAGGTATTGATGGGCAAATTCGAAGGGATCATCAAATCCGAAATCGTACGTTTGGCAAGAAAAGAGGTACGTAAGACCTTAGTTCCATTGGGTCGGGATATCCGGTTATTGAAGAACACGGTCTCCCAACTTCGCAAAACGGTCTTGGTCTTGGGACGATTAGCCGCCTCACAGCAAAAGCAGTTGAAAAAGAAAGAGGTGCCACTGGAGGCGACCCCGGAGGAGATTAATAAATCCCGTTTTTCTCCGGCTCTCATTCGAAGTCTTCGTAGACATTTAAGGATCAGTCAGAAACAACTGGCAGCTCTTGCGGGGGTGACGGTTGGAGCGGTGGCTGTGTGGGAGAGTGGGAAGTTTAAGCCAAAAGACGAAAAGAAAGCGGTGATTGTGGCGCTCCGAAAGCTTGGTCGTCGCGAGGTGAGAAAACTCCTAGAGGAGAAACTTACTAAATAGGTTTTGTTAAGAGAAAGGGAGGTGTGCCTTCGTTTTCATAGGCGGAGTACAACCGAGGAAGGTTAAGGTAGACGACCAGGCGAGAACTTGCCCAAAATGCGGTTTGCCCTCAGCCCGACTCAAACGCCTGGATCATTACTTCAGTTTATTCTTTATTCCCCTCATACCGGTCAAGCGGGGAGAACGCTTCCTGGAATGCAGCCGGTGTGGTGGAATCTTTGACGAAGCAGGTAGGTCGGAACCGACTGGATTCCAGGACAAACGATTTCGGCATTGTCCCAGATGCAACCGGCAAATCGCTTCGGATTTTACGTTTTGTCCGTACTGCGGGCAAGGGATCTCATGAGGGCTAGATGTTTTGCCCTAAATGCGAAAAGGAATACAAAGGAAATATTTACGTTTGTTCAAAATGTGGAGTGTCCCTTGTCCCAGGGTTGCCTCCAGATTCTAAAAAGGAATCGCCGAAATTAGCTGAGTTTGAGGAAATTCTTTTTACTCCCACTTCTGGGGACATGGCGGTCATTAAGTCTCTCTTAGACAGCGAAGGCATTGTATATAACTTCCGGGGAGAGTTTTTTACCTCTGTGCACCCGCTCGCTCAACCGGCAAGGCTTATGGTCCGAACTGATCAGGTGGAGGAAGTGGAAGAAATTCTGGAGGGCCTAAATATTCCCTACACGGCCAGGTGACCTTAATTATTTTTGATTTACAAAACTCGTCGCGGAGGCTTTGTTAAGTTTTTGAAAAGATGGGCTTCTGCCAGAATTAACCTGTAGGAACCAATTGTAGGAGGTGTTTGATGGAAGTAAAGACACGATGGAAAAGAACTAAAGGGGTCCGTATCTTATCTGCTGAGGGAACTTTTCAACCGCTTCCCCCACCTAGTAAAGGCCTCACATTAGAAATTTCTGCATCTCCTGACACTTGGCGTGCACTCTACATAATGTCTTTTGCGAAACCTGAGGACATTGTAAGAATGATCCGTAACCTTTCGAAGACTACCTTTGATTATGTTAGTGCCAAACCTGGAAGAGAAGATTTTCTAGATAAGATGAAGCGATATGCCGCTTACGTTTATTGCTGGGCTGAATACTGGTTGAAGAAACCACAGGATGAATGGCCAGAACCTCTAAAAGAACTTGTTAGACAATTGAGTAAATATAGATATCGTGGAAGGAGAGGAAGGCCCAAACCGCCAAGAGTGACGGCTTATATTATGGAAATGGATTTTGGAAAAGAAAGAGAAAAACATCACCTAAGAAAATGGACAAAAGATCCTGAAGCTTTCGAGAGAACATTCATTTCAGGTAATAAATACGCAACATTTGTCAAAACAATTTGCAAGAGCTAATAACGCCACGAAAATAATAGCTAGAGCGAACCAGAGGTGATGATAGATGTGAAAAAATTGTTCCTGAGTCTTTTTGTTCTCAGTATGTCATTAATGCCGTCTTTAGCACGGATGGAGACACCTGGTTTTTCTATTTCAGGGAAAATTATCTTTCATCATAAAGCAGCGAATCTTTTGATTGAGGTTGTGAACGAAGCAGAGTTTAATAAGAAAAAGGACTCTGTTTATCAGCAAAAGATTGAGATTGGGACAGCGGAGAAAAAAGAAGTTTCTTTCAGATTTGATGGCATCCCTAAAGGGATTTATGCTATCCAATGCTTCCAGGACGTTAATGGGAATAGCAAATTGGATAGAGATATGATCGGACGACCTACTGAACCTTGGGGGATGTATCGTCATTTCAGGCCTCCTTTCCCTCCGAGGGAGCCTAAATTCGAAGAAATCGCCTTTGAACTTAATAAAGACATTACAGATATCCAATTAGAAGTTAAATGATATTTTCCAAGAACAGTGACTTCTTAAATGAAGTCAATGCATCCCATTGTATAAAAAAGAGTGGCAAGACATTATGGAGAAGGCATCCAAGGATCTGTTCGACTCACTCGATAAATTCGGTCCAGATGAGGTCTTGGATCTATTGGTAGTCCATTCACATAAAGATCCAGTTGCACGTGATCTGTTAATAAAATTTCCTATAGTTGTCACTTTCGGAAAGCCCTTGAGCACCATGCCGATTGTTAAAGTGGACAAAAGAACCTTTGAATATCTTAAAGGAAGGGGTTGTATGGTTTCATGAAGGGAGAGGGAAGCGAAATGAAAGTGAAAGCCATAGAATTTGTTATGAAGTATGAAACCTATGTCAAGGAAATTGAAGCTGTGGTAAGACCAGAATTTAAGTCCTTCATCCAGAAAATGCTGGAGATCGACTCCCACGATTTAATCAGACCCGAGGCGTATTTTGAACATGAAGGCCATGCAGAGGGATTTGTTTGGAAGATATGGTGTAGCTGGAGATCTGAAGCGGGAACCCGATTTTACTTTGACCCTTTCCGGTGTACGAGATGAAGAGTCTTCATTCGCTCTGGCCGTTTTATGTGGATTGACTTTGCTTGTCATCCCTTCCAATGCTACCTTAATCTATGATTTGGATGTGGTTTTAGTAGGTAATAAACCCCCCCAAAGCTACTCAGTAAAAGTGAAGAATGGGATAACCACATGTACAGAGATTATCTTTTTACCATTTCTACCAATATTTTGGGTAGGAAGTTACCATGCCACGAATGATATGGCTGATTATGCTTATGAAGAATTGAGAAAACAAGGAGGATTTCAGAGATAGAATTGCTAATGCTTTTGTGGTTGATGGTGCCGAGGGATAAGCAAGAACGCCTTAATGTTCAGAGCGCTTAATCAAACCTCTACTTTTTACAACTCCTTTTCCATTCACTCTTAATGGATCTACAAAGAGAAACATTTTTGTAATATCGACAAATTTGTCTAATTCCAAAGATACGTTACATTTCAATTGGTTATCGATTTTGACTACCTGGCATCAATCTTGCTGAGAAAAGAACGAGGCACACAAGACCGAGCGGCGAGAAACCTAATGCCTCCCGCCGCGATAGGTGGGTCCAGGCGGACCCAGTTGGAGGTGAAGCATGGAGCGAGGAAGTTTTCGGGGAATGGCGGCAGGTTTAGAACGAATTGTGGAGGCGACGTGCTTGGACCTTAAGGAGGCGGTGGACCAATTTCAGGAGTTATGCTTAATCCTTACCTCGGAGAGGGATGTTCCGGCGGAAATCATTACCGACATTCGCCAAACCTATAAAAAGATCCAGGATCAACTCACCAAGATCAGCGGAGCCAAGCAACTCCTTGAAGGGAAATACAGGCAGTATTACCACCGAGACTCTCAGCGAGAAAGAGAGATCATGGAATTTTCATCCCTGGCCAAAAGTTTGTATTTGAAATTCGAATATGCATTACAGGAAACAGAGGCTAAGAAAAAGCTAAGAGATACGGAAAATGAAGCGGGACTACATCATCAACCTACCCCATTTCGATGGTTTCAATCTAAAGGAAACCAGAGCATGCTTTTAGAAAATCTAAGAAATCTTTCCGGCCTGGACTATAAGACCCGTTCTGATTTGGAGCATCAGCAGAAGCGAGAGGTCGTTCGAAATGGACGGAGTATCTCCCTCTTTGTCTTGTCAGGAGAGGCGGCATTGATGGATCATCTCGCCTCCCGCATGCAATTGCGAGAATATGATATCAAAGAGCGTTCTTCATGGGACGAGTGCCGTGGAGCTTTAACCCATTTGAAGGGGGTATCTCCTTTAGATGTGGAAATGGTGATCAGGCGTTTCTCGGGCGGCAGTGGCTTTTTAAGAATGAAATGTTTGCTGCTTCTTAGAATTCAATCTCAAAAGGACCTCGAAAAAGAAATCGTAGGTTCAACAAAGAACATTTTACACGTGATGGGGGTGGGAGAACTTAGGACACTTTCCTTTTGAGGGCCTGTTGATTTTGATTTGAATTACAGAATTAAAAGAGACGGAACATAGAACTCGATGACACCAAGGAGCCCACGACATTCCGTTTCACCGTAGGATAAGACTTCCATCATGTTCTAACGAATCTCCGATGTGTTCTTAAATTCATAGGGTGCTTTATCGGGCTCATTGGAGCATAAGGGCTGACGTCATTTCACTGACAGGGCACGGAAGTGCTTAGTGGGGATTCGACCTTTTGTCTCCTGAAGTGCTGTGAGGCGATCGTTACAGCCGACTTGAATGAAGAAAGCCCGATGCCGATTTTTCGGGCATCGGGCTTAAAATTGACTCTTCTGACCATTCAAACGAAGGCGGGCACTCCCCTGTTCATCTCGGCCCGACTATTTCTTTGGCGGAATAACTGGGATCTGCAGATAAGAGTCATAATGGCCGCCCGTATAGATGACGTGTTTACCCTTATTGATCACCCAGTCATAGAACAACAGTGGGTGGTCGACTGGACTGTGCCCTTGAATATACAAGCGCAGGCTCTCCCCCTTGCGGAACAGAGTGCTGGATGGAAGGAGGGCGATCTCCACTGGGACGATTTCCCCGGGAGTTAGTTTCTTCTCCCCCTGGAACTTCTGAACCGGCTGCCAGGAGGTTGACAATTTCTCATCTAATTCCCTCTGAGAAACTCTCATCTGGCCTCTGGCGACCATATCGCTGTAGTGGCCGTTCATGCCTCGAAAGGGCACTTCGTTGCCTTTTGCGATTCGGTCCTTGCCAACGACTTCTTCGAGGGATTGGCACGTTGGGCTGTCAGCATCGCAGGGGCCTCCGAACTTCTTGACCATGACGAAGAGGTCCATATCGTCGGCCTCCTCCGCCGACACCCAGAGTTTTACCTTCATGTAGCCAGTCAGTTCGGCGTCTTCGTTAAAGGTGATGCCGAAGGAGGCGTCGCCGCCCTGGGTGGAATTGTAAATCATCTTCCCGTTCTTCGCCGACTGCGGACCCAAAGAGCCATCTCGTGCGTTCAGGTAAAGCTTCTTGTATTGGGTATGAGCCAAAGGAAACTCGTTTTCAAAACGAACGTTGTACTCATCCCGAGTCTCGCGCACCTCCAAGCGAATTCGGGGTGTATCCTGCCAACCATTTTGAACACCTTTGAGATAATGATCAAAGAACTTCTTCTGGTACGCAAGGCCATCTTCACTGTAAAACCGCTCCCATTTCCTGCCCCCGTGGGTATAAAGCCATTTGTCCTTGGAAGCGATCCTCCGGTAGGTCTCGAAAGTGCCCCGGGTGTGGAGGCCCTTATCCGACCAACTCGCACAGATCAAGGCCGGGATTGTAATGAGGTCGAGCCTGGGGTTTTCCTGCATCAATTTTTGGTTAGCAACCGGGTCCATCGCAACGGCCCAAACTTTTGCGGCCTCCCCGGGAGGTAACTTCTGCAGACCTTCCTTGAAAGGCCCAACACTTCGCGTGAAGTTTGTCTCTGGGATTCCACCCCAAAACAAGTTGTCGCGGTAACGATCTGACGATCCCTCCCATGGAATCATGGCCTTGAGTCCAGGCGGCGGCGGCTGGTGGCTGGCCGCGTAATACTGGTTAGCGGCTAGGGCGGATACCCCGACCATACCCACGTTCCCATTGCTCCACTCCTGGGAGCCGGTCCACTCGATCAGGTAAAACAAGTCATCCCCGCCCTGGGCAGCGCTCGACGGTTTTCCTCCGGAGTTGAAGCCCCCTCGTTGGTCGACGATGATGACCACGTAGTCATTCGGCACCCAGAAACCAGGATCAGGGCCTTCCCAAGGGGTGAACATCGATATTCTCATGTGGCCGAGGTCGGCCCATTGCGAATGAACCCTGAGCACGAAAGGTGAATATGAATTTGGAAGAGGTGAACCATCCGGTTTGAAGGTTGGTGGAGTCTGATCCTTTCCGTAGGGTGTCATGGATAGGATGACCGGGAATTTTCCTGATTTTTTCGGCCGATAGACGTTGCAAGCTAGCTTTGTACCATCGGACATGGCTACCATGACATCTCTTTCAATCAGTGTTCCGTCAGGGGTTGGTATGATTTGATAGGGAAGATATCCATCGGGGCTTGGACGGATTTCGTAGGGGTTGCTGGTGGGGTGGTTAACGGCCCGACAAACAGCCGGCGGCAACACGAGGCAAGCAGCTATGATGATGACCAAGGGGCAAAATAGTGTGGATTTTCTTCGCCTACGATGAACGCTTCTATTCATTTGAATACCTCCTTGTTGACAAAATCTGATAAGACTTCCCTGTATGGTGATTGTAAAATATCAAAACCAAAGTTGATCGTCAATAAGAAAAACCGCACGTGGGATGGGCTTGGACCAGCATTGCAGTCAAAGATTAGCAAATGAATTCTTGAATCATCGTCGAAATCTGTCATCCAACGGTCCAAGAAGAAGCTCTCGGGAAACCGCTTGCGGGCTCCACCTATCTGTAAAGTGAACTAAGCTCCTACCTTGAGGATTACGTGAAGAAAGAGAGTATCTTATGCTATGGCAATTCCCGATATCATTTCCCACAGATTTGTTTGTAGACTTTCCAGCACCACTTTAGGCTGAAAGTAATTTGAACTGACGATCATCCAGGTAGCAAACGCCGAGAACGCAAGGGTTCGACTGGAAATGACTTTTGAACCCAGGCTTCCAAACCTCCAGCGAGGGGCCGAACCCTTGTAATTCCTCTTTGTTTTAATAAGAGCGCTACACGGGCGCTCGTGGCCTCATTGGGTCAGGTACAAAATAAAATGACATCACGGTCACGTGGAATTTTATGATGATTCTTCTCAAATTGTTCAAGCGGCAGCGCGACGGCACCGGGGATGGTATGTGGCTCGACGTCAAATTCAAGTGCATTACGCACATCTAAAATTAAAAGTTCTTCGCCAGAATCCAATTTCTGTTTCACTTCTTCGGGGGTGATCCGCGCAACCGCTAACCCGTGAAGAAACCGCTTGCGTCGGATATATTTCCAGAAGATATAGGTCGCAAAAATGATTGGGATGATCCCTCCGACCCAAGGCCCGTGTCTTATGGCGCCACTTGCAAAGTCTTCCATCTGATGGCTAAATTGATAACCAAGACCCGTGAAGAACCCGATCCAGAGAAAGGCTCCAAGGCCATCAAATACAAAGAATCGAAGAAGATCCATCCTAAAAATACCCGCCAAAGATGATCCGATTGGGTTCATCGCTGGAATGAATTTAATGATGAGGAATGAGCGAGCACCGTAGCGTGCGAAAATCCCTTTTGTACGGCCAACGCAGGAGTCAGGATCCAAAGAGGTTCGGCAAAGAAGGGATAAGACCTTATTGCCACGAAGGCGACCCATCTGGTACAAGAAGAGGTCGCTGATCAAGGAGGCAATGATAGAAACACTCAGGATTAGAGCAAAATCCAACTTACCGATACCGGCCATGGCCCCTGCGGTGAGTAAGGCGGGAGTAATCGGAATTGGTAAACCGAGTGTGTTAACAAGGACCCATATGAATAGTACAGAATAACTGTGACGAACTAAAAACTGAATTGTCTCATTCATCCTTCATTTCCAAAACTCTCCTGGTAAACATCCACTCCAACAAAGACTCCCTCGCCTCTGGCCAAGACCTTCTTGTTCTCTGATTCCTTCATCTTTGTCAGCCTCCCTTCTATGGTTTTCGAATGGAGATAGTATAAAGGGGGCTAACAATCTAGCACAGTATCTACAATTCAACACCGGGAATCATATCAAGGGATCGAAGATGACGACTGAACTCCACAATTTGCAAAGCGTGAGAAGCTCGGGTAGATACTTGGATTATGGACTGCGTAACCCTAAAGTTAAAAGTGGGATAAAGGCCTTAAAAGCCCTTATCCCGTGCGGTTCGATAGCCGTTATTATGGATTGCTCAGAGATATTCGATTCCACCTCTCAACGGAGCAGACGGGGCTAGGAATTTGAACAACCCCGATAATAAGAGAGGGGCACTTTGAT
>Ga0335081_10019353_pt1 | contig 11007 bp, 10 predicted proteins | sample Lox_Sample_35_FD_206713 | JGI IMG/M metagenome (GOLD analysis project Ga0335081, IMG submission 206713) | Soil microbial communities from Loxahatchee National Wildlife Refuge, Florida, United States - Lox_Sample_3.5 | ecosystem: Environmental > Terrestrial > Soil > Wetlands | place: USA...
CTGGCGGCCGAGCTGGCGTGGCCGGTGGACGAGATGCACCGCGCGCTGGACCAGCTGGCCGAGCGCCGCCTCGTCATCCTCTCGCCCGACCAGCACTACCTTCCCCTGACCGCCGCCTGACGCCGATGCCGCGCCGCCCACCGGGCCGGTCCACCGTCGCCATCCACGGGAACCCGGCCACGCGCACCGCGCCCGATCCCGTCGCGCCGCCCATCTACCAGTCGGCCACCTTCCTGCGGCCGGTGGGCTCGACCGACGAGACGCTGTACACCCGCTACGGCAACAACCCCAACCAGCTCCGCCTGGCGGAGCGCCTCGCCGGGCTCGAGGGCGCCGAGGCCGCCATCTTCGTCGCCAGCGGGATGGGGGCGACGGCGCTGGCGCACCTGGCCGTGCTGAGCCCGGGCGACCACCTCCTCTCCAGCGACTGGATCTACGGCGGCACCCGCCGGCTGTTCCGCGAGGAGTTCACCCGCTTCGGGATCGACGTGTCGTTCGTCAACCCCGACCGGCGGCGCGAGTGGCGCAGCAAGCTCCGCAAGAATACGCGGGCGATCTTCGTCGAGACGCCGACCAATCCGCTGATGCGCGTCCTCGACGTCGAGTGGCTGGCGACCCTCGCCGAGACGGAGGGCATCGCGCTGCTGGTGGACTCGACCTTCGCGACGCCGATCAACTACCGGCCGCTCGAGCACGGCGCGGACGTGGTGATCCACAGCGCCACCAAGTACCTGAACGGGCACTCCGACGTCATCGCGGGGGCGGTGGCCGGCGCGGCCACGCTCGTCGACGAGGTGCGCGAGCGGATGAAGCTGTGGGGCCAGGCCATCGATCCGCACGCGGCGTGGCTCGTCGAGCGCGGGCTCAAGACCCTCGCGGTGCGGATGGAGCGGCACAACCGCACCGGCCTGGCGATCGCCTCCTGGCTGGAGGAGCACCCCAAAGTCCGGCGCGTGCACTACCCCGGGCTCGACTCGCACCCCGACCACGAGCTGGCCGCGCGGGTGCTGGACGGGTTCAGCGGGATGGTCGGCGTCGAGCTGGCGGGCGGCGCCCGGGCGGCCGACCGCTGCCTGCGCGCCCTGCGCCTGGTGGCCCACGCCCCGAGCCTGGGCGGCGTGGAATCGCTGGTCTCGGAGCCGCGGTTCACCTCGCACGCCGCGCTCACGGCCGACGAGCGCGCCGCGGCCGGCATCCCCGACGGCTTCCTCCGGCTCTCGCTCGGTCTCGAGGACCCCGACGACCTGATGGACGACCTCGCCCGAGGACTCGCCGCGGCCTAGCCCCCGCCGTAGATTGCGGCCGTGATCAAGTTCAGCCACGTCACGAAGGCGTACGCCAAGGGCGCCGCGCTCGCCGACGTGTCGTTCCACGTCCCCAAGGGCCAGTTCTGCTTCCTCACCGGGCACAGCGGCGCCGGCAAGACCACGGCGCTCAAGCTCATCTACCTCGCCGAGCCGCCCACGTCCGGCGAGGTGCGGGTGTCGGGCTTCGCCTCCTCCCGCATCAGCGCGCGCGACGTCCCGCGGCTGCGGCGCCGGCTGGGCATCGTGTTCCAGGACTTCCGGCTGCTCGAGGACCGCACCGCCGAGGAGAACGTGGCCTTCGCGCTCGAGGTGACCGGGGCGCGCCGCTCCGCCATCGGCCCGCGGGTGATGCGGGTGCTCACCCAGGTGGGCCTGGTGGCGAAAGCCCACCAGTACCCGCGCGAGCTCTCCGGCGGCGAGCAGCAGCGCGTGGCCATCGCCCGCGCGCTGGTGAACGACCCGGTGGTGCTCCTGGCCGACGAGCCGACCGGCAACCTCGACGAGCGGGCGACCCGCGGCATCTTCCAGCTGCTCCGGGACATCAACGCCGCGGGCACCGCGGTGCTGATGGCCACCCACGACCTCGACCTGGTGAAGAGCTTCGACGGGGCGCACCTCGTCGAGCTGCAGCACGGCAGCGTCGCGTACGACTCCGCCGAGGACGCCGGCGACGTGGAGCCGGCCGCGCCGTGAACCTCGTCGTCCGCGAGACCCTGCTCGCCTTCCGGCGCGCGCCGCTGCTGTCGGCGCTGTCGGTCACCACGATCGCCTTCTCGCTGTTCGTGTTCGGCCTGTTCGGGCTGGTGACGGTGAACGTGCAGCGGGTCATGGGCAGCGTGGCCGAGCGCGTGGAGGTGGTGGCGTACGTGCGCCGCGGCACGCCCATCGAAGCCGTCACCGTCGCGGCGGCCGACATCCAGGCCTTCCCCGAAGTCGAGAGCGTCACCCACGTGACCGAGGAAGTCGCGCTCGCGCGCGCGCGCCGCGAGCTGCCGGAATTCCGCGACATCTTCCAGGACCTCGAGGCCAACCCCCTGCCGGCTTCGCTCGAGGTCCGCCTCAAGCCGGAGTTCCGCGACGCGCGCCACGCGACCCTGGTGGCCGAGCGGCTGCGCGCCTTCGACTTCGTGGACGACGTCCGCTACGGCAGCGACTGGGTGGCCAAGCTGGACCATCTCAGGAACATCGCCGGCGCGGTCGGCGTGGTGGTGGGCCTGGCGTTCGCGCTGGTGGCCGTCATCATCATCGGCACCACCATCCGGATGGCGGTGCTGCACCGGGGCCACGAGATCGCGATCATGCGGCTGGTGGGCGCGACCGACGGGTTCATCCGCCGCCCCTTCCTGCTCGACGGGCTGATCAAGGGCCTGATGGGCGGCGCGCTGGCCCTGGTGCTGTGCTACGGCGCCTACGCCCTCGTCGACGCGTATCTGCTGCGGGCCGACTTCTTCACCGCGCCGGAGTCGCTCGCGGGCATCGCCGCCGGCGGGCTGCTCGGGCTGGCGGGCAGCCTGGTCAGCATCGGCCGTCACCTCCGCAGCGTCTGATGGCGGGCCGCGCGGGCGCGTCCCCGGCGCTCGTGGCCGCGGCGCTCGCGGCGCTGATGGCAGGACGGCTGGCCGCGCAGCAGCCCGCCCCGGCCGACACGGCGCTGGAGAACAGCCAGCAGCGGCTGGTCGAGATCCGGCGCGAGCGCCAGCGGCTCCAGGGCGAGATGGAGCGCCTGCGCGGCCAGGTGCACTCGCTCTCCAGCGAAGTCCAGAACCTCCGCGAGCAGGTGCGCACCACCGGCCGCATCGTCTCCGAGCTCGATCTGCAGATCGCGGCGATGGGCTCCCAGATCGGGCGCAAGACCGCGGACCTGCTCATCGCGCAGGACGCGCTCGCCGAGAAGCGCGCGGTCCTGCACCACCGCCTCATCGAGATCGCCAAGCGGGGCCCGCTGTACGAGGCCCAGGTGCTGCTCGCCGCCGAGTCGTTCGGCGACCTGGCCTCCCGCTACAAGTACCTGTACCTCATCAGCCGCCAGGACCGGCAGCTGGTGGCCGACGTCGAGGCGCTCCGCGACAGCGCCGCCAGCGGCCGCAACGTGCTGCTCAACCTGCAGGGCGCGCTCTCGCGCCGCCGCGACGAGCGGGCGGAGGAGAACCAGCGCTACCGGCAGCTGGAGCAGCAGAGCCAGCGCAGCCTGCGCCAGTCGCAGCAGGACTCGGTGCGCACGCGTCAGCAGCTGGCCCAGCTCGCCAAGGACGAGGCGCGGCTGAACGACATCATCGCCGGCTTCGAGCGGCGGCGGCTGGAGGCCGCGAACCGCGGCGCGCCCGCCGCGCCGTCCCGCCTGCGGACCGCCGACTTCGGGCAGCTCGACTGGCCGGTCACGGGGGACATCATCTACCGCTTCGGGCGCCAGTCGCTGCCGAACGGCACCACCATCCGTAGGGACGGCATCGGCATCGCCGTGCCCCCCGGGACGCCGGTGCACGCCATCGCCGATGGAATCGTGCGCAGCACGCGCTCGCTCGGCACCTACGGTCCCTCGATCGTGGTCGAGCACGGCGGCGGCTTCTACAGCGTGTACCTGTACCTGAGCGAGATCGACGTGAAGGACGGCCAGGCCGTGACCCGCGGCCAGGTCATCGGCCGCTCGGGGGGTGAGAACTCCGACGAGCGCGCCCACATCGAGTTCCAGATCCGCGGCGAGGCCGCCGGCCAGAGCGGGCAGGCCAAGGCCCTCGACCCCGTCAACTGGCTGCGGCGCCGCCGATGACCGCCCCGGACCGCCTGGCCAAGCTGTGCGAGACCTGCGGGAGATTCCGGCTCTACGCACCGGACGACGGCTACTGCCTCGTGTGCGGGTACCAGAGCCTGGTGGCCGAGTGCGGCTGCGGCCGCAGCTTCGACTATGCGCTCACCGAGCCTCCCGGCGGCGGCCTCCACTGCCCCAGGTGCGGCCGCGACTTCCGCGGCAGCCGGGACCGGCTCGGCCTCGAGTAGCCGGCTCCCGCCGCGCCCGCCGCGGCTTCGCCGCTTCCCGCGCCGGTCGTGTTGCCGCTCACCAGGGCGGACCCTATCTTCGCCCCGTGTCCGAGGAACCGCTCCTTTCGCTGCGCCAGGTGGCCGAGTTGCTCGGCCGTCCCGTCTCCACCGTCCGCTACTACCGCGACGCCTTCCTCGATCACGTACCGGTCGTCGGGATGGGCCGCCGCCGCCGCTACCCCCCGCCCGCCGTCGCGGTGCTGCGGACGATCGCGCAGGGGTTCGCGGCCGGCGAGTCGCGCCAGCACATCCTGAACGGGCTCGACGGCGGCGGCGATCACGGCGCCGCCTGGCGCGACGCGGGGCGGCACGGCGGCCACGGCCAGAGCGAGGTGACCGGGGTCGAGCTGCTGGCGGCCATCGCGGACGGCCGGCGGGAGCAGCGTGAGGCCCTGCTGCAGATGGCGGGGGAGATCGTGCGCCTCACCGGCGTGCTCGAGGGACACGAGCGGATGCTGACCGCGCTCGCCGCCAGCACGGGCACGCCGGCCGAGCCGCCGGCGCTGGCGGGCGGCGTGCAGCCCCTCGCCGCGCTCGGCCGGGGCAGCGCGGCGGCGGAGCCCGCGGCGGCGGCCGGCGGCGGACTCCCCGCGGCGGAGATGGAGCACCTGCGCGCCGAGCTGGAGGCCGAGCGGCAGCTGGTGGAGCGGCTGCGCGAAGCCAAGGTCAAGCTGGAGCACCGGGTGGTCGATGCCGAGTCGGAGCTGGAGGAACGGCGGCGGCGCCGCGCTTCGGTGCTGGAGCGGATCCTGGGGCCGGCCGAGCGGGGCTGACCGCCCTTCTTCAGCCCCCGGGGGAGGCGGCGATGGCGATCCGGTCGTCGCTGGAGGTCTTGGCCCGCCCCAGGGCGGCCTCGGCCAGCGCGAACAGGTCCTCCGGCCGCAGGGCCTCGGGGTGAGGGAAAGACACGATGCCAGCCGAGAAGCCGGGACGCTCGCCTCCCATGTCGGGGAAGCTGTGCTTCGCGACCGCCGCGCCGAGCCGCTGAACGAAGTTGCGCGCGCCCCGCGCGTCCGTCTCCGGCAGCACGAGCGCGAACTCGTCTCCCCCGTACCGCGCCACGAAGTCCGGCGAGCGCAGCTCGCGCTGCAGCAGCTGGCCGATGTCGGCGAGGATCCGGTCCCCCGCCTGCGCGCCGAGCCGCTCGTTGAGCGTGCGGAACTTGTCCACGTCCAGCACCACGAAGCAGAACCGCAGCCGGTAGCGCCGCGCCCGCTCGTACTCGTCGCGCAGCCGGCGGTCGAGTCCGTCCAGGCTCGCGCACCCCGTCAGCACGTCGAGCGCGCCCGCATTGAGCTGGCGCCGGAACACCGCGGCGCGCCGCTCCTCGTTCTCCAGCACCTTGGACGCGGCCTTGGCGATGGTGTCGGCGAGCGCGATGTCGCGGCTGGTGAGCTCCGGGTCCCCCTCGCGGGTCCGCAGGAAGAACACGCCCGCGGGCGTCCCCTGCACGAAGACGGGAAGGGCGACGGCGGAGCGGATGTTGGTCTCCACCGCCTGCGCGTCCCACTTGTCACGGATGGTCGCGAACAGCGGGTGCTCCTTCACGTCCTCGATCACGACCGGCCGCTCGGTGCGCAGCGCTTCCTGGATCTCGGGGTAGTGCGTCAGCTCGACCCGCATGTCGCGGACCGACGGGTTCTCGTACACGGCGACCACGCGGCCGTGGTCGGCGCCGGGCGAGGTGATCACGAACGAGCAGTGCGACAGCGACAGCGCCTGCCCCACCCGCCGCACCAGGGTCTGGAAGATCTCCTCCGCCCGCAGCGCGGCGGACACCTCCTGGAAGATGTCGAACAGCAGCTCGCGCGCGCGGAGGGTCACCCGGAGCTCGCGCAGCTCCTCGCGGCGGGCCAGGAGCCGTTCCAGCCGGGCCCGCAGCTCGGCGCCGCTCACCGGGGCGGCCACGGCGTCGTCGGCCCCGGCGAACAGGAGGTCCGCCAGGCCGTCGGCGCCGGCGGCGAGCGCCACCAGGGGGAGGTCGGACCACTGCTGCACCGACTCGCGCAGCTGCTTGACCTGCGCCAGCTGCGCGGCCGCGGTCGCCCCGACGCACAGCAGCACCGCGTCCGGCGAGGACGCCTCGGCGGCCGTGGCGAGGTCGGCCCCGGCCGGCAGCTCCTCGGCGCGGAAGCCGGCGTCTTCCAGCGCGGCCACCAGGCCGGTGGGCCGCGCGGCGGCTTCGCCCGCGACCAGCACGTGGGTTCGGACGATCTCGGTCATCGATCCTCGGGTGCGGCGCTCGGGGCGCCCGTCCGGCGCGAACCTACCGTTCGCGCGGGCGCGCCGCAAGCGATCCGGCGCCGCCGCGGAGGCCTCCGTGCGCTGTGACGCGGGCCGCGCCGAGCGACGGCGCATGGTCGCGGCGCAGATCAGCGCGCGCGGCGTGCACCACCTCCGCACCCTCGCGGCGCTCGCCACGATCCCGCGCCACTGCTTCCTTCCCACGACCCTCGCCGACGCCGCCTACGACGACGTGCCGCTGCCGGTGGGCCACGGCCAGACCATCTCGCAGCCGTACATGGTCGCGCTGATGACGGCGGTGCTCGCGCCGCGCCGAACGGACCGCATCCTGGAGATCGGCACGGGGTCCGGCTACCAGACCGCGATCCTCGCGCACCTCGTGCGCCGCGTGTACACCGTCGAGCGCCTCGACGAGCTGGCGGCCGGAGCCCGGCGCCGGCTCGCCGCGCTCGGGCTCGGCAACGTGGACTACCGCATCGGCGACGGCTCGCTCGGCTGGCCCGAGGCGGCACCCTTCGACGCCATCCTGGTCACCGCCGCCGCCCCCGCCATCCCCCGGCCCCTGGTGGAGCAGCTGGCGCCCGGCGGCCGGATCGCCGTCCCGGTCGGCGACCTTGCGCTCCAGGAGCTGGTGGTCGGCACGCTGGGACCGCAGGGGCTCGTGACCCGCGACGCCGGTGGCTGCCGCTTCGTGCCGCTCATCGGCCGACACGCCTTCCGGGACGGCTTCTGAATCGCGGTTGCGCCCGCCGGGGACCGGTGGTTTCGTACGGTATGATCTCCCTTCGGGGCCACCGCGCGACCGTGCTCGCGTGCCTCGCCGGCGGCGCCGCCGTGGCGCTGGCCTTCGCCTGTCACGAGACCGGAGGGCCCGCGGCGTGCTTCGAGCCCAACGCGACCGCGTACGCTTATTTCCTCAACGGCGACACCAACCTCGTCTTCCACTGGCCGGCCTCCTACATGCCGGTGCGCGTGTACGCCGAGCCGACGGGCAGCCTCCCCGCCAACGTGCAGACGGCGATGGCGCTGTGGACCGGCGCGTTCCGCTGCCACGAGCTGTCGTTGACGGCCACCACCGACTCCACGCACGCCGACGTCATCTTCCGCAACCCGCTGTCGGCGCCGGAGGCGCCGCCGGCGGCGCGCGTCATGCACGTGGACTCCATCGGCTCGTGCCACGGCCTCACGCAGTTCTTCACGGACTCGGACACCGTCGCACTGGTGGGCCCGATGCGCTCGTACGTGGTGGCCTACCCCGGCGTGGACAGCGCCTCCGCGGCCGCGTGCTTCCGCATCGCGACCACCCACGAACTGGGGCACGCCCTCGGCCTGCTGGCCGAGAGTCCCGACGGCGGCGACATCATGTACAGCACCCCGAGCCGCTCGACGCTGAGCGAGGACGACCGCTTCACGATTCAGCTCCTGTATCACGCCACGTCGAAGCTCGCGCCCCCGCCCCGCCAGTGAGCGGCCGCCGCGTCGTCACCGAGGCCGAGGTCCGCGCCGCGGCGAGGACGGGCGGGGGGCTCGACGTGCCGGCCGGCGCCATCGTGACGCCCGCCGCGCAGGATCTCGCCCGCACGCTCGGCGTGTCGCTCGGCGTGCCGGTCGCGAGCGCGGACACGGCGCCGAGCGTCGCCGCACCGCCGCCGGCCGGTGCCGGGGAGCGGACGCCTGCCCGCGCCGTGGTCGCCATCGGAGCCGACCACGGCGGCTTTCCCCTCAAGGAGCAGCTGAAGGGCGCGGTGGCGGAGCTGGGCTACGAGGTGCTCGACCTCGGGACTCACGACACCCAGGCGGTCGATTACCCCGATTTCGCGGTCGCGGTGGCCCGGGCGGTGGCCGACGGTCGGGCGTGGCGCGGAATCATGATCGACGGCGCCGGGATTGGCAGTGCCATGGCCGCCAACAAGGTGGCCGGCGTGCGGGCGGCCCTGTGCTACGACCTCACCACCGCCCAGAACGCCCGCGAGCACAACGACGCCAACCTGCTCACGCTGGGCGGGACGCTCATCGGCACGCGGCTTGCTGTGGATATCGTTCGCGCCTTCCTGGCCACCCTGTTCGGCGGAGGGCGTCACGCCAAGCGCGTGGACAAGATCAACTCTCTCGATTCCGCCCGCGACCAGCCCTCCACGAGGGACGGCCGCGGCGGCTGAGGTCGCCATGGCCGTTCGACGCCAGGAAGCGCTCGACTACCACTCGCAGGGCCGCCCCGGCAAGATCCAGATCGCGCTCACCAAGCCGTGCAAGACGCAGCTCGATCTTTCCCTCGCCTACACGCCGGGCGTCGCCGAGCCGTGCCTCGACATCGAGAAGGATCCCGACCTCGCGTACAAGTACACCGCGCGCGGCAACCTGGTGGCCGTGGTGTCGAACGGCACGGCGGTCCTGGGACTGGGCAACATCGGCCCGCTGGCGGGCAAGCCCGTGATGGAAGGCAAGGGCGTCCTGTTCAAGGCGTTCGCGGACATCGACGTGTTCGACCTCGACATCAACGCGCCCAGCCCCGCGGAGGTGATCGCCTTCTGCAAGATGCTCGAGCCCACGGTGGGCGGCATCAACCTCGAGGACATCAAGGCGCCCGACTGCTTCGAGGTCGAGGAGCAGCTGATCGAGGCGCTCGACATCCCGGTGTTCCACGACGACCAGCACGGCACGGCGATCATCTCGGGCGCCGCGCTGGTCAACGCCGTGGGGCTGACCGGCAAGAAGCTCGCGGACATCAGGGTCGTCTTCAGCGGCGCGGGCGCGTCGGCCATCGCCACGGCCAACCACTACATCCGGCTGGGCGTGACGCGCGAGCACATCACCATCGTGGACACCAAGGGCGTGGTGCACGCGGGCCGCACCGACCTCAACAAGTACAAGCAGGCGTTCGCCCACAAGACCGAGGCCCGCAACCTCAAGGACGCCCTGGTCGGCGCGGACGTGCTGGTCGGGCTCTCGGTGGCGGGCGCGGTGACGCCCGACATGCTGAAGGGCATGGCGAAGCAGCCCGTGATCTTCGCGCTGGCCAACCCCACGCCGGAGATCATGCCCGAGGACGCGCGGGCCGCGCGGCCCGACGCGATCATCGCGACCGGCCGGTCCGACTACCCCAACCAGGTCAACAACGTGCTCGGCTTCCCGTTCATCTTCCGCGGCGCGCTGGACGTGCACGCGAAGAAGATCAACGAGGAGATGAAGATGGCGGCGACGCACGCGCTGGCCGACCTCGCCAAGCAGGACGTGCCCGACGCCGTGCGCACGGCCTACGGCGTGGACCGCATCCACTTCGGCGTGGACTACCTGATTCCCAAGCCGCTCGACCCGCGGGTCCTGCTGTGGGAGGCCCCGGCCGTGGCCGAGGCCGCGATGAAGACCGGCGTTGCGCGCAAGACCATCGACCTCAAGGCGTACCGCGAGGAGCTGGAGGCGCGGCTCGGCTATGCGCGCGCCCTGATGCGCGGCCTCACGGCCCGCGCCGCCGCCCGGCCCCAGCGCATCGTGTTCCCCGAGGGCTGGGACCCGCGGATCCTGCGCGCCGCCCGTGCCCTGGTGGACGAGAAGATCGCCAAGCCCGTGGTGCTCGGCGATCCGGAGCAGATCGCGCGCGTGGCCAAGGACGCGGAGATCGCGCTCGACGGGATCCCGGTCGTGGACCCTCGCACCGCCAAGGCGCGCGAGAGCTACGCCCAGGCGCTGTGGACCAAGCGCCAGCGGAAGGGCATGACGCTCGGCGCGGCACGCCGGCTGACGGAGCACCCGCACTACTTCTCATCGATGATGGTGGCCGAGGGCGACGCCGACGCGATGGTGGGCGGGATCGAGCAGTTCTATCCCGACAAGCTGCACGCCCCGCTGCAGGCCATCGGCGTGGACCCGCAGGCGAAGGCGCTGGCGGGCATCTTCATGATGGTGGCGGAGAAGAACGTGTACTTCGTGGCCGACACCACCGTGAACGTGGACCCGGACGCGCAGACCCTGGCGCACATCGCCTCGGAGACCGCGCGGCTCGTCAAGCGCCTCGGCGTCACCCCCCGGGTGGCGTTCCTCTCGTTCTCCAATTTCGGCGGGGCGCGCTTCCCGGCCACGGAGAAGGTGGCGGAGGCGGTGCGACTGCTGCACGAGAGCGAGCCGGAGCTCGAGGCCGACGGCGAGATGATGGCCGAGACGGCGCTGGAGGAGAAGATCCTCAAGGGCAACTACCCGTTCAGCCGCCTCACCGGACCGGCCAACGTGCTGATCTTCCCCGGCCTCAACGCGGGCAACATCGGCTACCAGCTGCTGAAGTCGGTCGCGAAGGCGGACGCCATCGGCCCCATCCTGGTCGGGATGAACAAGCCGGTGCACATCCTGCAGCGGGACATCCAGGCGCAGGACGTCATCAACATGGCGGTCATCGCGGCCGTGGACGCGCAGGGACGCGCGCCCCGGG
>Ga0335081_10019357_pt1 | contig 11006 bp, 12 predicted proteins | sample Lox_Sample_35_FD_206713 | JGI IMG/M metagenome (GOLD analysis project Ga0335081, IMG submission 206713) | Soil microbial communities from Loxahatchee National Wildlife Refuge, Florida, United States - Lox_Sample_3.5 | ecosystem: Environmental > Terrestrial > Soil > Wetlands | place: USA...
TCCAGCAACGATCGGTAACGGAGCGCACCGTCCCCGACGCACACCGTCCCGGCGGCGACCTCGAGCGCCGACGGAGCCACGACCGCCGGCGCGCCGGCGACGAGCGTGAACACCTCGCGGCGCCGCGCGTCGACGACCGGCACCGCTCCGGGCGCGCCCGCGGCGAGCGCCTCGAGTGTCGACACACCGGCTCCACGCAGGTCGAGTGCGAGCGCGAGCCCGCGCGCGACTGCAAGTCCGATCCGCAGGCCGGTGAAGCTCCCCGGGCCGATCCCGACCGCGAGCGCGTCGAGGTCGCCCGGGTGCGCGCCGCCTTGCCGCAGCAGCGCGTCGACGTCCTCGAGCAGCGTCGAAGCACGCGAGGCGCGCTCACCGAGCACCTCGCCGTCGTCGACGAGCGCGCTCGTCGCGACTTCCGTTGCAGTGTCGAACGCCAGCGTCAGCACTCGTCGATCGAGACGACTCTCCGGGCGCCTCCAGCATGCCGCAAACGGACCGAGAAGCGCGGCGAAGGAAGCACGCCCTCGCCGGCCTCCGGCCATTCGACGAACGCGATCGAGCTGTCGAAGTACGGCTCCAGGTCGCCCCACTCGGCCGCCGAGACGCCCCGGAACCGGTAGAGGTCGAGGTGCGAGATCTCGCCAAGCGCGGCGTGGTAGCGGTGGCCGATCGTGTAGGTCGGGCTCGTCACGTGCTCGCGAACGCCGAGCGCCTCGCAGGCGCCGCGGACGAACGTCGTCTTGCCGGTGCCGAGCTCGCCGGCGACCGTCACGACGTCTCCCGGCACGAGGCGCGCGGCGAGCCGTCCCGCAAGCGCCGCGGTCTCCTCAGGAGAGATCGTCTCCGTCTCGGTCACGAGCCAAAGCGTAGAGTCACGCCCATGCCTGCGTACCTCATCGTCGAGACCGACGTCAACGATCCCGCGCAGTACGAGCTCTACAAGGCCGCGTCCCCCGGCGCGGTGGCCGCCGGCGGCGGGCGCTTCCTCGCCCGCGGCGGCGAGCTCGCCGTGCTCGAGGGCGACTGGCGGCCGCAGCGGCTGGTCGTGCTCGAGTTCGAGGACCTCGAGGCGATCCGGCGCTTCTACGACTCGCCCGCCTACCAGGAGGCGAAGGCGCTCCGCGAGGGGGCCGCAACCCTCCACATGGTCGCCGTCCAGGGCCTGTGAGCCTAGAACAGGCCGAGCTGCTCGGCCGGCGGCTCGGGCGGGACGAGCGCCAGCTCCGGCTCGGGCGCGCGGGCCGGCTCAGGCGTGCGCCCGAGCAGCTCGGGGAGCCGCGCGAAGTCCGATTCCAGCACCTTGAGCATCGCAGGCGTGTAGAGGGCCGCGGCCGGATGGTAGAGCGGGTACAGCAGCACGCTGCGGCTGCCGATCGTCGTCTGCTGCTCCTGGCCGTGCACGCGCGTGATCCCGAGCGGGCGGCCCGAGAGGAGCTTCGTCGCGAAATTGCCGAGGGTGGCGACGACGGTCGGCTCGATCAGCTCGATCTGGCGGAAGAGGTGGCTTTCGCACGCCTCGATCTCGTCCGGAGCCGGATCGCGGTTGCCCGGGGGGCGGCATTTCAAGACGTTCGCGATGTACACGTCCTGCCGTGACATGCCGACCCCGGCGAGGAGCGTCTCGAGCAGCTTCCCCGCCTGCCCCACGAACGGCACGCCCTGCTTGTCCTCGTGGAAGCCGGGCGCCTCGCCGACGAACATCAGGTCGGCGTGCGCGTTGCCGGAGCCGAACACGACCTGCGTGCGGCCCTGCGCCAGGCGGCAGCGCGTGCATCCGGCAGTCGCATCCGCGTATACCTGGAGCTCGTCGAGGTGCTCGACGGGGGCCGCGTTCACGGAGGGTGAGTGTACGACTCCTCCCGGACGAACGCGAGCGGTCACCGGCTGATCGCGACGACCGTGGCCCGCCACGTTCCTCGCGGCGCGTCGACCGTGATCTCGTCGCCGACCGAGCGGCCGAGCACCGCCTGGCCGACCGGCGAGTCCGGCGAGACGCCGCCGACGCTGGAGATCTCGAGCGAGAGCCGCTCGCCGTCGTCGCGCTCGAGCTCGACGCGCGAGCCGACGGTGACGACGCCGCTCGCGGCGGCGGCCTCCTCGTCGATCATGACCGCGTCGCGCAGGCGTGCGCGCAGGATCGCGATCCGCCGCTCGAGCAGGCCCTGCTCGTTCTTCGCCGCGTGGTACTCGAAGTTCTCGGAGAGATCGCCGTGGCCGCGGGCGATCGCGATGGCCTCGACAATCGCCTTCCGGCGAGGCCCCTCGAGCTCTGCGAGCTCGCTCTCGAGGTGCTCCCGCTCGGCGCGGGTCAGCTGATCGGGCACCAGTGCACTACCTAATGCCCGTGACCGCAGCCGCACGAGCCGCCGCAGCAACCGCCGCCGCCGCCGAAGCTCGGCTGCTTCGAGGCGCCGTGCACGGCGAACGTCGAGAACTGGCGCACGACGTTCGACGCCTGACAGTCGGGGCAGGCGACCTGCTGCTCGCCGCGGACCAGCTCCTCGAAATGCGACTCGCACTCCATGCAGACGTACTCGTAGATCGGCATGACCGCAAGCATACGCACCGGGCACCGGGTGCGACGGCGGGCTACACCCCGAAGAGGGCGACCTGCGCGCCGAGCATCACCGCGAACGAGATGCCGCCGCCGAGCGCGAGCGAGCGCTTCGGCGCGTCCCGCAGCGCCTCGGGCAGGAGCTCCGAGAAGACCATCCAGATCATCGCTCCGGCGGCGAAGCCGAGCCCGGCGGGCAGCACCGTGCGAAACTGCTCCACGAACAGGAATGCGAGCGGCGCGATCAGCGGCTGCGGCAGGCTCGAGAACACGCTCCACCAGGCGGCGGCGCGCACGCTCGCGCCGCGCGGCACGAGCACGAGGCTGATCGCAAGTCCCTCGGGGATGTTGTGCACGGCGATCGCAATCGTGATGAGGATCCCGAGTCGCTCGCCGCCGCCGTACGAGACGCCGACACCGACGCCCTCACTCGCCGAGTGCACCGTCATCACGCCGACGATCACGAGCGCCTTCACGGCGTCGGCGCCGGCGAGCCGGCCGAGCACGAGCGTCTCGCTGTCGCCGATCAGCCGCCGAAAGCCGAAGATGAAGAGCGCGCCGAGCGCGGCGCCGGCGCAGAGCCTTCCCACGCCGAGCCCGAAGCCCTGCCACAGGAGACCCACGCTCGCCGCGAGCATGAAGCCTGCCGCGACCGCGTTGGAGATGCCGAGCCAGCGCCTGTCCATCCCGTTCCGGAGAACGGCGAACGGGGCCGCGCCGAGACCCGTCGCGAGGGCCGTGAGGGCAGCCGCGACCGTCACCGTCCAGACGTTCACGGGCATCACCTCGATGTTCCGGCCGAGGCGGCGCCGCGCCATCCGGTCGAACCCCGAGCGGCCGCGCGGCCCCGTACCGATCTCCCGGTAGACTTGGCGGTGCCCGGCATCCGCTCTGGAGCTGGAGCGACTCAGTGTTCAACCGTGTTCACGTCATCGGCTCGGGCCGCGTCGGCTCGGCGCTCGCCGCGAGGCTGCGCGAGCGTCGCGTCGCCGTCGGCGCCGACGATCCTGAGCTCGTTCTCCTCTGCGTCCCCGACGCGGCGATCGCCGACGTCGCAGCGGCCGTCGAGCCGGGCCCCTGGGTCGCGCACGTGAGCGGCGCGACGCCGCTCGCCTCGCTCGCGCCGCATACCCGGCGCTTCAGCGTGCATCCGCTCCAGACGTTCACGCTCGGACGTGGCCCGGAGCAGCTCGACGGCGCCTGGGCGGCAGTCACCGCCGAGACAGGTGAGGGTCGCGCGGCCGGCTTCTGGCTGGCGGAGACACTCGGGCTGCGACCGTTCGAGCTCGCCGACGCGGCGCGCACGCTCTATCACGCCGGCGCGGTGTTCGCCTCGAACTACGTCGTGACGATGCAGCGTGCAGCAGCGCTGCTCTTCGAAGCGGCAGGTGCGCCGCCCGAGGCGCTCGAGCCGCTGATGCTGCGCACGATCGAGAACGGGTTCGAGCTGACGGGGCCGATCTCGCGCGGAGACTGGGCGACGGTGGAGGCGCATCGCGTTGCAATCCGCACCGGGCGGCCGGAGCTCGAGCACCTGTACGAGACGCTCGCCGCCGCGACGGTGGTGCTCGCCACGTGAAGACGGTCCGCACCGTCGACGAGATGCGTGCGGCAGTCGCCGCCGGCGGCAGCATCGGCCTCGTGCCGACGATGGGCGCCCTTCACGACGGGCATCTCTCGCTGCTCCGGGCCGCCCGTGCCGAGAACGACACGGTCGTCGCGTCGCTCTTCGTCAACCCCGCCCAGTTCGACGACGAGGCGGATCTCGGGGCGTACCCGCGGGATGAGGCACGCGACGCGCGTCTCGCTGCCGGCGCGGGCGCCGACCTCCTCTTCGCGCCGTCGCTCGAGGAGATGTATCCCGCCGGCTTCCAGACGTGGATCGAGGTCGAGAAGGCTTCGTCCGGGCTTGAGGGCGACGCCCGCCCCGGGCACTTCCGCGCCGTCGCCACCATCTGCCTGAAGCTCTTCAACATCGTGCATCCTGCGCGTGCGTACTTCGGACAGAAGGATGCACAGCAGGCGGCGGTGATCCGCCGGCTCGTGCGCGACCTCGATCTCCCGCTCGAGATCCGCGTGCTGCCGACCGTCCGGGACGCCGACGGCCTCGCGCTCTCGTCGAGAAACGTCCTTCTCTCCGCGGAGGAGCGGGCCCGTGCGCTTGCTCTCCCCCGCGCGCTCGCCGAGGGAGCCGCGACCTACCGTCTGGGCGGGGACGCAGTCGCCGCCGCACGAGCAGAGCTGAACGGCCTCGCACCGGATTACGTCGAGCTGCTCGACCTCGACGGCGCGCTCGTGCTCGCAGCCGCTGTCCACGTCGGCTCGATCCGTCTGATCGACAACGTCCTACTACACGGGGAGCTTCGATGACCGACAAGTCCCAGCGCTACGCGTCGTGGACCGCCGGCAAGCTGCCACTGCCGGAGCTGGCCGAGATGAAACGGCGTGGCGACAAGATCGTGATGGTGACCGCGTACGACGCTCCCGCCGGCCGGCTCGCCGACGCGGCGGGCGTCGACCTCGTCCTCGTCGGCGACTCCGCCGGCATGGTCGTGCACGGCCGCGAGTCGACGGTTGCAGTGTCGCTGGACGAGATAGTGTTCATGACGCAGTGGGTGACGCGCGGCGCGAAGCGTCCGCTCGTGATCGCCGACATGCCGTTCGGCTCGTACGAGGCCTCGGACGAGCAGGCCGTGCGGAACGCGATCCGGCTCGTGAAGGAGGGCGGCGCCGACGCCGTGAAGCTCGAGCGCGGCGGGACGTCGATCTCGCGTGCGCGCGCGATCGCCGACGCCGGCATCCCGGTGATGGGCCACGTCGGCCTGACACCGCAGACGGCGACGGTGCTCGGCGGCTTCAAGGCGCAGGGCCGCACCGCCGGCCGCGCGCAGCGGCTGGTCGAGGAGGCACAGGGGCTCGAGGCCGCGGGCTGCTTCGCGGTCGTGCTCGAGGCGGTGCCGGACGCGGTGGCACGCTCGGTGACTCGCGCGCTGACGGTGCCGACGATCGGCATCGGCGCCGGCGGAGGAACCGACGGCCAGGTGCTCGTCTGGCACGACATGCTCGGCTACTACGCGGGTCATGCACCGCGCTTCGTCAAGCGCTACGCCGATCTCGGTGATGTGATCACCGAGGCGCTCGTCCGCTACGCCGACGAGGTTCGCAGCGGTGCGTTTCCCGAGGAGCAGCACACGTATGCGATGCCGGACGACGAGCTCGCGGCCTTCGAGGCCGCGCTCCCCGAAAGGCTCTAGGCCGCGACGAGACCGGCGGCACGGCCGACGTCGACGAACGCCGCCAGGGCCCGCTCGAGGTGCACCGGCTCGTGCGCGGCCGACATCTGGACCCGGACTCGGGCCGTTCCCTCCGGTACGACCGGATAGCCGAAGCCGGTCACGAAGACGCCGCGCTCGAGCAGTCGCTCGGACACCTCGATCGCGCGCGCGGTCTCCCCCACGATGATCGGGATGATCGCCGCTTCGCCGTTCAGCGGGTTGAAGCCCGCCTCGCGGAGCGCACCCCGGAACCAGCGCGTGTTCTCACGGAGCTTCGCGACGAGGTCCGGGCGCGTGCGCAGGACGTGCACCGCGGCCCGGGCGCTGCAGGCGACGGTCGGCGGCAGCGCGTTCGAGAAGAGCTGCGGGCGCGAGCGCTGCGCGAGCAGGTCGCACACCTCGACCGACGAGGCGACGTACCCGCCGGCGGCGCCGCCGAGCGCCTTTCCGAGCGTTCCCGTCAGCACGTCCACCTGGCCGAGCGCTCCGAAGTGCTCGACAACGCCCCGCCCGGTCTTGCCGACGACGCCGATGCCGTGCGAGTCGTCGACCAGCACGACCGCGTCGTAGGCCCGTGCCAGCTCGAGGATGTCAGGCAGCTTCGCGAGATCTCCCTCCATCGAGAAGACGCCGTCGGTGACGATCAGCTTCCGCTGGCCGCGGTCGCACGAGCGGAGCGCCTCCCGCAGCTCGCCCATGTTCGAGTGCGCGTAGCGCAGCTTCCGTTCCGGCTTCGCGAGCCGCACCGCGTCGATGATGGACGCGTGATTCAGCTCATCGGACAGGATCACCGTGTTCTCGTCGGCGAGGGTCGGGATCGCAGCCTCGTTCGCGTTCCAGCAGGAGACATACGTCAGCGCCGCCTCCGTCGCCGACAGCTCGGCCAGGTCGTGCTCCAGCGCGAGATGCGGTGCGAACGTGCCGCAGATGAAGCGAACGGAAGCGGTGCCGGCTCCGTAGCGCTCGAGCCCGTGGATGCCTGCACGAATGACGTCCGGATGCTCGGCGAGGCCTAGGTAGTTGTTCGAGGAGAGGACGATCACCTCGCCGCGGCCGGCCATCGTCACCACCGGCCCCTGGGCGGACTCGAGTGTGTTGAACCGCTTGTACGTGCCCGCGTGGCGCAAGGCCGCGAGCTCTGCGGCGATCTGTTCGTCGAGCATGCTCATCGATGGGCCCACCTTTCGAGCCTGGACAACGTTCCGTCCATCTCGGCCGCACCGACGGGCGTCGCCACGAGCGCCTCGTGCGGTGCGCCGTTCGGACGCAGGACGACCTTGCACGCGTCCCCCGACTCGAGCAACGCAAACGCTCGCTCGAACTCGTTGAGCGTCAACTGCTCGGTGATCAGCGGCCGCAGGTCGACGACACCGTGCTCGAGCAGCCAGCGGGTCTTGTACCAGGTGGCGAAGACCTCGCGACCGCTCACGGCGGACACGTTGAGATTCTTGAAGATCAGCTCCTCGGCGACGTCGAGCTCCACCGGCTGCGCCGGAATACCGAACAGGATCACGCGGCCGCCGTTGCGGGCGATGCGGAATGCGTCGACGATCGCCTCACGCGCGCCGGACATCTCGAACACGACGTCGGGGTGCTCGCCCTCGTTGTGCTCGACGAACCAGGCCGGCGCATCGGCGACTTCGCGCAGGTCGAGGACCTCGTGCGCGCCCATGCGCTCCGCGAGGCCGAGCCGGAACGGCGTCCGGTCCGACGCGAGCACACGTCCGGCGCCCGAGGCGCGCGCGATGCCGATGCTGAACAGGCCGACAGGGCCGCAACCGAGAATCGCCACCGACTTGCCGGCGACGTCCTCGTGGCTCAGCGCGAAGACCGCGTTTCCGAACGGCTCCTGGAGGGTCGCGATCTCCGGCGGCAGCTTCGAGCGGTCGTTCTGCCAGATCACCGACTCCGGCACGGCAACGTACTGGGCGAAGGCGCCGTTGCGGTCGACGCCGAGGATCTGCGTCTGCTCGCACATGTGGGCTCGCCCGGTACGGCAGTGGTAGCACGCGCCGCACGTGATGTGGCTCTCGGCGGAGACGTAGTCGCCGGCATCGACGTGGCGCACGCTGCGACCGACTCCCACGACGGTCCCGGCGAACTCGTGCCCGAGCGTCAGCGGCGGGGAGATCCGGTGGCGGGCCCAGGCATCCCAGCGGAAGATGTGGAGATCGGTGCCGCACACGCTTGCCGCCTCGACCTCGACGAGCACCTCGTCGTCGGCGGGCGCCGGCACGGGCACCTCCTCCAGCGCGAGGCCCGGCGCGGGTCCGCGCTTGCGGATCGCCCACATGGTCTCCATACCGCCACGATGGGGGGTCGCGCAGACAGGGACATCCGCGGCCGGACGGAACCCCGCTGCGGCTTTCTCCTCAGACCCTGGTGGCGACAACGAGCAGAACCGGGAACGCGCTCGCCAACGCGACCGCTGCCGTCGCGCGTGCCCAGGTCCAGCCGTGAACAGCGCGTACCCCTGCGACGAGCAGCCAGACGCTCCAGGCGATGAGTGCGAGGTAGACGGCGCCGAAGACCGCGTCCCCGCGCCCGTAGTCGTTGCCGCCGGTGCGGAAGAGGTCGGTGCCGTAGACGGCGATGCGTACCGGCCACAGCGTGAGCAGCGAGAACGCGAGCGGCGCCGAGGCGAGACCGAGCAGGTGACGGGAGCGGCGCCAGCTGCCGAGGCTCCCCAGCCGGCGGGCCGCGGCGTAGAGCAGGCCGCCGCCGAGCCAGTAGAGCGCGAGGGCGTACACGGCGCCGCCGAGGAACGCCCACACGGGGACGAGCGCGAGCGAGACGGAGGGGTCGTTGAGCAGGTGCCGGGCCACCGGCGTCCCGAGCACGCCCGCGATGCCCGCGAGCCCGGCGATCGCGGAGATCGGCTCCTGCCGCCCCTCAGCCGCCTCGGGCGACTCGTCGCGCAGCGAGACGAAGACGGCGCGCGGCGCAACGAGCACCGCGGTGGCGCGAAGCCACCAGTTGCGCTCGAGCGCGGACGCGGGTGCGGCTTCGCTGCTCACGCGGGGAGGGTAGCCTCCCGCCGCACGTGCGGGTGCCGCGGATGTCGACTCAGGCGGCGACTGCTTCCTGCGGCAGCACGGCCCGCAGGAATCGCCCCGTGAAGCTCTCCTCGACGTCGGCCACCTGCTCCGGCGTGCCGACGGCGACGATCTCGCCGCCCGCCTCGCCGCCTTCTGGACCGAGGTCGACGATCCAGTCGGCCTGCTTGATCACGTCGAGGTTGTGCTCGATCACGATCATCGTGTTGCCGGCGTCGACGAGCCGCTGCAACGTCTCGAGCAGCTTCTCGATGTCGGCGAAGTGGAGGCCGGTCGTCGGCTCGTCGAGGATGTAGAGCGTCTTGCCCGTCGCCACCTTCGACAGCTCCGACGCGAGCTTGACGCGCTGCGCCTCGCCGCCCGACAGCGTCGTCGCGGGCTGGCCGAGCTTGATGTAGTCGAGCCCGACGTCGTGCAGCGTCTGCAGCCGGCGGCGGATCTTCGGGATCTTCGCGAAGAACTGGAGCGCCTCCTCGACCGACATGTCGAGCACTTCCGAGATCGACTTGTTCTTGAAACGCACTTCGAGGGTCTCGCGGTTGTAGCGGGCGCCCTTGCACGTCTCGCACGACACGTACACGTCGGGCAGGAAGTGCATCTCGATCTTGATCTGCCCGTCGCCCTTGCACGTCTCGCAGCGGCCGCCGCGCACGTTGAACGAGAAGCGCCCCGGCTTGTAGCCGCGCACCTTCGCCTCCGGCGTCAGCGAGTAGAGCTCGCGGATGTGCGTGAACAGGTCGGTGTACGTCGCCGGATTCGAGCGCGGCGTGCGTCCGATCGGCCTCTGGTCGATCTCGATCACCTTGTCGAAGACGTCGATGCCCTCGACACCGGTGTGCGCTCCCGGCTTGACCCGCGCCCTGTTCAGACGGTTGGCGAGCGCCTTGAACACGATCTCGTTCACGAGCGTCGACTTGCCCGAGCCCGAGACGCCGGTCACGCAGACGAACTTGCCGACCGGGAAGCCGACGTCGATGTCCTTCAGGTTGTGCTGGGACGCGCCGCGAACGACGAACTCGCCACGCTCCTCGACGCGGCGCTCCGGGATCGCGATCGTGCGCTCGTGCGAGAGGAACTGGCCGGTGACCGACTTGCGGTTGCGTGCCACCTTGGCGGCCGGGCCCTCGGCGACCACCTCGCCGCCGTGCAGTCCCGCGCCGGGTCCCATGTCGACGAGCCAGTCCGAGCGGCGCATCATCTCCTCGTCGTGCTCGACGACGACGACCGTGTTGCCGAGGTCGCGCAGCCGCTCGAGCGTCGCGATGAGGCGCGCGTTGTCGCGCTGGTGCAGACCGATCGACGGCTCGTCGAGGATGTAGAGGACGCCGACGAGCTGCGAGCCGATCTGGGTCGCAAGCCGCAGCCGCTGCGCCTCGCCGCCCGACAGCGTCGCCGCGGCCCGGTCGAGCGCGAGATAGCCGACGCCGACGTCGTCGAGGAACGTCAGCCGCTCGCGGATCTCCTTCACGATCCGGTGCCCGATCAGCTGCTCTGTCTTCGTCAGCTCGAGCGCGTCGATGAAGCGCAGCGCCCGCGTCACCGACATCTGCGTGAACTCGTTGATCGAGTTGCCGCCGACCGTGACGGCGAGCACCTCCGGCTTGAGGCGCGCCCCCTTGCAGACGGGGCAGGGGCGGAACGACATGTACTCCTCGATCCGCTCCCGCTGCTGCGAGGAGTCGGTCTCCTTGTAGCGCCGCTGGAGGCTCGCGACGATCCCGTCGAAGGCGAGCATGTACTGGCGGCGGCGACCCATGCGGTTGCGGTACTGGACGTACACGCGCTCGCCGTCGGTGCCGTAGAGGAACCGCTTCTGCTCCTCCTCCGCCAGATCCTGCCACGACTTCGAGGTGTCGATCTCGTAGCGGTCGGCGATCGCCTGGATCACCGCCTCGTAGAAGCCGGACGAGCCGCCCACCGACCAGGGAACGAGTGCGCCGTCGTCGATCGAGAGCGACGGATCGGGCACGAGCAGGTCCGGGTCGATCTCCTGCTGGGAGCCGAGGCCGGTGCAGCGCGGGCAGGCCCCGTGCGGGGCGTTGAACGAGAAGATGCGCGGCTGCAGCTCCGGCAGCGAGACGCCGTGATCAGGGCAAGCGAAGTTCTGGGAGAAGATCAATG
>Ga0335081_10019358_pt1 | contig 11006 bp, 9 predicted proteins | sample Lox_Sample_35_FD_206713 | JGI IMG/M metagenome (GOLD analysis project Ga0335081, IMG submission 206713) | Soil microbial communities from Loxahatchee National Wildlife Refuge, Florida, United States - Lox_Sample_3.5 | ecosystem: Environmental > Terrestrial > Soil > Wetlands | place: USA: Florida...
GTCGCGGAGCAGCCTCATGACCTGGTAGAACAACCCTTCCTGGCATTTCAGCCAGTACATCGGGGCGTGGCTGAACTCCTCGTCCACCGCGTCCAGGTAGAAGTAGATCGGCTTGCACTGGCCGATCACCTCGCCGAGCAGGTCCTCCAGGTCGTCCCAGAGCGGATCATCCAGGTAGGTGGACAGCTGATGGGCCGAATGCGCCTGGTTGATGATGTCGCGCACCTGGCTGTAGATGTTCCGCGGCCGGCGGAAGTCGTCCAGCAGCCGCGCGTACGACTGCTCGATTTCCTCGGCCTGCTCGTCGCGCAGTTGCTGACGCAACTCGGGCCGGCGCAGGATGTGCGAGGCCAGCGACCGCATGATGGCGCGCTCCCAGATCTGCATCCATTTCTCGACCAGGACGCTGTCGGAGAACCACTGGCACGCCTTCACCACGACCTCGGTCTTCGGCAAGCTCTGCTGCGGCAGGTCAGCGTAGACGGAGTCCTGATGTGACTGAAAGTCCTGAAGACGCCGCAGGTAGACCGTCTTGCCCGCACCGAGCTTGCCGACAATGACCCGCACCATGGAGTCGTTGGCCCGGGTGGCGAGGTGGCCGTAGGCCGGATTGCCGCCGAAGTCGACGAACTCGCTGATCAGATCCTCGATGTCGGCTCGTGACCCGTCCGGGTTCCCGAACGGTCCCACCGGGTCGAGCCGGCGCCGCCTGCTTGCCATCTTCTCTCCCAAATCGGATCGTAGCCCGCTGGCCGGAGCAACAGCCAGCAGAGTCCGAGGTCACTGAACCGCGCTGCGGCGGAACGGCCGCACCTGGATGGATGACATGGGCAGGCCTCGACTCTCACCCCTTGTCCGGCCGCCGCCAGATGTCGCGCTCGTGCATCAGCTCGATCTGCTTGTCGATGACCTCGCGCCGGTACTCCGCATGCGTGTACGGGGCGCGGTCCAGGTAGAGGTTCTTCGGGTAGACCGGGTCTTCGTAGATGAGCTGGTACTGCTCGGTGGTCAGGTCCTTGATCCAGTTGTCCCACTGCGCGCTGGCCCGGAACTTGCGCAGCGCCTCGACGTCCACGGTCCCGGCCACCCACGACGAGCCGCCGCTGTAGTCGTGCCGGCCGACGATCTGGCCCCGGTAGTCGATCACGGCGGACCCGCCGCCGAACGTGTCGATCGGGACATTGGAATCGGTGTGCAGGTAGTAGGTGCCGACGTTGCACGCGATCAGGTAGAAGTTGTTGTCCAGCGCCCGGGCGCGGTTCTGGATCTCGAACAGGCCGTTGCCGACGTGCGGGTGCGGGTAGGGACCCCGGTACACCACCTCGGCGCCGTTCATGGCCAGGCCGCGGGCGTTCTCCGGGTACGAGCCCTCGTTGGCCATCAAGAACCCCAGCCGGCCGATCTCGGTGTCGGCCACCGGGTAGAAGGCATCCAGGTTGCGGCCGTACAGCTCGATCCACTTGTCCCAGACGTTGTGCGGGGTCACCGAATGCTCCACCGGCAGCAGCGGCACCACCTTGTGGTGCCGGAGGATCACCTCGCCCTCGGGACTGAGGATGAAGCCGACGTTGAAGAACCGGCCCGGGAACTCCGGGTGACGGGCCTTGGCCTGGGCCATCAAGAACGCGTTCCACTGCCGGGCCAGCGCGCCGAGCGCGTCGGTCTCGGGGCCGGGAATGTCGATCGCGCACTCGCGGGCGAACGTCTCGTGGTCGGTGTCGAGGACCTCGTCGTTGAACCCCTGCAGGGCGCCCTCCGGGATGGCGATGAGACGCACTGGAAGGTCCAGGCTGGACAGCCACGACGCGGCCTTGATCAGGTGCGACAGATGCTCGATGTTCACACCGATCTCGTCGCGGTGGCGGATGCCGCGCATGGTGGGCACCAGGCCCAGCGCTTGGTAAGGCTCGACCATAACCTCTTCCCTTCGACCGTAAGCATGGCTGAAGTCTGGCACGCGGGCGGGCAGGTGCGAGACTGCGACTGACCACTGTCGGCCGAGCGAAACGGGAGACGCGATGTCGGTGACCATGACCCGCGAAGAACGCGAGCAGTTCCTGGCTGGAGTACACGTCGGGGTGCTCAGCGTGGCCGCACCGGACGGCGCCGGCCCGCTGACCGTTCCGGTCTGGTACTCCTATCAGCCCGGCGGGCTGGTGAACGTGATCACCGGCAGCGGCACCCGCAAGGCGTCGGCCATCCGGGCGGCGGGCCGGCTCAGCTTGTGCGCCCAGGACGAGCGCCCGCCCTATAAGTACGTCACCGTGGAGGGCCCGGTGGCGATCGAGGAGGCCAGCCACGACGAGCGGCTGGACCTGGCCCGGCGCTACCTGGGCTCCGAGGGCGGCGAGGCCTACGTCTCGGCCAATCCCACCGGCGGCCAGATCGTGTGCCGGATGACCCCCGAGCACTGGCTGACCGTGGACTACAGCAAGGTCTACGGCTGAGTACGCACCGGCAACTTCTGATTGTGACGAAATGCTTACGTGCGGCAGTCTTTTTCGATCCATTTCCGTGTCCGCGTCGTTCCCCTGGGTAGGAACAGGTCGATCGGATATCGACCCAGGTGCCCGGCGGAACCCTGCGCCGCCGGGCACCTTCTTGTGTGTTCGCGGGCCGCTGGACCCCGTAGTCTCCCGGCATGACCAGCATTGACCGAGACCGTCTCGCCGCGCTGATCGACCGCGAGCGCGCGGCGTACCGGGACCGCTTCCCTCGTTCGCGGGACGCGTTCGCGGCCGCCGGGCAGCACCTGCTCGGCGGGGTGCCGATGACCTGGATGCGGATGTGGTCCGGGGGGTTCCCGCTTTATCACGCCACGGCGTCGGGCGCCCGGCTCACCGACATCGACGGTCACGAGTTCATCGACTTCTGCCTCGGTGACACCGGCGCGATGGCCGGGCACTCGCCCGCGGCGGTGCGGGCCGCCGTGTCGCGCCGGTACGCCGAGCTCGGCGGGGCCACCACCATGTTGCCCACGCAGGACGCGGCGTGGGTCGCGGCCGAGCTCACCCGGCGCTTCAAGGTGGCCCACTGGAGCTTCACGCTGACCGCCACCGACGCCAACCGGTGGGCCATCCGGCTGGCCCGCCAGCTCACCAGGCGGCCGAAGATCGCCGTGTTCAGCTACTGCTACCACGGCAGCGTCGACGAGACGTTCATCGTCGCCACCGAGGAGGGCCCCCGTAAACGGGCCGGCAACGTGGGCGCGCCGGTCGATCCGCGCGAGACGACCAGGGTGGTGGAGTTCAACGAACCCGCCGCGCTGGAACGGGAACTGTCGCACGGCGACGTCGCGGCCGTGCTGATGGAGCCCGCCCTGACCAACATCGGCATCGTCCTGCCCGAAGCCGGATACCTGGACGCCGTCCGCGAGCTGACCCGCCGGCACGGCACGCTGCTGATCAACGACGAAACGCATACGTTCAGTGCCGGGCCCGGAGGCTGCACCGCCGCGTGGGGCCTGGAGCCGGACATGGTGACGATCGGCAAGTCGATCGCGGGCGGCATCCCGGCCGGTGCCTACGGCCTGACCGCCGAGTTGGCCCAAAGGATCCTGGCCGACCCGGCGGCGGACATCGAGGACACCGGCGGCGTCGGCGGCACGCTGGCCGGCAACGCGCTGTCGGCGGCCGCCATGCGGGCCACCCTCGGGGAAGTACTGACCGACGAGGCCTTCGACGCCATGATCGCGGTGGCCACCCGGTTCACCGCCGGAGTGCGGTCGGTCCTGGACCGCTGCCGTCTGCCGTGGACCATCGCGCAGCTCGGCGCGCGCGCCGAGTACCGGTTCTGCCCCGAGCCGCCGCGCACCGGCGGCCAGTCCCAAGCCGCCGCCGACACCGAACTCGACGAGTACCTGCACCTGTACATGATCAACCGCGGCATCCTCATGACGCCGTTCCACAACATGGCGCTGATGTGCCCGGCCACCACCGACGCCGACGCCGACGCTCACACCGCCGTATTCGCCGCCGCCGCGGACGACCTGCTCGGCTGAACACTCACCCCGGGCGCAGGATGACCGCGCACGCCCGGCGCGTCACACTGGCCGGATGAGCGACGCTGAGCTGAGCGAGGCGCAGTTTCGGGCCCTCTACGGCCGGGTCAAGCAGATGTCCCGGCAGGGATCAGCCGACCGGCGAGGAGCCCTGAACAACATCGCGCCGGCGCAGGTCACGGCGGCGGCCTGGGACGTCCGGAGAGGTCGCGCGGTGTCGCTGGCGGCGCCGGTCGCCAGCGAGGTGGCTCCCGACAATCCCGATCCCGCGGTGCACCGGATGACCCAGCCGGGGATCGACCCGGTTCCCGCTTCCGGGCTCTCGTTCGCCATGGACCGGCTGGCCATGATCATCCATGGCAATGCCGACAGCCACATCGACGCCCTGTGTCACGTGATCTTCGACGGGACCCTCTACAACGACGTGGACGCACACTCCGTCACCGCGGCCGGGGCCACCGAGCTGTCGATCGAGGTGGCCGGTAACGGGATCGTCGGCCGCGGCCTGCTGCTCGACATCCCGCGAGTGCGCCGGGTGCCGTGGCTGGAACCGGGTGATCACGTGACCGCCGATGACCTGATCACCGCGGAGGCGGTGCAGGACGTCCGCATCGGGCAGGGCGACCTGCTGTTCGTCAGAGTCGGCCACCGCGCCCGCCGCAGGGCGCTCGGCCCCTGGGATTCGGCGAGCGCGCGCGCTGGCTTGCATCCAGCGGCCCTGGAACTGCTCGCCGAACGGCGGATCGCGGTACTCGGCAGCGACGGCAACAACGACACGGCCCCAAGCGCGGCCGAAGGCGTCGACTTTCCCGTGCACGTGCTCGCCATCAACGCGATGGGGCTGCATCTCCTGGACTGGCTGCAGTTCGACGACCTTGTCGCGGTATGCGAAGAGCTGAACCGCTGGTCGTTTCTCTGCGTCATCGCGCCCCTCCGCCTTCGCGCGGGGACCGGCTCGCCGGTCAACCCCATCGCCATCTTCTGAACACCGCGGGCGGCTGACGCTGCGGGGCGGCTGACGCCGCGGGGCGTGGATCATCCGGAAGGGGTGATCCAGGCGCCCGGCCTCCGGAACGACAATGACGACGTAGAGAGAAAGGGCCGCTATGGCTGACCTGATCGCCATCGGATATCCGGACGAGACGACCGCGCATGAGGCGGCCGACGAGGCCCGGCGGCTCGCCGCCGAACTGATCATCCAGCCAGACGCGATCGCGGTCATCTCGCGGGACAAGGACGGCAGCTACCACGTCACGACCAGCCATCACCCGATGACCAAGGGAGCGAGCTGGGGCCTGTTCTGGGGGTTCCTGTTCGGCCTGCTGTTCTTCATCCCCGTCTTCGGGATGGCCATCGGCGCCGGCCTGGGCGCCTTGCTGGGCAAGTTCTCCAAGACCAGCATCGACCAGCAGTTCCAGGAACAGGTGCGGGACATGGTCCAGCCGGGCACCTCAGCGCTGTTCCTGATGCTGGAGAAGGTCACGCCGGACAAGGCCGCCGCGGCGATGAGCAAGTACGGCGGCACGGTCCTGAAGACCTCCCTGTCCCAGGAGGACGAGAAGGAACTCCAGGATGCCCTGCACGGCGGCGGCCAGGCGTCCTAGGGCGAGCCTCAGAAGTAGTGTCGCCGTCCGCCGATGCCGTGACCGGTCATGCCGAGCAGCAAGGCGATGAGGCCGAGAATCAGGACCACGAATCCCGTCGTCCAGACGATCCCGATCTTGGCCAGGACGCCGATGACGAGCAGGATGATGCCGGTGACGATCATGATGTCTCCGTGCTGGAGCGCTGCTCAGCGGCGATCAGCGTGCGGATGTCGGGCGGCATGGTCCGGCAGTCGCCGGGACCGTTCGGCTCGCCCTGCGCCGTGCCGGTGATCCCCATCTCCGTGAGCACGTCGAGGCCGCCGTCAGCCTCGAGGTCTCGCGGCACATAGAACTCCGCGTTCCGGATCAGGCCGAGTTCGATGCGGCCGTCGGGGGTGGCGGGATTCATGTCGATGCCACCGCCGGGAAGCCGGTGCGCGTGGATGGGATTGGGCAGCACGCCCATGAGCTCATACGCCTGGTTCAGGCTGATATCGTCCGGCGGCTTGTCGAAGTAGTACCAGGTCGCGTCGCAGACGCCGTAGATATCCGGGCCGAACTGAGCCTCGTTCAGGTACAGCTCCAGGACCCGCTGCTTGGAGATCGCGTGGACCAGCTGCTCGGCCAGGACGGCATCCAGGGTCTTGCGGATCGGGTTTTTCGACGGCCACAGGAGCAGGTTCTTGGTCAGCTGTTCCGGGATCGCGGAACGGTAGGGGTCCTTGTTGTGGTTCAGGTACGCCGTGACCCGGCTCCACCACTGGTCCCAGTCGACGCCGGTGAACTGGGTCGGAAGCTGGGGATCCTCGTGCGCGATGGTGACGGCGGTCATGTACGGCGACACGTACTCGAGGGCCACGTAGTCGTGCAGATGCTCGCCGCCGTTCTCCAGCATGTACGCGGTGACCGGCGGGTTCACCCAGTTGAGGGTGACGAAGTAGGCCTCCGCAGCGAGGTCGAGGCCGAGGAACACGATGGCCAGGTAGGCAAGGGCGTGGCCCACGTGCCGCAGTGCCTTCCGTCCATACCCGGCTCTCACCACCCGCCAGGTTGCGGGCGGATTCAAAGTCGATGACGGCCTGCCGGGTTTGTGCGCCGAAATAGCCGTCGACGGTGATCCCCGGATACGGCCGATTATCGGCGTCAAAACTCTCCAGAGCGCGCACGCTCGTGAAGTAGAAATAGCTGACATGGCCGATCATCCTAAGCTACGGGTTGTGGCGGTAGCGCGGGCAAGCCATCATCCGGCCAGCGCAGGGTACACAGATGGATAAATCGCCCAACTGACCATAAACCACCAAGTCTACCTGGGATGATGCCTTTTTGTTATCATTCCGTGACGCGCGCCGGGTCATACCCAGGGAGCATTTGCGCGTCTCAAATATTGATATCTGCGGAAACGCAAGGTTGTCAGGGGTGGGAGCATGATCGCGATTCGGCGCCATTGCGGTGTTTTTGCCCGACAGTCGGCCGACGGCGGGCTGGTGAATCCTGATCCTCTGCGGGTCTGGAAGCCCTGACCAGAACAACGGTCTGTCACTAGCCGGCGACCATCGGTCCTCTGCGCGGCCCGCCCGCCGCGGCCCGGCGCCAGCGCGATAGGAGGCTCACCGATGCCCGATGGCACGGTCGTCACCGACCAGGCAGCCCGCGAGGGAACCGGCGGCGGGCAGGCCCGCATGGCCGGCTGGAAGGTTCCGGGGTACACCGCACTGAAGGCGCTCGGCTCGGGCGGTTTCGGTGACGTGGTGATGGCCCGGCACGACGCCTCGGGGACCCTGGTGGCGATCAAGTTCCTGCGCCGGGAGTTGCTGTCCGATGCGCGGTTCGCGGAGATGTTCCGCGCCGAGGCGGCGGTGCTGGCCTCGATGGATGACCCGAACGTGGTCCGGCTGTATGAGTACACCGAATCGTCGTCGGGAGCGGCGATCGTGATGGAACTCGTCGACGGGGTCTCGCTCAGTAAGATCCTGGCCCGCCAGGGCGCCACCACACCGGAGGCGGCGCTGGTGGTGCTGGAGGGCTCGCTGCTCGGCTTGGCCGCGGCCCACGCGCGGGGAGTAGTGCACCGTGACTACAAGCCGGACAACGTGCTGGTGGACGGGGACGGGGCGAGCAAGCTGACCGATTTCGGGATCGCGACCCGGTCCGGGGACCGGGCAGACGCGGCGGGCACCTTGGTGTACGCGCCCCCCGAGCAGTTCTCAGGTGGCCCGGCCAGCCCGGCCGGGGATGTGTACGCGGCCACGGCCACGTTCTTCGAGTGCCTGACCGGACGGCCGCCGTTCCGCGGGGATACCGCCGCGGCACTGCTGTACCAGCACATGTTCCAGCCGGTGCCGGTGGACGAGGTGCCCGAACCGGTGCAGCCGCTGGTCGCCGCGGGCCTGGCCAAGGACCCCGAAGACCGGCCGGCCGACGCCACCACGTTCGTCACCGCGCTCAACGCGGTCGCCGCCAGAACCTACGGCCCGGACTGGCGTGAACGCGGCCGGTCTTTCCTGGGCGAGGCGGCCCTGCTGCTGACGGCCCTCTGGCCGTCTGGCGGGCTGCCCGCGGTCCAGGGCAGCACCGTGCAGAAAACCCGCCTGCAGCGTAACCGGCACTCCCGGCTGCGGCGTTCGCGCGTGATCAAGTCGGCCATCGCGGCCGGCATCGTGGGCATAGCCGTGATCCTGGTCATCAGCTTGACCCACAAGTCCGGTCCCCTCACGCTTCCGGCGGTCACGGGCGTATCCCCGGCCAGCGGCACCACCACGGGCGGCACCAAGGTGACCATCACCGGGACCGGACTGAACGGCGCCACCGTCGTCCGCTTCGGCGGCGTAGCCGGCACGATCACCGCCGATTCTGCCACCCAGATCATCGTGACCAGCCCGCCCAGGACCGTGACCGCCGCGGCCATCACCGCCGATTCGCCCGCGCATGCCGCCGCGACCGGCACCGGCGCCGGCACCGTGGACATCACCGTGACCACGGCGGGCGGCACCTCACATCCCACCGCGGCCGACCGCTTCACCTATACCGCCGCGCGGCCCGCGATCGCCGGCGTATCCCCGAATGGCGGCACCACCTCGGGCGGGACCACGGTGACCATCACCGGGACCGGACTGGCCGGCGCCACCAGCGTCCGCTTCGGCAACGGCGCCGCCATCATCATCGCCGATTCGAGCACGCAGGTCATGGTGACCAGCCCGCCCGGCTCGGGCACCGTGAACCTCACCGTGACCACCCCGGCCGGCACGTCGCAGACCAGCGACGCCAGCCACTATGCCTACACCACACGGCCGGGGAGAGCCCAGTCGATCTCCTTCACCGCTCCTGGCTCGGGCACGGCGGGCGGCTCGGGGGCCTTGTCGGCCACCGGCGGCGGCTCGGGCAACCCGGTCGTGTTCTCCGTTGATCCCGGCAGCGGCCCGGGAGTGTGCACCGTGTCCGGCACCACGGTGACCTACACCGCGATCGGCAACTGCGTGGTCGACGCCAACCAGGCCGGCAACGGCCGCTACGCAAGCGCACCCCAGATCCAGCGCATGATCAAGGTCAACCCGATCCCCCAGTCGATCTCCTTCACCGCCCCGGCCCAGGGTGAGCAGCACAGCTCGGCGAACTTGTCGGCCACTGGCGGCGGCTCGGGCAACCCGGTCGTGTTCTCCGTCGGCGGCCGGGGGGTGTGCACCGTGTCCGGGAGCACGGTGACCTACACCGGCGCGGGCAACTGCGTCATCGACGCCAACCAGGCCGGCAACGCTCGCTATGCGGATGCTCCCCAGGTCCAGCGCACGATCGAGGTCAGTAAGCTGTCCCAGTCGATCATCTTCTTGGCCCCGCCGTCGGCGACGATATTTTCCTCGGTGACGCTGTCGGCCATCGGCGGCGGCTCGGGCAACCCGGTCGTGCTCTCCGTTGATCCCTCCAGCGGCACGCAGGTGTGCGCCCTGTCCGGGACCGTCGTGACCTTCGGCAGGACGGGCACGTGCGTCATCGACGCCAACCAGGCCGGCAACGACGACTACACCGCCGCACCCCAGGTCCAGCGGAAGATCACGGTTACCGTGACACCCCAGTATTACGGTGGCGAAGTCGGGTAGCCGCCGGGCGCGCTCTAGGTCACGTTGAGCAGCACGATTCCCGCCACGACCAGAACGGTGGCCGTGATCCGGGACCGGCCGAACGGCTCGCGGAACACTAGCGTGCCGATAATCGCGCCGAAGATCACGCTGGTCTCGCGCAGCGCCGCGATCGGCGCCAGCGCGCCTCGGGTCTGCGCCCATAGCACCAGCCCGTAGGCGAGCACGCTCAGCGCCCCGGCGGCCAGGCCGGACAGCAGGATCCGCCGCGGCTGCTTCAGCAGCACGTCGCGCCGGCGGATCAGCGCGAACAGCGGGACGCACAGGCTCTCCAAGATCATCAGCCAGCCGATGTAGCCGGCCGGGCTCGCGGACAGCCGCACGCCGACGCCGTCCACCGTGGTGTAGGCCGCGATGGTCAGCCCGGTGCCCACCGCGGCCAGGAACGCTCCGCGGCCGGGGCGCCCGCCCGCGAAGACCAGGAAGGCCAGCCCGGCCGAGACGATGACCACGCCGACCAGCTGGAAGAACGCCAGGTGCTCATGCACGAACACCGCGGCCAGGATCGTCACCACCAGCGGGGAGATGCCGCGGGCCAGCGGGTAGACCTGGCCGAACTCGCCCAGCCGGTAACACTGCATCAGCAGCAGGTTGTAGAACACGTGGATCGCCACCGACCCCAGCAGGTACGGCCAGGCCGATGACCGGGGCAGGGCGGCCACGATGACCAGCGGGATCGATACCGCGACGCCGCCCACGCCGATCAGCGCGAACGCCAGCGTCTGGTCCTTGATCCCGTGCGCGATCGCATTCCACGTCGCATGCGTGACGGCGGCGGCTAGCACCGCGAGGGTGACGGTCAGCGAGAGGGTGGTCGACGGGTCCAAACGGGGCTCCTCAGGCAGGCTGAACAGGAGCCCTCAGGGCTTCTATCCCGTCAGGTGTTCCTCGGGCCCAGCTGGCAAGACCTCAGGTCCCGGGTCGCGGCGCCGCTTGGTCCAGGCCCGGCCGCCCTGATTGTCGTCCTAGCAGGAGCGGACGGCCAGCGGAACCCTAGGCGCAACCACGTGCTAACCCGAGTGTAACCCTCCGGCCCCGTTGACACCCAGCGCCGCTCCGGCGTAGGGTCGGAACCCGGTCATATATGAGATGTGATACATGATTTCAGACTCTCCGCCGAGATCGGCGTTCCTGACCGGGGCCGCGGGTGCGCTGCCGTCCCGGACGGTGGCCGTGCTCGAGGCGATCAAGCACGCGATCCTGGTCGGCGAGCTCAAGCCGGGGCGGTCCCTGGTCGAGACCGACCTGGCCACCGTGCTGGGCGTGTCCAAGACCCCGGTGCGCGAGGCG
>Ga0335081_10019360_pt1 | contig 11005 bp, 12 predicted proteins | sample Lox_Sample_35_FD_206713 | JGI IMG/M metagenome (GOLD analysis project Ga0335081, IMG submission 206713) | Soil microbial communities from Loxahatchee National Wildlife Refuge, Florida, United States - Lox_Sample_3.5 | ecosystem: Environmental > Terrestrial > Soil > Wetlands | place: USA...
ATGTCGATGACGCGCGCCGAGAGATCCTTCTTGGTCGGATCCTCGTATTCCATGTTCAGCCACTCGTCCGGATAGAGCGGCGTCAGGTTGTCGAAATTGACTTTGTGGCGCGCCTTTTCGGGGTCCTCGAAATTGAGCGAGTTGACCTTGAGCAGCGCGAAGTACCGTTCGCCCTCCTTGGGGCTGCGGATATGGCCGTCGATGGTGTCGCCGGTGCGCAGGCCGAAGCGGCGGATTTGCGAGGGCGAGACGTAGATGTCGTCGGGGCCGGGGAGGTAGTTCGCTTCCGGCGAGCGTAGAAAGCCGAAACCGTCCGGCAGCACCTCGACGACGCCTTCACCGACGATGTCGGTCTCGCGCGCGGAAAGCTGCTTGAGGATGCCGAACATCAGCTCCTGTTTGCGCATGGTCGAGGCGTTTTCGACCTCAAGTTCCTCGGCGAAAGAGACAAGCTCCGCCGGAGTCTTGGCTTTGAGTTCTTGGAGTTTCATTTCCCGCATATGGAGAAAGTCCTATGGAAATTAGGCCTGCGACGGAATTGGGATTGTGACGCCGCGGGCGAAGGGAAGATCGCAGGTCTCGGGCTACGAGGGGCTTGGAACCCCGGACCCTGATGCACCCGGCGGCTCCAGTTCGCTGGAGCCAAAACACAACTGCATCCGCCTACGTTGGGTGGGATGGCCCCAAGATAAGAAAAGACCGCACTCCAGGCAAGGGCCGAACCGAACTTTGCACTAGCAACGCGTAAAGATCAGAACGGTTTCACCACCGCCAGAATAACGATGCCGATCATCAAGATTGTCGGTACCTCATTGATTATCCTGTAGAATCGTTGCGAATGCCGGTTCTTGTCGGCGGCAAAATCCTTGCGCCAGCGGGCCAGCAATCCATGCAGCCCCGAAAGGGCGAGAACGAGCACAAGCTTGGCGTCGAGCCAGCCGGAGGCGAACCAGCCATAGCGAGAATCAGGGCCGTACCAGGCGAGCCAGAGCCCGAATAGCCAGGTCAGGATCATCGCCGGATTGATGATGCCGCGCAGGAGCCGGCGCTCCATGACCTTGAACGTCTCGGATTGCACGGAGCCACTCTCGGCCGCGCAGTGATAGACGAACAGCCGCGGCAGATAGAGCATACCGGCCATCCAGGCGATGACCGCGATGATGTGGAAGGCCTTGATCCACTGATACATCATCGCCTTCGCTTCCCCCGGCCGCACCAGATCAGTGCGCCGCGCCACGTACGCGCGCAACCAGTCTCTCTACATGCGCAATTGGCGTCTCCGGCAGAATCCCATGGCCGAGATTGAAGATAAACGGCCCGGCCGCGAACGCTTCCACAATCGCATCGATCGAGCGATCAAGCGCGGCACCGCCGGCCAGCAACACCAGCGGATCGAGATTGCCCTGAACCGGCCGCACGCTCTGCACCCGCTCGCGCGCAAAGCCGAGCTCGATCATCCAGTCGAGCCCGACGGCATCGACGGGCACTCCCGCGACATATTGCGGAAGTTTCGTCCCCGCACCGCGCGGAAAGCCGATGATCTTCGCGTTCGGCACGCTGTTGCGGACCGCCGCAACGATGCGGGCACAAGGCTCGATGCACCATATGCGAAACTCGTCGGGCGGCAGCACACCGGCCCAGGTGTCGAAGATCTGCACGGCTTCGACTCCGGCCTCGAACTGTCCGATCAGATAGGCCGCCGACGCTTCGACCAAGACGTCGATCAAACCCGCGAACGCATCGGCATGGCGATAGGCAAACCGCCGCGCCGGCAGCTGATCGACGCTGCCGCCGCCGGCAATCATGTATGTTGCGACCGTCCACGGCGCTCCGCAAAAGCCGAGCAGCACCACGCCAGGCGGCAACTCGTTCTTCACCCGCCCAATCGTCTCATAAACGGCAGCCAGTCTGCCCTGGTCGAGCTCGCGGCACAGCCGGCGCAATGCAGAAGGGTCATCGATCGCATCAAGCCGAGGTCCACTGCCTTCCTCGAAGCTGACTCGTTGCCCGAGCGCGTGCGGCACCACCAGAATATCGGAAAACAGAATCGCGGCATCGAAATGAAAGCGCCGGATCGGCTGCAAGGTTACTTCCGCCGCCAATTTCGGATTAAAGCAGAGATCGAGGAAAGTCTCGGTTTTTTCCCGGATTGCCCGGTACTCGGGAAGATACCTTCCCGCTTGGCGCATCAGCCAAATCGGGGGAACGAGATTTCGTTCGCCTGAGAGGGTTCGAAGGAGAGGTTTAGTCACAGGCGTATCTGGCACATTCCCTTCCCCACTCAAATAGATTCTTAGAATCTGTTGTAGTGCTTGGTCGGTGGACTGGACTCATAAATTTTCTTTGTGGCTGTAGTCCCGAACTTACCCACATTTCCCCGCAATAATGCCCCGTCCTGGATGTGGCGACTCTGCGGCATTTTCGGGCGAAATCGCGTCAATCTTGCAGCAGCGGTCCACATTTCACCATTGCGCCGACGGGGTGTTTGGCATTCGATATCGGCGCACCAGGGGGTGTGGATGGTCCAGCCAGTTATCCGCCCAAGGTGCTTGCGCCCCGCCACGTGCCATGGCCTTCTCCACAGTCATCGACAGGATGCCAGTCTGGTTTGACCCACTCCATGGCACAGGCGCCGGGCTATTTTCATCTTCACCTGATTTCCGACGCGACCGGAGAAACCTTGATCACGGTCGCACGGGCCGCGGCCGCGCAATACACCAGGGTCATGCCGGTCGAACATGTGCACCCGCTGGTGCGGACCCAGAAGCAGCTCGACCGGGTCTTGGCGGATATCGAGGAATCGCCGGGAATCGTTCTCTACACGCTGCTCGAGGAAAACCTGGTGCAACGGCTGGAAACAAAATGCCGCGAGCTTGGCCTGCCGTGCCTGTCGATTCTCGGCCCCGTGCTGCACCTGTTCCAGGCCTATCTTGGCGCCGAATCGACGCACAAGGTCGGTGCCCAGCACACGCTTAATGCCGAATATTTTCGCCGCATCGACGCGCTCAACTACACGATGCTGCACGACGACGGCCAGCAGACCGACGATCTGGAGGAAGCCGACGTCGTGCTGGTCGGCGTATCGCGCACGTCGAAGACGCCGACCTCGATTTATCTCGCAAATCGCGGGGTGAAGACGGCGAATGTGCCGTTGGTGCCGGGGGTGCCGCTGCCGCCGCAGGTGGAGCGTCTCAGCCGTCCGCTGATCGTCGGCCTGTATGCCACGCCGGAGCGAATCGTTCAGATTCGTCAAAACCGGCTGCTCGGGCTCAAGGCCCATCGCGACGACGACCAATATATCGACCGCGACGCCGTCGCCGAGGAGATCGCCGCCTCGCGAAAGCTCTGCGCCAAACACAACTGGCCGCTCATCGACGTGACCAGGCGCTCGATCGAGGAAACTGCCGCGGCGGTCCTTGCCCATCTCGTCGAGCGTCGCCGGCAGCGCGCCTCCTGAGGCTTGGCCGATGCCGCTATGGCTTGCCGGGGAACCGCTGGTGCTGGCTTCGCGGAGCAAGGCGCGGCAAAGCCTGCTTGCGAATGCCGGTATTCCGATCGATGTCATTCCGGCCGATCTCGACGAGCGCGGCTTGGAGGCGGCGGCAGATTCGACGGCGCCCGGCGCGATCGCCGGACATCTGGCGCGCGCAAAAGCCGCCGCAGTCGCCAAGGGCTTACCGGGCCGGCTTGTGCTCGGCGCCGATCAAATGCTCGGCCTCGGTGCCGAGCGCTTTGCCAAGCCGGCCGATCGTGCGGCGGCGCGCATCCAATTGCGGGCGCTGTGCGGCCGGACGCATGAACTGCATTCTGCGATTGCGTTCGTGAAGGACGGCAAGGTGATGTTCGAACACGTCGGCGTCGCGCGGCTGACGATGCGCTCGTTCTCGGAACAGTTCCTCGAGCTCTATCTCGATGCCGCCGGCGAGGCAGCGACCGCAAGCGTCGGCGGCTACCAATTGGAAGGCCTTGGCGTCCAGTTATTCGAGCGCATGGACGGCGACTACTTTACTGTGCTGGGCTTGCCGCTGTTGCAGGCCTTACATTTTCTGCGTCAACAAGGGTACCTCGCGCCATGAACGGCGGCGGTTCCTTCGTGCTCTGCCTGACCGGCTCGCTCGGCATGGGGAAATCGACCGCGGCCAAATTCTTCGCCGCGGCCGGCGTGCCGGTCCACGATTCCGATGCGGTCGTGCACGCGCTTTACGAAGGCGAGGCCGTGCCCTTGATCGAGGCGGCGTTTCCGGGCTCGACTGCGGGCGGCAAGGTCGATCGCACCAGGCTCGCCGCGATGGTGCTCAATGACAGCGCGGCGCTGGCGCGGCTTGAGGCCATCGTCCATCCGCTGGTCTTTGCTGCACGGGAAAAATTCCTGGCCGAAGCAAAGGCCCGCGGCGCTTCGGTCGTCGTGCTCGATGTGCCGCTGTTGTTCGAAACCGGGACGGATTCGCGCTGCGACGCCGTGGTGGTGGTCTCGGCGCCCGCCGAGGTGCAGCGCCAGCGCGCTTTCGAGCGGCCGGGCATGACCGAGGATAAATTCGCCGCCATCCTGCGCCAGCAGATGCCTGACGCCGAAAAGCGCCGCCGCGCCGACTTCATCCTCGATAGTTCACAGGACTTCGCGCACACCCGGGCGCAGATTGCAGACATTTTGCAACGCGTCGCTAAAATGCCCCGACGCTGCTGATTCGCATTAAGGCGCAGAACCATGCGCGAGATCGTTTTCGACACCGAGACCACCGGACTTGATCCCCTGCAGGGGGATCGACTGGTCGAAATCGGCTGCATCGAGCTCGTCAATCGTTTCCCGTCCGGCAAGGTGTTTCATTGCTATTTCAATCCGGAACGCGACATGCCGGCGCAGGCGCAGGCAGTCCACGGTTTGACCAGCGAATTCCTAAGCGACAAGCCGATCTTCGCCCATAGAGCGGCCGAACTCATCGCGTTCTTGGGCGACGCGCAACTGGTCGCTCATAACGCGATGTTCGACCTCGCATTTCTCAATGCCGAGTTGGAACGCGCGGGCCACATTACGGTCGCGCGCGAACGCATGGTCGACACGCTTCTCATCGCGCGGCGTAAGCATCCGGGCGGGGCCAACCGGCTCGACGATCTCTGCATCCGTTATTCGATCGACAATTCGCGACGCACCAAGCACGGTGCGCTGCTCGATGCCGAGCTTTTGGCCGAGGTCTATGTCGAGCTGATCGGGGCGCGCCAGGCGCAGCTGATCCTTGCGCAAGCCGCGGCGCCTATGGCGGTTGGCGGCGAGCCCATCGTGCTGCGCGAACGCCCGTTGCCGCTCGGCGAACGACTGACGGCCGAGGCGCGCTTGGCGCACCGGCAATTCATCGCGAGCCTTGGCGACGGCGCGATCTGGCGCGATTACGTCAGCTTGGATTGAGCGGCGCGCCAGAAGACTGCGCCGCGGCAAGGCGCTGCCGGTAAAGACCGGCAAAATCGATCGGCTCCAAAAGCAGCGGCGGGAACCCGCCATTGCGCGTCGCCGTGGCGATGATTTCGCGGGCGAACGGAAACACCAGCCGCGGACATTCGATCATGACCATCGGCTGCACGCTGTCGGGCGGTATGTTCACGATGCGGAACACGCCGGCGTACAAAAGCTCGAAACTGAACAGCAGCAGGCCCTGAGATTCGGCTTTGCCGTCGAGCCGCAGCGTTACCTCGACGTCGGTATCGCTCAGCGGCGCGGCATCGACGCCGATATTGATATTGATGGCGGGCTGTTGCGTGCTCGGCGCCAGCGAGCGCGGCGCGTTCGGATTTTCAAATGAAAAATCCTTGACGTATTGCGTCAGAACGCCGATCTGCGGCATCGGCGGTTGCGCCGTTGCGGGCTGCGGCGCGGGGCCGCCATTGGTCGCTGACATTCTTGTCTCCGGCCCTTGCTTTTGGCCTCTATGGGTCGCGCGGCTTGGCTAACATAGGGCAGGGGGGCGAACAATGGCGGCGGCGGCGCAACGGACGGGTTTGCGGCTTCACGCCGCCGATTTCGGGCGGATTTGCCTAAAAGCGTGTCACCATCGCCCGCTTCTATCATTGGCGCGGCAGATGCGATCGTCTAATCTCGCAAGCGGCACGCTTTGGTCATGAGCACGGCCACTGGATGGCTTCCGTGGCGTGCTTACATAGTGCCGGGAGCCCGGACTGCCCTCGTGTCGGCCGGTTCGAGCCGCCATTGATCCGCGACGAGCGCTGCTGAAAGAATGCCCGACGTGTTCGACATCTACACCATCATTTTCCTGGCGCTGGCGGTCTTCATATTCCTGCGCCTGCGCAGCGTGCTGGGCCAACGCACCGGGCGCGAGCGGCCGCCCTACGATCCATATTCGGCGCGCGATGCCGTGCGCAGCCCGGCGGCCGACAAGGTCGTCACGCTGCCGCCGCGTCCCGCCGAAACCCAGCCGCGGCCGGCCGAGGCCGCGCCGGCGCCCGCCGCCGATCGCTGGAAGGATATTGCCGAGAGCGGATCGGCCGTCGCCTCCGGTCTCGATGCGATCGCGGCTGCGGACCCGAATTTCGACGCCAAGCATTTCATCACCGGCGCGCGCACCGCATACGAAATGATCGTGACCGCCTTCGCCGGCGGCGATCGCCGGCAATTGCGCAGCCTGTTGTCGCGCGAAGTGTTCGACGGCTTCGACGCCGCGATCACCGAACGCGAACGCCGCAGCGAGACCGTCGAAACCCGCTTTGTCTCGATCGACGCCTCGACCATCACCGCGGCCGAACTGCGCAATCGCTCGACGGCGCAGATCACCGTTCGTTTCGTGTCGAAGCTGGTCTCCGCCACGCGCGACCGCGCCGGCACCGTGATCGACGGCAGCGCCGAAAAGGTCACCGACGTCACCGACGTGTGGACCTTCGCGCGCGACATCGGCTCGCGCGATCCCAACTGGAAAGTGATCGCGACCGAAGCCGGGCATTGAGGCCGACGATGAGGTGGTGGTCGGCATTTCGCCCGGGCATGCGCCTTGTTGTTCTGCTGATCGGCATGCTTGGCGTGGCGTGCACGGCCTATGCGCAAGATCGCGCGCCGATTGAATTTCCCAATACGCAATACGAGCCCGTCGGCTGGTCGGATCTCCAGGGTTGGGAGACGGACGACCATGTCGCGGCATTCGCCGCTTTCCTGACGAGCTGCCGCACGCTCGATGCCAGGCAAGCCAACCGTTATCATCAGCGCGATTTGACGGCGATTCCGCTGGCGTTGCGGGACATTTGCGAGCAGGCGCGGCAGGCCGTTCCGCTTGATGAGGACGGCGCGCGAAAATTTTTCGAGGAGAATTTCCGGCCCATCCGCATCAACAAGCTCGGCGACAGCGACGGATTTCTCACCGGCTATTACGAGCCGATCATTGCCGGCTCGCGCGTGCCGACCGGCGAATTCACCGCGCCGCTCTATCGCCGGCCGCCCAATCTCGTCGTCTCCGGCTGGCGCAAGCTCGGCAAGGACGCGTTTCCGAGCAAGGGCGTTCGCGTCGGCCGCCGCCTCGGCCGCCGCAAGATCGTGCCCTATTACACCCGCGCCGAGATCGAGGACGGCGCGCTCGACGGCTGGCATCTGGAGATCTGCTATCTGCACGATCAAGTCGATGTCCTGTTTGCGCAAATCCAGGGTTCGGCGCGCATCAGGCTCGAAGACGGCACCATCCTGCGCGTCAACTATGATTCCCATAACGGCTGGCCCTACACCCCGGTCGGCAAAGTCTTGATCGACGACAAGATCATGACCAAGGACCAGGTCTCGATGCAGAGCATCCGCGCCTGGATGGAAGCCAATCCGGAGCTCGCCAAAGAGGTGCGCCGGGAAAACAAATCTTATGTGTTCTTTCGGATTACCGGACTTGCCGCCGAAGACGAAGCGGTCGGCGGCGAGGGCGTCGAGCTGATGCCCGGCCGCTCCATCGCCATCGATCGTTCGCTGCACGCCTACGGCACGCCGTTTTTCATCGAGGCGGATTTGCCGATCGCCAATCAGAAAGCGGAAACGAAATTCGACCGCCTCGTCATCGCGCAAGACACCGGCTCGGCGATCGTCGGCCCGGCGCGCGCCGACATTTATTTCGGCGCCGGCGACGAAGCCGCGCGCATCGCCGGCCGCATCAAAAATGCCGGTGCCTTCATGATGCTCGTTCCACGCGCGCTCGATCCGGTGGCGGCGGGGCGCGACACGCCGTTGCCGCCGGAACGCCCCAGCGCATTCGGTGTGAGTCTCACCACCATGGTCGACCCGACGGCGGTCGATCCGCCCGCGGAAGCGCCGCCGCCGGCAAAGCCGGCGGCCGCAATTGCTCCGAGCGTCGCCTCTCCCGTCAATGGCCAATTGCGGCGCAAAAAATGAGCCGTCGCCGCCATGTGAGCGACGAGGAGCGCGCGCTGTGGGCCGGCGTTGCGCGCTCGGTCAAGCCGCTTCGGCCGGCCAAAGCAGCGGCCAAGCCGATTGCTCAACGTGATGAAGAGATTCCCCGGCACGGGTTCCGCGAAGCGCGTCTTTCTCCCAAAGTTTCCTCACGGCGAGAGGCGGCGCCGGCGGTCAAATCGCCTCCGCTCGCGCCGCTTGACCGCCGCGCCAAGCAACGCGTGGTGCGTGGCCGCGATGCTCTCGATGCGCGCATCGATCTGCACGGCATGACGCAGCGCCAAGCCCATGCCGCGCTCATTCATTTTCTTGGTCAGGCTCAGGCGGCGAGCGCCAAAATGGTGTTGGTGGTGACCGGCAAAGGCGACGGTGCTACTGCGCCGCCGGACCGCGGCGAGCGCGGTGTGCTGCGGCGGCAGGTGCCAATGTGGCTGGAGCTGCCGGAATTCCGCCACTTCGTCGTCGGCTTCGGCGAAGCGCATGCGAGTCACGGCGGGCAGGGCGCGCTTTATGTGCGTTTGCGGCGCGCCCGCTAGCGCAAACCGTCGTGCTTTGGCATCGCTACATTAACCTTAACGCCTGGAAAGCCACATAAGCTGCAAGAATTGGTCAAGTTCGTCGGCGACAACTACGCAACACCATCGCGCCGTTGTTCGCAGGAGTATTCATGTCCGACAATCTGGCCGTGCCGATGAAATCCGCCGCTCCGCGCGGCAGCAACGCCGATACGCGCATCCTCGCCCAGGTCGAGAAATGGATGGCGGTGATCCGCGAGATCAAGCAAGAGCGCGTCAAGAACTAGACCGTCAGCCGTCTCTACTCGACTTTGATGCCGGCCGTCTTGATCACCGCGCTCCATTTCGCGGTGTCCGCCGCCAGCCATTGGCGAAGCTCTTCCGGGCTCGAGCCCTGCGCCGCATAGGCGGTTCGCGCCAGCTTGTCCTTGATCGCCGGCACCGCAAGCACCGCGGTAATGTCCGCGCTCATTTTATTGATGATGTCCGCCGGCGTCTTGGCGGGCAGGAAAACGCCCTGCCAGGAATCGACCGCGTAGCCGGGAACGCCGGCCTCGGCGATGGTCGGCAATTCCGGCTCCGCCGCCGACCGCTGCGCGCCGGTCGTCGCCAGCGCGCGCACCTGGCCCGCTCGCGAATAGGTCAAGAGTTCCCCGCTGCCGAAGTAGCAGTCGACGCGCCCCGGGATAAGGTCGACGAAGGCCGGCGCCGCGCCGTGATACGGCACGTGCGTCATCTTGATGCCGGCCATTTGCATGAACAGTTCTTCGGCGAGCTGCGGCGCGCTGCCGGTGCCGGGCGATGCCATGATGCGCTTGCCCGGATGCGCTTTGGCGTCGGCAATGAACTCCTTGACCGATTTGGCCGGCGACGAGGTCGGTACGAACATGAAGAATGGAAATTTGGCGACCAGCGACACCGGCGCGAGGTCGGTCGCCGGATTGTAGCTCAGCGAACGGTACAGGCCTACATTGGTCGCCAGCGACGAGGTCGCGTACAGCGCCGTGTAGCCGTCGGGCTCCGAGTGCGCGACATATTCGTTGGCGACATTGGTGCCGGCGCCCGGCTTGTTCTCGCAGACCACCTGCTGGCCCCAGAGCTTCGACAGTTGATCGGCGAGCACGCGCGCCACGGTGTCGGTCGGTCCTCCCGCGGCGAGCGGCACGATCAAACGAATGGATCGGTTGGGCCAAGCACCCGAGTCGGCACGCGCGAGAACATTTGGAGCAAAAATCGACGCAGCGGAAAGCGCAATCACACGGCGGCGCGTCAGCATGGCCACCTCCCCGGCTGGACCGGGGCAAAGCTTAACGGCAAATGCCGGGCCAGGCCAAGCGCCGGCAACGCGTCACAGTGACCGGGCGGCCCCGCGCTGTCAGAGGATGAACCGGCTCAAATCCGCGTTCTTGGCGAGATCGCCGACATGCTTGTGCACATAGGCGGCGTCGATCTTCACCGTTTCGCCGGAACGGTCCGGCGCGCCGAATGACACGTCGTCGAGCACCCGCTCCATCACGGTCTGCAGCCGCCGCGCCCCGATATTTTCCACGCTCGAATTCACCGCCACGGCGACGTCGGCCACCGCGTCGATGGCGTCCTCGCCGAATTCGAGCGTCACGCCTTCGGTCGCCATCAGCGCGATATATTGCTTGATCAGCGAGGCTTCCGGCTCGGTGAGCACGCGCCGCATGTCATCGCGGCTGAGCGGTTTCAGTTCCACCCGGATCGGCAGCCGGCCCTGCAGTTCGGGCAAAAGATCCGACGGCTTCGATATGTGGAACGCGCCCGAGGCGATGAACAGGATATGGTCGGTCTTCACCGGGCCATGCTTGGTCGCCACCGTGGTGCCTTCGATCAGCGGCAACAGATCGCGCTGCACGCCTTCGCGCGACACGTCGGCGCCGGCGCGGCCGTCGCGCGCGCAGATTTTGTCGATCTCGTCGAGGAACACGATGCCGTTGTTCTCGACCGCGCGGATCGCCTCCTGGGTCAGCTGATCGTTGTCGAGCAGCTTGTCGGATTCTTCGTTGATCAGGATGTCGTAGGAATCATGCACGGTGACCCGCCGCGTCTTGGTGCGGCCGCCGCCGAGCTTGCCGAAAATATCGCC
>Ga0335081_10019361_pt1 | contig 11005 bp, 9 predicted proteins | sample Lox_Sample_35_FD_206713 | JGI IMG/M metagenome (GOLD analysis project Ga0335081, IMG submission 206713) | Soil microbial communities from Loxahatchee National Wildlife Refuge, Florida, United States - Lox_Sample_3.5 | ecosystem: Environmental > Terrestrial > Soil > Wetlands | place: USA: Florida...
TGATCCAGTTCAACCTCGCCGCCCCGCCGAAGTACTACCCGTGGCTGGCCACCTCCTACGCGTGGTCCAACGACGGCAAGACGATCACCTTCACGATCCGCCAGGGCGTGAAGTGGAATAACGGCACGCCGATGACCCCGGCCGACGTGGCGTACACCTTCAACCTGATGAAGGCCAATGCGGCGATCAACCTCAACGGCCTGAAGATCAGCAGCGTGAGCACCTCAGGCAACACGGTCGTGATCAACTTCCCGACCGCCCAGTACACCAACCTGCAGGCCATCGCAGGCACCGCGATCGTGCCGAAGGCCGTCTGGAGCACGGCCGGCAACCCGGCGACCTTCGCGGACGCCAACCCGGTCGGCACCGGCCCCTTCAAGCTGGGCAGCTTCACGCCGCAGGGCTTCACCCTGGTCCAGAACCCCTACTTCTGGCAGAAGTCCAGCCTCAAGGTCCCGAAGGTCTACTTCCCGGTGTACACGTCCAACACCGGCGCGCTCAGCGCCCTGTTCGCCGGCCAGATCGACTGGACCGGGAACTTCATCCCCGGCCTCCAGAAGAGCTTCGTCAACACCAACCCCAACTTCCACCACTACTGGGAGGCGCCGGGCGGCACCAACAGCCTGATGCCGAACCTGAACAAGTGGCCGACCAACCAGCTGGCGGTCCGGCAGGCCATCAGCGCGGCGATCGACCGCACCGTGCTCGCCTCCGAGGCGGAGGCCGGCCTGGAGAACCCGGTCCTCAACGCCACCGGCCTGACCACGCCGCTGTACGACGCCTGGAGCGCGCCGGTCGCCAGCATGACCGTCTCCGCTCACGCTGACGCGGCCGCGGCCAAGCAGATCCTGCAGAAGGCCGGCTACACCATGGGCAGCAACGGGTTCTTCAGCAAGGGCGGCAAGACCGTCTCGCTGACCATCGTGGACCCGTCGGCGTACACCGACTACGCCGAGGTCGACTCCATCGTCGCGCAGGAACTGCGGGCGGCCGGCATCGACGCCACGTTCCAGGGCCTGTCCGTGGACGCCTGGAACAGCGACGTCGCCTCCGGCAACTTCGAGCTGACCTCGCACTGGTCCAACGGCGGGATCACGCCGTATAACATGTACGATGGCTGGCTGGACAGTTCGCTCGCCACCGGCAATGCCGCGACCGGCGACTACGAGCGGCTGAACAGCCCGTCGGTCAACGCGATGCTGGCCACCCTGGCCGGAGCCGAGACCACCGCACAGCAGACCGCGGCCCTGACCCCGATCGCGCAGTACGTCGCGGCGAACCTGCCCATCATCCCGACCACCACCGCCTCCCAGTGGTTCGAGTACAACTCGCAGAACTACACTGGCTGGCCAACGCAGGACAATCCCTACGAGAGCGGGCAGCCGTCCGGGACCAATAACGGCCCAGGCTCCGGCACCGACGAAGTAGTGATCCTGCACCTCGTCCCGCGGGGCTGATCCCCTAGGATCTCTCCGCGGCACTCAAGCGGGCCCGCCCCTGGCAACCCCCCCACCGGGGGCGGGCCTCATCTCCGGAACCCCCCGTCACGGCCCGAGGGAAGCAGCGTGACGCCGCGTATCGCCTTCAGCACGCTGGCGTTTCCTGACGCCACCCTGGCCGCGGCCGCCGCGCTGGGCCGCGGCTGGGGTTACTCGGGCATCGAGCTGAGGCTCATCGACGGCGAGCTCATCGACCCGGCCATGCCCGCCGGCCGCCGGGCCCAGGTCAGGCGGACGCTGGCCGCGGCCGGCCTGCCCGTGGTCGCGGTGGACAGCTCGATCCGCCTGACCGGCGAGGATCCCGGTCCCGAACTGCGCTCGTTCCTCCAGCTGGCCAGCGACTGGGAAGCCCCGCTGGTGCGCGTGTTCGGCGGCGCGCTCGCCGCCGACGAGGGAGCCCGCTCCGAACAGCTCCGGGCCGCGGCGCGCAGGCTGGAGGAGGCCGTGCCGCTGGCCGACCGTCTCGGCGTCGCCATCGGCGTGGAGACGCACGACGCCTTCGCCGCCTCCTCAGCCGTGGCCGCCTTGCTGGCCCTGGTGCCCTCGGACCTGGTGGGCGCGGTGTGGGACAGCCACCACCCGCACCGGATGGGCGAGACCCCCGCCGAGGTGTACGCCAACCTCGGCCCGCGCCTGAAGCTCGCGCAGGTCAAGGACGCCCGCCGCCTGGACGGCGAGGCCTGGCAGCTGGTGCCGCTGGGCGAGGGCGAGGTACCGGTCAGGGAGATGCTCGGGCTGCTGACCGCCGGGGGCTACCCGCACTGGATCTCGGTCGAGTGGGAGAAGCGCTGGCATCCCGAGATACCGGCGCCGGAAGTGGCCCTCCCCCAGCACCTGGACCTGCTCACCAGGTGGCTAGAGTCTTAGCGGTGACGTCAGATACGGGCAGCCGCGGCTTCGGGATCGTCGGCACCGGGGTGATCGCGGCCATGCACGCCGTGGCGATCGGCACCCTGCCCGGCGCCCGGCTGGTGGCCGTCACCGACGTGGCCGCCGGGGCCGCCACCGCCTTCGCCGCCGCGCACGGCTGCGCGGCCGAACCCGGCCTGGACGCGCTGCTGGCCCGCGGTGACGTCGACGTGGTGTGCGTCTGCGTGCCCAGCGGCCTGCACGCCGAGATCGGCACCCGCGCGGTGAAGGCCGGCAAGCACCTGGTGGTGGAGAAGCCGATCGACGTCACCCTGCCCGCCGCCGACCGGCTCATCGGGGCGGCGCGCGCGGCGGGCGTGGCCCTGACCGTGATCTCCCAGCACCGCTTCGATCCCGGCCTGATCGAGCTGAAGCGGCTGCTCGGCGAGGGGACCCTGGGCCGGCTCGTGCTGGGCGAGGCCAGCACCAAGTGGTACCGCACCCAGGCGTACTACGACAGCGCCGGATGGCGCGGGACCTGGGCCATGGACGGCGGGTCGCTGATGAACCAGGGGGTGCACTACGTCGACCTGCTGCGGTGGTGCATGGGGCCGGTCACCGAGGTCACCGCGGTCTGCGCGACGCAGGCGCACCAGATCGAGGTCGAGGATACCGCCCTGGCCATCGTCAGGTTCGGTTCGGGCGCCGTCGGCACCATCGCGTCGAGCACCGCCGCCTACCCCGGCTTCCCGCAGCGGCTGGAGGTCACCGGGACGGACGGCACCGTGATCATCGAGGACGGCCGGATCGTCCGCCGCGCGTTCGGCCCCGGGGCGCGGGCCGCCGGGAACGGCGGTGACGGGGGCGAGACCGGCGCCGGGGCGGCCGCGGACCCGGCCGCGATCGACGTGGCCAGTCACGCCGCGCAGATCGCCGACCTGCTGGCCGCGATCGACGAGGGACGCGAGCCCGCCGTCACCGGGCAGGACGGCCGCGATGCGCTGGAAATCGTCTGCGCCGTCTATGAATCGGCCCGCACCGGCCGGACCGTCCCCCTGGGCCGATGACCGTCACGCTCAGCGGGTTCGCCGACGAGATCTCGCCCGACCCGCGCGAACAGCTCGCGACGCTCGCCGCCGAGTCGATCACGCACCTGGAGCTGCGCAGCGCGTGGTCGGTCAACGTGGCCGACTTCACCGGCGGGCAGATCGCCGACCTCCGGGCCCGGCTCGACGACGCCGGGGTGCGGGTCTCCGCGATCGGGTCGCCGATCGGGAAGATCCCGCTCGGGGCGCCGCTCGGCCCCGAGCTCGGCCGGATGCGCCGGGTCGCGGCCACCGCCCGCGAGTTCGGCACCGCGATCGTGCGCGTGTTCTCGTTCTTCGTCCCGCCCGGCGAGCCGCCGGAGCGTCACCGGGCGCAGGTCATCGACCGGATGGCCGCGCTGGCCGAGATCGCGGCCGGGCACGGCCTGGTGCTGGCGCACGAGAACGAGAAGGAGATCTTCGGCGACACTCCCGGCCGCTGCGCCGACCTGATCACCTCGGTGAACTCCCCCGCCTTGCGGGCGACGTTCGACGCGGCGAACTTCGTCCAGTGCGGCGTCCGGCCCTTCAGCGAGGCCTACGGCCTGCTCCGGCCGTACCTGCTCTACCTCCAGGTCAAGGACGCGCTGGCCGCCACAGGCGAGGTGGTGCCCGCGGGCGAGGGCGACGGGCAGGTGCGCGAGACGCTGGCCGCGCTGCGGGACTCGGGCTTCGAGGGTTTCATGTCACTCGAGCCGCACCTGGCCCGGGCGGGCCGCCACGGCGGATTCAGCGGGCCCGAGGGTTTCGCGCGGGCCTCACGATCTCTCAAATTTCTCCTGAACGAACTGGCTATCCCGTATCGCTGAACCTGGCGTGCCCCGGCGGCGGGGCGTCTTCTAGGGTGAGAGCAGAACCGGTGCGCTGCTGCGGTTTGACCGGGGCCGGGAGGGTACTGGACCAGCTTGCCGGCCATCTCGCTGAACCTCCTGGAGGTGCTCATGCCGACCCCCGTCACCGACGCCGACCTTGCCTTCGCCGCCGAGCTCGGCCAGCAGCTGCGGGTGGACTCCGTCCGCTCGAGCACGTCGGCCGGATCCGGGCATCCGACCTCAAGCATGTCCGCCGCCGACCTGCTCGCCGTCCTGGTCAGCCGGCACCTCCGCTACGACTGGGACAACCCGGACCAGCCGGGCAACGACCACCTCATCTTCTCCAAGGGACACGCATCGCCCCTGCTCTACTCGGTCTACAAGGCCGTCGGGGTCGTCTCCGACGAGGAGCTGATGACCGGCTACCGGCGTTTCGGTTCACGGCTCGAGGGTCACCCCACCCCGGTCCTGCCCTGGGTCGACGTGGCCACCGGGTCGCTCGGCCAGGGGCTGCCCGACGGCGTCGGCGTCGCACTGGCCGGCAAGTACCTGGACGAACTGCCGTACCGGGTCTGGGTCCTGTGCGGGGACAGCGAGATGGCCGAGGGCTCGATATGGGAAGCCCTCGACAAGGCCTCGTACTACAAGCTGGCCAACCTGATCGCCATCGTCGACATCAACCGCCTCGGCCAGCGCGGCCCCACCGAGCACGGCTGGGACACGGAGACCTACCGTCACCGCGTGACCGCGTTCGGGGCCCGGGCCATCGTCATTGACGGGCACGACGTCGCCGCGATCGACCGGGCCCTGGCCCAGGCCGGGGACCTCAGCGGGGAGCAGCCGACCGTCATCTTGGCCCGTACCCTCAAGGGCCACGGCTTCTCCGAGGTCGAGGACCGCGAGAACTGGCACGGCAAGCCGCTGCCAGCGGAGATGGCCGAGCGGGCCGTCACCGAACTCGGCGGCGAGCGCCACCTGCTCGTCCGGGGCCTCCTGCCCGGCGAGGCGGCCCCGCGCCTCGCGGCCGGCGGCTACGCCGAGGTCAAGCTGCCGACCTACGACCGCGGCCAGAAGGTGGCTACGCGCAAGGCCTACGGCGACGCGCTCACCGCGCTCGGCGCCCGGCCCGACGTGGTCGCCATGGACGGCGAGGTCAGCAACTCCACCTTCGCGGACGAGTTCGCCAAGGCCTATCCAGAGCGCTACTTCGAGATGTTCATCGCCGAGCAGCAACTGGTCGCCGCGGCGGTGGGCGTGGCCGTGCGCGGCTACCGGCCGTTCGCCTCGACCTTCGCCGCGTTCTTCACCCGGGCTTACGACTTCGTCCGGATGGCCGCCATATCCCGGGCCAACATCTGCCTGTCCGGCTCGCACGCGGGCGTGGAGATCGGAGCCGACGGCCCCTCCCAGATGGCGCTGGAAGACCTGGCGATGATGCGCGCCGTGCATGACTCCACCGTGCTGTATCCCAGCGACGCGACCAGCGCCGCCGCCCTGGTGGCGGCCATGGCCGACCTGGACGGCGTCTCGTACCTGCGGACCACCCGGGGCGCCTACCCGGTGCTCTACGACGCGGGCGAGTCGTTCCCGGTCGGCGGCGCCAAGGTGCTGCGCTCCTCCGGCGAGGACCAGGTCACGCTGGTCGGCGCCGGAGTGACCCTGCACGAGTGCCTGGCCGCGGCCGACCAGCTCGCGCGCGACGGCATCAGCGCCCGCGTCATCGACCTGTACTCGGTCAAGCCGGTCGACACCGCCACCCTCGCGGCGGCCGCCGCGGCCACCCGGGGACGGCTGGTCATCGCCGAGGATCACCACCCGGAGGGCGGCGTCGGCGAGGCGGTCGTGGGCGCCCTGACCGGCGCCGGGCCCGCCGAGCTGACCATCGCCCACCTCGCGGTGCGCGAGATGCCCGGCTCGGGCACCACCGCCGAGCTGCTCGGCGCCGCCGGGATCGACGCCGCCCACATCGCGGAGGCCGCCCGCCGCCTGCTGGCCTAGCTGCTGCCGGCCAGGCCCCAGCGGCGGCGGATGCCGCGGTCGGCCAGGCCGAACAGCTGGTCGACGAGGATGCCGATGACCAGGATCACGATGATGATCGCGGTGGCGCTGACCATGTCGGACTGATCCTGGTCGGTGGACAGCAGCACGCCCAGCGACGGCTGGTTGGCGATGATGACCAGCAGCTCGCCCGCCATCAGGCTGCGCCAGGCGAACGCCCAGCCCTGCTTCAGCCCGGCCACGAACGCGGGCAGCGAGGCCGGCAGGATCAGGTACCGCCACAGCGAGAGCCGCCGCAGCCCCATCATCGTGCCCGCCTTGAGCAGCAGCGGCGGGGTGTAGTCCACCCCCGCGATCAGGCCGTTGGCGACCGACGGCGCGGAACCCATGATGATCACGAACAAGATGGCCGTGGTGGAGATGCCGAACAGGATGATCGCGAACGGGAACCAGGCGATCGACGGCATCGTCTGCAGCCCGGTGATCAGCGACCCGACCGCCGCCCGCAGCGGCCGGATCCTGGACACCAGGGCGCCGATGACCCCGCCGATCAGCACGGCCAGGCCGAACCCGATGACCGCGCGCTCCGCCGTGGTGGCGATCGCGTGCCACAGCAGGCCGGTGTGCAGCTGATCCCAGAGATTGGCCAGGGTCGCCCCGGGACCGGGGAAGATGTTCTTCTTCCAGCCGCTGAGGTGAATCAGCTCCCAGACCGCGAGCACGAGGACGATGGCGAGCAGCACCGGCCACGTCCCGTTCCAGACGCGCGTGGCCAGCCGCCGGCTCTTGGGTCCGCGCAGCGCCTCCGGCGACGGAGCCTCGAGGGACTCCAGATAGGTGAGCTTCTCCGCGTACTTCGGCAGGTTCCTGGTGGGGTTGGGAACGTTAGGAATGGTCATCGCGGCTCATCTCCTCGCGCAGCCGGTCGGTGACCCGTGCGGCCAGTTCCGCGACCGGCGCCGAGTCGATGCGGCGCGGACGCGCGATGGGCACGTCGAACTCGGCGATGACCCGGCCGGGCCGGCTGCTCAGCACCACCACCCGGTCACCGAGCCGGACCGCCTCGCGGACGTTATGGGTCACGAACAGGACGGTCAGGTGCCGGTCGGCGCAGATGCGGTCGAGCTCGTCGTGCAAGATGTCCCTGGTCATCGCGTCCAGCGCGCCGAACGGCTCGTCCATCAGCAGCACGTCGGCGTCCTGGGCCAGCGCGCGGGCCAGCGCCACCCGCTGGCGCATGCCGCCGGAGAGCTGGTGCGGGCGCTTGCCGCCGAACCCGCCCAGGTGCACCGTCTCGAGCAGTTCCGCGGTCCGCTGCCGCCGCTCGGCCTTGCCCGCGCCGCGGGCGCGCAGCGCCAGCTCCACGTTGCCCGCCGCGGTCAGCCAGGGAAACAGCGCGGGCTCCTGGAACATGAACGCCACCCGGCCGCCTCCGGTCGACACCTCGCCGGCCGTGGGCTCCTCGAGCCCGGCGACCAGGGAGAGCAGCGTGGACTTGCCGCAGCCCGACGCGCCGATGAGGCAGGTGAATTCCCCCGGCGCGACCTCGAGCGAGACGTGATCCAGCGCGCGCACGGCCGAATCGCCGCGCCCGAACACCTTGGATACGCCGGTCAGCCGGACGGAGCCCTCGACGGGGGGTGCCGAGCGGCGATCGGTCACCGTCACGGAATTCACCTGCCTCACCATGGCTAGGAGGAACTGACTTGCTGCTGGCCGGCCGCGGCCAGCACCTGGTTCAGCGGGCCGAGATCGAAGATCCCGGTCAGGTCGACGGGCTTGAGCAGGCCGAGCGCCGCGGCCTGGTCGGCGTCGGTCTTCAGCGAGGCCGCGTCCGGGTCGTTGGTGAAGGTGATCTCCTTGAACGACGCCGCGATGATGCTCGCCTTGAGCGGCTTGCCGGTGTAGGAGGCCAGCTCCGCGTTGGCGTCCGCCTGCGCCGCGGCCGGGTTGGACTTGATGAAGCCGTTCGCCTGGACCTGGGCCTTGAGCAGGTCGCTCACGACCGCGGGATGCGCCGACAGGAAGCTCTGCGTCACGACGAGCAGCGTGGTGACGCCGGGTTCGCTGAGCAGGACCGTGCCGCCGTCGTTGACCATCTCGACGTCGTAGGGGGCAGGCTCGGAACCGCCGGCGACCTGCCCGGACTTGAACTCGAGGACCGCGGCCGAGTTGGGCGTGGTCGGCTTGATGAAGGCGTCTCCCCCTCCGGTGGAGGTGGTCGTCAGGCCGTTCTGCTTGAGCCAGGCGCGCAGCGCGACGTCCTGGGTGTTGCCGAGCGACGGCGTGGCCAGCGTCTTGCCCTTGAGCTGGGCGGCCGAGGTGATGCCCTTCGTGACCACGACCGAGGCGCCGCCGGTCGCCGCGCCGGAGATGATCTTGATGGCGCTGCCGTTCGACTTCTGCCAGGCGTTGATGGCCGGGTTCGGCCCGACGTAGGCGGCGTCGAGCTGGCCGGCCAGCAAGGCCGTGGTCTCCTCGGTCCCGGTGCTGAACGCGGTCGGCTTCAGCGTGGCCGCGGAGCCGAGGGCCTTGGTGAAGTAGCCCTCCTTGAGGCCGATCAGAGCGGAGGAATGGGTGATGTTGGTGAGGAAGCCGAGCCTGACCGTCACCGGCGCGCTCGCCGCGGCAGTCGAGGAGGCTGTCGAGCCCGAGGCCGAGGACGAAGAGGACGAGGAAGAAGAGCAGCCCGCCAGCAGCAGGGCCGCGCCGATCACGGCGGCGCTTACGACACGTCGCATATAGCACCTATTTTCTATCGTTTATATGGGAAAGACATCCGGTTTACTATACATGAAGCCGGCAATGTAGGAAATGGCGGATCGGGACCCGGGCGGGATCAGCCGGTTCCGGTATGCAAGTGCCTGCCGCCGGGTGGTTCCGGCGGTGCTTTCAGCCGCCCTCGTCGCTCGCATCCTGCAGCGTGACGCCGACCACCGCGGGGAACTTGGCCAGGCACGTCTCCAGCCGGGCCACGTCCGTATCGGAGGCGCGGCTGATCTGGAAGGTCACCTGCTGGAGGGCATAAGGCGAATTAAGGTTGGAAGGCAGCGGCTGCGGGGTCACGGCCGGGACCTTGGCGCAGGCCGAGCGGACGGCCAGCCGCTGCGACACCGGCGTGCCCTCGCGGAACGAGACGACGGCCTGCCGCTGCCCGAGCGCCGCGTCGAACTGCGCGCAGCCCGCCAGCGCGGCCGCGGCCGCCAGCGCCAGGGCCGCGCCGGCCAGGCGGCGGCGCCTGGCCGCACTGACTACATCGGGTAGTACCCGCACGATGCCAGCCTACGAGCTGACGGGGCCTAGTACGGTATCGGCTAGACCTTCAGAACAGGAGGCCAGGCTATGAAACCCCAGGCTGCTAGGCGATGATGCCCTCCGCTCGCCATATTCTCATCGTTAACTCCCGTAGCGTGCACCAGCCGGTTTTCGTGGTCGGCGCACCGCATTCGGGCGCCGACCTGATCGGCCGCGCCCTGAAGGCGTCCGCGGGCTTCCACGTCACGATCGGCCAGCCGAGCGTGCTGCGCACCGTGTACGCGTTCGCCCGGCGGCCGTCCATGTACCAGGGCCGGACGCAGGCCGCCGCCAGCGTCATCAGGGACGCCTTCGCGCAGGGCTGGCAGGTCACCCCGCACAGCTGCCTGGAATGCACCCGCGAATGCCGGGCCGCGGCCGGCCTGGCGGCCGACGCCGTCGGGCCGTGCGTGGAACTACGGGGGCTCGAGACGTTCGGTGACGCGAGCCCGGACCTTATCTATTGCGCCGAGGCGCTCACCTACGCGTTCCCCGGCGCGCGGATCATCCAGGTCCTGCGGGACGGCCGGGACGTGGTGGCCAGCATGCTCGCCGACCCGGTGGTGATGTCCTGGTTCCGGCCCAGTTTCGTGAACGTGGACACGGAGTTCCCCAACCCGTTCTTTGGCATCGAATCCGCCGAGGACCGTGATCTGTGGCCCCAGCTGTCGCCGGCCGGACGGTGCGCGCTGCGCTGGCGCTGGTCGGTGCGGCTGGCCGCCAGGCTGCACCACAGCCTGCCGGCCGGCCAGCTGAAGACCATCCGCTACGAGCACCTGCTGAGCAAGCCGGAGGAGGCCCTGGCCGACCTGTCCCGCTTCGCGGGCACTGTCGTGCAAGCCGCCGGGATCCGCAACGAGGCCCGCGCCTCCCGCGCGCGCGGCCGCAGCCGCCGCGCCCCGGCCTATGAGATGTCCCTCACCGCCCAGGACCTCACCGAGATCGAGAAGACCGCCGGCGAGGAACTCCGCCGCCTCGGCTACACCACGTAGACCCTAAGCCGCCTGGCTGGCGAACTGGGTGTGGTAGAGGTCGGCGTACAGGCCGCCGGCCTCGAGGAGCTCCTCGTGGGTGCCGCGCTGGATGATCCGGCCGCCGTCCACCACCAGGATCTGGTCGGCCTCGCGGATCGTGGACAGCCGGTGCGCGATCACCAGCGACGTCCGGCCGGCCAGGGCCGTCTTCAGCGCGCGCTGCACCGCGGCCTCCGACTCGGAGTCCAGGTGCGCAGTGGCCTCGTCGAGCACCACCACCGACGGGGCCTTCAGCAGCAGCCGGGCGATGGCCACCCGCTGCTTCTCCCCGCCGGACAGCCGGTAGCCCCGGTCCCCGACCACGGTGTCCAGCCCGTCAGGCAGGCTGGAGATGAGGTCCCAGATCTGGGCGGCCTCGCAGGCCTCGATGAGCTCGAGTTCGGTGGCCGCGGGGAGCGCGTAGGCCAGGTTGGCCCGGATGGTGTCGTGGAACA
>Ga0335081_10019363_pt1 | contig 11005 bp, 8 predicted proteins | sample Lox_Sample_35_FD_206713 | JGI IMG/M metagenome (GOLD analysis project Ga0335081, IMG submission 206713) | Soil microbial communities from Loxahatchee National Wildlife Refuge, Florida, United States - Lox_Sample_3.5 | ecosystem: Environmental > Terrestrial > Soil > Wetlands | place: USA: Florida...
ACCTTGAGCAGCGACGGGCTGCCGATCCACGCGATGCGGTGCGGGTTGACGACGTTGTTCGCCGCGCCGAGCAAGAGCGAAACCATCAGGGCAGAGATGAGGACGCGCGAGCTCATCATCCGTGCTTGTGCCTGAAAAAGTCGATCTGCCACTTGCGCACGTTCTCCTCGTGGCACTTCAGGTCGGGACAGAAGACGTGCGTGTGATCGTTGCGCGAGACGAAGAAGAGGTCGTTGCACTCCATCGGGTGCAGCGCCGCGTCGAGCGCCGCCTGGCCCGGGTTCGCGATCGGCCCCGGCGGCAGCCCCTTGTTGCGATACGTGTTGTACGGGTGCGGCCGCTCGAGATCGCTCTTGTGCAAGTTCCCGTCCCAGACGAAGTCGTTCTCCAGCAGCACCGCGTAGATCACCGTCGGATCGGTGCCGAGCGGAATGCCCTTCTTCAGCCGGTTGTGGAACACGCACGAGATGCGCGGCCGCTCGTCGGGCTGGCCGGTCTCCTTCTCGATGATGCTCGCGAGCGTCACGCTCTGCTTCTCGTCGAGCTTCACGCCCGGCAGCCGCTGCGTTTGCGCCTCCGCCCACGCTTTCTGGAAGCGCGCCACCATGGCCTGCGCGATGCCGCCGCAGCCCGCGCCGCGCGGGAACGAGTACGTGTCGGGAAAGAGGTAGCCCTCCATCGACGGGCCGGGCACGCCGAACTTCTTCGGCGACGCCGGGTCGCGCGCCAGCTTGAGGAAGTCGCCGGCGCTGCAGAGGCCCGAGGTGCCGATCACCTTCGCGATCTCGTCGGCACGCAGGCCCTCGGCGACGGTGAAGCGATACAACTTCACCTCGCCGCGGATGAGCTTGCCGAGCACCTCGTCGGGCATCATCGCGCCGTCGAACTCGTACTCGCCGGCTTTCGTCTTCGCGTTGCGGCGGAACCAGTGCAGGTGCGTGTAGAAGCGATCGGCGTCGGAGACCACGCCGTTGTCGGCCAGCAGCTTCGCCAGCGCGTGCGGACCGGTTCCCGGCGGCACCACCACCGTGCGCACGCCCTGGCCGAACGGCGCGGCCGCGAACGCGCGCTCGTCGGACATGCGCCACGCGGCGAAGCCGATTCCCGCGAGCACGACCAGGCCCAGGAGCCACACGATGGCGCGCTTCATCGACGCGAGAGTATACGAGGGCAGAGATGGATTTCGACTTTCATCGCGCGGGGCCATCGTGCGTCGTGCTCGCACACGGGCTCACAGGCGATCGCTCGATGGGCGGCCGCTTCGACAGGCTGCGCGCGGGTCTGCACGCGGCGGGGCTGTCGTCGCTGGCGTTCGACTTCTCGCGCCCGCCGCGCCTCGAGGCGCACGTGGCCGAGCTGCGCGAGGCGGTCTCCGCGTGCGGCTGCGAGCGCGCCGGCCTCTTCGGGCAGAGCTGGGGAGCGCTGGTGTGCATGCAGGCGCGCCCGGACCTGCCCATGGTGCTGGCCGCGCCGCCGACCGGACCCATCGACTATCCGGAGGAGCTGCTTCGGCCGCTGCGCGAAGCCGTGCCGGACGAGACGCTGGCGCTCTTCGCGCGGCTGCAGCCGCCGCGCCTGCAGCGGCCCGCGCTGCTCGTCCACGGCGACGCCGGCTGGGAAGAGCAGACGCTGCTGGCGCGCACGCGCGCGGCGCTCGGCTCGATGCCGGCGGGCACGCGGCTCGAAGTGCTGCAGGGCGCGGACCATTCGCTGCGCGCGCGCTACGACGACGTGATCCGCCTGACAGCTGAGTTTTTCTCAGCCGAGCTGCGCCTCGAGTGACTGCAGCTCCTCCTGCTTGTGCTCCCACCGGGCATAGAGCTCCTCGAGCTTCTTCGACGCCTCCTGGTACGCCCTGACGATGGGCGTGCTGCGCGCCGGGTCGGCGAACAGCGCCGCGTCTGCCAGCTGCGCCTCGGCTTCCTTCTTCGTCTTCTCCAGGTCGGCGATGCGCGCTTCCAGCTCGGCGATGGCGCGCTTGGTGGGGCCGAGCACCTTGTCCCGCTGCTCGCGCTGCAGCACGCGCTCCCGGCGCGACTGCAGGCCCTGGTTGGGCGCGCGCTCCGACGCGGCCTGGTGCACCTGGGGCTTCTGCCGCGCGGACCAGTCGTCGAGGTCGCCCGGCTGCGCGTCGATCTTCCCGTCGCGCACTTCCCACACCTGCGTCGCGAGCCCGTTCACGAAGCTGCGGTTGTGCGAGACGAACAGCAGCGTACCTTCGTAACGCGTCAAAGCGTCGATGAGCGCTTCGGACGAATCGAGATCGAGGTGGTTGGTCGGCTCGTCCATCAAGAGGAAGTTCGACGGCACGACCAAGAGCCGCGCGAGCGCCACGCGCGCTTTTTCGCCGCCGGAGAGGACGCCGATGCGCTTGTCGACGTCGTCGCCGGAGAACAGGAACGAGCCGAGCACGCCGCGCACCCAGCTCTGCGGCTCGGTCGGCACGAGGGAATGGACCTGATCCAGGATCGTCCGCGCCGGGTCGAGCGCCTCGGTGTGGTGCTGCGCGAAGTAGCCGGCGACCACGTTGTGGCCCAGCGTCACGCTGCCTTCGTCGGGCTCCAGCTCCTGCGCGAGCAGCTTCAAGAGCGTGCTCTTGCCCGCGCCGTTCAGGCCGATGACCGCGATGCGATCGCCGCGGAGCACCTGCGCTTCGAGCCCGCGGTAGATGGTCCGATCTCCATACCACTTGCCCACGCCCTCGAGCCGCGCCACCTCGCGGCCGCTGCGCGGCGCTTCGGGAAAGCGGAAGCGCACCGTGGCGCGCTCCTCGCGCACGTGCACGATCTCTTCCTTCTCCAGCAGCTTCACGCGGCTCTGCACCTGGCGCGCCTTGGTCGCCTTGGCGCGGAAGCGGTCGATGAACGCCTGCATCTGCGCACGCCGCTTCTGCTGCCGCTCGGCCTGCGCCTGCAAGTGCTCCTCTTCCGCCGCGCGCAATTCGAGGTAGCGCTCGTAGTTGCCGGCATAGCTGCGCAACCCTTCGGGCTCGAACGACAGCACGCGATCGATCTGCCGATCGAGGAACTCGCGATCGTGCGAGACCAGCAGCAGCGCCTTGCGCGACCGGCGCAGGAAGGCGTCGAACCACTCGAGCGTGGGCACGTCGAGGTGGTTGGTGGGCTCGTCGAGCAGGAGCAGCTCCGGGTCCTGCAGGAGCAGGGCGGCCAGCGCGGCGCGCATCTTCCACCCGCCCGAGAGCAGCGCCGCGGGCTGCGCGAACTGCGGCGGCGAGAAGCCGAGGCCGGAGAGAATCTCCTCGGCGCGGTGCCGCCCGTACAGCTCGTCGTGGTGCGCGAGCTCCTCGTGCAGCTCGGCCAGCTCGCCGCCGAGCTCGATCTGATCCTGCTCGGCGGTCGCCGCCGCCAGCGCCGCCCCTGCCGAGGCGATGCGGCCCTCGAGCCACGCCCGCCCCGGCACGCTCGCGAGCACGCCGTCGATCAGCGGGCCGGGCGGCAGCTCCGACAATTCCTGCGGCAGGTAGGCCGCGCGCGCCCGCCGCACCAGCTGCACGCTGCCGGCGTCGGGCTCGACCGCGCCGGCGAGGATCTTCATCAGCGTGCTCTTGCCGCTGCCGTTGGGCCCGATGAGGCCGACGCGGTCGTGCGGCCCGAGCGCGAAGCTCGCGTCCTCGAGCAGCACCCTGGGCCCGAATCGAATCGAGATGCCGCGCGCGTGCAGCAGCGACATGGCTCAGTCGTTCCCCAGCAGGAGCGCGCGCATGCGGTCGAGCGCCGCCTGCGTCTTCTGCACATACGCGCTGCTCGCGCCCGTCCGCTGCGCGACCGAGAGCGTCTCCTCGTAGACGCGGATCGCCTTCTGCACCAGGTCGCGCACCTTCTTGCGCAGCTCGGACTGGTAGAGCGCGCGCTGCTCGTCGGTGAGCCCGGGCGGCAGCGGCGCGCCGAGCAGTTCGTCGTGCAGCGCTTCATACAGCTCGCCGATACGAAAGCCCGCCGCGGTCGCCCACTCGCCGTCGCCGCGGCGGATGCAGCGCAGGTAGTGGCCCTGGGCCGAAAGCAGGAACTCCGCCTTCGTTTCCAGCGCATCGCCGAGCGCCTTCTCGTCCATCGCCGACGGATCGAGCCGCACCGCGTGGAAGCTGCCGCGGTACGCCTCGCCCAGCCAGAACTCGGCCTGCGCGGGCAGCGACGGATCGACCGGCTCCTCGTGCGCCACGTCCTCGTAGATCTCCAGCGCCTGCCGCAGCACGACCTCGCCGTCGGCCCGCGCGCCGCCCTCGATGCGGCAGACGCCCTCCTGCATCAGCGCCGATGCCTTGGTGAGCAGCGCGAGGCCCGGCCGCTCCGCGAGCTTGTGCAGCCGCGCCGCGGCGTCGTCGAGCCGGCGCAGCTCGTGCTCCGCCAGCGCAGCGTGCAGCTGCGCCTCGGGCTCGTCCTTAAACTTGATATACTCGTCGAAGCGCTGCAGCGCCTCACCGGACCGCCCGAGCCGCTCCTCCGACAGCGCCGCGTTCCACAGCGCCGGCACGCGGTTGGGCGACTCGGGAAAGCTCTCCCACAGCCGGTCGAAGTACTGCGCCGCCTTCTCGAACTCGCCGCCCTGGAACGCGCGCGTGCCCGCGTCGAACAGCGTCGCGTCGTCCATCTCGCCGAGCGGCACCAGCTCCGGCGGCCCGGCGGTGATGACGGTGGGCTCGGAGATGATCTCGACGCGCTGCGGCTGCTGCGCCCCGTGCGCGCAAGCGCCAAGCGCGACGAGCAGCAGCGCACGCTTCATCCCATGACCGTCACGGTGACCTTCCGGTTCCGCGGGCCGTCGAACTCGCAGAAGAAGATCGCCTGCCAGGTGCCGAGCATCAGCTTGCCGCCCTGCACCGGCACCGTCTCGGAGAAGCCGATCACCGCCGCCTTGGCGTGCGCGTGCGCGTTGCCTTCCTCGTGCTTGTAGTACTTCTCGTTGTGCGGCACCGCGCGCTCGAGCGCGTTGAGGATGTCGGTCTGCACGTCCGGATCGGTGTTCTCGTTGATGGTGATCGCCCCGGTGGTGTGCCCGCAGAAGACCGAGCACAGCCCGTTCTGGACGTTGCTCGCCGAGACCACCGCGCGCACGCGCTTGGTGATGTCGATCATCTCCTGCTTCTTCGTGGTGGGGAGCTCCAGCGTCTGCGTATGGAACATCACTCGCCTCCGAGCGTCCGATCGATCTGCCACAGACCGGCCAGGTCGTGCACGTCCTTCCGCAGCCGCGGCACCACGAACAGCGGCACGCCGCGCAGGCGCTCGCGCAGCCGCTCGATCTCCCGCTGCTCGAGGTCCACCAGCGCCGCCTGCTCGGTGAGCGTCTGGCAGAGGCGCTCGGAGAGCGGCGGAGCGCCCTCGTCCTTGATCTGCGCCAGCTGCAGCGCCTCCTTGAGCGCCGGCAGGTTGTCCGGCCCGCCGTGCCGCCGCGGGTCGCGCTGCACGCGGTTGACGATCACCGCCGCGGTGCCGATGCCGTCCTTCTGCAGCGCCTCGTGGAAGAAGACCGCTTCCTGGATGGTGAGCGCGTTCGGCCCCGTCACCAGCACGAAGGCCGCGTTGCGCGACATCAGCAGGGTCTTCACCTTCGCCGCGCGATCCTTGAAGCCTTCGTACATTCCCTCGAAGGCCATCATGAAGCCGGCCAGGTCGCGCAAGAAATCGCTGCCGGTGAAGCGCGCGAGCGTGCGCAGCACCAGCCCGCTGGGCGCGGCCAGCAGCTTGAACCCGAACTTTCCGGCGCGCAGCATCGGCCCCAGCACGATGCGCATGGCGTTGTTGTCGAGCACGTCGAGGATGCGGTCGCTGGCGTGCAGGAAGTCGAGCGCGTTCGAGGTCGGCGGCGTGTCGAGCACCACCACGTCGTAGCGTCCACTATTGTATACTTCATATACCTTTTCCATCGCCATGTACTCGAGCGATCCCGCCATCGCGGTGGAGAGCGTCTGGTACAGCTGGTTGTCGAGGATGGCCTGCGCCTGCTGCGCCGACCCCGCCTGCCGCCGCACCAGATCGTCCCAGGTGTGCTTGAGGTCGAGCATCATCGCCCACATCTCGCCGCGCGGCGTGAGGCCCGCCTTTTCGAAGAGCGAAGGCGAGATGCGCGTCTCCTCGTTGCCCATCTCCTTGAGCCCCAGCGAGTTGGCCAGCCGGCGCGCCGGGTCGATGGTGAGCACCAGCGCGCGCTTGCCGTCCATCGCGGCGCGCAGCGCCAGCGCGGCCGCGGTGGTGGTCTTGCCGACGCCGCCCGATCCGACGCAGCACACCACCCTGCGGCCCTGCAGCGCCTGGTCGAGCCCGACGCCCTCCCCCGGCAGCGAGTCCTGCGGCGCGCCTTCGGGGATGCGATCGTCCCTCACAACGCACCCTCGATGGCGTGGGCCACCTTCTCGATGGCGTGCACGCCGAAGGTCCGCTCGTAGAGGAACGGCACCGGCACCAGCGGCCGCGGCAACGCCTCGCGCAGAACCTGCTGGTAATGCGTCGAGAGCGCGGCGCGCGCCTCGTGGTTGTCGGCCGCCTCGCCCGCCGCCACCAGCAGCGGCCCGCCGCGCGTGGTGGCGAGGACCTCGGGCTGCGAGAAGCGCGAGGCAACGTAGCCGTTGAGGAAGAGCGGCCCGGCGGGGAAGCCGTGCCCGCGCAGCGCCCGGTCGAGATCGACCGCCTCGTTCGCCGGCATCTCCTCCGGCAGCGTGACCACGCCGACGCTGCAGCGCTGCGGATCGGCGAGCAGCGCCTGCATCCCGCGCATGTCGCGCGCCAGCGGCCCATCCTGCACCAGCCGCAGGAACACCTCGGGCACGGTCAGGAACGTGAGGCCGTGGCCGGTGGCGGGCGCGTCGAGCACCACCAGGTCCCAGCGCAGCCGGCCGCGCTCCATCTCCTGCGACGCGTGCCACCACACCTTGCCCAGCATGACGATCTCGGCGAGCGAGGGCGCGGCGGTGAGGAAGTAGCGCGCCGCCGGGTTCTCGAAGGCAATTTTATATAAAGTTTCATACTTGAGCGTCATCAGCGCGTATTCGCGCATCGCCTCGCGCGGCCGCACGTGCACGCTGTACAGGTTCGGCGACAGCTCGCGGATCTGCGTGCCCGACGGCGGCCGGCCGAAGAAGTCGGCCACCCGCTCCTTCACCGTCACCTCGCACACCAGCGTCTTCTTCCCGCGGCGCGACGCGGCCAGCGCCAGCGCCGCCGAGAGCGTGCTCTTGCCGGTGCCGCCCTTGCCGGTGACGACGACGAGGCGGCGGTCCAGGAGTGCGTCGGCCATGGGGGCGCGGGACTGTAGGCACGGCCTTGCAGCGCGTCAACCCACGGTGTAAACCGCCGCACCATGCCGCTGCGCGAGAATCCCGTGCTCAAGAAGATGATCGGAATCGGCGAGGAGCAGATGAGCAAGATCGCCTCCCAGCTCCTCGGCAACGAGAAGTTCATGGGCGCGCTGCAGAAGGCGGTCAGCGCGGCGCTCAACGTCAAGGCCACCGCGGAGCAGGCGGCGCAGGCCGCGCTGGGCGCGATGAACGTGCCGACGTCGAACGACGTGAAGAAGCTCGAGGGGAAGATCGAGGAGCTGGAGAAGGTCTTCGAGGCGCTGTCGCAGAAGATCGCCGAGCTGCAGAAGAACGACGGTCAGCCGGCGAGCGCGGCAGGCGCTTCCGGCACGCCGTCGACGTAGGCCACCTGGTTCTGCTGCAGCGCCGGAATGCGCGCGCCCGGCGTGAGGATGCCCGCCAGGTTCAGCGGGTCGCACGCGCTCAGCACCACGCGCTCTCCCTCCTTCGGCAGCTTGCGGATCGCGCGCAGCGCCTCCACCGCTTCCGGCAGCGCGAACTGCTCGCCGGAGAACGCCTGCGCGAAGCGGCCGCCGCGGATTTCGCCCCGCGCTTCGAGCCGCCGGTACACTTGCAGCAAATCGCGCCACGCCGGGCAGCGCGTCTCGCGCGCGAGCAGGTCGCGGAAGACGATTCCATAACGGCGCATATATTGCCGTGACAACTTTTCCAGCCACTCGGCCTGCGGTGCTTCGGCGGAGAACGCCGGCCGCAAGAGCGACCAGCGGCCGGAGGCGCCCGTCCCGCGCGCGTCCAGCAACGTACGCAGCGCGGCGAATCCGTCGCACGTCACGCGGCCGCCTGAGACGAGCTCCCACAGCGCGTCGTGCAGCTCGCGCTTCTCGATACCGGTCACCGACTTGATCTCGTGCGGGAAGAGCGCGCCGCGCTGCTCGAGCAAGGCGAGCAACAGGCGCGCCCGCTCGCCGAGCGGCTCCGGCGCGCCGCGTGTCGCCTGCAGGAGCCACTCGAGATCGTCGCGCTTGACCAGCGCGACCGGCGTCGCGCGGCCTGGCGGAGCGCGGCGCCGCGGCTCCGTATCGTCGGAAGCGCAGGCGAGCCGCCCCCACGCGATTTCACCCGAATAGCAAAGCTGGTCGAGCAGGGCCTTGTCGTAGCGCGCGACGCGCGCCGGAAGCAGCTCGCTCTCCCACGCCGCCGCCGCCGCCTGGAACCCCTGCAGCTGCGCGAGCACTTCCGACAGGCCCTGCGCGCCGTGGAGCTGCGCACCCGGCCCGACGTGCTGCCAGCGCAGGAGAAAGCGCAGGAAATCCTGCGTCGACGCCGGCTCGATCTCGCGCCGCAACCGCCCCAGCGTGAGGCGGTGGATGCGCGCGAGCAGCGTGCGCTCGCACCATTCGACCTCGGTCGCGCCCTGGCGGAAGCGGCCCTGCAGCACCAGGCCTTCGCTCTCGAGCGTGGCCAGCTCGGAGTCGATATTTTGTACACCAAGCTTCTGCGCCAGCTCGCGCGCGGTGACCGGCCCGAGGATGCCCATCCAGCCGCGCGCGGCCTCGAGCAGCTCCGCGCTCGCCCGCTCGGCCGCGCGCCACACGCCGTCGCGGCAGGTGACCCGCGCGCCGAGCTCGTGCAGCCACTGCAGCCACTCGCGCGGCGGCTCGCGCAGAAAGCCGAGCGTGAGCAGCACATCGTGCAGCTCGTCGGCGTTGCGCACGTCGGGCCACGCCTGCTGCACCACCTCGCGAATCGCCTCGGCGTCGAGGAACCCGAGCGCCGCCGCGTCCGACGGATCGAGCGTGCGGCGCAGCTGCACCGCGCGCGACCGCCGCTCCTCCAGCGGCGCGTCGTCGAGGAACGCGTACGGCGCGGAGTTGAGCACCTCGTGCGAGAGCGGCGACGGCTCCGGCGTGTCGCGCGCCAGCATGCGGATCTCGCCGTCGTGCATGCGCGTCAAGAGCGCGCGCAGGCCCTCGATGTCCATCGCCTCGGTGAGGCAGTCGCGCAGCGTCTCCTTGACCAGCGGGTGATCGGGCGGCTCGATGGGCCCCTCGGCGTTCTCCTGGCACTGCGCCTGCGCGGGGAACACCTGCGCCAGCAGGTCGTCGGTGCGCATGCGCAGGATGTTGAAGGGAACCTTCTTGCCGCCGCGATTGCGCAGCACCGCGAGCGACCGCGTGGCGTTCCACCGCCAGCGCACGCCCCACATCGGCGCCAGCAGCGCCGCCTGGGTGAGCAATTCGTCGATGCTTGCAGGTGAAAGAAAATCGAAGATTGTTTCCAGTGGAAAGCTGTTCTGCGGGCCGAGCGAGAGCAGGATGCCCTCGTCGGTGGCCGCCGCCTGCAGCTCGAAGTCGAAGGTGCGGCAGAACCGCTTGCGCAGCGCGAGGCCGAAGGCGCGATTCAAGCGCGCGCCGAAGGGCGCGTGCACCACCAGCTGCATGCCGCCGGCTTCGTCGAAGAACCGCTCGGCGATCAACGTCCGCTGCGACGGCAGCGCGCCGAGCGCATCGCGCCCCGCGCGCAGGTAGCGCACGATCTGCTCCGCGCCGCCGCGATCGACCGCGCACTCGCTTTCGAGCCACGCACATGCGCGCTCGAGGTCGTCGAGCATCGGCTGCAGCTCCTCGCGCAGCGCCGACACCTCGGCCGACAGCTCCGGCGTACGCCCCGGCGCCTCGCCGTTCCAGAACGGCACGCTCGGCGGCGCGCCGTGCGCGTTCTCCACCCGCACCCGCCCGGCCTCGACGCGCCGGATGCGCCAGCTCTCGTTGCCGAGCAGGAAGATGTCGCCGGCCATGCTCTCGACCGCCCAGTCCTCGTCGACCTGGCCGATGTTGACGCCCTCCGGCTCGGCCACTACCGCGTACTGCGCGGTCTCGGGAATGGCGCCGCCGGACGTGATCGCCGCCAGCCGCGACCCGCGCCGCGCCTTCACCACGCGGTTGACGCCGTCGCGGTGCAGCCGCGCGCCTTGCGCACGCCCCGCGCGCCGCGCCACGCCCTCGGCGTGCATCTCGAGCAGCGCGTCGAACTCGGCCCGCGGCAGCTCGCGGTACGGCCACGCGCGCCGCACCAGGTCGAAGAGCGCGTCCTCGGTCCAGTCCTCGCAGGCCGCCATCGCGACGAGCTGCTGGGCCAGCACGTCGCGCGGCCACGCCGGGATGCGCGTGATCTCCAGCGCGCCGCGCCGCATGCCCCGCACCAGCGCCGCGCACTCGACCAGCTGATCGCGCGTGGCCGGAAACAGCCGCCCCCTGGGCACGCCGCCGCGATGGTGCGACGCGCGCCCGATGCGCTGCAGCGCCACCGACAGCGAGCGCGGCGATTCGAGCTGCACCACGAGATCGACCGCGCCTACGTCGATGCCGAGCTCCAGCGACGCGGTGGCCACCGCGCACCGCACCTGCCCGCTCTTCAGCTTCTCCTCGGCCGCGAGCCGCACCGGCCGCGCCAGCGAGCCGTGGTGCGCCACCACCTGGTCCTCGCCGAGGATCTTCGCCAGCTCGTGCGACACGCGCTCCACCTGCCGCCGCGTGTTGACGAAGACCAGCGTCGAGCGATGCTCGCGCACCAGTTCGGCCACCCGCGCGCTCGTCTCGGCGCGCTGCTCCTTCGACGCCACCATCGAGAGCTCGTCGCGCGGCACCTCGATGCCCACGTCCAGGGGCCGCCTCGTGCCGCTCTCGACGACGGCGCATCCGCGCCCGCCGGTGAGAAAGCGGCCGATCTCCT
>Ga0335081_10019364_pt1 | contig 11005 bp, 6 predicted proteins | sample Lox_Sample_35_FD_206713 | JGI IMG/M metagenome (GOLD analysis project Ga0335081, IMG submission 206713) | Soil microbial communities from Loxahatchee National Wildlife Refuge, Florida, United States - Lox_Sample_3.5 | ecosystem: Environmental > Terrestrial > Soil > Wetlands | place: USA: Florida...
CTTTCACGGGGAAGGTGAAGTGAAACGTCGTCCCCTGGCCCACCTTGCTCTCCAGCTGGATCTGGCCCCGGTGCTGCTGGACGATCCCCTCGATGATGGCCAGGCCGAGGCCGGTTCCCCCGGTCGCCTGCCGGGTGGTGAAGAAGGGATCGAAGATGCGGGCGCGGATCTCCGGCGCGATGCCGCAGCCGTTGTCCTCGACGGAAAGCTTCACCGCGGCGCCCTCCTGAACGGTCCGTACCCGCACTGCGATGCGGCCGCTCCCATCGGGAGGAAGGGCCTGGTAAGCGTTCTGGAGCGCATTCACCATCACCTGCTGGAGCAGCGCCAGGTTCCCGCGGAGCCTGGGGGGCGAGGGGTCGAACTCCTCCTCCACCTGCACGTGCTTCAACTGGTTGTGCAGGAGCCGGAGGGCGGTCCGCACGACCGCCACCAGGTCGACCTCCTCGTCGAGACGCCCCTCGTCGTGCCGAGCGAAGGTCCTGAGCTCCCGAACGATCGCCCCGATGCGCTCGGCCCCGTCCGCCATGTCCTGGAGCAGGACCGGAACCTGCTTGCGGAAGAAGGGATAGTCGAGTCGGGCGATGCGCAGCCCCGGACGCCTGTCGCTCTCCGCGTCGAGCAGCGGCAGCGCGTCCGAAAAGGCCTCGCTCAGGAGCGACATGTTCCCGTTGATGAACTGGATGGGGTTGTTGATCTCATGGGCGATGCCGGCCACGAGCCGCCCCAGTGAAGCGTGCTTCTCGGTCTGGAGGAGCTGCGCCTGCTTCTCGCTCAGGCTGGCGTAAGCCTGCTGGAGCTGCCGCTCCCGCAACTGCAGGCCGTTCATGATCGTGGAGGTGATGGCCATCGAGGCGGAGAGGGTCACGAGGATCATCACGGACAGAACAACCTCGAAGGTGACCTGCCGGCCGGAGAGGCCCGTCAGGCCGGCGAGATGGTTGGGAGCGTGCGGGGTCCCGGACTCGAGCAGGAGGAGGGCGAGGAAGAGCCCGAACGCCCCGGCTCCGATGAGCCAGGCGATGCGTCGCGGGAGCAACATCACCCCGGCGATGGCGTGGATGAGGTAGAGGCACACGAGCGGGCTCGTGGCCCCACCCAGGATGTGGATGAGGGCCGTCAGGGCGAGAAGGTCGAGCCCGATCTGGAGGCCGGCCTCGACCGTTCCAGACGCGGACACCGCCACCGCCCATCGGCCGCGCACCTGGTGGTATGCCGCGAAGAGGACGTTGTAGATGGATATCCAGCCCGCCACCGCCAGGGTCTTCTGCACGGGGAAGTCGAGCCGCAGCAGGAAGGTCCCCGCGGCGATGGCGAGGACGAGCCCGCTCACGAAAACCCAGCGGACCCGGATGAACCACCCGAGGAGCTGGCGCAGATCCCGCTCGGGCAGCGCTGGCTCGAGCGGGGTCGCATCCTCGACGGCCAGCCGGGGGAAGGCCCCAGTCGAGAGCCGGGGGCTCGCGTCCGGGGACTCTGCCTGGGGTGGCGAGGCACCGCTCCCGATCCGCCGTCCATCCAGATCGAGCACCGCTCGCATGGACTCACGCACAGCGCTCCCAATTTGCCACATCCGCAGGGAGATCTCGTAGTCGCCGATCAAGTTCACTCCTCCATGCAGACAACGCGCGCCCAAAGAGCGCAGGTTTCTGCGACAGGATGTCGCGGGTTCGCGTCCGACCGAATCCGCTCTTCCCCGAGAGACGCCGTGGAATATTGACAAGACCGGCTTCGGCCGGACCGCGCTCAGGGCAGAAAGGAGGGACGGACGTGAGAACGAGAAACGGAACGCCTCACGGTCGGCTGCTCGTGCTCATCGGGGCACTTTCGGGGTGCGCGACAGCGCCCACCAGCGCCGGTGGCCGTCAGGAGCTCAAGGAGAGCGTCGCGCACGCCCTCACGGAGATGGAGGCGGAGGACCCGGGCCTCCGTCCGTTCCTGGAGCGCTCGTACGGATACGTGGTCTTCGCCAACGTGGGCAAGGGAGCCTGGATCGTGGGCGGCGGCTATGGACGCGGGATCGTCTACCAACGCGGTGCTCCCATCGGGTACGCCGACATCACCCAGGCCACGCTGGGTCTCCAGTTCGGCGGCCAGGCATTCAGAGAGGTGCTCGCCTTCGAGAGCGAGGCCGACTTGGAGCGGTTCACCGCGGGGCGGCTGAGCCTCACGGCCAACGCCTCGGCCGTGATCCTGAAGTCGGGGGCTGCCGCGTCGACCCAGTACACCGACGGCGTGGCAGTCTTCGTGAAGCCCATCGGCGGCGCGATGCTGGAGGCCGCCGTGGGGGGTCAGCAGTTCTCGTACGAGCCGCAGTAGAAGGGCCCGCTTGGCCCTGCTCGGCTGGCGTCCCCGTGCACCCAGAAGCGAGGGTGAGGAGGCCAGGAGAAGCGGTGGGTTCATGGGTTTGGGAGGGTCGGTACGCGCCTTGTTGGGGTCGGCCTTTCCAAACCCGGCCCAGGGGGGCCGGAAAGTTCGATCGAGGAAGAAGAGGCCCGGCGGAGCGAATCGCCCGTTCTTTGGGCAAGGGACGGCGCCCCGGAAGATCAAGACCTCGGCGGTGACGAACGCGAGATCCCCAGGGAGCCCTCCTTCAGGACCTCGCAGCCGTGCTCGGACGACACGGCGAGGTTCTCCCGTTTGTCCGGCGACCTCTCTTCCGCGTACTAGAGGGACCCCGCACCGGCTCGAGCGAGCCGCCGGGATCGCGCTCGCCACCTCCGCCGGGAGCCTCGACACCGGCGCCTCATGGCCCGTGGACGTCGCTCGGGCCTCACGCTCTGCCTGGCGGGGGAGGCATCACCTTCATGACTGGCCAGGTCGATGGCCTCGTCGACACGCGAGATGCTTCTCCTCGCCGTGAGCCTCGACCATGTCATCGTGGACCCTCCAACACCGTTTGACGGGCTGAAGCCGCATCGGTTCGGCGCGCCGGTCCGCTCGGGGGCGTTGCTCAGGGCAAGCCCGCCACGGGCCCCAGGGCGCCCTCGCGAGCGGCGCTCCCTCCCCCCGGCGATCGGAGTCGTACGCGAGTCCCCGGTGGGCGTGCTAGCTTCTCGCGCCAGCCCTTGAAGCTCCGCAAGGCGAAGGAGAACGCACATGTACCCGAGGATCTCCCTCGCCATCGACAACTGCTTCGCCTACAAGCGCTGGACCCGTCCAGACGACTGGGCCAGGGTCGTGCGCTCCCTGGGCGTGCGCTTCGTCGAGGCCAGCGCGGATAACGAACTCGATCCCCTCTACGTGGGGCTGCCGTACCTCGAGCGCTGGCTGGCCGAGGTGAGGCGGGCGGAGCAGGAACACGGTGTCCGCGTGTGCAATCTCTACTCGGGACACGGGACGTACACTACCCTCGGGCTCGCCCATACCGACGAGGCCGTGCGCGAGCACATGATCGTCGACTGGTTCTTTCCCATGATCCGGATGGCGGGGGAACTCGGCGCCGGCATGGGTTTCTTCGCCCACGCCTTCGAGCATGCGGTACTGCAGGACCGTGCGGCGTACGGGCGGAGCGTGGCCATCCTCGAGGAGTCGCTCTCGCGCCTGAACCGCTATGCCGGCGAGGTGGGCTGCGGCAAGCTCGGCCTTGAGCAGATGTACGCACCGCACCTTTACCCCTTCACCCTGAGGGATACGGAGGACCTCCTGCGGAAGGTGACGGGTCTCAGCGGCCGGGACTTCTACCTCACAGAGGACGTGGGCCACCACCACCTGAAGTACCAGCGCCCGGAGCGCAGCGCGCTCCTTGGCGGCGTGCGGGGCGTCTGGCTCGGGACCGATCGCGCCTTCTCCCTCGCCGACCGGAGCGGGGTCTCGGCCTGGGAACTGATCTCGGCCGAGATGGACGCGAACCCGCAGCTCTTCTCGACGCCGGAGGACGGGGACTGCTACGCCTGGCTGGAGAGGCTCGGCTGCTACAGCCCCATCGTCCACCTCCAGCAGACCGACGGGTACACGTCCGCGCACCTCCCCTTCACCGAGGAGGAGAACCGGAAGGGGAAGATCGCAGGGGAGAAGGTGCTCCGGGCGCTCAAGAGCTCGTACGATCGGCCCGAGCCTGAGGCGATGCCCTCGCGATGCGGCGAGATCTACCTGACCCTGGAGATCTTCTCGTCGACGACGTCGATCCCGCACGATCTGCTCGACGACTACGGGAAGAGCGTGGCGTACTGGAGGCGCTTCGTGCCGGAGGACGGCATGCGGCTCGACGAGGCGGTGGGGCGACTCGGGGGGTAGGCGACCTCGCGGGTGCCGGGCTTGCCGACGCCCGGGAAGGTGAGGGGCAAGATGCGTGCAGTCTGGATCAGCCGACACGGTGGCCCGGAGGTCCTCGAGGTCCGGACCACGGCGGACCCCGAGCCTGGGCCCGGAGAGGTGCGGGTGCGGGTCCGGGCCGCGGGGCTCAACTTCGCCGACATCATGGCCCGCACCGGTCTGTATCCCGATGCGCCGAAGCCTCCGTGCGTCGTGGGGTATGAGTTCGCCGGTGAGGTCGATGCACTCGGCCCCGGCACCGCCGGTCCGCCGACCGGCGCCCGGGTGGTCGGACTCACCCGGTTCGGCGGGCACTCAGAGCTGGTCTGCGTCCCCGGGGAGGCCGCCTTTCCCATGGCCGAGGGCATGACCTTCGAAGCGGCAGCCGCCATCCCCCTCAATTACCTGACGGCCTACCACGTGCTGTTCCGCGTGGCTGCGGTTCGCCCGGGCGAGCGCGTCCTCGTCCACATGGCGGCCGGCGGAGTGGGGATCGCCGCCCTGCAGCTCTGCCGGACGATCGAGGGCGTGGTCACCTACGGGACCGCTTCGGCCGCCAAGCACGAAGCCATCGAGGCCGAGGGATGCCAACACCCCGTCGATTACCGCTCGGCCGACTGGGAGACGGAGGTCCGGCGCCTTACGGGAGGAGAGGGCGTCGACGTGGTCCTCGATCCCCTCGGGGGGCGGGACACACGAAAAGGGTACCGGCTGCTTCGTCCGTCGGGGCGCCTCGTCATGTACGGCGTGGCGAACCTCCTGAGTGGAGGTCGCAGGAGCCTCGGGAATCTCGTCGTCCACGGGCTGAGAGTGGTGCTTCCCCGGTTCTCCCCGATGGAGGCCATGAACGACAACCGCTCGGTCGCGGGGGTGAACGTGGCGCATCTCCCGGACGCGATGCTCGCCGAGGAGATGGCCGCCGTGCTCGGCCTGTTCGCGAGGGGCGCCATAAAGCCGCACATCGACTCGACCTTCTCGTTCGAACAAGCGGCCGAGGCCCATCGGAGGATCGAGGAGCGCCGAAACGTCGGCAAGGTGCTGCTCGTGCCCTGATCCGCCGTTCTCCCTCCACGGTCCGGTGCCTCCCGCGAGAGAGGCGGGGCGATGGGGCACGCAGCCTCACCGAACTCCTTCGTCGAGGCGACGGGGCGGTCTCCTCGGGCCCGGCAAAGCGGGCGGTCTCCGTTGGGGTGGGAAGGAGCGGCGGCTTCGATTATGACGACGCCGATTTCAGGAAGGAGTGCACCGCCATGTCCCTCGACCATTACGTGACGCTGGGTCGGTCCGGGCTCCGCGTAAGCCCGTTCTGCCTGGGGGCCATGACCTTCGGCGAGGACCTCGGCTGGGGATCCAGCGTCGAGACCTCGAACGCCGTCATGGACCACTTCCTCGCCCTGGGCGGGAACTTCATCGACACCGCCAATGTCTACACCCGCGGCCATTCCGAGAAGATCATCGGCGACCACATCGGACGCATCCCATCGAAGCGCGACCGAGTGGTGATCGCGACCAAGTTCTTCGGAAATGCCTTCTCGAGGGATCCGAACGGCGGTGGGGCCGGCGCGAAGTCACTCATCGCCGCCGCCCATGAATCGCTGCGTCGCCTACAGACGGACTACGTCGACCTGTTGTGGATGCACGCCTGGGACCGGAACACGCCCATCGAGGAGACGATGCGGGCCCTGGACGATCTCGTTCGCGGGGGCAAGGTCCGGTACATCGGGTTTTCGGATACCCCGGCCTGGAAGGTGGCCCAGGCCCAGGTGATGGCGAGCTTCCGCGGCCTGGCTCCGCTCGTGGCGCTGCAGATCGAGTACTCGCTCCTCGAGCGCACGGTCGAGGGGGAACTCGTTCCCATGGCCCAGGAAATGGGGCTCGGGATCACCCCCTGGTCCCCGCTCAAGAGCGGGGTGCTGAGCGGCAAATACGGGCGCGAGAACGCCGGCAAGGTGAAGGCCGATCGCGGCGCCTGGGTGGAGAGCAGCCTGAACGATCAAGCCTACTCGGTCATCGACGCGGTGAAGCGCATCGCCCGGGAGCTCGGCGCCACGCCCGCCCAAGTGTCGCTCGCCTGGGTGAAAAGCCGCCCGGGCGTGTCCTCCCCGATCCTCGGGGCCCGGACCCTGGAGCAGCTCGAAGACAACCTGGGGGCCCTGAAGGTGCAGCTCTCCCCCGAGCAGGCGGCCGCCCTCGACGAGGTCTCCCGGCCCAACCTGAACTTCCCGGCCGGCTTCCTCCAGAACGCCCCCATGTTCATGCACGGTGGACTGACGGTGAACGGGGTGACGGCGCCGTCGTGGCCGCTCGCCCCCCGGCCCGACGCCCAGCGGCCGTAGGGATCGGCCCGCGGGAACGCCGCGGTTCCTCCGGAGCGACATCGTGATCCTGGGGATCGTCCTCGCCGCGCTCCTCGCGGCCTACGCCGCCGGGTGGCTCTGGTTCGCAGCGGGTGAAGGCTCACCCGCCTCCTTCACCCCCGAGGACCTCGCCGCCCCTGTGGGCACGGCACTCCCGGAGGGCTTCCTCTGGGGCACCGCCACGGCCGCTTATCAGGTCGAGGGAGGGAGCGAGGGCGAGGATTGGTGGGCCTTCGAGCAGGAGCCCGGTCGCATCGCACGGGGCGAGCGGAGTGGGCGGGCCGCGGACGCCTGGAACCGGGTGGCGGAGGACGTCGAGCTCATGCGCCGGCTCGGGGCCAACGCTTACCGGTTCTCGATCGGCTGGAGCCGGGTCGAACCCGCAGCGGGCCGATTCGACGGCGCGGCCTGGGAGCACTACGCCGACGAGGCCCGACGGCTCCGGGGGGCGGGCATCGAGCCCCTTGTCACCCTGCACCACTTCACCGTGCCCCGCTGGCTAGCGGGCGGGGTGCTCGATCCCGGGTTCCCCGCGGGCCTGGCGCGCCTCGCCCGCGAGGCTGCGCGACGGCTCGGAGGTGACGTCAGGCTCTTTTGCACCATCAACGAGCCCAACGTGCTCATGTTCAAGTCGTTCCTCGAGGGGAGCTGGCCCCCGGCCGAGCGGGATCCAGCCAGGGCCGTCGCCGCCCTCGCGAACCTGCTCCGGGCCCACGCCTTCGCGGCCGCGGCTCTCCGCGAGGTGCGTCCCGAAGCCCGTGTCGGCGTCGCCAACCACCTGAGGGTCTTCGATCCGGCCCGGCGATCGAACCTCCTCGACTGGATCGCTGCCCGCGCCACCGCCCTCGCATTCAACTGGGCGTTCCACGATTCGATCGCCGCCGGACGCTTGCGGTTCAGGGTGCCGGGCTTCCCGAAGCTGGACGAGCCCCTCGCGGAGCTGAAGGGATCGGCGGACTGGTTCGGGCTCAACTACTACACCCGCGACCTCGTCCGCTTCGCGCCGGGTGCACCGGGGAACATCGAGCGAGTGGTTGGCCCAGGGCCGAAAACCGACCTCGGCTGGGAGATCTACCCCGAGGGACTCCTGCGCTTGATCCGCGCTGCCCATGCGCGCTACCGCCTCCCCATCCACGTCACCGAGAACGGGATCGCCGACGCCCGGGGTACGCTTCGCCCCACCTACCTTCGCGCCCACGCCCATGCCCTGGCAGAGGCCGCCCGAGAAGGCGTCCCGGTGCTCGGGTACTTCCACTGGTCGCTCCTCGACAACTTCGAGTGGGAGGAAGGCTTCGAGCCGCGCTTCGGTCTCTACCGCGTCGACCCCGAGACCTTCGAGCGTTCGCCCGCCCCCGGAGCGGATGTGTTTGCCGCTCTGGCAGCCGAGAGGCGGGGACCCTAGGGGTGTGCCCGAGCCACCGATGGAGTGCCTCTTGCAGCTCGTCCCCCGCGGGCAACAGGCGGGCGCACGCTCGCCCCTCGCCTCCCTCGAGGCTCGCTGCGGCCCCGGGAACAACTCGGTGGGATGCGCGGGTTTTTCAGCCACACGACAAGGGATCATCTTGCTGGACCGGCACGCGACCGAGAGCCCCACCCCGACGAGTCACCCGGCTCGGGTCGAGCCCGAGTTCCGTCGCTGTCTCCATCGCGCGGCGATGGCGCCCATCGTGGCCCTCGGCCTTGCAGCCGCCCTCCTCGTCGGCTCCGTCGTGCTCCTGCAGGAGCTGAACCGGAGGGTGGAGCGTGAGGACCTGATCGTCGCGCGAGCCCACGCCCTGGAGAGGTCCGTGGCGGACGCGCAACTGGCTCTGCGCGGCTACCTCTTGTCGGGTAATCGGGAGCTGCTCACCTCGTATGGAGACACGGAACAGCGCGTCTCCTCCGAGGTCCAGCTCGAGCGGCATCTGGTCGGCGACGGAACGCAGAAGGAAAGCCTCGCCTCGATTCGCGCGCTCGTGGGCCTCTGGCACCAGAGCGCCCTCGATCAGCTCGAGCGGTCCGGCGAGGTGCCCCCCGGCCCCAGGAGCCTCCACCAGGCGGCGGAAGGGGAGAACTTCACGAGGGATATCCGGTCGCGTCTGCGCTCGTTCATCGAGGTCGAGGAGACGAAGCGAGTGGGCCTCTTGGCCGTGGTCGACGTCCTGGCGCGGTGGGCGCTCATCTCGGGCCTCACGGTGGCCCTCCTGCTCGGACCGGTGGTCGGCTGGTTCACCGCCACGCAGATGCGCCGGGCCCGGCTCCGGTATTCCGAGGCCCTGGAGGCCCAGGGGCGCACCGCCCGCTTTCTGCGGGAGAGCGAGGAGAAGCTGCGGCTCGCCCTTTCGGGCAGCCACTCCGGGACCTTCGACTGGGACCTCGCCGCGGAGACCATCAGCTGGTCGGACGAGCTGCTCGGGTTGTACGGCGTGCGCCCCTCGGAGCTCGGCGACCGCTACGAGGACTGGCTGGGCTGCCTCGTCCCGGACGACCGCGAGGCCGGTCGGGCGGCAGTCCGCCGGTCCATGGAGAGCGGGGAGTTCGCCCTGGAGTTCCGCATCCGGCGCCGAGACACCGGAGAGATCCGCTGGATGGACGGTCGCGGTCAGGTCTCCTTCGATCGGACCGGCCGTCCGACTCGGCTGGTCGGTCTCAACGTCGACGTCACCGATCGCAAGCGCGCCGAGGAGTCCCTGCGCGACGCCAACGACAGGCTGCGGGAGGCCGACCGGCGCAAGAACGAGTTCTTGGGGATGCTCTCGCACGAGCTCCGCAATCCCCTCGCTCCCCTCCGCAACGCGGTCCACGTCCTTGCCCATGCCGGCCCGGGAGGCGAGGAGGCCACTCGGGCGCAAGCGATCATCGCGAGGCAGGTGGACCACCTGGCCCGCCTGGTGGACGACCTCTTGGACGTGCGGCGCATCGCCACCGGGAAGTTACGGCTCCAGAGGAGCCTCGTGGACCTGACCGAGTCGGCGCGACAGTGCGTCGAGGACGCTCGCCCGCTGTTCGGGGAGCGATCCGTGGGCCTGGAGCTGAGGTTGCCGGACGGCCCGGTCTTTGTGAACGGCGACCGCACACGCCTGGCGCAGCTCGTGATCAACCTGCTCCACAACGCGGCGAAGTTCACCGACGCGGGGGGGCACGTCCAAGTGAGCGTGGAGGTGCTGGCGGGTCAGGCTCGCCTGGCCGTGAGGGACGATGGGGTCGGCGTTGCGCCTGAGATGCTGGGGACGCTCTTCGAGCCCTTCGTCCAGAGCGACACCACCCTCCACCGGACCACGGGCGGTCTCGGGCTGGGGCTTTCCTTGGTCCGTGGCGTGGCGGAGCTCCACGGCGGCTCCGTCGAGGCGCGGAGTGAAGGCGTGGGCCACGGTGCCGAGTTCATCGTGACACTTCCCACCGCCGAGCCCTCGCTGGTCCCTCGGGAGGAGACGCTCGTGCCCCGGGGCCACACGAGACACCGCGTGCTCGTCATCGAGGACAACCCGGATGCGGCTGAGTCCCTCCGGTCGGTACTTACGCTCATCGGCGGTCACGAGGTGGAGGTCGCAAGCGACGGCGAGGCGGGGCTCAGGGCGGCTCAGGCGGGCCGACCCGACGTCATCATCTGCGACCTCGGTCTCCCCCTCGTCGACGGGTACGAGGTCGCCCAGCGCATCCGGGGAGATGGGGTGACCACGCACGCCCGGCTGATCGCGCTCACCGGCTATTCCTCGGCTGACGACGTCGGCCGGGCCCTCCGCGCCGGATTCGACTTCCACGTCCCCAAGCCTCCGGACATCGATGTCTTGCTGAGGCTCGTGGAGGGCGCGTCCAATTGCGGGATCCGCGGCGCAGGGTCGGGCGCCCCCACAGCGGGGCAGCGCGACGTGGCTGCCCGGGTGGCGTAGCAGAAGAGGACATCGGTCTCCACGGACCGGCGGGGGGGCTTTCGTTCTCGCCCCCCCCCGCCGAGGAGTCGACGCCTCGGGGTTTCCCTCCGAATCGCGCCCGCGCCAGCCGATCTCGAGCGGCGATGGCTCGCTCCCTCTCGAGTTCTCGGCCACCTGGCGCGCGCCTCCCTCAGATATCAGGGGTCTCCTCGCGTGGGCGCCTCGTACGCGGAGCCCCCGTGCACCGTGGCGAGAGAAGCCGGCGACTCGTGAGCACCGCTCCCCAAAGACACCGGCAGGGATGGTTCGCTTTCGCTCGCTGAAGCCGGGTGCCTTTCCCTTCATGCCTCTTAGCCCCAGGCGGATCGGGGCGCGCGGCGCGTTGCGAGGTCGGGGAGGGGGACGGGTGGCCTCCCTCTCATTTCCCACGGGGCGGTGGAGTTCGCAGAAACCGAGGTGCCGACGGCTCCTGTGGGGTACATCGCGCCCGGCGGGAGGTCCCCCCTTCGAAGGCTCGCTGGGCCACGAGCAAGCGAGGTGAGG
>Ga0335081_10019365_pt1 | contig 11004 bp, 3 predicted proteins | sample Lox_Sample_35_FD_206713 | JGI IMG/M metagenome (GOLD analysis project Ga0335081, IMG submission 206713) | Soil microbial communities from Loxahatchee National Wildlife Refuge, Florida, United States - Lox_Sample_3.5 | ecosystem: Environmental > Terrestrial > Soil > Wetlands | place: USA: Florida...
CCATGAAAATTGTAAGTATCAATCATGGCCAGCAAGGCGACCTGCTCGCCTTCTTTCCGCAGCAGTTGCGCCATTTCATAGGCAACCTGTCCGCCCATGCAGAAGCCGCCCAGGTAATAGGGACCTCGCGGCTGTAGGGCACGAATTTCTTTCAGATAATGCACCGCCATTTCTTCGATGCTCTTGAGATATTCCTTACTGCCGTCCAGGCCGTAGGCCTGTATGCCGTAGAAAGGATAATCTTCGCCCAGCAGGCGGGCCAGATCGTTGAACAACAGCACATTTCCGCCCGCGCCGTGAACGCAGAAAAATGGCGGTCTGGAACCGGTGGCGCGAATGGGCACCAACGTTTCCCAGTTGGATGACCATCCATCGGTGCGTAGAATCTCGGCCAGTTTTTCAATCGTCGGCGCCTGGAACAAAGTAGAGAGCGCAAGCGTGCGGCCGGTCATCTTTCGCAATTCAGTGAACAGGCGAACGGCTGTCAGCGAGTGACCGCCAAGGTCGAAGAAATTGTCGCGCAGGCCGACGGGCTCGACCTTCAACACCTTTTCCCAGAGCTTGATGAGCTGGGCTTCCAGCATGTCGCGCGGCGCGGCGGCATCGCTGGCTGCTTCGATCGAGGTCACGGTCGCGGGAAGCGCCTTGCGATCCACTTTGCCATTGGGCGTGAGTGGAATGCGCTCAAGCGGAACGATTGCGGAAGGGACCATATAGTGCGCGAGCTTGGTCTGCAGAAACTGGCGGATGGCGGCCGGTTCGAGCTGTGCGCCCGGCCTGGGCACGAGGTAGCCTACCAGGCGCTTCTCGCGCGGCTTGTCTTCGCGCACAATCACGACGCAGCTTTCGATTCCCGGGTACTCCTGCAGTTTCACTTCGATTTCGCCGAGCTCGATGCGGTAGCCCTGTACCTTCACCTGCGAATCTTCGCGGCCCAGGAACTCGATATTGCCGTCGGGCAGATAACGTCCCCAGTCGCCGGTGCGATAGAGCGATTCGCCGCTGTGGGGATTTTTTATGAAGTGGGCGGCGGTTTTGCTTTCGTCGCGCCAATAGCCTTTGGCCAAGCCGATACCGCCGATGTAAAGCTGCCCGGGAACCCAGACCGGACAGGGCGTCAGCGAATCGCTGAGCACGTGGAACGTCTGGTTGACCATCGGCTTGCCGTAAGGAACGCTCTTCCAATTCGGGTCCACGTGCACGATGGGGTAGAGAATGGACCAGATCGAGGCCTCAGTGGCGCCTCCCAGACTGAAAATCTCCGCATTGGGCAGAAGTTTGCGGATCTGGCCCGGCAGCGGAACAGGAATCCAATCGCCGCTCATCATAATGACGCGCAGCGATTGCCCGAGTTTACCGCCCTCGCCTGCTTCTTCCACCAGCAATTGCATCAGCGCCGGAACCGTGTTCCACAGCGTGACTTTTTCCGCGGCGACCAGCTGCACCCAGTGAGCTGCATCCTGCGCCAGTTCGGCGGCCGGCATCACGATCGTGCCGCCTGCAGCCAACAGGCCGAAAATGTCATAGACCGAGAGATCAAAATTGAGCCGCGAAAGCGCCAGCACGCAGTCCTGCGGGCCGACGGCAAAGCGCCGATTGATATCGAGCACAGTGTTCATCGCGCCGCGATGATCAATCATGACGCCCTTGGGCAATCCGGTCGAACCTGAGGTGTAGATGACGTAAGCCAAATCTTCCGGCTTCTGCCGGCGCCGCGGCGTGAGCGGGGCGTTCTTTGCCGGTTTCAACTCATCTACGACGATGACCTCGACGCCCTCCGGCGCACTCACCTTCGCGCGCACCGCAGATTGCGTAAGCACGATTTTCACGTCGCCGTTTTCGATCAGATAGCGCTGCCGCTCCGCCGGCAATTCAGGGTCAACCGGCATGTAGGCGCCGCCGGCGAAGTGCGTGCCGAGTACGGCAACTACCTGCTCCCAGCCCTTTTCCATCACCACGGCGACGAATTGGTTCGGCCGTACATTTCTTTGCAGCAGTTCTTCTTCCACCGCACACGCGTGGTGATAGAGCTCGGCGTAGGTCAGTCGCCGTGAAGGCGTGCATACGGCCGGCTCAGCAGGCCGCTGCTGTACCTGCTTCAGGAACGGCGTGTGCAGAAGTTCGTCGCTGACCGGCGCTGCTGTCTCGTTCGCCTGCCGCAGTTTTTCCCCTTGCCATGCCGGAAGCAGCTTTTGAGCATTCTGCGCGAGCGTGTGCTCCCAACTCGTCTCTTCCACCGCCAAATTTTTCAGCAGGGATTGATAGGCCTGAAAGAGATCATCGAGCAATGCAGCGGGAAATAGCTCTTCTACCGTATCCCAGTTGAGGACGAGTTCGCCCGCGTCCTCGATGCACATGAAATCAAAATAAACTTGCGGTGTTTGCGAAATTGCGAAGGCGGTTTTTCCCAGCCTGCCGGTCCAGCCTGCGCCGTCTTTGGACGAGCCCAGGCCCAGCAAGCTGGTGAAGACCACCGGCATAATGGCTTTTGGTCCGGCGCCCTGCTGGCGGATCAATTCCCGCATCACGCGCACGCCGCTGAAGTGGCGATGGTCCAGGTCCTGCCAGAGCTGTTCTTTCTGGCGCCGGGCACGGGCTTCAAAGCTCTCCGGCTTCGAATTGTCCACTTCGAGCAGATCTAAGGCGGTGAAGTCGCCGATGATGTCGTTACTCTCAGGATGCAGCGGCAGCCGGTTGAACAAAGTGAGGTTGATGGTGAAACGCGGATGCTTGCTCCAGATTGCCAGCACTTCGGAAAACGCAGCCAGCACGATTCCGGCCGGAGTCAGGTTAAGCTGGGTGGTTTTTTCTTTGAGCGCGCTCCAGGTGGCTGAGTCAATTCGCGCACAGCGGCGTTTACAGCGAGGATGCGTAATGCTGGCGGGATTCGCCGCCAGGGGCAACTCGGGCGCGGGAGGCAAGGTAGGCACGCGCTTCAGCCAGTAATCACTTGACTGTGCGAAGGCATCCGTCTCTTCGATTGAGTTCGAGGCGAAGATGTAGTCCCGGAAAGAAAGCTGCAGCGGAGGCAGCGAAGTCTCGGGGTTGAGATAAAGCTGCGACAGCTCCGCGAACAAAATCTCAAAGCTGCGTCCGTCGGCGATCAACATGTCAATGCTGATGTGCAGGCGGGCGCGCCGGTCATCAAGCCGGCTGACGCGAAAATCAAAAAGCGGCCAGCAGTCTGTGCGGTAAAGATGGTGCGACATCTTCTCGCGCAGGGCTTCGATTTGTGCCGCCACCGCTTCCGGCGGCAGTCCACGCAGGTCCTGGCATTGCACATGGAATTGCGGCACGTGCTGCAGGACCTGTTGCCGTCCATCTGGCAGGATGATGGCGCGCAACATCTCATGCCGCTGAATCACGCGGTTCAGGGCGGCCTCAAAGCGTTCGCGGTTCCAGGCCTCGAGATCAAGCTCAAAATAGTTATGGCAGCCGACGTTTCCCAGTTCCACGCCTTCACTGCGGCCGATCAGGTACGCCTGCTGAATATCACTCAGAGGGAATGGCTCAAAGCGGTGCTCAGCATCCGGCTGCACCTGAGGCAGTGCTTTGGGTTTATGCCCAGCCTCCGGCCGCTTGGCGCTCGAAAGCCGCGAGGCCAGCTTGGCTCGCTGCTCTGGTGACAACCGGGTCAACCTGTCGTTCAAATTCATACCAACTCCCTGAGGTCTGTTTCCCTGCTATGCCTTTTCGATTTCGTTCACTAACTGCTCCAGTTCGTGAACATCGGCCTGCTGGATCAGGTTCTCTTCCAGCAGTTGCGCCTGTGCCTGCAGCACTGGAGCCTGCAACAAAGTCTCGAGTGAAAAATCCACGTTGAACTTTGCCTGAATCTGGAAGGCGAGCTGCATGGCCGTCAGCGACTGACCGCCCAACTCAAAAAAGTTGTCATCCACGCCGATGCGGTCCACTTTCAGCAGCTCAGACCACAGCTCGGCCAGAGAGAGCTGTATCGGACTTTCGGGAGCCACATAGCCCTCATCGTCCCGATGCTGCACAGATTTCTGCGCGTCAATCTCACGGGAAATGGCAGCAGCACAGTTGAATTCGGTCGCAATGCGACGGAACAGTTGCGATTTCGCGGACTCTTGAGACTTAACCACCGGTTCTATACTCGCCGGTGCACTGGCGGATGTTTCGCTCGCAACCGCCGTAGTTTCCAGCGGCATTGCTTCGCATAGCTCGTTGATTCGGGACGCGGGAAGGGTGTAGATCACTGCTTCCCCGTCGCGAGCGGCGAATGCAGAGCCGACGGACACCAAGAATTGAAGCGCCGGCTGGTTCTTGCGCGTGGGCACAAACTTGATTCGAACGTTTTTCAATCCCTGGCTCTGCGCGATCTCACCGAGATGCTTAAGCATGCGATGCTCAACCCGCCGGCCGAGAGCGCGGCAGCTCAGCAACAGGTTTTCCACTTCGATCATGCCCGGCTGCGGCTTGAACATCATGGCGCCGACCAGGCCGTAATCTCCGAAGCGATCGCGCAGCCGCACCACATGGCATTCGCCGCCGGACTGGCACATCTGCTCGATTTCGCTCTCCGTCCGCCGGATGGTGGTGAAATTGAATTGGTTGGTGCGTTGCGTGATCTGCGCCACACGCGGCAGATCGGCCGGCTGCATTTTCGAAATCTCCAAGTGCAGCTCCAGACCGGCAAGAAAATCTTCAAGACTCAGGGACTGTTCGCGTAAATGCTCCCGCTGTGCGTTCTGGCTATACAGCTCGCTGCGCTGCTGGTCTTCGTTTGTGATCTTGAGGTGATCAAAGGCCCAGACATGCGACAGAAAACCGGAGAGGTTGCTCGCGGGCAATTGCAGGGTGAGTACTTCAGGGCAGCGTGCCTCGACTTCCCCGCACTCCATGCCGCTGTCATCGAGAAAAATGAAGCTGTCAAGGCCGAGTTGCAGCTCATGCGCCAGCGAACGCAGGTTTTCCGATTTGGGTTGCCAGTTGATGCGCCAGGCAACGATGTGTTCGCGCTTCAGCACCATTCCCGGGTTCTGCTCGAATGCCTTCCACGCGTCTTCTTCGTTGTTCTTGCTGCAAAGGCAAAGCAGCATCCCGGCTTCCCGCTGCCTCAATGCAAACTCCTGCAGCGCGCGCGCATCGGCATCTACTTTCACCGCCAAAGCGCCTTCCTCACCGCAAATTCCACGCCATAGCGTCTGGTCGCAGTCGAGGACGATTACCTTATGGGGCGGCGTGTGCAGGCGATAGAAGCGGCGGGCGATTATGGTGCCCAGCGCATTGAAAAATTCCTGAGTGTAGGGAACGTGGCCGACTTTGTCGGCCTGGCGGTCTTCGTAATTCGCGACCGGATACTGCGCGCTCAGTTCGGCGGAGGTCACAACATGAATTGCGCCGTTCTGGCGCAGGCTCTCGGCAAGGAGACGCTCGTGATTTTTCAGGAACTCGGCATTTGCGGCCTCCTGCGACGATGGACACAGGCAAAGCAGGTGTGGCGCCGCCGACCGCTCAGCCGCAGACTTGAGTGTTGCCAGAAAGTCCGCTACATTGCGTTCGAACTCCCGGGCAGCATCGCCCCTGACACTCGCCGCATCCGAACTGTGGAACCAATCTTCCAGGCGCACCAGAACCACGTTCAATCCGTGGCGATTGCTGCCCAGCGTGCCGGCAGGATTGAGCAGCTCCTGAAAGACCTGGTTGTAGGCGGCGAACCGAACGTCGCACGCAATTTCCAGCTCGTTCATCCAGAACCCAAGCGACGGTTCCAGCGGTTCGGCGGTAAACGTGGCCGTCACCGCGATGGTGTGTCGGGCTTCTTTATTTGCGCCAGGGGTTTCAGCAGGCAACAAGGAAATCCTCCGGAAGCCACGGCTCTGCCGCGGCATACATCAGCATCGAAGCTGAAATTTCAAGATCTGTGCGATTAAGGAAAGAAGGAGTGGCCGGTAGGAACGCGGCTGAGACTTTTTGAGTGTTGGCTGTCGAAGATAAGCACATCCCGCTTCGACAGTGCGTACACAGACACTTATTCACGCAGCGATTGACCAAACATCGGGCGTTCGAGGTCATTGCATGCTTCCAGCCGACACTATGGGCAGCGTTACGCATCACAGATCCACTTACCTTTTGGGGGGATTTCAGGAGTGCTCAGTTTCGCGGTCTCACCACACGCGGGCCGTTCCCGCCGGGCGATTGCGCACTTTTTCGCAGTTGCAGTTGTGCTGCCAAGCAAGAGGGGAGGAAGAACCGCGCATCACCCATAACCACCAATCTTTGTAGAGGTTACGTTAATCGGGGGCTTTTCGCTATGGCCCGATTCGGCTATAGGGTGGATGTGGGTACCGGGCTGCCGCAAAAGTTTTCCCCGGAAAGGGCAAACACTACACTTTCCATTCGTGGCCAGCGAACGCGCCGGAAACCGGCGCAGGGAAATATGCGTTCAAGGTGTGCTTGATGACGGCCATGAGCATCGAAAGAATTAGGGGCGATCTATGACGGGCGTGCACAAACACTTGATTCTGAAATGGCTAGCGATAGTCGCTGCGGTATTGATCGCGGCGCTCCTGATCGCGCTTCGGATGCTTTTCACCCATGCGGAGCCTTACTTGCGGGCCCGCGCCACGGACATGCTGAGCAGCCGCTTCCACAGCGACGCGGAAATCCATGAACTGCACGTTTCCCTGTTTCCGCTTGTGCTGCAGGGCAAGGGGATCGTTCTTTATTACCATGGACACCACGACTTACCGCCTCTGATTACCATTGACCAGTTCCAGGCGACCGCCGACCTGATCGAATTCTTTGGCCGGCCGTGGCACATTCACGAGGTTTACTTGAAGGGTTTTGCCATCAATGTTCCGCCCAAGGAAGAGCGCCAGGGACAAGGTTTCTTCGGCAATGGCAAAGCGAAGCGCGACATCAAGGTGAAAATTGACGAGATCAACGCCGAGAATTCGTTGCTCCAGATTATGCCGAGCGATCCCAAGAAGTCGGCGCATGAATTTGTCATTGAGCACCTGGTGATGCGCCGTATCGCGCCCGGCAAGCCGGCCGCCTTTGATGCTGTTCTCACCAATCCCACCCCGCCGGGGCAGATTCACTCGACCGGCCAGTTCGGCCCGTGGGAGCCGGATGATCCGCGCGGCACGCGAGTTTCAGCCGGATATACCTTCACCAATGCAGACCTTTCCGTGTTTAAGGGCATTTCTGGAATCCTCTCTTCGAGCGGAAAGTATTCCGGGCCACTGGAGCGAATCGAGGTAGAGGGGCAGACGGAGACTCCCGACTTTGCCGTGGATACGGGAAATCATCCCATGATGCTCAAGACCGAATTCCACGCCACGGTTGACGGCACGAATGGCGAGACCTTTCTGCATCCCGTGACCGCGCATTTCCTGGACAGCACGCTGGTTTGCAGCGGCAAAATCGTGAAGGCGCCCACCGGCAAGGGCCGGGAAGTGCTTCTGCATGTGGATTCGCAAGATGCCCGGATTGAAGACCTGCTGCGCCTGACGGTGAAATCCGACAAGCCGCTGTTGGACGGGTCGGTGAAGCTGGATACGAGCTTTGACTTGCCTCCCGGTGGAGGGAAGGTCATGGACCGGCTTGCGCTCAACGGAAAACTTGCCATGAGCGACATGCAATTCACCAATACCGAGGTGCGCGACAAGCTGGAAAACCTTAGCCGGCGGGCCCAGGGTCATCCCAATGATCAGAACGCGGGTAGTTCTGTTTCTCAGCTGACCGGAAACTTCGATCTTCACAGCGGGGCGATTGAGCTGCGAGACCTGAATTTCTCGCTTCCCGGCGCCGACGTGCAATTGGAGGGGAATTACGGACTTGGCAGCGAAAAGATGGATTTTCACGGCGATCTGCGGCTGGAGGCTAAGCCTTCGCAGATGGTCACCGGGGTGAAATCTCTCTTGCTGAAGCCGTTCGATCCGCTTTTCCGCAAGAATGGCATGACTCAGGTGCCCATCAAAGTGACGGGCGATCGTTCGCATCCTTCATTCGGATTGGACTTCCACCGCAAGAAAGAGAAAGAGGAAGGCGGCAGCAATGCAGAGGAGAATGAAAAAGAGGCAGGCAGGAACGAGCCCGGCAAAGATCAAAGCGGCAGCGATCCCAGGTGATGGGCCGACGCAAGACCTTTTCTGCGAGTCTTTTCTGCGAGTCGGGGAAACGTTAGGATTCCTGCATGCGAGCAGGAATCCTTCTCTTTCTTTCGGCGCTTCTGGTTTGCGGCCCAGCCGTCGGCCAGGCGCAGTCTTCTTCCGGCCAAAATACAGTTCCCGTCCAGCTCCCGAACGGAAAGCTGCTGGGCGCGGTTCCGGGACATCCGCAAAGCACCAATAGCCTGCCGACAACCGTCGCAGTTTCTCCTGACCGCCGCTATCTTGCGATTCTGAACGGCGGCTACGGGACCTACACCTCGGGAGAGCGGCAGTCCATTGCGATCCTCGACCGCCAGACTTTTCAGCTGGCCGACTTCCCCGACGACCGGCTGGGCAGCAACTCGCAGCAAACGTACTTTCTCGGCCTCGCCTTCAGCGAGGATGGCCGGCACCTCTATGCGTCCATGGCATCGTTGACCGACCCGGCGGGCCAAAAGCCGCACGATACGGGAAACGGCATTGCTGTATATCGCTTCGAAAACGGCAAGATCACGCCGGAGGGATTTCTTACGATTTCATCGCGGCAGGATATTCCCAAAGGAAAAGTGCGCCGGCCTGATCTCGAAGACGTGACCTATCCGGCCGGACTGAGCGTGCGGAACCTCGCGGGCGAGGAACAGATCCTGGTGGCGAACAACCTTGCTGATGAAGCCGTGCTGCTCAAAGTGGCGAGCGGCGAAATCATTCATCGCTTCGATTTGTCGGTCTTTCGGCGCATTCCCGCCGCGCTGCCCTACACGACCATCCTCTCTGCAGACGGACGCACGGGCTATGTTTCGCTGTGGAATGCCTCCATTGTTGCGGAACTTGATTTGCAGAGCGGCAAAGTGGTTCGGCGGATCGCGCTGAGCCGGCCGGAATCGACGATTGATGCTGGTTCGCATCCCACGGCCATGCTCTTCAGCCGCGATGGCGATGAGAGCCTGCTTTATGTCGCGCTCACGAATCGCGACGAGGTTGCCGTTATCGAGCGGCGCACCGGCAAAGTCATTTGCCATCTTTCGACGAAACTGCCGGGACAGAAATTCGGGGGCAGCGATCCGAACGCGCTGGCATTGTCGGCCGATGGCAAGCGGCTCTTCGTCGCCAATGCGATTTCTGACTCGATTGCGGTGTTTGATGTGTCGGGCGTGCGCGCCAAAAGTCAGCTTGAACCGATTGGATTTATTCCCACCGAGTGGTATCCCACGGCGCTGGCGGTGACCGGCGATGATCTTTTCATCGCCTCCGGCAAAGGAAAAGGTTCAGGGCCGGCGATAAAGCTGGCGCCGGGAGTTTCGGCCAGGCTGCGCGAATATGAGTACGTGGCAGCGCTGATCCACGGCTCGCTGGCGCGAATTCCGCTGGCCGATCTGGATCAGCAACTCGGCGCTTACACGCAACAGGTGCTTGATGAGAATCGCGCGCGCGGCAACGTGGACAGGGTTGAGTTTGCGATTGGCAGGAGCCCGATCCGGCACGTGATCTACATCATCAAGGAAAACCGCACTTACGATCAGCTGTTCGGCGATCTGGGAGTGGGAGACGGCGATCCCTCGCTGGCTATGTATGGCGAGGAGATCACTCCCAATCAGCACAAGTTGGCGCGGCAATTCGGAGTGCTCGACAATTTCTACGATAGCGGCGACGTCTCGGGCAACGGCCACGTCTGGTCCACGTCTGCCACGGTGACCGATTACGTGGAGAAGACGTGGCCGATCGGATACCGGAGCCGGGAACGCACCTACGACTATGAGGGCGAGAACCTGAAGCAAATTCCGATGGATGATGACGATCCCGATGCCGCCGAGCCGGCGACCGGATATCTGTGGCGGAATTTCGCGCGGCATGGCGTGAGTTATCGCCATTATGGCGAGTACATCGTCTCCACGTGGTGCCGTGCGGGCGCACCTGGGCCGGGCGAGAAGCCACAACACCCGGAGGGCGATTCCTGCCCGAAGGGTTCAATCCACAAAGGCGAGCCGCTGCCGGCAAACGTAGGCCAACCGCACGGCAGTCCAAGCCCCTATCCGTGGGCAATTCCGGTGCTCTCGCGCAACCGGCCCACCAAGCCGGAGCTGCGCGGACACTTTGATCCGCTCTTTCCCGATTTTGAAGTCAGTTATCCGGATCAATTGCGGGTGGATGAATTCCTGAATGAGTTTGCCGGGTTCGTGAAGTCGCGGAACGAAGGCAGCGACGCCATGCCGCAATTCATCCTGCTGCGCCTGCCGGATGACCACACGACTGGGGGCAGAAAAGGCGAGCCCACGCCTTCAGCGTCGGTCGCGGACAATGATCTGGCGGTCGGACGAGTGGCCGAAGCCATTTCGCATAGCCCCTTCTGGGATGACACCGCGATTTTCATTCTGGAAGATGACGCGCAGGATGGGCCCGATCACGTGGATGCGCACCGCAGCATTGCACTCGTGATCAGCAAGTATGCGCCGGCTGCGACAGGCTCCAAATCTGGGGGCAGTTTTGTGGACCACACGTTCTACACCACCGTGAATATGGTCCGCACCATGGAATCGTTGCTTGGCGTTCCACCCATGAACGTGAACGATGCGCGCGCCGCGGTCATGTCGGCCGTGTTCGGAGGTCGAGGCGACCAGCCGGCGTTCACGGCCGACACACGCAACCGTGATAACGGCTTGATCTACAAGGCCAACGTCCAGAATTGGGATGAGGGCGCCAATCTGGATTTCTCGCATGCGGATGCTGCCGACTCAGCAGTGCTGAACAAGTATCTATGGCAGGATCGTATGGGCGATCGTCCCATGCCGCCACCGCAGCACAACGTCTTTCGATAATGGCGAAGGCCGCGAGGTCGTTTTCGCACCCACTTTCAGTGCGCCGCTAAACAATGAGCGGTGATGATCAC
>Ga0335081_10019366_pt1 | contig 11004 bp, 11 predicted proteins | sample Lox_Sample_35_FD_206713 | JGI IMG/M metagenome (GOLD analysis project Ga0335081, IMG submission 206713) | Soil microbial communities from Loxahatchee National Wildlife Refuge, Florida, United States - Lox_Sample_3.5 | ecosystem: Environmental > Terrestrial > Soil > Wetlands | place: USA...
TGCCTCCCTGGTCCGGCCCTTGACGCGAGTGTCTCAATTCTTCACATTTCAACCTCCCCAATCCCGGTCTGACAGCGCTATGGCGCCGAAAATACGGCCTTTAAGAAATATTTTGGGGCAGTCCCGCTTTTACCCACCGTCCCATTTTTGCAGCGGAAAATGGTAACAGAGGCTATTTGTTTGTGGGACCTCCAAGCGAAGGCCCAGGTTCCGGGCTGGGCTCGGCTCGCCGGAAGTGCGCTTCCAGGCGGCTGACGCGTGTCCGGCCTCAGCCGGCGTTTGGCGGCATCGCGTTGAAAGGATTAACGTTATGGACCAATCGGCGGAACTTCGGCCTGAAACTGCACGAGCCCCAGCGGAGCCTGTCGTATCGAAGCAGAGTTCCAACCCTGTCGAGCGGGTGAGCCCGCGCACGCGCGCCAATCGGCGAAACGCGCTGAAATCCACGGGACCCAAGTCCGTGGGCGGCAAGCGCCGCGCCGCGCTGAACCGCCGCCGCGACCTTTTCCCCGAGATGGAGCGCGAGCTTCGCGCGCGGGGCGAGGACCCTCGCGATTTCCGGCGGATGTTCTGCGACCTGGCCGCCATCTTCCAGCCTCGGGAGCCCTCGGATCAGGCCGCCGTAGACCTGCTGGCCCGCACCTGGTGGGCGAAGGCGCGGCGCATTCGCAGTTGGGTCGCCCCGGGGCCGCCCCGCTGCGATGAGCAGGACGAACTGATTGAAAAGCTGCTCCTATTCATCGTGAACAATAAGCGCGAGCGTCATCAGCCCTGGCGGGGTCGACTGGCGGAGGTGTTAGGCCCGAGGTTCGGGTCCCCGGTGGACGTCCGGCGTAAGATCGAAGGGCGGCTCCATGTATTCGGGGCGAAGCGGCGCTCCCGGCGATACCCCTTGAACCGCCGCGAGGAGCGCCTCGTGGACCTGTTCCATGACGAATTCGCCGCGGATCTGGCCGGCGAGCCGCGCGGCGCAACGCAAAACTCTTCCAACCCGGCCGGAGGCGCGCCGGAAGAACGAAGCCAATCGAAGCCAATGGACTTAAATCAAACCGCGTCAATGCGATACAGCCGGAGCCGCAGGAACGAAGCCAATGCTGTTAAATCAAATATTTTCAGCGGGTTACGGCGACTTTTGGCCCGATTTTCGGCTCCCGGAGGCCGGCGGAATGCGTTATGAATAGAGCCCGGGACGGTTGCGTGAACTCAGTCGGCTTGAGGCCGGTCGGCGGTTTTAGCGTACCGCGACGACCCTAAACGAAGCCGATCGAAGCCAACTTACCTAAACAGAACGGCTACAACGAGTTACAGCGAAAATGACCAAAACGAAGCCAACCCGAGTAACTCGTTTTTTTCCAGCGGCTTACCTCGATTTCAAGCCCGGTTTTTGCCTTACGAGCGCGGCCTGTATAACGCCTGAATTCTGCTCCGAACCTACACCCTTTCGCCGCCCGGGGCCTGCCCCGCAGCCTGGAAGGGGCGGGACCCGAGCCTCCGGCCCGTTTGTGCTCCAAGCCTGGCGCCACCGTCCGCGCGCTGGCCGGCTTGATGACACTTTTTCAGGCGCAGGGACGTTTTAAGGTTGAGAATGGCAGGGAGGTTGAGTTTGGCTATAGGCGCTGCGGGCCCAGGTGAAGGCATCATTGAACGCTGGGATCGTCCCATGACGGACACCCGACAAGTGACGGAACCCTGGAACTCGGAGTTCGAACGGTTCTACCTCGAACACTACGGCCGCGTGGTAAGCGTGCTTTTCCGCCTGACGGCGAACCGAATCGAAGCCGACGAGCTGGCCCAGGAGGTTTTCTGGAAGCTCTACCGCCGCCAGTTGCTGCCCAGTTCGGACGGCAACGTGGCGGGGTGGCTCTACCGCACGGCCACCAACCTCGGCATTGACGCCCTGCGCCGCGAAGTGCGGCGGCGCGACTACGAGCATCAGGCGGCGCGTGCCGCTGCTCAGAATGCGCCTGCGGGCGGCCCGCTCGACGAGCTGGTTCGCGACGAGAAGCGCCGCCGGGTGCGCCAGGTGCTGGCCCGGCTCAAGCCCGTGCAGGCCCAGGCGCTCATCCTGCGGGCCGGCGGCTTTTCCTACCACGAGGTGGCGGCCGCACTCCGGGTGAAACGAGTCTCGGTAGGCACCCTGCTGTTACGGGCCGAGCAGGCCTTCCGCAACCATTACCGCGCCGCCGGCAAAGACAACCGTCAGGAAGAGGAGGCATTATGAACTGCGTCGAAAAAGGAACGTTGCGCGCCAAACTGGACGGTGAACTCACCGGCCGCGAGCTGGAGGAGGTGGAGCGTCACCTTTCCGCTTGCGCTGACTGCCGCCGCGAGCTCGCCGAAATGGCGGCTGTGGCCGCGGGCGTCCGGCGCGTGCTCGAGCCTCTCGGTCCCCTCCCCGGCGAAGGTGGGGGCGATCCCGTAGCCGCGCTCGCGCACCTGCGCGCCCGTGCCGCCTCGGAGGGCGCGGAGGCGGAGCGGGGCGCCTTCTCGCAGGTCTGGGCGCGCCGATGGGCGCCGGCCTGGGGCGTGGCGCTCGCCTTGTGCGCCCTCGCCGTGGCCATGGCGTTCGCGCCGGCGCGAAGCTGGGCGCAACGCGTGCTGGCCCTGCTCAGGGTGGAAAAGATCGAGGTGGTGGCCGTAAATCCGGTGCTGCCGGGCCCCGGGACCGGGGATCGCACGGCCAAAATGGTACAGCAGCTCATCACGGACAATCTCGTGGTCACCCAGGACCCCGGCAAGCCGCGGGGTGTCGCCACCGTGGCCGAGGCTAGTTCGCTGGCTGGCTTCCCGGCCCGCGCCCTCACGGGCCGGGCGGACGCGCCCCAGGTGAGTGTGGAGGGCGAGCAGGCCTTCCACTTCACGCTCAACCGCAGCCGCCTGCAGGCCATCGTGGACGAAGCCGGCCGGTCAGACATTCAGCTTCCCGCCTCCATCGACGGGGCCGAGGTGGCCGTGCACATCCCGAAGGCCGTGGTAATGCGGTACGGCGACCTGCCGGAGGAAGGCGCGCTGAACGGCGGCGATGCCTCCGAGGGCGCGGCCGCCAAGGCGCAGAACTTTCTGGTGTTCGCCCAAGTGCCGGCGCCGGCCGTCAGCGTGCCGCCCAATCTGAATATTGCCCAGGTGGCCGAGGCGGGCCTCGAGCTGGGCGGGATGAGCCCGGCCGCCGCCCAGAGTTTCGTGAGCAGCGTGGACTGGACCTCGACGCTAGTGATTCCAGTGCCGGTCGAAGGCGCCTTGACCGAGAAGATGCCGGTGGACGGCGTGGAAGGCACCTTGATCACCGCGCCGCCCGAGGGCCGGCGTCCGGCTGGCTACACCCTGATCTGGATTAAGAACGGCATCGTCTATTCGCTTTCCGGTGCCGGCGACGCCTCGGCCGCCCAGGCGCTGGCGGACTCGTTGAATTGAGGGATTGAGTGAATTGACTCATTGAATCAATGGGTCGATGATTCAATGGGTCAATGATTCAATCATCGAGCGAACTCGCCGTCGAAACGCGTGGTCTGCGCAAAGTCTTCGGCCAGAAAGTCGCGGTCGAAGGCCTTACGCTCGAGGTACGCCGCGGCGAGGTATTCGGATTCCTGGGGCCGAACGGCGCCGGGAAAAGCACCTCGGTGAAGATGCTGCTCGGCCTGGTGGCGCCGACTCGCGGAGAAGCGCGCGTGCTCGGCCGGCCCCTCAGCGACGTGGCCGCGCGCCGCCGCATCGGATTCCTGCCCGAACATTTCCGCTTTTACGACTGGCTCACGGCTGAAGAGCTGCTGCACGTTCACGGGCGCCTCTGCGGCCTCTCAAGGTCCAGCCTCCAGGCGCGAATTCCGGGCCTGCTCGACCTCGTCGGCCTCGGCGAGCACCGGCGCAAACGCTTGCGCGAGTTCTCCAAAGGCATGCTGCAGCGCATCGGACTGGCGCAGGCGCTGGTGAACGATCCCGACCTCATCATCCTCGACGAGCCCACCTCCGGGCTCGATCCCGCCGGCCGGCGCCTGGTGCGCGACATTATCAAAACCCAGCGCGAGCGCGGCGCGGCGGTGCTGCTGAACTCGCACCTGCTCGGCGAAGTGGAGGTCACCTGCGACCGCGTGGCCTTCATCAAGCACGGCCGGGTGCTGGAAACGCGACGGCTCGACTACCTTGACGCCGAACAGACCCGCGTGCGGCTGCGGGCCGGCAAGCTCACCTCCGAGGCGCTTGCCGGACTCGGCCGCTGGGCCTCGGAGGTGCATACGAACGCCGACCATCTTACGCTCACCCTCGCTTCCCCCGAGGCCTTGCCGGAGGTGGCGCGGTACCTGGTGGGCAGCGGAGCGGATCTCTACGAGCTGACGCCGGAGAAGAAATCGCTGGAAGATCTGTTCCTGGAGATCGTGGGCTCGGAAGGAGGGCTCTAGTGGGCGCCTGGATCATGGCGGGCGTCACGTTTCGCGAGGCGGCGCGCAAGAAGCTGCTGCTGATGGCGCTTCTCGCGGGCGCGGCCTTTATCGCCTTGTTCAGCACCGGCCTGCACTTTCAGGTGAAGGACTTCAACGCGCACCACAACACTCCGCCCATCATTGCCACCGAGGTTCTGCGCGGCATGATCATGGTGGGACTTTACGCGGTGGACCTGATGGCCGTGGTGCTCACCGTGCTCACCTCCGTGGACACTTTGTCGGGCGAGATCTCGTCCGGCACCATCCAGGCGGTGGCCACCAAGCCGGTGAGCCGCCGCCAGATTCTGCTCGGCAAGTGGATGGGCTTTGTGGGCATGCTCACCGTTTACGTGGCGCTGATGGTGGGAGCGCTCTCGGGGATGGCGTACTGGGAGAGCGGGATTACCGCGCGCCATCTGGTACTGGGAGCTTGCCTCATCTGGCTCGAGTGCGTGTTGATGTTGAATCTCACCCTATTCTTCGGAACGACCTTTTCAACCCTGACGAACGGAGGCTGGATCGAGCAGATCGGGGCCACGCTGCACTCCCCCCGCACGGTGACCCTCGGCATCGTGTCCAGCGTGATCATGCCCAGCGAGTCGCTTTGGCGGCGCGCGACCTTCGAGATGCAGTCGCCGATCGCCAGCACGTTGCACGTATCGCCCTTCCTCAACGCCTCGGTCCCGAGCCGTGCCATGGTGGTGTACGGCGGGATTTATCTGCTGGCGGCGTTGCTCATGGCCGTGCGGCGGTTCGGCCGGCGCGACCTGTGAAGCCGATGGCCGGGAAACTACGGCGCGATGTCAGGCACGGGAGGACGGAGGTTGGCGACCCAAGGCGGGGGTTCGCGGATCGCAGAGCTTCAGTGGCCGCCCGCGGTCGGTCTGCGGTTCTTCACGGCGAACACGATTCCGACCACCACCATGAGTGCGCCCCACCAGATGGCCGAATGCAGGCTCTCGAGCACCGTGCCCGGAGGATTCGAAAGCTCGTAGAGTCCCTCGATGAAAATCATGACGCCGTAGACGGCGAGAATCACTCCGATGAAGAACCACACGGGCAGCATGTGGTGCTTCGGCAGCTCGTTGTCCATCACCGCGACTCCGATCCGGCGAGGCGGGTCGCCGCCCGGCTGCGACGATTTGGGCTGGGTCTTCATGCGGTGCTACCAGAAAATATACTGCAAGACGAGGAACAGGACCAGCGCCACACCGGCCCAGAAGATGGGGCGTTTGACGAGGGGCAGGTGGCCTTCACTCGGCAGTTCGGTCTCGCCATAAACCAGCCCTTTAAGAGCTTCGGCCGGCCGCGGTTTCGTCAGGTAGCTCACCACAATCGTGACGCCGACGCAAATCAGCCACGACCACAGAGCGCGATACATATTTTCCGCCATGGGCTTGGCGTCGCTCGAGAGCGCCACCACGGCCAGCATCCGCGGATTCAGCTTGACCGCAATGAACATCCCGACGGACGACACGATTCCGGCCAGCAATCCCCAGAATGCGCCCGCGGCGCTGATGCGCTTCCACATCATGCCCAGGAGCACGGTGCCGAAGAGTGGAGCGACGTAAAAACTGAAGAGGGCTTGAATGTAATCCATGATGCTGGCGAATTGCATCACGATGTAAGCCGCACCGATGGCGAGCACGATGCCCACGATCGTGCAAACGCGTCCCATGGTGACGTAGTGCTTGTCCGGAGCGTCTTTGCGAAGGAAGGCCCGGTACAGGTCGTACGTCCAGACGGTGGAAAAAGCGCTGATGTTGCCCGCCATGCCCGACATGAACCCGGCGATGAGCGCCGTGATGCCCAGGCCCAGCAGGCCGGGACCGCAGTAGCGCGCCAGCATGAGGGGCAGCACTTCATTGAAACTGTGCAGGCTGGGATCGGCCGAGGCGACGCTTTGCGGAACGAGGTGAAAAGGCAGAATCGCGAGCCCGAGCAGGCCCGGCAGGATCACGATGAACGGGACGGCCATCTTGAAGAACGAACCGAGAACGGGAGCCAGCTTGGCGGCGCGAACATCCTTGGCGGCGAGCACGCGCTGCACCACCAGAAAGTCGGTGGTCCAGTAGCCGCAGGCCAGCGTCGCCCCCAAGCCAAAGACGATGCCGGTCCAATGAATCCCCATAGGATTGTCTTTGAAGTGTCCCAACCCGCGCCAAAGGTGCGTGTAATCCTGTCCCGGGAAGTTGGCGTGGATGCGCGCCACCAGACCCGACCAACCTCCGGCCTCAATCAACCCCAGAATCGGGACCAGCAAGGCGCCGAACCAGATCAGAAAGAACTGCACCACCTCATTGAAGATGGCGGAGAACAGCCCGCCCAGCGATACGTAAATGGCCACCGTGAGCGAGGCCACCCAGATGCTGAAGTTGAGGTTCCACCCCAGGAGCACCTTCATCACCAGGGCCATGGCGAACATGTCCACGCCGGCGCTCAGCAAGGTCATCACCGCAAAGCAGGCCGCACTCAGCCCGCTGGAGGACGGGCCAAAACGAAGTTGAAGGTAACCGGGAACGGAGTGCGTCTTCGAAATGTAATAGAACGGCATCATCACGATGCCGAGGAACAGCATGGCCGGAATGGCGCCCACCCAGTACCAGTGCGCGGCCAGGATGCCGTATTGGTAGGCAGACCCAGCCCATCCCATCAGCTCGAGCGCGCCCAGATTGGCCGAAACGAAGCTCAATCCCGCCACCCAGGCCGTCATTTCGCGGCCGGCGAGGAAAAAATCCTCTCCCCTTTTCGTGTACCGCTTCAGATAAAACCCGATGCCGAGCACCATCGCGAAATAGATCACGATGATCGCAAAGTCGATGGTGTGCGGATTCATCATGCGGCTGCCCGCCGCCTGAAGCCATGCCCCGGGAACCGTTACGTGCGGAATCATGCGGGAACACTCCGAGGTGCAGGAGGTGGAATCGACGGGAGGCCGGACGCTCTCACGAATACCCGAGACGGCCGGAGGTTTGGCGACTCTAATTCGCCGCGCATCATAACAAGGCCCTTGGTACAGGCAGGGCCAACCGTAATCAAACTGGCCGCAAGTGTCAAGAGCGGATTTTACGGGCGTCTTCAAAGCCGCTCGTCTGCGGCGCCCGGCCCGCCAGGCCCTCTGGCGGCAAGCCTAGCGGTTGTACTTGGGCGCAACACCGCGCAGACGCTTCCAGACGTCGTCGCAGCGAGCGAGGGTTGCCGCGTCGAGTGCGCCGCTCTCGAAGGCCGTCAGGTTCTCGGCGAGTTGTTCGGGCCGCGAGGCGCCCAGAATCACCGAGTCCACCTGCTCGCGGCTCAGCATCCACTGCAGAGCGAGTTCCACGAGTGTCTTCCCGGCGGCGCGCCCCACTTCGCGCAGCTCTTCGACGGCGGCGAAGTAGAGGTGGTGCCAGTAGCGGCCCTGATAGAGCGGGTTCGAGTCAAAGCGCGTGCCAGCGATCGGCCCCCGCTGCGGCGAGTGCTTGCCGGTGAGCAGACCACCGGCCAGCGGGTTGTACGCCGCCACAGACACTCCGAAGCGTTTGCAGAAGGGCAGGTATTCGTCTTCGATGGCGCGCGCCAGCAGGTTGTACATGGGCTGCGAAATGTAGGGCGCAGCAAATCCCCGCTTCGCCGCGATCCAGTAAATCTCGCACACCTGCCAGGCGGCGTAATTCGAAATGGCCGGGTAACGGACCTTGCCGCTGCGCACGGCCTCGTCGAGCGCCTCGAGGGTCTCCTCGATCGGCGTGTCGTAATCCGGCCAGTGCAGGTAGTAAAGGTCGAGATAGTCCGTCTCGAGACGCTGCAAGCTCGCGTCGAGCGCTTTGCGGATGGCGGCGCGCGAAAGGCCCGCGTCGTCCGGCGCCTCGCCCATCCGGCAGCGCACCTTGGAGGCCACGATCACTCGTGAGCGCCGCGCGCCCAGCGCCCGCCCCAGTACTTCCTCCGCGCGCCCCTGGTTGTACATGTTGGCGGTATCGAAGAAATTGATGCCCGCGTCGAGGCATTGGTCCACCATCCGGGTTGAGGTGGCCTGATCGGCCTGCGACCCGAAAGGCATGGTGCCGAACGAGGCGCGCGACACGTTCAATTCCGTGTGCTGCAGTGTGCGGTACTCCATTGGATCCTCCCGGAGTGCAGCCGCCGGGAACACAGCGGCAACACGACTCGAGCCGGAAAGTTGTGGCGCAATTGTGACAAAAAATTTACATCTCTGTCACTTCACGGCGGCATCTTTTACCACGCGAAGAGTCATCAATAGTATCAGGAGGCTGGGAATGATGCGGCTGCTCCAACTCGCGCAAGAGCTCGACTGGCAGGTTCTGGAGGTGCGCCGCGCGCGCATCGAATGGCAGAACGTGGGAGAGTCGCTCGAAATGCGCCAGCAGGCTGTGCTGGCCACCGCCGACAAAATACAGCGCGAGCTGCTCACCACCGTGCGGTTCGACCCGTTGCGCCTGGTCGGCGTGGGCGGCCCGATTGCGGCCACCATCGACAACCTCGGGGACCTGCTGCTGGCCCTCGACGAGGTACGCCAGAACGCGATCGCCGACGCCGGCACCCTGCCGGCCTCGGTGCGTTCGTTCAAGGGACTTCTGCAGGGCTTCTGCGACGACGGCGCGCCCGCCGCCGCGTAGTCTCACCGGTCTTTCAGGGCTGCATCAGGCGGCGAAGGAAGCCGGCGGACTCGCGAATCTCTTCGAGACCTCCCATCCCGTCCTCAATCGAAACCCAGCCGTCAAACCCCACCTCGCGCAGCAGGCTGAAAATACGCGGATAATCGTTCAAGCCTTTGCCCGTGACCCCGTGCACCAGGATGGCGGCGTAACCCGGCCCCTCTTCGGCCCGCGACAAGTCTTCAAGAGTGAAGCCCGGTTTGAGGTAGCGATCGCTCGCGTGCATCGTCACCACGCGACGCCGGACCTGCTCCAGCAGCGCGAGGGGATCTTCTCCGGCAATCACTGCGTTCGAAGGGTCGTACTGCACTCCGAACCACGGCGACCCGATGCGCTCCACGATCTCGAGGAAGACGGCGCTCTTCTGGGCAAATTCCGGATACTGCCAGTACCCGTCTTTGTAGTGATTCTCGAGGGTGAGCACCACGCCGCGCGACTCCGCATGAGGGAGCAGTTCCTCGATGGCCGATACCACGCGCTCCACGCCCTCTTCTCTCGCGAGGCCCGGCCGGCGCTGCCCGGAGAGCACCCGGCAGAATCCGCCTCCCAAGCGCGCCGCAACGTCAATCAGGCGCCGCTCGCGTTCGATCTCCTGCCGCCGCGCCGCCGGGTCAGGCTGGGTGAAGTCCGGCGAACAGCACAGCATCGGCATGGCCAGGCCGTGGCGCTTCAGGGCTTCGTCCACGTGGTCAAGGTAAGTGTCTTCGAGGCTAGTGAAGAAGCCCGGATACATCTCGAGACCGTCCACACCGAGGCCTGCCGCCATCTCGATCCAGTCGAAGACGGTCATGGTGCGCTCCACGCAGAGCGCGTCCATGTAACACTTGGGGAAGGCAGCGAGTTTCATAAGAAAGACAGAAGTCAAGAGACAGAAGTCAGGAGACCCCGCGCATTAGATCCGTCCCTCCTCGATCAGGTCCTTCACAGTGACGCCCTTGGGCATTTTGGAGCGTTTGCGATTCTCGTCCATGTCGCGAAAAATCTCTTCCAATCTCACCTGGGACCCCACTGGCACAATCAGTGCCGTCAACTTGCCATGTCGCGTGACACCGATTGTTTGGCCGCGAAAAGCCAGCCCCACTAACGTCGAGAATTTGCTCCTGGCCTGGCAGACCCCGAAAACTTTCATCTTCCCCCCTGTCTGCTGACTCCCGGCTTCTGACTCCTGACTCCTCGGCCTACGTCGGCTTGAGCACGCCCTTCACAATGCGGCCCTCGCCCATGTCGTCGAAGCAGGCGCGCCAGCCCACGAGCGGTTCCACCCGGCCCACCAGCGGCAGGGGGTCGAGCCGCCCCGAAGCGAGCAGCGCGATCACACGCTCCCACACGCCGTAGTTGTGGCTGAAGCTCCCCTGCAGGCGCACGGCCTTCTGCACCAGCGGGTCGAGCGAGATGCCCAGCGGCTCGCGTCCCCAGCCAACCTTGGTGATTTGTCCGGCGGGCCGCACGGCGGCGAGCGCCAGCTCCATCACAGCCGAGGCGCCCGAGGCGTCGATCACCACATCCACGCCCAGGCCGTCGCCATGCTCGCGAATGCCTGCCAGGAGTTCTTCACGTCCGCCCGCAAAACTGCGGTCAGCGCCCAGGCGCTCGGCCAAATCGAGCCTCGGCCGGTCGCGCTCCAGCCCCGCCACCGCCAGCCATCCGGCCGCAGCGAGCTTCGCCACCACCATGCAAAGCAATCCGATCGGCCCCGGCCCGAGCACCAGCACGCTCGCGCCCGGATCGATGCGCGTTTTCATCGCCACCGCGTTGTAGGCCACGCAGCAGGGCTCGGTGAGCGCGGCCGCCTCCGCGCGAACAGCCGGCGGCAGGTGGTGCAGGCAGCGCTCCGGCACGCAGACGTAGTCCGCCATCGCGCCATCCACACCGTAGCCGAAGCCCAGGCGCTTCGGGCACAGGTTATACTCGCCCGCGCGGCAGTAGGCGCA
>Ga0335081_10019368_pt1 | contig 11004 bp, 10 predicted proteins | sample Lox_Sample_35_FD_206713 | JGI IMG/M metagenome (GOLD analysis project Ga0335081, IMG submission 206713) | Soil microbial communities from Loxahatchee National Wildlife Refuge, Florida, United States - Lox_Sample_3.5 | ecosystem: Environmental > Terrestrial > Soil > Wetlands | place: USA...
CTGCTCGTAAACTGCCTCCATGAACGCTGTCATGCTTGCATCGGAAACGCATGGTAAGCCATTGGGGAAGTTTGCTGCAACTGCTTCTTGGCTTGCGCCTGGTGATATGTCGGTGACTGAACCCGTGATAACGATTGGGGTTCCTGCTGTTGTGACTGGGTTGAGTGCTGTAACCGTGGTTTTGCTTGGTCCCATGCCGAAGCCGTATATTTGTCCGTCGTAGCCGTTCCAACCCATCAGTTCGCTGTCAGCGATCGGCGATACGTCTCTTTGGAAAGCGCCGTTGATTTCCCAGACTACTTTGCCGGTTGCGCAGTTCAACGCAATTTTCTCTCCACCTGGAAACAGCGGAGGATCATAGCAACGTCCTTCAGAAATGAATAACATCCCGTCAGCAATGCTTTGCGTGCCGAAGACCCAGTTTGGATACACACCATAAGGCGTGTTGTATCCAGCACTTCCTCTAGTCCATGTCCAATCAAGTTTTCCAGTTGTAAGGTTAAGAGCGTTCACGTAGCCGCCGATGTCCCAGATGTAGACCTGACCATAAGCAATAGCTCCACCTGAGAAGATAGTGCTCAGTCCATTGCCTACCAGCTGGGTTGGTCCCCAGAGTTTGGCACCAGTCATTATCGAGTAGCCGTATGCTTGATCAGTGTCTTTGTCCTGATACACGTATACGCCGCTGCCTGCTGCTGATATGGCGAAATCATGGTTCTCTATAAGTGTCTGGTTGGTTGGTTCGAAAAGAACTTGGCCAGTGATGGGATTGTATGACATGTCTGTTTCGTATGATGAACTCCACTGTGAGAACAGCTCTCCGAAACTGCTTGCGAAAACACTTTTCGGCTGTGAGGTCAAAAGTATTGCCTGGTTGGTTTCTGAAGAGATACCAAAGTTTGGATTCGCAATTGGAACAGGCACTGACCACTCGACGCCTGTTGCCCAGTTGTAGGTTCCGGACGGCTTAAAGTCACCTGTGAAAAATTCAGCACTAGGACCGACTGCTAATGGACCGGCAAGGCAAAGCGATGAATTCCACATGGTTAGCGATTCAGCAGTAACAACTCCGCCTGCACCATAAGAGTCGTTTGTGTAGTAGATCAATATTGATCCCGAGCAGCTAGGTTCGCCTGAATCTATCAGCGCATTTGTTGATGTGGAAAAGATGTTAGCTATGTTTCCTGGAACGCCAGATACGGTTGCCATGTAGTTTCCTGTCACCGGATCCAATATGTCATAGTTTCCAGTTGAGGGATTGTATGTCCAAAGGAATGCTTGAGAACCAAATTCCTCTACTGTGTGGAATGTTAACACTTGACCGTATACCAGTGTGTCAGTGGTGTTCTTTACCCAAAGCGTTTGTCCGTTGAAGAGGTTAACTGCAACGATGCCTGCGTAGTCTGTTTGAGCCGGATACCAGCTATAATAGAGAATGCCGTCTAGAATTATCGGTTCAAAAGTGTGGTATAGCGGAGAGTTCGCTGCAAATGAGCTTACTTCGTTGGGCGAGGTTTCGCCTCCAGGTTGACCACCAGTGGTGATCGGTTTAGTCCAAATTATGTGAGCTGTCGTTGGTGCTGTGCTGTAAGGTTGGAAGTTGTTTCCTGAGCCGTCGTATCCGCCTGTGTTATCGAATCCGGGTCTTCCCAAGCCATACCAGTTTCCGCCGACTGATTGCGCCCATCCATAGTTTGACGCGTATATTGGTGTCGTCCAGTAACTCGTTGGAAGAGGCGAACTTGTAAAGTATGAGATCGGAGATTGCTGCACCGTAATTGTGACTGCTGGGCTGATTGCAGAATCCAAGTTATAGACTAATCCGTTGTTGGGGTCTGTTCCTAGTAATTGTCCGGGGTATATTGCTTGAAAAGTGTAGTTTCCTAGGGCAGTTGGCACGAATGTAACTGCTGGGACTCCTCCGGTGGTATCCGATTCGTACGGTCCAAGGGTCATGTTGGTTCCATCTGGCTTAATGATGTTGATTGTCAGTTTTAGGAAGTCTTGTCCAAGCGAGTAGCCACCGGTTAGTGTTGGTACTGGTTTGGTGAAGAAGAGGGTTATGTACACTGTTTGGCCTACGCCGACGGGGCTAGGTGATGCATTAACGTATAGAAAGGTTGGAAGGTTTACAGGTGCCGCTGCGGCAGATGCTTGTCCTATCATCATTATCATTGGGGCTGCTAAAACTATCATAAGTAACAAAGCGAAAAAACGATTTTTGGTTTGCATTTTTTGTTTTTCTCCTAATTTTTTGAAAGCGCTCATGGGTCTATCATGGAAAGGTTTTAAGCATTTGTAACAAGTAGCATTTGTTACAGCCAGCTCATCAAGTCGCGTATTCAATGATGGGACCTGAAAACCTGGTCAATTGTTCAAGCCATAACAGTACAAATCAATAACCACGGAAAAACTGGAATTCCACAACAAAGTGTTCCAAAGGTCTTAGGTTTTCGATGGGTTCTTTCTATATTTTCATGTTTTCGTAAGTTAACAAGGTTACATTTTTCTAATTTTATCTTCTTTTCCCAAAAAACCTAGATTTTGAAGGGGAGTTTCGGTTTTCAGCGAGGGATTATTGGATGCTTCATTCCATAAGTCTTCAAAATAGTTTGTTGCCATTCTTAAAAGAGATGGGCTGTTTGACCATAGGCTAGGTACGCAGTCGTTACTAGATATGCATACCGTCATTTCTTTTTTATCGAATATATGCATTCCAAATGGGCGTGTGTCAACGGGAGCAGGGCAAAATGCATATCTCAGTTCTAAGAAAGAAATCCCTGCAAAACCTTTGGGTTTTGTTAATATTGAGTAGTCTGGGGTTCTTTGCGAGATGAGTCTAATTTTTACGCCTTTTTTCCAAGCTTTTTTCAAAACACTTAGATTATGCTCCTCGAACACTTCAAACGGAACGATAATGTCTATTGTATTTTGGGCTTTCTCAATTAATTGGGTATGCATTTTAAATAGAAGAGATCTTTCTGAGGTTATCCTGAACTCTGATTCATTCTCTGTAAGAGCATTTGAGAAAGAACTAAAGTTGCTAATCAACGAGTGTGCTTTTTTGAGTATTTCTTCGTTCTTCTTTTTCCTTTCAAGTAGAAGAATTGAAATACCTTCTTTCAGTGGCGTAGCTTTAAAAACAGTTGGTTTTGACAAGATTCTTTCAGCAAGCCCTAACCTTTCCAGGGTGGGCATAACTCGATAGATATCTTGCCTAACTGTATTCGAAGCTTTTGAGATTGTTCCTACATCCACTTCCCCGAGTTGAACAAGATTCAGGTATATTTTGGCCTGCAAAATGCTTAGACCCATATCATTTAGAGCTTGCATGTTCTCTTCCTGAATCATGAGGAGTCTTCCTGAATAACTCGAACTTTAACCATCACACGTGAAGGGTTATCCTAATGCTATTCTTTACTTTCCGTTTTACTTAAATAACTTACGCATAATGCCAATGATATCGTACAAAATCAAAAGTCATAACTGCCAATTTGTGACTAAATCGCAAAGCTTAAATTACAAAGCAAGCAATAACAAAGTCAGGGCTATCTCACGACAACAAAATTATGGGCGAAAGACAAAATCGACGCACAAATCACAGGACTTCTCTTTGAAGATGCTCGCAGAAATTTTACCGAAATTGGAAAAGAAGTAGGCATCTCGAAAAACGCAGTTTGGAGCCGCTACCTAAAAATGAATAAGGAAGGCGTGATTACTGGAGCCACGGTTCAAATAAACTACAGAAAATTAGGGTATGATGCCGTGGGGACTCTAATGATGGACATTGAACCTTCCCAGTTGGAAGAATTAAGCAGATATATTGCAACTCGAGTGCCCGAGGCTTTCGGTCCGTTCTTTAGTGCGTCGAAATTTAATGCGGGTGCAGTGGTGCCACTAAGAAACGTAAGCGAATTAGGCAAGATAAAAGAGGAGTTGAGCAGGAAATTAATCGTTACCGAAATTAGTTCTTCGCTTTGGACCGATGTTTGGTTCGTTCCTGAGAACTTATCGCAGATCCCAGTTCGCTCCGCGAATAGCACTAATTTGAAATCAGAAGACAACACTGTATTTCATGCTGACGAGATAGACTTACGCTTAATTGAGGCGCTTGCAAAGGACAGTCGAACCTCTTTTAGAGCATTGGCAATTCAGCTAGGCATTTCTATCGATACGGCCGCGAGACGATATCGAAGACTGCGGGAAGAAAAAGTCATAGTTCCTAGAATTCAGATCGATCCAAGGAAGATAGGGTATAACGCTTTAGTTAATTTCTACCTCAAGATAATGCCGCATTACGATGTAGATGTGATCCTAAACGAGTTACTTCAATTTTCTGACGCTTTTTATGTAATGAAGTTTAGAGGAGATTTCAGCATAGGCATGATGCTTATGGTTAAGAGCATTCAGGACATGCTCGAAACAGGGGATCACATTACAAGAATAACGGGTGTCAAAAGGACAGAGACAGTGGTAAGCTCAGTTACAGACAAATGGCCCCTTCCCCGAACTTACACATCAACTCTTGGAAGAAGCACGACAGCTACCTGAACGTAAAAAGGCAATCACAACTTTTTCCGTCAAAGCAAAATTTATCTTCATTTCTAGCCCAATATTCCCACATAAACTAAGGAGCATGTGATTTGAAATGGTCGATGAACATATGGGATCAAGTCGCAAGTGGGAAATCAAAGGTCTGGCGGCAGATGGCCCTGACCCAAGTTTGAAGAAGAAATTGATGCTCTTCGGTCAATTCGTCGGCGACTGGGACATCATTGAAGCCAGATATATGCAGGCTGATGGAACTTGGGTCAAGATGCATGGAGAGGTACATTTTGGATGGATTCTTGGCGGCAGCGCGGTGCAGGATGTTTGGATGGGTCACAAAGAAGGATCTCAGAAGATGACTCTTTTTGGAACAACCGTCAGGTTCTATGACCCACAGATCGATGCTTGGCGCAGCACCTGGCTGTCTCCACTAAAGGGTCTTGTGCAAGCTTTCATAGCTCGAAAAGTCAAAGATGACATTGTTCTTGATCTCCAAAACACAAATGGCTACCCCGAGAGATGGATATTCTCACAAATCACACCGCAGTCTTTCAGATGGCATGCTGAGGAGACACATGACGAAGGCAAGACTTGGCTGACAACCGAGGAAATGCAAATCGTGAAAGTCCCGGATGGGCACTAGGAATTATTCTTTGGCGACCTTAGTTTGATGGAGCTTATGTTTCGTTTAATTGAGGGATTCGCCTTGCAAGCTCAACCCAATTTTGAGGAACACTCTGTTTTATCAATGGTTTGATGTTGGCGAAAACCGGTGTTGGCATCAAAGTCATCCAACCCTTTGTAACTACGAATTGATCTTCAAAGTCAAGCAGCGGGAAAAGCCATTGAATCATAGCTGGAAACCTGTTGGGAGGCACTTGTTTTGACATCAAGCCTGCAATTTGAGCTTGCTCAGTCTCAGTTGTTTTTTCTCTGAGGATTGCGTAAAGATGGGCATCTTCCTTATCCAGATGAATCCGAAGATGTGTAGATAGGGCTACCGTGGCTCTTGCCGCGTTTAACGGGTCAGGAGCTTTGCGGATTTCTTCTATCCCAGCAGCCATGCGGTCAAGTTCACGATGATCCATCAGGTAAGCTTTGGCTACAAGAGGCGCCACGTTGTCGACAGCGGGAAAAACCGCGGCTTCCTCGCCCCTCGCATGATAGTCCAGAACTTCATCCATAAGATGCAAGCGATCTAAAACCAAAGTTAGGTCCCCTCCGCCGCGGGCTATTTTAAAGACGATATCATCAATCTGGAAAACGTCACGGCGAAACGCGTTATGTAGGGCACGCACAATATCAATTGGTCCCGACAAAATCATCAACCTCTTTTAAAAAATTCTCCTCCAAGTATATTAACAGTTTTGCTCTTGCAGTTCTGAAGCCAAAAGTTTGGAATTTCACATTTTTTGTGAGCAGAGCGTAAACCAACAATTTTTTTCTTATCCAAATAGATATGCTAAGACTAACAGGTCTTAGCCCAAAGTTTTAAAAATGCCAGTTATGTATCATCTGAAAACGTGGCGGGTGAGTGGACCTCCATCCGTTCCGCCATTATAAAACCCGGAGTAGGAGGAAAAAGTTTGAAAATCGAAAGAACAAAAAAAGTAATATTGGGTGTTTTTGCCATTTTGATAATGGCCTCAACCGAACTTATCCAACGATTTAGTCATTTTTTGCCTTTTTGTGAGGTGGAAACATGAGGAAAGCAGTTGTAATGTGTAGCGGAGGCGTTGACTCCGTCACAACTCTTTATTTCGTTGCGAAAGTGATTCGAGCCAACCCGATCTTGGTCATAAACGCAGATTACGGTCAACGGATGGTCAAGGAAGAGCGCTGGTGCGTGAAGAAAGCTGTTGAAGATTTGGAGAGACAAGGCTTCAAAGCCACCTACAAAGAAATCGACATTTCATGGATGAAAGAGCTTTCCACAAGTTTGCTGGTTAAAGATGATGTTCCTGTGCCAGAGACACCTAAAGAAGAGATCTGGGATGCAGGCAAAGCAAGAGAGAGAATTCTTAGATGGTGGGATGTTGTTCGCAACACGATGTTACTGACTATCGGCCTGGCTCATGCAGAACACTTTGATTTAGACAGTTACATCAAAACAAAAGAACGCGACATCTACGATGTTTACATAGGAATCAGAAGAGAAGGACCCGTTATGATGAAGGACAACACACCGGAATTCGTTGCGGAGATGAATCGTCTAGTTGAGCATGCAACTCACTTCGGCGGATACAAAATCTCAGCGCCCCTGCTTGAAGTCGACAAAGACGGCACGGTTGCCCTGGGAAAAGCATTAGGCGTCAATTTTCTGTACACCTACAGCTGCTATCAAGGATGGGACTGGACCGAAAAAGGTGAACCTGTCCATTGCGGCTTCTGCAGTAACTGCAGACGAAGAAAAGAAGCATTTACCCTCGCTGGAATACAGGACCCAAGCAAATACGCACGTTGAAAAACATGAAAACTAAAACCATAGCAGTAGCCGTTGTCTACGCCTCGCTTTACGCTGCGCTGGTCATCGTGTTGGGACCTTTCAGTTATGGACCCGTACAAGTACGGATAGCCGACGCGATGGTGGCGTTAGTCCCAATCTTCGGCTGGGCTGGAATACTTGGACAGGCACTAGGGGTCTTCATATCTAACATTTTCAGTCCACTAGGCTGGATCGATCTGCTAAACACGATTCCAAGCTTCATAATGGCATACGCAATTTGGAAACTAAGAAACACAAGCGTAATCGCGGGAACAGTGATGTACTCGATAGTGCTGGCAATCACTGTAGGCGCAATGCTTAGTTACGTTTACGGACTGCCTCTAATCGCCGAATTTGTCTATGTGCTGATAGGAAACCTCATTGCATCAACAGTCATCGGATACCCATTATACAAAGCGATCAAGAAAACAAACCTCCAAAGACGGCTTGAACCCCAAAAGTGAGTTCATTCCTTTTTCTTTCTAAAGGAAATTCCAGATGAAATGAAGGGAACAACCAACCATTAGGCAACAGAAAACGAGTTTGTCGATACTGCTGACCAAACCGGAATACTTGTCAGTTGGCTCGAATTGAATTTTTCATTAAACCCGAAACCCAGTTTACAACCACCAAGCAATTTGTCAGTTCACGTTTGGCAATCTAATAATAAATTTGACCTTAACGCTAAAGCCACATCATTTACGGGTTTGTTAGAATCTACGAGTTTCCACTTGTCAAAACGGGTCAGCGAAAGAGCCTTAATCCTTACTTCTCTTAAGGCGGTGAGGGTTTCAAACATCTCTGTTTGTTTGCGGTTTTTAGCGATTCGGGCAGCGGCTTCTTCAGGGTTAACGTCTAAAAAGAACATGTTTTTCGATTTGGGAACCAGCTTCGCGAAGAAGTTATAAACGACAGTGTCCAGAGGGGACGGTAAGTACGCGGTTCCCATCAAGTACCTGACAAATATGATGAAGTCCACACGTCTCCATGAGTACAGGAGAATTGATCTGATCACATCCACCATGTAGAAGAGAGCAGAAGCGAAATGGGCGCTTTTTCCTTGTGAATGCAAATAGCCGCGAGCTTTAATCCCGAACCAATTGTCAGTCTCGGGATGAACCCGGAGGCACACAGTCTTATTCATCTTTTTCAATTGGTGAAGCAAAAGGCGAGCTTGAGTGCTTTTCCCGCAGCCGTCTAAACCGTCAATAACTATCAGCCTCAAACTAAATTCCGCCTATCAGAAGTAAAAATGCCATAGCGCTGAGCAAAGGAACAGTCAAATTGTCAAAACCTCTAGGCGTGAACGCTTCGCAAACCGTTGCTATCGCAGCCACGCCTAAAGAAGCAAATAGGAAGCTGACGATTGAAATTGGATAAAGATAAGAGAAAAACAACAAACTAATAATCAAACCTAGCAAACAAACAGCGAACATTGCGAATGACCCCTCAAAGCTCTTCTTGCCAAAGACATTATATTGGTGACGCCCCAGTTTTTGTCCGACCAAAGATGCAGCTGCGTCCCCGTAAGCCATTGGGAAAATGCCCGCAGCTATAATGTAGGGTCTAGCGGAGAAGAACAAGGCTAATACAGTATAGGAGATAGCGTATAAAACCAGCCCGAACCTGTGTCCGCCGCTTGTGATTTCAGCTAACCCAGAAATTTTTTCGCCCAATTTGACCGGGGACCAAGGTGAAAAAAGAAAAGTTAGCAAAATGAAAGGGACTGCAACGAAGAATGGAAAACTGATAGGAAAAGTGTTGAATGAAAAAAACGGGATTATGAAGCATAAATTTCCAATCATGATATGCAGAAATTTGCGTGAAAGATTCGTGGGTAAACTATTTTTTATCCTGCTTGAAAGCAGGATTACGCCGATTATGTACAAGTAACATAAGCCGAGCAAACCCAAATTCATGAGGATTTGTGGCTCAGCCATGGCTTGTCACCCGAACTTTCCGAATATGAAGGAGAGCAAACCGAAAACGAATAGGAAGAGAACTAACTTCTTTATTTGGCGAGCATTCCTGCGTGATGGATTTCTAATCAAACTCGCAGAACACCAAACTAACCCAACGTCAGTCACAAGTACGAATGGAACGAACCAAATTGAGACTAAATTAAAGATCAATGGAAGAGGCGACAAGCATACTGCTAAAATGAAGAAGCCAGCCGCTGCATAAGCCGCTTTTCTTTCCCCGAAGGATACGGCAAGAGTTTTGATTTTATTTACGCCGTCGCCTTGCACGTCAACTATGCCTTTGGCGATTTCCCGTCCTGTATTGGAGAGGAACGCCATGGATGCGAAAAGCAAAATATTGACCTTGATCAAATTGACAGCTACAAGGCTGCCATATAGAAAGGGCGCGGCTACGCACGCGCTAACCAACAAATTGCCCGCAAATCCCCTTCGCTTCCCAACAGTTGAGTAAGCCATCATTATAACCCAAGCTGCAAAAGCAAACAAAAGACAATAGATACTTATCGCGAGGGCAGCGATCAAACCTACAACTGTTAGAAAACCAGTTAGCAACAAGGCAGCTCTCTTGGATACGGCGCCGCTCGGGATTGGGCGTAAAGGCTCATTTATTTTGTCGATGTCAAAATCGTAATAGTCGTTGACCGCCATCGATGCCCCGGTTAAAGTGAACGCGGTTACTACCCCGTAAACCAGGTTCATCCAGTGAACGGCGCTTATGCCCGCTAAGCTAACGCCCACGAGAACGGCGAAACTCATAACTATGCAGTTCACTGGTCGAAGCAACCGAAACAAACCGCTGATCTTAGCCAAGAGATTACCTTGGTGTGAAATATGTATGGTCTAGTAATTAAAAACTAACTCAAGTTATCCCAAATTTGAATCAACAATTCATAACTCATTTATTCCGATTCAAGTGAGTAACAGACACTCAACTTAGCTAAAACCGCTAAGAAAAAAAACAGAATGTACAGGAAAACTGATTTGGGATGACGATTATGGAAAAAAACTTTATTATTGAAAAACTTACGAACTGTAGACCCGCCAATTCTTGTTTCAAAGGAACAGGGAAGGTTAACTGAAATGGTGGGTGTTGGCAAAGTAATCGGCATCGCAATTGCTTTTCTTTTCGTTGGAATGATACTCGGAGGATACCTTAGCTTCACTGTGGTTGCCCCAGAACTACAAAAGCTCCACATTAACTTTGGAGCCCTTAATAGCAACAATAGCAACCAAAGCAACCAAAATAATAACAACAACAATAACAACAACAATCCGAATAACAACAATTCGAATAGCAACAATCCGAACAATAACAGCAACAATAACAACGACCCAAACAGCAACAACCCAAATACGAGCAGCCCAAACAATAACAACAACCAAAACCAACCTGGAATAAACAACAACAATCAACCGCCCAGCAATGAGACAGCCAGCTACGGCGGAAGTGGCCAATTTAAAGTCTCAATGCAAAGTGATGGAAACTCTTACTCAGGAACTTTAACTGCAAACATAAATATCCCAGTTCAACAGGTCGGAAACTCCATACAATTCAGCCTGGATCTATCGCCGACAAGTGTTTCCGGAAGCCTGCAACAAGCAATACAGACCGGCGGCAGCGACACAATCTTCAATTTCGTAGGCACAGTTTCCAACTCGCAGGTCACTGCAAACGCCCAAGGCACAACTGGCAATGGACAGACCTTTGACTTAAACATCAGCGGCTCAATCGATTCGAACACATTCTCTTTCACAATGACTTCAGCAGGGGGCTCTCAGCTTACCGTTTCGACACCTCAGCAGATAGTAACCCACAACAACACCTAATCGCTAATGAGATGGACAATCTCCTTTTTTTGTAACCAATACGGAGATTGCTTGCCCCAGTTTATTGTTGGTTTTTGGTTCGCAATCTCAAATCACGGAAGAGTGGTTTTTTGCGTCTTGCATATTAATGAGAATAGCTAAAGTGAAGGCGTAATGAAAAAA
>Ga0335081_10019369_pt1 | contig 11004 bp, 8 predicted proteins | sample Lox_Sample_35_FD_206713 | JGI IMG/M metagenome (GOLD analysis project Ga0335081, IMG submission 206713) | Soil microbial communities from Loxahatchee National Wildlife Refuge, Florida, United States - Lox_Sample_3.5 | ecosystem: Environmental > Terrestrial > Soil > Wetlands | place: USA: Florida...
GCCTCGTCGCCAAGAAACAGTCCTCCGGTCACCGGATTCCACGCGTTCCCCACCTCATACGAGTAGCTCAAGAATCCGGAGAATCCCTTCCAATCGGGCAGATCGAGCTTCCCCTCCGCGCCATAGATGATCGCGTTGCGAAACGCGATCGGAAAACTGATCGTTGTGTTGTCGATTTGGTCGTCGTCCGCGAAGTTGCTCACCAGCCGCCGGAAGTAATTCGCGTCCAGCCGCAGCTTATCGAAGAAGACCTTGGTCACGCCCGCTTCGTAATAATTTCCTTCCGAAGGTTCCACCGGAAGCTGCAGCGATACCGGATTCAGCATCGTCGCCGCCGTCGAGCTCGATAGCAGAATGTTCTCGAACGACGGCGTCTGGAACACCCGGTCGTACGAAAAGTGCACGATCAAATTCGCGGAAGGGAAGTAGCGCGAAATCGCGAAGCGCGGGTCCACCGCCTGCCGGTTCAGAATCAGCTGGTAGTGATCCCAGCGCAGCCCCGCGTTAATCGTCCATTTTCCCAGGCGCATCAGGTCCTGCACGTAAGCGGACTGCTCCAGGTCCGGACGGTTCGCCAGAAAACGGAACGTCAGTGGCGTGTCCGGGTCGTATTGCGTCGGGTCCGTGATGTTGTAGCTGAAATTCTCGTTGAGAAACAGATTGTCCGACTCCACGCCCACTTTGATCTCATGCCGCCCGTGGCTGATCGTCAGGCTGCCCTTGAAATACCCTTCCCGAAACCAGTTGTGCTGCGTGATCTCGATGGGTGTCGAAAAAGGATTCGAGTAGAAATCGTTCGAGTTGTCGCGCACCATGCCGCGCAGGTCTGCCAGCACGTTGGGCGAAAACGTATGCTGGTAGGAAATAATTCCCATCGTCTCGATGTTATCCGCGTTTTGCAGTTGCCCTGCCGCCTGCTGCACCTGCTCGTTCGGCAGTTGATACCGCGAAACTTCGTGGCGCACAATCAGGCTCAGCCGGTCGCGCGGCGTCAGGTCCCGCTGGTAGTGCGCGGAAAAATCGCCGAGGGTTCCCCGGTTGGTGTAGTTCTGCACCACCACCGGGTTCAGGTAGTGGTCCGTCATGTCTCCGCTGGCGCTCGCCCCGAAAACGTTCTTCCCCCACGAATATTGCCCCTGCGCGAACGCTCCCGCGGAGTCAAAACTCCCGCCGGAAAGCGCCACTTGCCCGTGAAAGCCGGGCTGCGAATCCTGCAGCGTGTTCACTTCCACAACGCCGCCCATTTTCCTTCCATATTCCGCAGGGAATCCCGCGGTATAGATGCTCATCGATTGCACGTCTTCCGCTTCGATCTCCGGCCCGAAGCTGGGCGACCGGTTATCCGTCAGCGGAATGCCGTCCACCACGAATTGCGTCTGATATTCCGAGCCGCGCGGGTGCAGCACCGCGTTCCCTTCATAAAGCCAGCCCGGCTGCGAATTCACCAGGTCCTGGATCGATCGCCCGGGAACGGAGGTCACGCGATTCTCGAGGAAGTCGGTGCCCAGTTGGTTCACGGCCCCCGCCTGCTCCGGGTTAATCAGCGTGTCCGCCGCGGTCACATTCACGGACTGGCTGACCAGTGTGAGCTTCAGTTGGATCGTGCGCTCCGTCGGCAGGGAAGAGCGGATTTCCACCGTTTCGGACACCTCCGCAAAGCCCGCCTGCACGATCAGCACCTGGTAAATGCCGTACGGCAAGCGCTGCGCCGTCAGATTGCCCGCGTCGTCCGTCGTTAACGTGCTCCGGTATTGGTTTCCTTCGCTGACGATCTGGACCGTGGCCTTTACCCCGCTTCCCGAAGGATCGGTCACCTTGATTCGCAGTTCGCCTTTATTGCTCTGCCCCAGCAGCGGCAGGGCGCAGAGCAGCAGGAGAGGTACAAACCTCTTCATCAATGGTCGGCTCCTGGCTTTCCCGTGGATTCTCCGTCTACCTTCAGACACACCTGCCCGGCCTCCGGAATCTTCCGGGTGCGCGCCCAATACCCCTTCATCTGGAATATTCCCCTCCGGCCCTTTTTGTTCAGTTTTTTTTCGGGGCCATGCGGAAAGAGGTACGCCGCCGCTCAAAAAGCTTGAACAAAAACCCGCGAAAAGGAATATTCAGATAGGGATTTATGTCCATTCCCCCCACTGACGCGCTCCGCGACCTGCCCTTTGTTGCCGTGCAGGCCCATCCGGCTTCCCTCCAGCCGTCCGAAATCGAGTGCGAGGTCATCGGCCATTTTGACCAGTTCCGCAGCCCTCTACTCCGCTACGTCCTCTCGCTTGGCCTGACCATCCACGATGCCGAAGAGATTATCCAGGAAGTCTTCCTTGCGCTCTTCCGCCATCTGCACTCCGGCAAGTCTCGTCGCAACCTGCGCGGCTGGATCTTCTCCGTGGCCCACAATCTCGCCCTCAAGCTGCGCCAGGCGAATCGCCGCTCCTGGGACGCCGCAACTTCCAACGAAACGCTCGCGCGGATCCAGATCGATCCGGCGCCGAACCCGGAGGAACAGCTGCTCTCCACGCAGCGCCAGAAACGCTTGCTCACTGTTCTTTCTGCCATGCCGGAACAAGACCAGTGTTGCCTGCGCCTTCGCGCCGAAGGCCTTCGCTATCGCGAGATTGCCCAGGTCTTGGGCATCTCGTTGGGATCCGTTTCCGTTACTTTGACGCGTTCGCTGGCGCGCTTGATGCGGCTCGATGAGGTGTAAATCTATGCGCGACGATAACCTTCATCCTTCCGACCACGACCTCCTGCTTTTCGCGGATGGCGAGCTTCCCGGCCGCCGCGCCTCCCAAGTGCGCTCCCATCTCTCCGCCTGTTGGCATTGCCGCGAACGCCTGGCCAAAATCGAGTCCGCGATCCTGGACTTCGTCCGCCTTCATGACCGCTCTGCCGGGAGCGACCTCCCGCCGGCGTCCGGTCCTCGCGCGCTTCTCAAAGCGCGCTTGGCGGAATTAGCCGCCGCTTCCTCCTCCTCGATCTTGCCGTGGATTCGCCAGGCGCTTCGCCCGCGCTCGCTCGCTTACGCGCTCCCGCTGCTTTTGGCCGCCGCCGTCGGGGCGGCGCTCCTGCTCCATCGCCCGGCGGAGATCGCGCCCGGCGACATCGCCCAGGCGGAGATTCTCCCGAATCCACAGCTCACGCCCGGGGCGACCCGCCCCATTTCCTTGGGAGCTTTATGTTCGATTCGGCATGACGAAGTCGTTCGGACCGTGCCCAGCGCATTGCAGCGCCAGGTGCTCACCGAATATGGCCTCTCCAACACGCGCGCCGCCGATTTCGAAGTGGATTATTTGATTACGCCCGGCCTGGGCGGCGCCGACGATATCCGCAACCTCTGGCCCGAGCCCCACACCGATGCCACCTGGAACTCTTACGTGAAGGATCAGCTCGAGGAGCGCCTTCACGACCTGGTCTGCTCCGGCCAGCTCGACCTGGCCACTGCGCAGCGCCAGATTGCCGGCAACTGGATCGTGGCCTACAAGAAATATTTCCGCACCGAGAATCCGCTGGCACTCCACCCCCACGATGCGCCGGACGCGCCGTTCCTCGCCGCGCGCGCGCCGCGCGATGCCGGAAACACCTCCAAACGCGAGCCCGCGGAACCCGGCGTCTTGCCGCGGCGCTTTCGCAGGATTGTGGAATGGAATCGGCCCGGATGGGCCTGAGCGCGAGCCGCCGGGGAGCGTTCGCTATGCCAGGGAGTCCCTCGCGCCCGCCGCCCCTTACACGCCCTGATACACCAGCCCAGTAAACATCCGCGGACTCATAAACCCGCCGCCCCACTTTTCGTCGTACGCCGCCGTGGGTTTCGCGGCCACCACCTCTGCCAAGGGCTTGCCCTGCTTCTTCATCGCCGCCACTTTCTCGCGCGTGCTGGTCAGCAGGTCGTAATAAAACGCCAGCTGCGCCTTGTTGGCCACGTCTCCGTGACCCGGAATCACGATCATCTGGTCCGTCACCCGCGCCAGATTCGCCTTGGTCGCGGCAATCGTTCCGTCAATGCTTCCGCCGGTCGAATAATCGATGAACGGGTAGTAGCCGTTCCAAAACGTGTCGGCTACGTGGAGAATGTCCGCATTGGCAAATAGGATCGAAATGTCGCTGTCGGTATGCGCCGGCGGATAGTACTGCAATTCGATTTTGGTGCCGTTCAATTCCAGGTGGTGTTCCGAAGAAAATACCTGGCTGGGAATCGCCCCGGCCGGAGCGGCCGCGAACGTAAAATCCCATCCCTTCACCAGCGTCGCCGTCGAGAGGTGCTTCCGCGTATTCTTGTGCGCCAGAATGGTCGCTCCGGCCGCGTGCACCCAGTCGTTGCCATCCGTGTGGTCGAAATGCCAGTGCGAATTGATCAGATGCCGCACCGGATCGCTGCTGATCCCGGCCAGCGCTTCGCTGATCTGCGGGCGTGCCCCGGCGAATCCGGCGTCCACCAGCAGTTTCCCATCCCGCCCGGGAAGCACGGCAATATTTCCGCCTGCGCCTAGCAGCACGCGCACGCCGCCGCGCAACTCTTGCACTGTAACCTTGTCGGACGCCGCGGTCTCTCGCGCCTTCTGCACCAGCCCGGACACGGAAACTTCCTCGTCCCCGAACAACCGCACCGGAGCCGCCATCGCCGCCATGGCCATGCCCGCCGCTTTCAAAAATCCGCGGCGCGTCACGCTCGCTGAATCGCGCTGTACCATTGCCTCCCTCTTTCTCCCGGATTGTGCGTTCGCCTTCGTGAACCCCGGTGTGCAGCATGGATGATCCAGCCCCAAGCAAGGATACAAAATCGAAGATCGACCCAGCCCCCCGCAGGGCCGGGAATTCCGCGCTCCTCCCGCGTCATCTCACAGGCCGTGTGTGACCCCGGTCATAGACTTATCTTCCTCTTCAAGTCACTATCCTTTACCGGAAGACCTGAACGCGAGCGAGGCCGCTTCGCGTTCCGTTAGCCAGCAACCTTCCATTACACCCATTTTGCATCCGCAACGGAGCCCGTCCTGCTCGTTCTGCCTCGCAATCGTTCAACCGACTCCAAAATTCGATTTTCGACAGGAAGGATCCCATGCCAGTAAAAACTCCGAAAGAACTCTTTGTCATTCTTCTTAGCGACGTCCGGCACAACGCCGAGAAGGCCACTCAAATTTACGAGGAGATTGGAAGAATCGCCCAGGAACCGGAGATCAAGGAAGCTCTGGAAGCCCGCAGATTCGCGTCCAACCAGATCCTCGCCAGGCTCGACGAGTGCTTCCGCATCATCGGCGAGAAGCCGGTCAAGATCGACAACCGTCTCCATGATGTATTCGTGGAGGATCTCCGCAAGGAACTCGCGATGATCGAAACGCCGGCGGTCAAGAAGCTGTTCGCCGTCGCCAAGATCCGCCAGCTCGCGCACCTGCGCATCGGCGAATATGTTGCGCTCGTCGAAGCTGCGGACCTCGCAGGCTACTATGGCGTCGGACTGCTGCTGGAGACTTGCCTTGCCGACAAGCTCGCGTTTGCCGAGAGGACCCGCCGCTTCCTGCGCGGTGTTGTGGAAGCCAAAGTTGCCGAGCGGGCCATGGCCGCCGCCCTCTAGTTTCTTTCAACGCGAAGCAAGACTTCGCCACTTCGAAACAAACACAAACGCGAAGAGGCAGCTCTCACGAGCTGCCTCTTCTTGGATTCGTTCCTCTCCCGGATAACTCCGCCCCGCTTCGACAACCTCCAGCGGTCGCAAACCAATCACTGGACACTGGACGCTTGCCGCGATCCCCCTTACGCATTCTCCTTGAGCTTCTGCACCTTGATCACCGTCCGGTCCGCCGAGGGATGCAGCACGATCCCTTTCACGCCGATCCGCAGATTCTCCAGCTTTTGAAACTTGTGCGGATCGCCATCCAGCTCCACCGCCGATAGCGACTTTCCGTCGATGTTCACCGGGTTGGGGAAGTGCAGTTCCCATCCCGTCGTCGTCGTCCCCACCGCTGACACCTTCACCAAAATCCCGGTCAGCTCGACCACCTCGCCCTTTTCTTCCCCCGCCGCTGCCGCCGCCGTCGTCTTCGCCCACATCCCAACACTCAGCGCCAGCACACCCAATAGAGTTCCGATCACCACCAATTTCTTCATCGCTTCCTCCTGACCCGCCTCGCGGTTCCGCCGATTCTACTCATCCACCTCGCATTCTCCCAATACTTTCTTAATCGGGAGCCTATAGCAAACCGCTGACGTCCTCATTCTTCTCACGGATCACTGATAACTAAGTACTGATTACTCTCCCGCTGTGCTAACTTACCAACGAACTGCACCCCACTCCGGAGCGACTCCCGTGTCCAATCTTCCCCTCCGCGACGGCGGTCCCAAGGCGCGTATCGCGGTCATCCCCGGCGACGGCATCGGCAAGGAAGTCACGCCGGTCGCGGTGAAATGCATCCAGTCCGCCGCCGCCAAGCGCCAGCGCCCGCTCGAATTCGTCGAGTTCGACTGGGGCGCCGATAAATTCCTCCGGGAAGGGGTCACGCTCCCGCCCGGCGCCGTTGAAATGTTGCGCAACGAATTCGACGCCATCCTCTTCGGCGCGCTGGGCGATCCTCGCGTGCCTTCCAATCAGCACGCCGCGGACATTCTCCTTGGACTGCGCTTCAAACTCGATCTCTATGTCAACGCCCGCCCCACTGAACTCCTGCACCCGCGGTACACCCCGCTGCGCGATGTCACTCTCGACGACATCCGCCTGATGGTTTTCCGGGAAAACACCGAAGGCATTTACGTCGGCGTCGGCGGTTTCTTCAAGAAAGACACGCCCGATGAAATCGCCGTCCAGGAAGACGTCAACTCCCGCAAAGGCGTCGAACGCATCATCCGCCACGCCTTCGAGTTCGCCCGCGGCCGCAAGCTCAAGCGCCTGTGCATGTCGGACAAGTCCAACGCCATGACCTTCGCCGGCGACCTCTGGCAGCGCGTCTTCAAATCCGTCCGCGCCGAATATCCCGAGATCGACTCCCGCCATCTCTTTATCGACACCCTCGCCATGGAGATCGTCCGCGATCCCCGCCAGTTCGACGTCATTGTCACCAACAACCTTTTCGGCGACATCGTTAGCGACCTCGCCGCGCAACTCGCCGGCGGGCTCGGTCTCGCGCCCTCGGCCAACATCCATCCCGGCCGCACCTCGCTCTTCGAGCCGGTCCACGGCTCCGCTCCCAACATCGCCGGGAAGGGAATTGCCAACCCCTTTGGCGCCGTCCTCACGTCCGGTCTTTTAATGGAATTCCTTGGCTGGAACGAAGAAGCTCTGGCTCTCAAGAACGCGGTGAAGTCTGCCCTCAGCGACAACCTCACCACCCCCGACCTCAACGGCTCTCACACCACCGCCCAAGTCTCCGACTACCTCATCGCCCACCTCGCCAGGCACTCCTGATCGTCGTCTCAGGTAGCGCGTGCTTCTAGCAGGCAAGCGCGCTTGCCGCCGCTACCAAACCTTCAAGTAAAACCTGAAGGTTTTGTGGCGGAGGTACGTATGGCGGCGAATGCCGCTCCGGTATATGCTTACCCATATCGAACACATGGCAAATTGGTTAGAGAGAAGAGTGCAGCGCCAAGCAGAACTTCAAAACGGTGCTGACGCCGATTTGATTCGCGAAAACCGAGCGCGCGCTCGGATCGGCGTGGCATCTCTGCTGGCAGGTCTTGGTCTTTCCTGGATCCAACACCAACTTCACGTTACGGGAGTATTAGGCACGATATTTGTCTTGGTCGGAATGGCCTTGTGGCTCTATGGAATTGTTACCTTAGCCTGGGCCAGGCAACAATCTATCTTGCTCGACAAACCTGAACCGAAGAAACCCCCAAGCATCACCCAAGGGAAGTGAATCGGCAGGAATTCTCCTCGTCCCATGTAAAGTCATGTTCCTATCATTTCCATCTTCATTTATTCGCCTAACTTCTTTCTTTCACCAGACTTTCCGCGTGTGAAATTCCCGCCAACTGGGTAGCACCGATTGAGGTGCGAAAGCGTACCTATAGTTTTCGTGAGCGCAGCGATTCGTGCGCTCCAGAAGCGATTTATCCCAGGAGGTTGCCATGTCCGCAGTAGAAGTCCCCGGTCCGGCCCCGAGGTATCAGTCAATAAGTGCGGTGTAGGGGCGGCTTAATGCCGCCTTCTTTCTTTCTTTCTTTCTTTCAGGACGAGGCGGCACAACCCCGCCCCTATACAAACGAAGAAGTGCCATCTTCCCACTACCAACGACTGACGACTGACTGCCAACTACCGCCTATCCTTCACCAACAACGCAATCACCACGCCCATTAAAAATCCCCCGATGTGCGCCCAGAACGCCACGCCGCCAGCCTGCGCCATCCCCAGTCCGTTGATCCCTTCCAGAAACTGCAACACAAACCAGTAGCCCAAAATAAAAATCGCCGGAATCGGTATCAGGAAAATGAAGAAGAACGTCAGGATCTGGTTGCGCGGGAAATACACTGCGTAAGCGCCCATCACTCCGCTGATCGCGCCGCTCGCCCCCAACGCCGGGATCGTCGAATGCCAGTTGAACAGCACATGCAGCAACCCGGACCCGATTCCGCAGAAGACATAGAAGAACAGATAGCCGATGTGCCCGAACACGTCCTCAATGTTATCCCCGAAGATATAAAGGAACAGCATGTTCCCCAGCAGGTGCATCAGCCCGCCGTGGAGGAACATGCTGGTAAACAGCGGCTCCAGCGCCACCTGCGCCGGCGTGTGGCCCGCCAGAAACGACGGAACCCGCGCGGGGATCGTGGCATTGGCCAGCACAAACATCTTGTAAGCGTGCGCCGGCAGCGTTGATTGGTAGATAAACACCACCACGTTGGCGACGATCAATGCGATGTTGACGAAGGGAAACGTCCGGGTCGGATTGATATCCTTCAGCGGGATCATGGATTCGCTGCCAGCATAGCAGACTTCACAATTTGGAGTGCGGAAGCAAAACTTCCGCTTTTCGGGTCGCTCCAGCGCCTCCCGATTCATGTTTGGTCTACAAACTGGATATCCCGAACTCCGGAGCCGGGCTCCCCTTCGACTCCGCTCGGGGCAAACGGCTCTCCAAAAATGTCGGCGCGCCGACATTTTCTTTGGCGTAAGCATCCTTGCCGGGGCAGGGAAGTCCGCAGCGCGATCGCGGCTCATCGCCATGTCCTATAATTTTGCCGTCGAAATTTTCCAGGTTTACAGAATCTGCCGCGCGCTCCTACTCCTCATCAGGCTTATACTTTTCGCAATACGCCGGCGCTGCATCTCCCTTGGCCGTGCAGCCCCGCCGGATCGTCCCCGTCAGCGCCGCGCAACTGTTCCGCGCATTACACGAAGCAAATTTCCCCAGCCCGGGCCCCAGCGCATAGCACTCCGCTTCCCACTCCTCTGCCAGCGGCTCTCCCACCGACAAGTAGCACCGCGGGAACATCGCCGGGCTCCTTCCCGCTTCCGGAGCGCCTTCGACTTCAAATAGCGCGTGGCAACCGCGATCCACCCAAACCCCGCCCTCATTCCAATCCCAGGACTCGCGAAACTTGCACGGCGCATGGCCGAGCACGGCTCGGAGTTCCGCGCCGCCCCGGGCATCCGCCTGGCAGAAATTCCGTTTCCCCTCCACTGAGGCGCACTCCACCAGTTTGCGTGTGCTCAGCGGGTCGGCGCCCGTCTGCGTTCTCTGCCGCACCACAAAGTCGGCCGTGCATCCCTTTGCGAGCCAGAGCCCGCGCGAGTCTACGCCCCAGGTTTTGCCTTCCAGGCATTTCGCGTCTCCGCGCTGGCGCACCAATTCGGCGCTGAGGTCCGGCATCTCCGCGCAATAGACCGCCTCAGGCGTATTGGCCGCCATACAAGCGAACAATTGCGCGCCCGGCGGCACCTCTTCTTCCTCCCAAGATACCGGGGCGCGGCTCGTAAGCGCGAATTCGGCCGCACAGCCGTGATCCACCCAGATCTCGCCATCGTCATAGTCCCAGCTGTAACCGCGGACGCAGCGCACGGGCCCGGTCTCCTGCACCAGCACGACGCCGTGCCCTGTGTTCACCCGGCAATGATATTCGCGCGTATCCGGCCCGCCGCAGGAGACAGTTTGGCCAAACGCCCCGCTGCCCCCAACGATGCCAAAGGCGGCAAGAATCAACAGGCGCTGGACGCTGGATTGAGGCACGGTTCTTCTCCTGGTAGGAGACCTACTGCAATTTATCGGCCCGTGGCAGCAGACCCTTTCGTGGGAGACCTCAAAGGTAGTGCCTCCCCAGAGTGACCCCAGAAAATGTCGGCGCGCCGACATCTAAAGTAGTTTCTGAAGGTTTGCTGCTCCGGTTTTTTGGGCCGGAGGGTTTCCGCTGCCCCCGTGCGATCCCCCCAACGCCAGGAAACTCCTCACCCTCAGGGGGTGAGCTACAGGCTGACGCAGTGGTGCCTCGACAAAAATGTCGGCCCGCCGACATTTAAAGTTTTACTTGAAGGTTTTTCGAATGATTTTTCCCGTTTCGGGACGTATCCCTCTCCATCTCCCGATCCTTGCCTGGTCCGCAAAACCAAGCGCGCCCGGTTCTTGCCAGGCAAAGCCGCCCGCCTCCGAAGGAGAGCCCTACGCCGACGCTATCCTTATTCTCGCCACCGGTCACTCGCCAATTCTCTAAATCCCGCCGCTTCTTCCACAGCTCCCCCACGCCCGCATTGCTCTACTTTTCCATCTATGTTATGAAAGTTAGTCCTGCATGTGTGTCCCGCTTGCGCAGAGATTCGCTGGACTCCTCTTCTCAATCGGGCGCGCCGACATTTCATGCCTGCCCGCGAAACGGAAGCCATCATCTTGAAGACCTTCCCGCTGGGCGAGGCCGATCGCCTGGTGAGTTTTCTGGGTCGCAGTTCGGGGCGCATGCGGGGTGTAGCCGCCGGTGCGCGCCGCATCAAGAACCGCTACGGCTCCACGCTGGAACTGCTCGCGCACGTGCAGCTCTGGTACGTCGAACGCGAAACGCGGGATCTGGTCCGCATCCAGCAGGCCGAACTGCTCG
>Ga0335081_10019370_pt1 | contig 11003 bp, 14 predicted proteins | sample Lox_Sample_35_FD_206713 | JGI IMG/M metagenome (GOLD analysis project Ga0335081, IMG submission 206713) | Soil microbial communities from Loxahatchee National Wildlife Refuge, Florida, United States - Lox_Sample_3.5 | ecosystem: Environmental > Terrestrial > Soil > Wetlands | place: USA...
CCATCAACCCTGAACCCGTAACCATCAAGAAAGCCCGGCGATCGAACTTGATACACATGCGAAGTTCCTCCGAGTCCGGCGGTATCTTAAGCTGGAACTCGATCTGCGCGCGCCACGATGACGGATCGCCGCTGCCTCACCGGGCTTCCCGACAGCGGCCGTTCTCCACGACCAGGTGCTCGGCGGAAGTTCAATGGAGAATGGAATAGGCTGCGCCCTGATGGGGCAACCAGTTGCCAACGGGTGTAGATTGAAAGCCATAGGCATCATTTGGACCATCATCTTGGGGCTCGCCGTGGCCTCCAATTGGGCGGTCGCTAACGCTGCCTGTCCAAAGGTGGGCTTCACAGTTGTCGAATCACACGCCACACCGGAAACCCACGCAGTGAAGGTTGCAAGAGACAAGACCATATTTGTCCATCGTAAAGCGATTACCGCGACGAGCGACATATCGGATATCAAACTGGTCATCGGTGGCGACAATGATGATGATGCGGTGATTCTGATCAAGTTCACACCCGTGGCAGATCAGAGGTTACATGACGCGACCACGAATCATTCCGGCATGCGCCTTGCGTTCCTGTTTGATGATGCAGTGCTGATTGACGTCGTGTGGCAAGGCCCCTACGGAATTGACACTGGCGGGGGACAGCTGAGCATCCGGCATGGCATGAATCAAGCTCAAAGACTCATGAAGGCGATCCGGGGCTGCACAGCGGCAAACGAGGGCAAGCGGACACCCTAGAGTGTGCCGAACTCGGTCGAACTGAAGGGCGGCCTTACATTGGGCCATTGCAGTCTCTGCGGCCAAGTCGGGTAAACTTGCTCTGTGCCCATTACGCAACTCCTCGAATCCGCCTCCGGATTGCGCGTCCTCAATTACCGCTGCGATGCAGGCCCAGCGGACACTCCGTTCACCGAGGTGTTCGAGGGCTTCTCACTGTCGTATCTTGCCCGCGGCAGCTTCGGCTGCACCACGCGGGCAGGCACTTCGAGCTTGTAGCAGGCTCGTTCCTCGTCGGCCGCGCCGGCGACGAGTATCGGTGCACCCACGAGCACCATGACGGTGGCGATAAGTGCCTATCCTTCCACTGGAGCGGTTTGGCTCTCGATGCGATCGAGGTGGACAGTCGACTATGGCGAAGCGGTGCGCTGCCCGCGCTAGCGCCGCTGGCGCTGCTCGGTGAGCTAGGCTGTATTCGAACGTCTGCCGAGGCCGATTGCGGGCTCGAGGAGATCGCGCTTCGCCTCGCGAACAGGTTCAGCCGCCTGGTTTCTGGGGAAGCTGCGCCGCGGCCGGGTCGGCTCGCTTTACGAGACCGCCGGCGCGCCGTCGAGGCCGCCTTGTTCATCGACGCCCATGCCAGTGAGCCATTGCGACTCGAGCAGATCGCCGCACTGACGAGCGTGAGTCCGTTTCACTTTCTGCGGTTGTTTGCGCGAGTAACGGGGCTCACCCCGCATCAGTATCTCGTGCGGGCGCGCCTTCGCCGAGCTGCCGAGCTTCTCGCCGACCCCGACCGGCGCATCGGCGATATTGCGTTCGAGGTTGGATTCGGTGACCTGTCGAATTTCGTGCGCACGTTTCATCGGGCAGCTGGCATGTCCCCGGGGCGCTTTCGGCGGCACTCGCGCCCGGAGCGCAAGATTTGCCAAGACGCCAGGCAGGTCTCGAAATTAGGGTGATCACCGCTGCACGAGCGGTCGTGCGATTGGAGATCACCATGTATGACCATCTGACGCTGAAAATACGCGATTTGCAGGCGAGCCTTCGCTTTTATCGGCGAGTGCTCGAGCCGCTGGGACATGTCCTTGCAAGCTCGGACGAGACGTCGGCCGGGCTCGGCCCCGAGGGAGCACCGGCGTTTTGGTTGTTGGTGCGGCCGACGGAGCCTACGCGTTCGGTCCACATCGCGTTCCGGGCACGCGATCGCGCCGCGGTCGAAGCCTTTCACCGGGCCGGTCTCGCGAACGGCGGCCGCGACAATGGCGCGCCAGGACCTCGGCGGGATTACGGGCCCACGTATTACGCGGCCTTTCTGTTCGATCCCGACGGCAACAACATCGAGGCCGTGCACTGCTAAGCACACAGGAGGCCGCGTATGGCATCGATCTACCGCGACATCCTCATCGATCGGGATGCGGAATCTGCGTGGGCGGCACTGCGGCAATTCGAGGCGGCCGCCGAGCTCTTCGCAGGAGTTCTCGTCGACTGCCGCTGTACCGAGGATGTGCGCGAGGTGACCTTCGCTGGTGGCAGCAAGCTCATCGAGCAGCTGGTGACGCGTGACGATTCACGACGGCGATTGGTGTATACGGTGCGGCACGAGGCCTACGCACATCACAGCGCATCGATGCAGATTTTCCCCAATTCCGCGGGATGCCGTTTCACCTGGGTGAGCGACTTCTTGCCGAAAGAGCGTGCCGGGACGATGGAGCCGTTGATCGATGCTGGGTGCCGGGCGCTAAAGGGATATCTCGAGTCTCGTAATCCCTGATGCTCACCCAAGTCGCTGCGGCGGGTCCTCCAATGGGACCGTTATTCGGACGGCGTTGTGCTTCGAAATCTGATTCGCCGCAAGCTGGGTCGGGGAGTCCGCGAAATCCGATCGCACCCGCTCTCTCCTCGGCCGCGCCGCCTCGTGCCGTAGGCCGGGATTGGAGCTCTCCCGCAAAGGGATGGCCGCCCCGAGCACTCGGCGTTATGTTAAACAGCCGATCAGCGGCCTGCCCCATGGCGGACCGCGACCGACCGCACATACAGGGGAATCGATAGACGTTAGCGCGCAGGCATGCCCGTGCTGAGGCCAATCCCCGGATGCGTGCTCACTCGCCGAACCAGCCGCGAATCCGTTCGTAGACTGGCCCTGGGCCCAGCAAGTCGAAATGGCTTGTGCCCCTTGCCGTCCATTGGCGTGATCGCGGGAAGGTGAGCTTGAGGCGCGAATCGCGGTGCTCTCCGAGCGCGCTCGGGACGGGAACGAGCCCGTCGCCAATCAGCCGGTCGCGGAGGGGTGTCGGTGCATGCCCGATCGTTGCCGCGATTGCGTAGCACCGTACGCCTTTGGGAAGCGGCAGAGGGTTGCGCGGATCGCCGCGATTCGCAAAGCGGTCGTGCCCCTTCCAATCCTCCTCGAGCACGTAGCCGTGACGCAGATCAGTGATACCTGCGCTTCGGACTCTTCCCAGAAGCGCGAACGGCGCGATGTAGGGTGTCTTCTCCAAGAGCATGTCGACACGGTGGCCAGCACGCTCGAGTGGGACGCCGTGATGCGGTGTGCCGAGAAACACGATTTTGCGCAGCTTCCGGGGCCACGCGTGATTGGCCGCCAACCCATGGTGATGCGCGCTGCGCGCCACGAGACCGCCCATGCTGTGCGCGAGGATGGACACCTCCTTGAGCGGGACGGGCCAGGCGGTGACCAAGGCTTCGAGCAACTGCGCGAACCTATGCCCGTTCGTCGAGATATGCAGGCCGGTGTTGTAGTGCAGATAAGCGGTCGTGTAGGAAAGGTCGCGGGCGAGCGCGGCGCCGTGGTCATGCCCGTCGCGCTCCCAGCGCCGATCATTTCGGCAAAGCCCGTGAACCAGTACCAGTAGCTTGGAGCTCGGAGCGTGAATCGCCGTGGTGAGTCTCTCGGGCTCAAGGTCTAGCGGCTTGCCCTCGCGGCGCAGATGCATCGTGACCGCGAGCGGATTACCGGATTGGGCGAGATAATCACCTAGCACGCCGTTCAGCGCAGCGATCACGAATTCGCGCGCGGGCGAAGACTCGATATCGCCCAGCGCAGGCGCCACGGCGCCGAGCGCAAGATCGATGCCTCCGCCGACCACACGAGTTACGCCGCGAATGCCCTGGTAGACGACCGAAGTGGTCCTGTTCACTGCGCCGCCCACGATTGGGCCCGCAAGCCTCGTCGGCTGCTCTGCGATGCAGGTATGCATCGCCTCGACGAGTCCCGTGATGCCGGCAATCGCATCGATGATCACGCGGGATGCGCCGCGCAGATCAGTGACGTGGTTGTGAGCCACCTCGGTCAATGCCTGTGTTCCGCTCCGTGGTGCTCGCGGTGGGAGTCGAACGCGAGCAGAGCGCTCGGGCCGACTCACAAGCTCTGCGACGGCCGCGACCACGCGACGTTCAGCCTTTGATCAGCGCCTCGCGCAGAAATTCGATCTTGTCGTGGGTGTGCTCCCTGCCAAGCTCCCCCAGCAGCTTCTGCTTCAGCGCCACATGATAGTGTGGACGAAGTACACCCAGCACGCGAGGCGGCGCTACGACGAACAGCTGCTCGATATTGCCGGTCAGCACCTCGTGGTTGAGCCATGCAGCAACTGCGGCTTCGAAGCTTTCTTCCTGGTTCTGCTTGTCGACGCGGCGGTCATGGAGGCGCTGCTGATCCTTGTTGTCCTGGCCGGTATGCTGGTGTCGGGGGGCGCTCTCCTCGTGTCCGTGCACGTCCGGCTGCGGCAGTTCCAGCAGCTGCAGATGCAGCTCGTCGCCGGTGTTGCGGAACAGTCGCAGCCTGCGGCCGTCGGTGACAGCGATGGTCGTGCCGTGCGGGTATTGCATGAGTGGTCCAGATGAAAATAGACAATAGAGGATACTCCCCTATGCCTGCACTATCGCAATAGGGGAATGCCGAGGGCGCCCCAAAGCGGACTATAATGCGCTAGCGCTAACGCATCCTGCCGGGTCATCGACATGATCGTGAGGCAATAGGTACTTTCGGCGATCTTCGGAGAGTCGTACTTCCTAAGGCTCATATCCCGAAAGCAGCCCTTACTACTTACTAGGCAGCGACTTTCCAAGATTGAATCGATTACAGGCTTCCGCGACGATGCTACTTAAAATCTGGTGGTCAAGACCGACAAGACCGCAGGGAAGGACTCGAATGATTCCGAAGCTCATGTATCGTGCCATCGGCACGTTCGCCGTCTCGTTGATGCTGATCGCTGGCGCCCACGCATCACCTGCATACGATGCCGTCTACGTTTTCGGCGACAGCCTGTCCGATGTGGGGAACGACTACATCGTCAGCGGCGGGACACGCCCGGCACCGCCATATTCCAACGGTCAGTTCAGCAACGGCCCTGTCTGGTTACAAACCCTCGCGAGCGATCTTGGTCTGCCATCGCTCACCCCGAGCTTGAGCTTGGTGGATCCCGGCACCAACTACGCCTACGGCGGCGCGTTGAGCGGATCACTCACGAGCGCGCATATTAGCTATGCAGCAACCAACACTGACCTAACCGGCCCCACCGGCCAGATCTATCAGTTCGAGACCAGTCATTCGATTGCCGACCCGAATGCGCTGTACACGATCGAGATCGGTGGCAACGATATCCGCAAGCAGATGGTGAACGCCCCCGCTGGGGAGCAGCCGGCGTTGCTGGGCGAGACAGTGGGTAACATCGACAGCGCCATTCAATCGCTCGTGCGGGATGGGGCGAAGAATTTCCTGGTGATGTACGTCGCCGACCTCGGAAAGGCCCCGGAAGCGTTCGCCGCCGGCGACGCCGCGACGAGGTCGAGCCTCGCCAGCAGTTTGAACGGAATGCTGCTCACTTCGCTCGCGCAGTTCGCAGGCACCGGCGCGAGCTTCACGGTGTTCAACACCTATGACTTCTTCGATCAGATCATTGGCAGCCCCAGCACCTACGGCTTCACCGACGTGATGGATGCCTGTTACGACGCCACCACGGGCATGGTATGCCCGTACCCGAACCAGGACCTGTTCTGGGACAAGATCCATCCGACCGCCGCCGGCCATGCGCTGCTCGGCGGGGCTGTGTACAACGCCCTCCCATCCGCTGTCCCGCTTCCGGCAGGAGTCTGGCTCCTGATCTCAGGGCTGGGCGCGTTGGGGCTCAACGCACGCAAACGCACGGGGGCCTGACGTCGGGACAGGCGCGTATATTCCTTCATCGTGGACCTTGGTACGCGCTTGAGCGCTTTGCCTGTTCTCCCCTCATGGGCTTGCGTCACTTTCTGTATGCCGCGTCTCCGACGACGACTGGAGCCGCTCGGCCGGCAAGCGCTGCGGCCGCCTGCGGCCCGAGCATTGCAACGTCGATGATGCAGGCGTTCAAGTACGGGCCGTCCTTGACACCGGCTCGGGCGCAGATCTCGCGATTGCGCTTGGCCAGCTGCGGCTCGATGTCACTGGCAAAGAATGGCTTCTTGGGAACCTCTCGCGATACTTCGCGGGGAGCACCGCAGGCCGCTAGCAGTGACTCGTTCGCAGCGACGCGCCAACTGTCCGTGAAGTGTCCGTAAAGCGTCTCGAATGAGAACGGGCTCCTGAGCACGGCGCCGTCTCGAGCGGCGATCTCGTTGGCATTGTTCTCGACGTTTGCGAGCAACCCCCTCGCCTTGCTCGGCCAGCGGCCGAGGCCCACCGATACGTTGATGTAGCTGCCGTCCATCTCCGCCCGAACGCTGTCGCCGTTTGCGGAGAACACCGTGTACGCATTGGCGTGGCGCTCAACGCCGCCTCCGCCTGGCAGTCTGACCCGGCCGCCGTCGGCGACCGCGGCTTGCCTGCCGTTGATCGTCAGACGCTCTGGCAGGCATAGAGCAACGCGGTCCTTGCCGGATTTGACGGCGACCGCCTTGTTCACAGCCGCATTTGGCCAGGTAGGTGCTCCCGAGACCTGCCGGGTTTGGACGATGAAGTCGCGACCCGTGTCCGCCAGCAGGAAATCTCCGGTCGCCTGAAAGTCATATAGCAGGCCGCCGAATGTCCGCAGATGCGTATCGCCCAAGCTCACGGCATCCAGGCAGGACGCGGACCCGCCGGCGGGCGCGGGATTAGTCTCTGCAAACACGAGCGCTGGCGCTGGGGTTGGCGAGGGCGACGTGGGAGGGGTATTGACCAGCGTCAGATTGGACGACTCGCCCGTGAAGGTGCGCAGGTCGCAGCCTGGGCCGGCGCTCGAACCGCTGATGACTTCGGTTCGCACGAGGAGGCTGGCTCCGCTGTTGAAGGTTGCCTGACTCGAATTGCCGTCCCCGAAAACGTTGAACTCAGCCTCGTTCCAGACGCTGCCCAGGTCCGGGAAGCGGTTGTCCCCGGTGGCCGGATACGGTGTGCCTCCCACCGAGACAGTGATGGAATCGCCCGCGGCGCCGGCGAGCTTGAGCTGGCCCAAGGAGCTCATGGGCTCGCCGGGCGAGGGCGGCTCGTTCACCCCGTTGATGACACACTGCGTCGGATTCGCATCCCCCGGCTCGAGAACGATTGACACCGGACACCAGCCGTCGGAGTAGGACGACCCCGCTGCGCAACCACTGTGTCGCGGCGTTGGACACATCGTGCCCGCCGGTCCGTAGTCGAGTATCCAATACTGGATGTATGCGGCTCCGGAGGATTCGTAGACGAACTGCTCCCAACCCCGGCAGCCGGTGGTGAGCAAACCTGTGTTGTTCGGCGAGCCACTGCAGGTCGATGTGAGGAAAGGCGCCGTATTGAGTTGCAATGAGTAGACGCCGGTGCTCGTAATGCCCGTGGCACTGTCGAAGGAGCCCTCGGCGGTCGAAATGTGTCCCGTCACCGTGGGCGAGAAGTCCGGGCCGGATCCGCCGACGGTGTCGAGCCGGCTTATTCCGCCGGCGTGCGGCAGAAAGAGCTTGTGCGGCTTGGAAGGCCTGCAGGGAATCTCGCGCCAGGCCTTGTCGGGGTAAGTCGCCGTGAAGCATCCCTTCTTGGGGTGCGGGACCTTGAGCATGGCTTTCCGCCAGGCCTCCCGCTCGGCGGGATTCCCCGGCACCGCGGGCGTCTTCGCCTGCGGGTTGGTCGGCGGTGGAGTCTGCGCAGACGCAACGAGCAGCGCGGACAGAACAAGGGTGGCGGCGGCCACGCCAAGGATGGCACGACCGCGCAGTCTTTCAAACGCAGCTGAGTGTTTCACGGCGGTCCCTCCGAACGCGTGCTAGAGATTCCATTCGCCCAAGCTCTTGTCTATCTGTCGCGGCGAGCCGGGCTATCTCACCCTCTACAGGCGAGGTTCGGCGAGTTTCAGCAACTGAGGGCGGGATTCGGAGCGCTTCAGGGCCGTGCGGGCGCGGCCGCCGGCGGCGGTGCCGCTGGCTTCTTGCGGCTCGGCGGCCCGGCCGATGCCGTCAGGCTCACGAGCGGACAGCGCCCGGAGAGCCCCTCGTGCGGCACGATGATCGCACTGAAGCGATCCAGGGTGCCGTTCGGCCGCGTATCGAATTTGAGGGCGGTGACGAATTGCAACCCGAAGCACGGCGCCATGAGCTTCGCGTAGTACCAATGGCGATGGATGTCCTGCACCCACAACCCAACGTCGCGATCAGCCTGCCAGTCGTAGATGCCGTCACGGTTCGCGAAGGCAATCGCGGCCTCAGGTGCCGCGGCGCTCGCGCCACCGGCAAGGATCGCGAGCACCGCCACAGCCGCGGCATTTCTCACACGCGCCCTCATTGCCGTCTTCTCTAGCCCAGTCCTTCGGCCTTCAAGGCCTCGCGCACCTTCGGTCGGGCGGCGGCACGCGCCTGATAGGCCGTCACATGGCGCAGCGCGCCGAAGTCGATATCGACGTACGATGCCCAGCCCAGCACGACGAACAGATAGGCATCTGCGGCCGTGAATCGTTCCCCGGTGAGGTAGGCGCGTCCGTCAGCGAGCTTGCGGTCCACATACGCGGCGCGCTCCAGAACCCGCGCCCGGACGAACGGCTTGTAGTCCGCAGGAGTATCCGCGGCAAAGAGCGGGCTGAAAGTCTTGTGTACTTCGCTCGCGACGTAGTTGAGCCACTCGAGCACGCGGTAGCGCTCCAGGCCGGCACGCGGCACCAATCCCGAGTCCGGCCGGAGGTCGCCGACGTACTGCGCAATCACCGCAGCTTCGGTGAGCATCTGGCCGTCATCGAGCACGAGGGCCGGAACATACCCCTTGTCGTTGACGGCGCGGAAGTCCCCGCCGCCCTCGATCTGCTTCGACTCCAGATCGACCTTGACGAGCTCGAAGGCGAGGCCTGCCTCGCGCAACGCGATGTGCGGACAGAGCGAGCAGGCTCCGGGTGTGTAGTACAGCTTCATGATCGCTTGGCTCCTGAGTCAATCGAGGGACACGTCCCAGCTGAGAATCGCTTCGCTGTTGTCGCGGGTAGGCCCAAGGCGCTCGCGCGCGAGCGCCCAGCGCTCGCTCACGAGGCGCGTCAGCGGCGCATCGAGCCTCACCTGCTCGGCGAGGTCCGCGGCCGTGCGCACATCCTTGGCGAGCAGGCCCAGCGCAAATCCGGTCGCGAATTTCCCGCCGATCACGTGCTCGAGCATGACCACGTCGGTGTGAAAATTTCTGCCGGTGGAGACGTTGAGCACCTCGATGATCTTGCTCGGATCGAGGCCGAAGCGCTTGCCCACGAGCAGCGCCTCGGCCACGGCCGTGAAGCCGGCCGCCGCCACGAAGTTGTTCAGGGCCTTGAGCGCGTGTCCGCAGCCGAGCGAGCCGGTCTCGAACAGCCGATTGCCCATGCAGGCGAGCACCGGCTTGGCGCGCTCGATCGCGGCCGCATCGTCGCCGCCGATCATGATCGTGAGCGTCGCGGTGCGGGCGCGCGCCACCGCTCCCGAGACCGGAGCATCGAGCAGCGTGAGGCCGCGGGCGGCGAGCTCCTTGCCGAGCGCCCGCGTGCCGGTGGGGTCGGAGGAGCTCATGTCGATGCACAGGGTGCCCGCGCGCAGCACGCTGGCGAGGCCGTTCGCGGCGCGGTACGCCTCGCGCACGGTGGGCCCATCCGGCAGCATCGTGACGACGCACTCGGCCGAAGCCAGATCGGCCGCCTGGCGTGCCGCGCGGACGCCGTACTCGGCGGCGAAGCCCGTTGCGCGGCCGTAGTCCGCATCCAGGGCGATGAGCTCATGCCCGCCTTTCACGATGTTCGCGGCCATCGGCCGTCCCATGGTCCCGATGCCGACGAATCCGACCCGCATTGCGTGCGCCTTTTCTTTGTCTTGGGTTACCCGCGCAGTCTACACTCTTCGGCCGCTCCCACCTTTCGAAAGCCAGCTCCATGCCCATCAAGCAAGACTCGGTCGTCAGCATTCACTACACGCTCAAGGACGACTCCGGCGAAGTCATCGACACTTCGGCCGAGCGTGAGCCGCTCGCCTATCTGCACGGCCACGGCAATCTGGTATCGGGGTTGGAGCGGGAGCTCGAGGGCAAGGACGCGGGCGACCGCCTAAGCATTACGGTGACACCGGCGGAGGGCTACGGCGAATACGACCGCCAGCTGGTGCAGAAGATTCCACGGCGCTCCCTGCGTGGCGTCGCGAACCCGAAAGTAGGCATGCAGCTGCACATGCAGACGCCACAGGGACCCCGCGCGGTCACGGTGACGCACGTCACCGGTGACATGCTGACGATCGATGCCAATCATCCGCTCGCCGGCAAGAACCTGAACTTCGAGATCGAAGTGACGGGCGTGCGGGAGGCGACCGAGGAGGAGCTGGCGCACGGCCACGTGCACGGAGCGGGCGGCCATCATCACTGAACGGGCGCCAGGCCCATCGCATTGCGGATGAAGGCGTAGATGTCCGCGGTCTCCTCGATCTGCTTGGCAATCGGCTTGCCCTGGCCGTGCCCGGCGCGGCTCTCGATGCGCAGCAGTATCGGCCGGCCGTGCGGATCGGCGTGCTGCATGGCGGCAGTGAACTTGAAGCTGTGGGCGGGGAAGACGCGATCGTCGTGATCGCCGGTAGTGATCAGCATCGGCGGGTAGTCGATGCCGGCCTTGACGTTCTGCAGCGGTGAGTAGCGCAGAAGCGCGCGGAACTCCTCGGGATTGTCGACTGAGCCGTAGTCCGATTCCCAGCCCTTGCCCACCGTGAAGTCCCGGAAGCGCAGCATGTCCATCACCCCAACCTGAGGAATGGCCGCCGCGAACAGCGCGGGGCGCTGCTCGAGCACTGCGCCGACCAGCAGGCCGCCGTTCGAGCCGCCGCGGATCGCGAGTCGCTGCGGGCGGGTCCA
>Ga0335081_10019371_pt1 | contig 11003 bp, 11 predicted proteins | sample Lox_Sample_35_FD_206713 | JGI IMG/M metagenome (GOLD analysis project Ga0335081, IMG submission 206713) | Soil microbial communities from Loxahatchee National Wildlife Refuge, Florida, United States - Lox_Sample_3.5 | ecosystem: Environmental > Terrestrial > Soil > Wetlands | place: USA...
ATCCGGCGGCGATCGACGCCGTCCTGGCGGACGGCGCCCGCCGCGCACAAATGCTGGCCGGAGAGACGATGAACGCGGTGAAAGACGTCGTCGGCTTTGTGCGCTCGTGACCGCCGCGCCACACGCAGGTAAATATCTCTATCGCCCGAACCGACTTGTCGGACCCGGCACCATCGTGGCAGCATTCCCCGTTCGTGGCGTTCGCTGCTGTCTTCGCAGTATCGACTGATTTCGTGACGCGAATTGGAGGAACCAATTCCGGGCAGTCCGGAGAAATCCCATGCCCCGCAGGCGCCGCAGCTACGAAGCCGGTCATAAGCCGAAATTTCTCGTCGTCATCGACGACACCGAAGAGTGTGATCGGGCCGTCTATTACGCTAGTCGTCGTGCCGCGCGCACCAGCGCAAGCGTCATCATGTTGCGCGTGATTCAAACCCACGACCACGGTCAGCAATGGCTTGGCGTCGCCGAAGTGATGCGCGCAGAGGCTCATGAGGAGGCCAGCGCGCAGCTCAACAAATACGCCGAGCGTGCCGAAGTCGTCGCCGGGATAACGCCCGAGCGCGTCGTGCGCGAAGGCGAAATGTCCGAAGAAATCCTGGCGCTGATTGATGCGGACGAGGACATATCGGCGCTGATTCTTGCCGCAGGTACGGGCTCGGATGGCCCCGGCCCACTGGTCGCCACGATTGGCCGGGCCGCTAGCGACTATCCGATCCCTGTGGCGATCGTACCCGGCCACCTCACCGACGAGGAATTGGACGCCTTGTCGTGACTGCGGCCTTGAACTTCCAACAAAATTCGCCACGTATTAGACTGGCCCGGAAGCGAGGACGCGATGTTCATCCAGACCGAAGCGACACCGAACCCTGCGACCCTGAAATTTCTGCCCGGACGGATCGTGCTCGAAGGCGGCACGCTTGATCTGCGCGAGCCCGAGCAGGCAGCGCAATCGCCTCTTGCCGAGCGACTGTTTGGTATCAATGGCATAAGCGGCGTCTTCTTTGGCTCTGACTTTATCACGGTGACCAAGAGCGCCGGCGAATGGGCGCAGCTCAAGCCGATGATCCTCGGCGCCATCATGGAACATTTCATGTCAGGCGCGCCCTTACTCGCTGCGAGCGCCGTCAATAAGGACGTGGACGAGGAGTTCTTCGATGCCGCCGACGCGGAAACCGTGGCGGCGATCAAAGAACTTATCGAGACGCGGGTCCGTCCGGCGGTCGCCAATGACGGAGGCGACATCACATTCAAGGGCTTCAAGGACGGTGTCGTTTTTCTCAACATGAAGGGCGCCTGTTCCGGATGCCCGTCATCGACAGCGACGCTGCGGCATGGCATCCAGAATTTGCTGCGTCATTTCATTCCCGATGTGACCGAGGTACGTCCCGTTTAGGCGGAGCGCCTTACAAACCGGCGGTCCGATAGAGCAATTCCGGGTCACGCGCCAAGGGCGACCATGCTTGTGCTCGCCATCGACACCGCGCTCGGTGCATGTGCCGCCGCCATCCTCGACACAGCTGACGATCGCATGCTTGCGAGCGAGAGCCTACCGATGACCCGAGGCCATGCAGAGGCGCTAATGCCGCTGCTGTCTCGGTTGATGAAAACGGCAGGCCTCGCGTTTCGCCATCTCGATCGCGTGGCGGTCACCTCCGGCCCGGGCAGCTTCACCGGCCTCCGGGTTGGAATTGCGGCAGCGCGCGGACTTGCGCTAGCAATCGGCAAACCAGCCGTCGGCATATCGACGCTGGGAGCCTATGCGGCCCCCTATATCGATGCGGACAAAACCGTGGCCGTTGTCGTCGCGATCGATGCGCGGCATCAACACGTCTATCTCCACGTCTTTGGACCGGGCGGACAATCTTTGGCGTCGCCGCGTCTTGCCGCGTTGGATGAAGCGGTACGCGCGGCCTCCGCTGCATCGGCAAAAATCGTCGTGGGCACGGCAGCGCCAGCCATCGCCGAGCGACTGGTGCGCGTCGAGGCTTCATCGCTTTTGGTTGACGCGAGCGAAGCGCCCGACATCGCATGGGTGGCACGCATGGGCGCGGCTGTGCCGGACAGCGCGGCACCGCCGAAGCCGGACTATTTGCGCGCACCGGACGCGCAGCCGCAAAACGCCGCTCAACTGCCGCGCCGATGATGCAATTCGTCTCCCGCCTGTTTGGTCGCTCCGCGCCGATGATCTCTGCGGCGCGACCAAACGACGCCGCCGCGATTGCAGCGCTGCACAGTGCTTCGTTTCAGCGCGGCTGGAGCGAGGACGAGATTCGCCGGCTGCTGATCGACAGCAATGTCGTCGCTCACCGCGCCATGCTGGCCGGTACGATCATCGGCTTCATCGTGTCCCGTATGGCCGCCGGCGAAGCGGAGATTCTGTCGATCGCCATCGCACACATTCGGCGGGGCCGCGGCTATGCGGGTCCGCTCCTCGACCTGCATTTACGGCAACTGGCAGGCTATGCGGTACGCGCGGTATTTCTCGAAGTGGACGAGCACAATACCGCCGCCCGCGCACTTTACCGACGTGCTGGTTTCCACGAAGTAGGTCGCCGGCAGGGTTATTATCAGAGCGGCAATGCCGCTTTTGTGCTGCGGCGCGACCTTGGCTGACGGCTCTCGAGCTTGGCGTAGCAAAAGATTGATCGGAGGCAGTCCTGCCGCGGGCTAACTTGATGCCTATATTACTTTCAATGGCCTTTCGAGCTGACCGCAGCAGGAATTCCAGGTGGACGGCAGCCGCATGGGGATCACGATCAGAAGGGTCCGCGGCCAAAATGATCGGCCACATTCCTTTTTGCCGGGAATCCCGGTAACATGCGAGCTTCCGCGATGCGGTCTCGCCACGCCGATTATGCGAAGGACAATAGGCAGTCAGGGTCAGCCACGACAGGCATGAACGGTTCCCGCAAGCTTTACGTCAAGTCGTTCGGCTGCCAGATGAACGTCTACGACTCGCGGCGTATGGCGGACACATTGGCCTGCGAGGGATACGTCGAGACTACGCACGCCGAAGAGGCCGACCTCATCATTCTCAACACCTGCCACATCCGCGAAAAGGCCGCCGAAAAGGTCTTTTCCGAGCTCGGTCGGCTGCGCCGCATGAAAGACGCGGCGGCAATTGCAGGTCGACGCCTCACGATCGCGGTTGCCGGCTGCGTTGCCCAGGCTGAAGGCGCCGAGATTATCCGCCGCGCGCCCATGGTCGATCTGGTGTTCGGACCACAGAACTATCACAGGCTGCCGGATCTACTAGCGCGGACTGCGCAAGAGCACGGTGTCGTCGACACCGAGTTTCCCGTTGACGACAAGTTCGAGCATCTTGCGACGCCGAGCAAGACGACGATCCGCCGGCGCGGCGTCACGTCGTTCGTCACCGTTCAGGAAGGCTGTGACAAGTTTTGCACCTTTTGCGTCGTCCCCTATACGCGCGGCATGGAAATATCACGGCCAGTGAACCAGATCGTCGAAGAGGTCGAGCACCTCGCCGGAGCTGGCGTTCGCGAGGTCACGCTCATCGGACAGAATGTCAACGCTTATCACGGCGCAGGTGCCGACGGACGACCGTGGTCGCTGGCGCGGCTCCTCGAGCGGGTTGGCCACGTGCCCGGCGTCGAGCGGCTGCGCTACACCACAAGCCATCCCTGCGATATGGATGCCGACCTGATCGCAACGCACCGCGATCTGCCGCAGCTCATGCCGCAATTGCATCTACCGGTGCAGTCAGGCTCGGACCGTATTCTCGCCGCCATGAACCGCCGGCACACGCGGGCCCATTACCTCGAGCTCATCGGTCGACTGCGCGCGGCGCGACCGGACATTGCGCTGACTTCGGACTTCATCGTTGGATTTCCGGGCGAGACTGAAGCTGACTTCGCGCTGACGCTGAGCCTTGTCGACGAGATCGGATATTCGGGCGCGTTCTCCTTTAAATATTCGCCGCGGCCGGGCACACCGGGCGCCGACATGGATAGCCAGATCGTCGACGACGTGAAATCGGACCGGCTGCAGCGCCTGCAGGCCGCCATCGACCGCAACCAGGCTGCATTCAACAAGCTGTGTCTCGGCCGTACCTTTGATGTCCTGTTCGAGCGCCCCGGGCGTCATCCTGGCCAGTTGGTGGGTCGCTCGCCCTACCTGCAACCGGTGCAGGTGGCAGCGCCGCATACCTTGATCGGCGAGATCGTCGCGGTCACCATCACGGAAATCGGCAGCAACAGTTTGTTCGGCGTGCTCGCGCAAGCGCCGGCGCGGCAGCCCGTTCTCGTCGGCGCCGGAGCCTGAGTTGCGAACACCCGGAACGGACGAATCGGTCTTTGTCGCACCGGACAACGCGACGCAAATCGCGCTCACTTTCGACGACAACCGGCTGGCCTCCACGCTGTTTGGGCAATACGGACAAAACCTCGCGCTGATCGAACGCCGCCTCGGCGTCGCTGCCAATTCGCGTGGCAATCACGTCAATCTCGAGGGAACGCATGAGGCTTGTGAGCAGGCGCGCCGCGTGCTCGAAGGCCTCTATGAGCGTCTCAAACGGGGCGACGAACTGGTGCAGGGCGATGTCGACGGCGCGATCCGGCTCGCCCTGTCGCAAGGCTCGCTGTTCGACTTTGATGCGACGTCGGCTCGCGAAAACCTCGAAGAGATAAACCTGCGCAAGCGTCGCGTCCGCGCCCGCACCGCCGCGCAGGACACCTATATCCGCGCGCTCAAGCGGCACGCATTGGTGTTTGCCGCTGGCCCTGCTGGTACCGGCAAGACCTGGCTTGCCGTTGCCCATGCGATCCAGCTTTTCGAGCGCAAGGAGGTCGACCGCATCATTCTATCGCGTCCTGCCGTCGAAGCCGGCGAGCGGCTCGGCTTCCTGCCCGGAGACATGCGCGAGAAGGTCGATCCTTATCTGCGACCGATCTTCGACGCACTTTACGATCTGATGGACGCGCGCATCGTCGAGCGGGCGCTGCAGACCGGCGAAATCGAGATTGCGCCGCTCGCATTCATGCGCGGCCGCACATTGTCGAACGCCGCCATCATTCTCGACGAAGCGCAAAACACATCTACCATGCAGATGAAGATGATGCTGACGCGCCTGGGGGAAAACAGCCGCATGGTAGTGACGGGCGACCCGAGCCAAGTCGATCTGCCGCCGGGCCAGACGTCGGGACTTGCCGAAGCGATCCGTCTCCTCGAAGGCGTGGAAGGAATCGCCAATGTCCCGTTCTCGTCCGCCGACGTCATCCGTCATGAACTTGTCGCCCGCATCGTCGAAGCCTATGACAAGGCGGCAACGCGCAAGACCGAGCGTTCGCCATGACATCCGCTACGCGGGCCAAGCTCAAAATCGACGTGCTGGTCGATTCCGACTTGTGGACCGATCCGTCCAAAATCAGATCAATGCTGCGACGCGCGGTCGCACAAGCTGCCGCCATGCTGTCAACATCGGGGGCAGAGCTTGCTATCGTCTTGACCGATGATTCGGCGATCCGTCAGCTTAACCGTTTGTGGCGCGGCGTCGACGCCCCCACCAACGTATTGTCGTTTCCAACCAACCGACAAGGCGCAGACGAGCCGACGCATCTTGGCGATATCGTTCTGGCCCATGAGACGATCGCCCGGGAGGCGCACGACGAGCACAAATCGTTTGCTCATCATGTCATCCACCTCACGGTGCACGGCTTCCTGCATCTCATCGGTTACGATCACCGGGATGACACCGAGGCCAAGACGATGGAAGACATGGAACGAAGGATTTTGCGGCGCTTGTCGATTGCCGATCCCTATCGGACCGAAGTCAAGATCGGCAAGAAATCGGCGACGTCGGCCTGAATCGACCGGCAGACAAATGCATTCCGTCATCCGCTCTGATCACTAGCCAGTGGCAATGTCGCAATCGCCAACGCACAATGAACATGAAGAGCATCGCAACTTGCCGATGCTCGTCCCGGCGCCGGGCGAACAGCCGGAAGGCTGGCTCGCGCACATCATGCGCATTCTGTTCGGCTGGAAGGCTGCGGCGACCCGCGCCGATCTGGAACAGGTCCTCACCGCCGAACAGCCGGAATCCGGCTTTTCGCCGGAAGAGGCCGCGATGCTCAAGAACATTCTGGCGCTGCGCGAATGCCGGATCGAGCGCGTCATGATACCGCGCGCCGACATCGTCGCCATCCAGCAGGACATCGCCATTGGCGAAGTGTTGCGCGTGTTCGAAGGCGCCGGCCACTCTCGGCTCGTTGTCTACAACGATACGCTCGACGATCCGACCGGGATGGTGCATCTCCGCGATCTCATCTCCTTCATGTCGGCGCGCGCGCAGCAGCCGCAAGCAAACGGCGCCAATTTCGTCAATATCGATCTTTCCCTCCCGCTAACCGAGGCCAAGATCACCCGCGAGATTCTTTACGCGCCGCCGTCGATGCCGGCGTTGGACCTGCTCGCCAAGATGCAGGCGACGCGCATCCATCTTGCGCTCGTCATCGACGAGTACGGCGGCACCGATGGACTTGTGTCGATGGAGGATTTGGTCGAACTCATTGTCGGCGACATCGCCGACGAACACGACGAACGCGAATTGCCCGCGGTGACGCGCCAGAGCGACGGTTCATTCATGGCCACTGGCCGCGCCAGCCTTGAGGATATCCGCGCCGTCATCGGCAATGAATTTGATGTCGGCGAAGCCAGCCAGGAGGTCGACACGCTCGGCGGCTATCTGGTGATGCGCGCCGGCCATGTCCCGGTCCGCGGCGAGTTGGTGCCGGGCCCGGAGCCGTTCGAAGCCGAAGTGCTCGATGCCGATCCGCGTCGCGTCAAGCGTGTCAAAATCTACCGCCGCAGTGAACGTCGGCCGCCCACTGCACGAGAGACGCCAAGTCCGGTAAAGCCTGTGCCGGCGCGTCCAGCAGCGGCGCGCGAGGAGCTCGGCCGGCCGAATCCGAATTCGCCACGATCGCCGTGACACCAAGACGGCTGATCCACAACGTGGTGTTGGCCTGGGGCTGGCGCCGCAGGCTGATCGCCTTGGCTGCCGGCGCCGCGTCCGCCTTGGCCATGGCACCGATCAACGCCTGGCCGATCCTGTTCGTGACCTTCCCCATTCTGGTCTGGCTCATAGATGGCGCCGGTGTCGGCCGCTGGGGCGGCGTCGGTACCGCGGCGTCCACCGGCTGGTGGTTCGGCTTCGGCTACTTTCTCGCCGGGCTCTACTGGATCGGCTTCGCTTTCCTGGTCGACGCGCCGACCTTCGGCTGGCTGTTGCCGGTCGCGGTGATTGGCTTGCCTGCGATACTCGCTGTCTTCACCGCAGCAGGCGTCGCGCTTGCCCGCGTGTTGTGGAGCAGAGGCGCAATGCGAATCCTCGCACTGGGCGTCTCGCTCACCCTTGCCGAATGGCTGCGCGGCCACGTGCTGACCGGATTCCCGTGGAATGCCTTCGGTTATGCGATCACCTCGCCGCTCGCCCTGGCGCAAAGCGCCGCGCTGTTCGGGCTGTGGGGGCTGACATTCGTCACCGTCGTCGTCTTCGCCAGTCCAGCCACCCTCGTCGACGATCGGACCGACGCGCCACGGCCGTGGCTGCCGGTCGTTCTCGGCCTTGCCGTTCTGTTCGGACTTGGCAGCTACGGCGTCCAGCGGCTGTCACGCACGCCGACGCGTTTCGTCGACAAAGTCCACCTGCGCATCATGCAGCCAAATCTGCAGCAGGACGTGCGGTTCAATTATGCAGCGAAGCAAGCGGTGATGACGAAATACGTTGCGCTGTCTGACCGCAAATCCGGTCCGGATGATTCCGGCATGCGCGATGTTACGCATTTAATCTGGCCGGAATCGCCATTCCCATTCATTCTTGCGCGCGAGCCCGATGCGCTCGCTCAAATTGCGAGCCTGCTGCCGCCTGGCGGCATCCTGGTCACCGGCGCGATCCGCCTCGCGGAGCCGATCAACCCGGCCGAACCTGCAGCCTATAATTCGATTTATGCCATCGACCATTCCGGCTCGATCGTCGCGCTTTACGACAAGGTTCACCTGGTACCGTTCGGCGAGTACTTGCCATTTCAGCACGTCCTGGAACGCCTCGGTTTTCAGGAACTCACCAAGCAGCGCGGCGGTTTTCTCTCGGGCGATCGTCGGCGGCTCATCGCGATACCAGCTTCGCCGCCAGCACTGCCGCTCATCTGTTATGAGATCATCTTTCCGAACGCAGTCGTGCCGCCTGGTCCGCGGCCGGGCTGGATCGTCAATGTAACCAACGATGGCTGGTTTGGGGTCAGCAGCGGACCGTATCAACATTTTCAGCAGGCGCGTGTGCGGGCAATCGAAGAGGGCCTGCCGGTGGTGCGTGCCGCTAATACCGGCATCTCCGCAGTGATCGATCCACTCGGGCGAATCATCAATTCATTGCCGCTGGCTCGCGAGGGCGTGATCGATTCCCCATTGCCGCGACCGGTTCGTCCGACGCTCTATGCACGCGTTGGCGATGCACCTGCCGCAATCGCGGTCGCGATCGCGTTCGTGATCGTTATCCGCGGCCGCTTTCAGACAAATTCTCCGAAAGTCTGAAGCTCCGGCGCACCTGCCAGTTTAGCCTAACGCGAACAGGTAAAGTGGTGCGGCGGACTCCGCGACACGACCATGATAACGACCAGCGGCTGTTCTGCTGGGCTCCTACACAACCAAGGCGAGTAGAACAGCCCAAACAGAGGCCGCGCGACCGTCGATGCAGGTTATCAAGTTTCAGAATGATGTGATGCCAAGCCCTCAGAACAGCGACAAAATTGCGGTTCTGTTTCACTTGCGACCGATTTGATCTCTCCGGCCATTACGGTAAATAGAGATGGTATAGGAGTTGATTATTATGATCGCCAAAAAGGCTCCAAACCCCATCGACAAGCATGTCGGAAGCCGAGTCCGCATGCGCCGGATGATGCTTGGGATGAGCCAAGAAAAGCTGGGAGATGCGCTCGGTCTTACCTTTCAACAGGTGCAAAAATACGAGAAGGGCACGAACCGGATCGGAGCGAGCCGCCTACAGCAGATCGCGCAGATTCTCCAAGTGTCGGTTTCATTCTTCTTCGAGGGCGCACCCACCATCCAGTCTCCGAACCGCCAGGAGGGCATGGCCGAGGCCCCCTCGCCGGCCTACGTGTCGGATTTCCTCGCAACATCGGACGGACTAGCGCTGACCAAGGCCTTCATGCGCATTCCCGACTCCAAGCTGCGGCGGCGCATCGTCGATCTCGTCGAACAAATCGCCGGCGGCGAGAAACGCTGAACCTGTCTGCTGCGCCTCTCGCCGCTGCTGCCGGCGCCCATCTTTTGCCCACATCTTGACCCCGTGGGGGTACGCTGTATCAACGTGACCACGGGGTTGCGCCGGACGCGGCGAGCGTCAGGCTGCGCTCAGATCGGAGGCGCCGCGAAAATCTGCGGTTGCCGGGACCAATCGTGAGAGAGGGAGTGTTGCGCAGTGTCACGTTCAAATTATTTGTTCACAAGCGAGTCGGTGTCGGAAGGTCATCCCGACAAAGTCTGCGATCAAATCTCGGACGCCGTCCTCGATGCCTTCATTGAGAACGATATCAAGCTCGGCATTGCCGACGACAGCAAGGTGAACACACGGCTCGGCTGCGAAACCCTGTGCACGACAAATAAGATCGTCATTGCCGGCGAAGGACGCGGGCAGGCGCCGCTGTTCAAAAAACATGGCGACAAGGCAGTGGTCAATCGCGAGATGATCGCGGAGATCGCGCGTAACGTCGTCAAGGACATCGGCTACGATCAGGACGGCTTCTCGTTTTACGGGGCCGATGTTGAAGTCCTGCTGCATGGCCAGTCGCCGGACATCGCGATGGGGGTCGACGCCAAGAAGAAAAAGAACGGCGAAGAGGAAGGCGCCGGCGACCAGGGCATGATGTTCGGTTTCGCCTGCACCGAGAGCGAGGTCTATGAGAAGGGCTCGTTCATGCCGGCGCCGATCTATTTTGCGCACAAGATTCTCAAGGTGCTGTCAGAGAAGCGTCGTTCCGGCGCGCTGTTCGATTTGCAGCCCGATGCCAAGAGCCAAGTGACGGTGAAATACGTCCATGGCAAGCCGGTCGGCTGCACCAAAGTCGTGGTGTCGACGCAGCACAATGCGCAGACCCGCAACGGCAAGAAATACAGCCCCGGCATGGTCAAGGATTTGATCGCCGATGCGGTCAGTTCGGCGCTGCCGGAGGGCTGGATGCCCGGCAAGCCCAGCGATTTCCTGGTCAATCCGACCGGCAGTTTCGTCATCGGCGGCCCCGACGGCGACTGTGGTCTGACTGGCCGCAAGATCATCGTCGACACCTATGGTGGCTATGCGCCGCACGGCGGCGGCGCATTTTCGGGAAAGGATCCTACCAAAGTCGACCGCTCTGCCGCCTACGCTGCGCGCTACCTCGCCAAGAACGTCGTTGCCGCCGGCCTTGCGGAACGATGCACCATCCAGATCGCTTACGCGATCGGCGTTGCCGATCCGATGTCGCTCTTGGTTGACACCCACGGTACCGGCAAGGTCGAAGAGGCCAAGCTGCAAAAGCTGTTGCCTGAATTGTTTCCGCTGCGTCCGACCAGCATACGCCGCACATTGAAGCTGAACCGTCCGATCTATCGGCGCACTGCCGCCTATGGCCATTTCGGTCGCGCGCCCGAGCGTGACGGCGGCTTCTCCTGGGAGCGCACCGACCTCGCCGACGCCCTGAAGCGGGCGCTGCGCTAAGCTTCTTTTTGAGCGGCCGGTTTGCCACCCTGCGGATCACTTTGTCCGCAGGCATGATCCTGTTCATAGACTGGGTCATAGATTGGGCATTTGGGTAGTGTCCCATTGATTCCGAAGTTCACATCAAGGCAGGCCGCAAACTCTTGCGAAGTTCGGAATTCGGGACACCAGGATGGATCCGGCGCCGCACCATACCCGCGCATTTTTTGGACGCCGCAAGGGCCACAAGCTGCGCCTCCATCACGCGTGGCTGATGGAAACGTTG
>Ga0335081_10019373_pt1 | contig 11002 bp, 10 predicted proteins | sample Lox_Sample_35_FD_206713 | JGI IMG/M metagenome (GOLD analysis project Ga0335081, IMG submission 206713) | Soil microbial communities from Loxahatchee National Wildlife Refuge, Florida, United States - Lox_Sample_3.5 | ecosystem: Environmental > Terrestrial > Soil > Wetlands | place: USA...
ACTATCGCGCCGGCGCCGGCATCGATCTCGAGCACGACGAGGCCGACTTCAAGGCCGGCCGCAAGATCGAATGTCCGGTGTTATTGTTGTGGGGCGCGACCGGCGGCGTCGGCCGCAACAGCGTGCCCGGGCCGGCCGAGATTTGGAAGGCTTATGCCGCCAACATCGTCGCCGCCAAGGCGATGCCGAGCGGGCACTATCTGTCGGAAGAAGCGCCGGCGGAGACCACCGCCGCGCTACGCGAGTTCTTCACGGCGCCATGAGCGCCTTAGGCGGCGGCCGGCGGCGGTTCGGCGAGAAAATTGCGCAGCGCGTAGAACAGGAGATGCCGGTTCTTGCTGTAGCCGGCGCTGTGCGCCGTCTGCGGTAAAATGACGAACTGGCGGTCGCCGTTTGGCAATTGACCGAAGAAGTCGAGCAGATCGGCGTTCGTCGAATTGCCGTCGAACTCGCCGCGCAGCATCAGCACCGGCGACATGACCTTTTTCGGATCGACGATCGGCAGGTTCGCCGCCATGTCGAGATAGGTGCCGCTCGGCACTTCGTTGCCGAATTTCATCTCGTCGTCGATAAGCGCCTTGACCATCGCCGGGTCGTACAATTCGGGGTGGCCGTCGCGGGTAAAGATCGAGCCGATCATCTTTGCATCGCGTTTGCGCCGCGGGCTTGCGCGCAAGGCGGCGATCTTCTTGCGCCGTCGTTCGATCTCGGCCGCGCCGTTGCCCTTGTAGGTGAAGGCGGCGAGCATCAGCCGGTTGACGTGCGCGGGTTCGGCCTGGGCGAAAGCCGCGGCACGGATGCCGCCCGATGACGTGCCGTAAAAATGCACCTTCTGCTGACCGGTTTCTTGCGTCACCACGATCATGGCCGCCCTGAGGTCCTCGACGCCGCTGGCGATGTCCGAATTGTTGCCGGAGGAGCCGGAATAACCGTAGCCATCGTGGTCCATGGTCCACACGTCGTAACCGGCGCGGGCGAGCACGTTCATCAGCGAATATTCACCTTTGCCGGGAACCGTCAGATCGTAAGACGAACGCGACGAGTTCGACGATCCATGCACCAGGAATACGACGGGCAGCGCCGGTTCGCCCGATGTCGGCGCGCCGACGCGCTTGCGCCACAGATTGAGCTTCACCGCGCCTTTATGCGCCCAATAGTCCTTGCTCCAGATTTCGCCCTCGCTGGGCCCGGCCTTGGCTTGGCCGGTGAATCCGGACAGCAATCCGGCGGTTAATCCGACGCCGGCGCCTCCGAGGACCGTGCGCCGCGGCAGGGAACGTTCGAAGTCATTCATTGGGCTTCCTCCCCGCGGCCTTGGTTGAGGTAGACCGCCGTTGATCCTGCAGCCTAGCAAATCGCGTGGGCAAGCGGCAGTGCACTCGCGCTGCGGAATGAGTTCTGCTAGTGGGTCAATTGGCGCGCTGGGAGACGCGCGGCATCGCAGGGCTCTTGGCCGGGAGACCTTGCGTGCCGAACCGGAGGAACGATGCTCAATCTGCTGCGCGCGGGGGCGCGATTTTTCCAGAACACCATCGGCTGGAACCGGATCGGCGTGCTTCTCAGTCTGGCGATCATCGCGGTTGCCGTGGTGGTGCTGGTCCACATGCTGCGCGATATCAGGGTCGACGAGGTCCTCGCAGCGGTAAAGGCGATCGACCGCCAGCACATTGCTGCGGCCGCCGTGTTCGTCGCCTGCGGCTATTTTTCGCTGACCTTTTACGACTGGTTCGCCTTGCGCACGATCGGGCGCACCGAAATTCCCTATCGCATCGCGGCGCTGTCCGGATTCACCAGCTATTCGATTGGCCACAACATCGGCGCCACCGTCTTCACCGGTGGCGCGGTGCGCTACCGCATCTATTCGGGCTACGGGCTCGACGCCATCGAAGTGGCGAAGATCTGCTTTATCGCCGGGCTGACCTTCTGGCTCGGCAATGCCACCGTGCTCGGCCTCGGCGTCTTGCATTCGCCGGATGCGGCCGGCTGGATCGACCAATTACCGGTCTGGATCAACCGCTGCATCGCCGTCGCCATCCTTGCCGTGTTGTTCACCTATCTCGGCTGGGTGTGGAGCGCGCCACGCGAAATCGGGCGGGGCGAGTGGAAAGTGACCTTGCCGAACGGCCCTTCGACCTTCCTGCAGATCGGGATCGGCATTCTCGACCTCGGCTGCTGCGCGCTGGCGATGTATATGTTGCTGCCCGACGAGCCGAATATCGGTTTTGTCACGCTGGCGGTCGTGTTCGTGTCGGCGACGATGCTTGGCTTCGCCAGTCACGCGCCGGGCGGTCTCGGGGTCTTTGACGCCGCCATGCTGCTCGCCCTGTGGCAATTCGACAAGGAAGACGTGCTCGCCGGACTCCTGCTGTTTCGCCTGCTTTATTATCTCGCCCCCTTTGTCGTCGCATTGATTATATTGGGGACACGGGAGGCGTTGATCAATTTGCGCGGTGCGCGCGGCGGGACGCCTGAAGCGGTGAGAGCGAGCGCGCCGCTGCGCAGCGAGATCGAAGCCGAGGCTGAGAAAATCAACGCCGATTGATGATGGCGAGCGAAGATAACAGCGCAAATCTGCCGCGCGGTGCGGATTGGCCAAGCCGGCTGCGCGGCGCGTGGCACGCGTTGCTCGGCCGCCTGGGGGCCGACGCCGCGACCGGCGGCGGGCTGCCGATCTACAGCCGTGCCGCCTTGCATCCGCAGGCATTGCTGATCGAGGCGTTAATCGGCGGTCTGCCCGACCCGGCCATTGTGCTCGACCGCGATGGTCGCGTCATTGCCTTCAATGCGGCGGCTTCCGCCATAGCGCCGTCCCTGCGCCGTGGCGAACCGGCGCTGATTACCCTGCGCATGCCCGAACTGGTCGATGCGATCCGCCGTGCCGCGAGCAACCGCAGCCCGCAACGCGTGGAGTTCTTCGAGCGCGTCCCTCTCGATCGCTGGTTCGAGGCCTTCGTCACCCCGGTCACGCTGCCGAACGTCGGTGAAGCCCATTCCAACATCCTGTTGATGACATTCAACGATCTCACGCCGCTGCGGCGGGTCGAGGAAATGCGCGCCGACTTCATCGCCAATGCCAGCCACGAACTGCGCACGCCGCTGGCCGCGTTGCTCGGCTTCATCGAGACCCTGCAAGGCACGGCCAAGGACGATGCCGTGGCGCGCGGCAAATTCCTCACCATCATGCAGGGCCAGGCCGCGCGCATGGCGCGCCTCATCGACGACCTCTTGTCGCTGTCGCGCATCGAGCTCAACGCACATCTGCAGCCGAACACGCCGATCGATCTAGCGCCGATCGTGCGCCAGGTGGCAGACGGTCTGCAAACGCTGGCGCGCGACCGCGAGGTGACCATCAAGGTCTCGACGCCTCCCGAACCCGTGGTGGTGCTTGGCGACCGCGACGAACTGATCCGCGCCCTGGAAAACCTGGTCGAGAACGCGCTCAAATATGGTGCCGCCGGTAAGCGCATCGACATCACGCTCGCGCGCGGCCAGACGCGCGGCGGCAATGCGGAAGCGCGCCTGGCGGTGCGCGACTATGGACCGGGGATTGCCCCGGAGCATTTGCCGCGCCTGACCGAGCGGTTCTATCGCGTCGACGTTGCCGACAGCCGCGCGCAAGGCGGTACCGGGCTGGGGCTCGCGCTCGTCAAGCACGTGCTAAACCGCCATGGCGGCCGGCTTAATGTCGAGAGCACGCCGGGGGCCGGCGCCACCTTCACAATGTACCTGCCCTTATACACTGCCGATCCGCGCAAAATCGGCGAAGCTCAATAAAATCAAACTGTTGGCCTGTCATGTGATTGTCATCGAAACTTTATAGAACGGTGACATGCGACGCCTATGGCTGTCCTCGACTTCGGAAAAAAGCTCGATCCAAACCAATAAAAAAGCCTGTCCGAAGCTCAGTCTTGGAGAGCGTCTTAAAACAACAGCGGTCGCCCGCGCTGGCGGGCGCAAAAGGCGGACTTCACGGGTCTTTGCCCCGCGCACGCCTTTGGCCGCCAACATGGAGAAATCCCGTGAAACACTGGGCGACTTTTGCAGCCGCCGGCTTCTTGGCCGCCGCTGCTTTCGTTCCGGCACAGGCCGCCGACATTTCCGGCGCTGGCGCCACCTTCCCCTATCCCATCTACGCCAAATGGGCCGATGCCTATAAGAAAGTCACAGGCAACGGCTTGAACTATCAGTCGATTGGTTCCGGCGGCGGCATCAAGCAGATTAGCGCGCGCACCGTGACCTTCGGCGCCTCCGACATGCCGTTGCAGCCGGCTGCGCTGGACAAGATCGGCTGCATCCAGTTCCCGACGGTCATGGGCGGCATCGTGCCGGTCGTGAACCTCGAAGGCGTCAAGCCCAACGAACTGACCATCGACGGGCCGACGCTGGCCAAGATCTATCTCGGCGAAATCAAGAAGTGGAACGATCCGGCGCTCGCCAAGCTCAATCCGAACGCCAAGCTTCCTGACGAGGCGATCGCGCTGGTGCACCGTTCGGACGGCTCGGGCACCACCTTCATCTTCACCAACTATTTGTCCAAGGTCAGCGCCGACTGGAAGTCGAAGGTCGGCAGCAACACCTCGGTTGAATGGCCGGCCGGCATCGGCGCCAAGGGCAATGAAGGTGTGTCGAACAATGTCGGCAACACCAAGGGCTCGATCGGCTATGTCGAGACCGCCTATGCCAAGCAGAACCATCTGACCACGATGAAAATGGTCAACAAGGACGGCCAGACCGTAGAAGCCGTTCCGGCGGCGATCATGGCGGCCGCGGCCGGCGCCGATTGGGCGCATGCGCCGGGCTTCTACATGATCATCACCGACTCGCCGGGGGCCAAGTCTTGGCCGATCGCCGGTGCGACTTTCATCCTAATTCCCAAGGAACCCAAGGATGCGGCTGCCACCAAAGAGGCGCTCAAGTTCTTCGCCTGGGCCTACGACAAGGGCGACGATATGGCTTCGAGCCTGGACTACATCCCGATGCCGGACGGCGTCGTCAAGCTGATCCACGAGCATTGGAAGCAGGTCAAGGATAGCTCTGGTAATCCGGTTTTCTGAAGCCGCTGAAAAAGGGAAAAGGCGCCGCCTCTGGCGCCTTTTCTCACTGTCCCCGCTGGTCACAAGGCGGCTTGTCTTACTGCCGCAGGACCGCTTGAGTGGCCCTCCCGCGCGGAGCCTAGGGAGAGCCGGATGCAACTGCCCGGGAGCAAACCGGTGGTCGATGTAGCGTTACAAGGCGGAGCCATCTCGGTCGTCAACCGCACCGATCGGAGCAAGGTGCTCCAACGCCTGCGGGTCGGCGACATCGTGTTCCGTCACATGACCCGCGCCGCCGCGATCGCGGTGCTTGTGATCCTCAGCGGCATCATCATTTCGCTGATCTACGGCTCCTGGCCGGCATTGCACACCTTCGGCTTCCGCTTCCTGATCACCGAGAGTTGGAATCCGGTGACCGAGAAATTCGGCGCCATCGCGCCGATTTACGGCACCATCGTTACCTCGGTTATCGCCATGCTGATCGCGGTGCCGGTCGGGCTGTTCATTGCGCTGTTTCTGACCGAACTGTGCCCGATGTGGCTGCGCCGTCCGATCGGCATCGCCATCGAGCTGCTGGCCGGCATCCCCAGCATTATCTATGGCATCTGGGGCCTGTTCTTCTTCGCGCCGTTCCTGCAGCAATACGTGCAGCCGGCGATCATCGACACGCTCGGCAACATTCCCGGCATCGGCTATATGTTCGCGGGGCCGCCTTACGGCATCGGCATCTTCACCGCCGGGCTGATCTTGGCGATCATGGTATTGCCCTTCATCACGTCGATCTCGCGCGACGTGTTCGAGGCGGTGCCGCCGGTCCTCAAGGAAGCGGCCTACGGTCTTGGCTGCACCACCTGGGAGGTGGCGCGCTATGTCGTGTTGCCGTTCACGCGTGTCGGCGTCATCGGCGGCGTCATGCTCGGCCTCGGCCGCGCGCTTGGCGAAACCATGGCGGTGACTTTCGTCATCGGCAACGCCCACCGCATTTCCGGCTCCATTCTGGCGCCGGGCACCACCATATCGGCGACCATCGCCAATGAATTCACCGAGGCGGTCGGCGACCTTTACACCTCGTCCTTGATCGCGCTCGGCCTCATCCTCTTCGTGATCACCTTCATCGTGCTTGCCTTCGCGCGTCTGCTCTTGATGCGCATCAACGCCCGGGTCGGAGCCTAGTCATGGCGATAGCCTTATCGTCGATCTATGCCACCAGGCGGCGGCGCAACGGCATCACCATGGCGCTGGCTTACGCGGCGACCCTATTCGGCTTGTCCTGGCTGGTGCTCATCCTTGCCGTTTTGTTGTGGGAAGGCTTCTCCGGCCTTTCGCTCGCGGTGTTCACCGAGATGACGCCGCCGCCAGGGTCGGCCGGCGGCTTGCTCAATCCGATCGTCGGCAGTCTGATCATGACGGTTCTGGCCGTGCTCATCGGCACGCCGCTCGGCGTGCTCGCCGGCACCTACATGGCCGAGTACGGCCGCTACGACAAACTGACCATCGTGGTGCGTTTCATCAACGACATTTTGCTCAGCGCGCCGTCGATCGTGATCGGCCTGTTCATCTACGAGATCATGGTCGCGCAGATGGGCCACTTCTCCGGCTGGGCGGGCGCCGTGTCTCTGGCGGTGATCGTCGTGCCGGTCGTGGTGCGCACCACCGAGGACATGCTCACTTTGGTGCCCGACACGCTGCGCGAGGCCGGCGCCTCGATCGGGCTGCCGCGCTCGCTGATGATCCAGCGCGTCGCCTATAGGGCCGCGCGCGCCGGCATGATCACCGGCGTGCTGCTTGCCGTCGCGCGCATCAGCGGCGAGACCGCGCCGCTCCTGTTCACCGCGCTCAACAACCAGTTCTGGAGCCTCAATCTCAACGCTCCGGTCGCCAGCCTGCCGGTCGTCATCTTCCAGTTCGCGCTCAGCCCCTATCACGACTGGCAGAAGCTGGCCTGGACCGGCGCGCTCATTATTACCCTGGCGGTGCTTGCGCTCAGCATCACGGCCCGTCTCCTCACGGCACAGAGAAAGTCGTCATGAGTTTAGCAACCTTCACCACGCCGACCGCGACCCACGGGCCGTCGAAGGCCAGCGATCTCGTCGAAAAAGTCGCGGTGCGCAACCTCGACTTTTTCTACGGCGACCACCGCGCCTTGAAGAACGTCAACGTGTCACTCTACCAGGGCAAGGTCACCGCTTTTATCGGCCCCTCCGGCTGCGGTAAGTCGACGCTGCTGCGCATCCTCAACCGCATGTACGATCTTTATCCGAACCAGCGCGCCACCGGCGAAGTGGCGCTCGACGGCAAGAACATCCTGTCGCCGTCGCAGGATCTCAACCTGTTGCGCGCCCAGGTCGGCATGGTGTTCCAGAAGCCGACGCCTTTCCCGATGACCATCTTCGAGAACATCGCGTTCGGCATCAGGCTGTACGAGCGGCTGCCGAAATCGGAGCTCGATGGCCGCGTGCAGCACGCGCTGCAGCGCGCCGCCTTGTGGGAGGAAGTAAAAGACAAGCTCGGCGCCAACGGCTTGTCGCTGTCCGGCGGCCAGCAGCAGCGGCTTTGCATCGCCCGCACCGTCGCGGTGCGGCCGGAGGTGATCCTCTTCGACGAGCCGTGCTCGGCGCTCGATCCGATCTCGACCGCCAAGATCGAGGAGTTGATCGACGAGCTCAAGGACGACTACACCATCGCCATCGTCACCCACAACATGCAGCAAGCCGCGCGCGTGTCCGATTTCACCGCCTTCATGTATCTCGGCGAACTGATCGAATACGACGAGACGAGCCGCATGTTCACCACGCCTACCGACCGCCGCACGCAGGATTATATAACCGGTCGCTTCGGTTGACGGCCTAAGACGTCACGCTTAACCGGGGACCGAAGGGACAACACCGATGACCGATCTGCATACGACCAAAGCCTTCGATAGCGACCTGCAGGACCTCGCGCGCATGGTCGCCGAGATGGGCGGCCTCGCCGAGAAGCTGGTGGCGGATTCCGTTGACGCGCTGGCCAAGCGCGACAGCGTGCTCGCCCAGCGCATCACGGCGGCCGATGCCAATATCGACGCGCTGCAACGCGAGATCGAGGAAAAGGCGATCAACACCATCGCCCGCCGCCAGCCGATGGCTGTCGATCTGCGCGAAATCGTCGGCGCCCTGCGGCTTGCCAACGATCTCGAGCGCATCGGCGATCTCGCCAAGAACATCGCCAAGCGGGTGATCGCGCTCAACGGCGAATTCCCGCCGCCGAAGCTGATCCGCGGCGTCGAGCACATGGCCGATCTCGTGCTCGGCCAGATGAAGGCGGTGCTCGATGCCTATGCGCGGCGCGACGACAGCAAGGCGATGGCGGTGTGGCGCGGCGACGAGGAAATCGACGCCGTCTGCACCTCGGTGTTCCGTGAATTGCTCACTTATATGATGGAAGACCCGCGTAACATCACCTTCTGCATCCATCTGCTGTTCTGCGCCAAGAACATCGAGCGGATGGGCGACCATGCCACCAATATCGCCGAGACCGTGCATTACGTCATCGAAGGCCGGCCCATCGCCGACCAGCGGCCGAAAGGCGATACCACGACCCTCGCCGCTCTGCGGGTCGGAGACAATCGCTAGCGAGCTGCGCATGATCCGGAAAAATGGGCAGCGATTTTCGGATAAGATCATGCGCGGGGGAAAAAGCTCATGAGCGCGCGCATCCTCATCGTGGAAGACGAAGAGCCGCTCACCATGCTGCTCCGCTACAATCTCGAAGCCGAGGGCTACGAGGTGGAGACCGCCGCGCGCGGCGACGATGCCGATACCAAGCTCAAGGAGCGCGCGCCCGACCTGATCGTGCTCGATTGGATGCTGCCGGGCCTCTCCGGCATCGAGTTGTGCCGGCGTCTGCGGGCGCGGCCGGATACCCGGCAATTGCCGATCATCATGCTGACCGCGCGCGGCGAGGAAAGCGAGAAGGTGCGCGGGCTCGCCACCGGCGCCGACGACTACATCGTCAAGCCGTTCTCCGTGCCCGAGTTGCTGGCGCGGGTGCGCGCGTTGCTGCGCCGTGCCAATCCGGAGCGGGTCGCCGTCGTCCTCAACATCGGCGATATCGAGCTCGACCGCGAGAAAAAGCGGGTGTCGCGCAACGGCCGTCCGATCGATCTCGGTCCGACCGAATATCGCCTGCTCGAATTCCTTATGGAACGGCCGGGCCGCGTGTTTTCGCGCGAGCAATTGCTCGACGGCGTCTGGGGCTCAGACATCTATATCGACGAGCGCACCGTCGACGTGCATGTCGGCCGTCTGCGCAAGGCGATCAACCGCGGCCACATGTCCGATCCGATCCGCACCGTGCGCGGCGCCGGCTACGCCCTCGACGACCGCTTCGGCCGCGCGAACTGACCTCTCCGTCACGGCTGCCGAATTGACGCGACAGGGCGTTTCCCCCTGGGGTCCGCAAAAGGCGCACACCCCTCTTGACTTTAATCCTAGAGCTGAATATTGTCCTAGTGTCCGGCTCGTCGAGGGCGCCATCTAGAGGCGTCTGATGGTGGAGCCGGATGCGGTGCCCGCGGACAGGTCTCGCAGACCTGCACTCGGGCGGCGCCGGGCTCCGCCCGGGGGCACTATGACCCCCTGCGAGGAGCTCGCTGACGGCGGTCGGTTCGGCCGGCTCTCGGGTGACCGAGGGCACGCCATGAGCCGGAGCCGAAAGCGCGGTCCGGCGCCGTAAGGAAAACGCCGCGTGTGGCGCGCCGAAAGGCGCCGTGCATCGGCAGCGATGCACGCCAAGCTGCACTGGTCGCGCCGATCGGCGCGCCACCTCCCTCGCATTCGGCGAGGGGACGGAAGAGAAGACGGCCTACCCGGGGCCGCTCAAGAATACGGGCGATGGCGCATGCCCGCGCGCGCCCTGAGGCCCACAATGACAAACCGCGGCTGAGACCGCTACGATCCCCGCATGACCCGTACCCACAATCGCTACCCCTACTCGCCGATCGCCGACCGCCCCGCCTACGACTGGCCGGGCGGCAAGCGGCTCGCCGTCTATCTCGCGCTCAACCTTGAATGGTTTTCGTTTGGCGAAGGGCTGGGCGCCGAACTCGCGCCAGGCGGGCCGCCGCCGGACGTGCTCAATTACGCCTGGCGCGATTACGGCAACCGCGTCGGCGTGTTTCGGCTTGCCGAATTGTTCGCCGAATTGAACTTGCCGGTGTCGCTTCTGGTCAACGGCAACATGTATGAGCACGCGCCGCAGGCCGTTGCCGCATTTCCCGGCGCGGACATCGTCGCCCACGGGCGCAGCAATTCCGAACGCCAGGGGACGCTGAGCGAAGCCGACGAACGCGCGTTGATCGCGGAGACGACCGCAGCGATCGAGAAACAGTCCGGCGCGCGCCCGCGCGGCTGGCTCGGGCCGTGGATCTCACAATCGCATGTCACGCCCGATCTGCTGCAAGAAGCCGGCTATGCCTATCTGCTCGATTGGTGCCATGACGACCAGCCGGTGTGGATGAAAACGCGCGGCGGCCGCATTCTCACCGTCCCCTATCCGCAGGAACTCAACGACATTCCCCAGATCGTCGCGCGCAAACGCGAGGGCGCCGACTTCGCCGATATGATCGTCGACGCCTTCGACGTGCTGCACGGGGAATGCGTGCGTCGCCCGCTGGTCATGGGCATCGCCTTGCACGCCTATATCGTCGGCGCGCCGCACCGCTTCAAGCATCTCAAACGCGCGCTATCGCACGTCGTACGACGCGCCGACGAAAAGATCTGGTTCACGACGTCCGGCGCAATTGCGGCTCACGCGGCCGCGCTGCCGCCGGGCATGGTGCCGTGATAGATTGCCTATCAATCTTGCCGGAATGGAGGACGATCGTGACGACAAATCCATTGAACGTTTTTCCCGGCGCCGGCGGCAACTGGCAGGAGATCATGACGCGCTGGTGGTCGCCCAACATCTCGCTGAACTTCGCCGGCGATGCC
>Ga0335081_10019374_pt1 | contig 11002 bp, 7 predicted proteins | sample Lox_Sample_35_FD_206713 | JGI IMG/M metagenome (GOLD analysis project Ga0335081, IMG submission 206713) | Soil microbial communities from Loxahatchee National Wildlife Refuge, Florida, United States - Lox_Sample_3.5 | ecosystem: Environmental > Terrestrial > Soil > Wetlands | place: USA: Florida...
GCTCGATGGTTTCATCGAGCGACGCAAAGCGGACATCCCCGCTGGGGTGCGTTGTCAGGCTCGGGGCAATGGTGTGCAATTCGCTCATCGGAGTCCTGCCTTCCATAATTTGCCGGCGGTTTCGTAGGTGGTCAGCGAGGTGCTCAACAGCATGATGCCCTTCTCGGCGGCCTCGGCGATGACGGCCGGCTCGGGTTTGCGGCCGCAGGTGAACAGCACGGCGGTGATGTCCTTCATCGAAGCGACTGATAAAACGTTGCGGTGAATTTGGATGGTGACCCAAAGAACGCCAGGTTGCGCGTTGGCGAGCACATCGCTGAGCAGGTCGGAGATGTAACAACCTTTCAGTTCGACCTCGGCGAGGTCGGTCAACGGCTGCGCCTCAACAACGGTCAAGAGCGCCGGAAGTTTGCTGGCGGTTTTCAGTTTCATAATTTGGTCTCCACTTTGTGAAGGAATACGGCCGCTTGCAGCCGCGTGCCGCCGCCCAGCTCCGACTGGATGGAAAATTCGTCAGCGCAGCGTTTAATGTTAGGCAGGCCCATGCCGGCACCGAAGCCGAGTTCGCGCGCCAGGGGACCGGCAGTGGACCAGCCTTCCTGCATGGCCAGATCAACGTTTTCAATGCCCGGACCGCCGTCCACGGCCCGGATGCGGATTTTGACGGAGTCAATGGCGGTGGTGATGCGACCGCCGATCGAGTGAATGATGATATTAGTTTCGGCTTCGTAGGCGATGATGGCGGCGCGGCGGAGAATATCGGGAGCAATGCCCCGGGCGCGTAGCACTTCACGGATGCGTTGAGAAAGCTTGCCTGCGCTCTCGAAATCGCCCGACTTCACGTGCGTGTTGAAGACGACACGATGCGCTTTTTCATCCGCGGCGCGCGTGGCGGCCAACGCGGCTTCTTTGGCGACGGCTTCCTCGGCGCGGCGCTCCAGTTGATGCATCAGGCAAACGGTGATGTCGCCGCGGGTAATGACGCCCACCAGCCGGTTGTTGGCATCCAGGACCGGGAAACGGCCATAGCCGTGCCGGTCGAATTCCGCTACCGCACGGACCAGTGAGAAATGATCACGCAAGGTCACGATCTTCCGGCTCATCCACTTTTCCACCGGATCGTTGATGTGGCCTTCGTCCAGGGCGTTGATGATGTCTTCGATGCTGACAATCCCCACGAGCACATCCTCGGTCAGAATCGGCACGCCGGAGATGCGGTGGGCCTGCATCAGGTTCTGTATCGAGCGCAGCGAATCCGTCGCCGTGGCGGTGATGGGCGGGCTGGTCATGGCATCGCGCACGCGCAGTTCAAAAACCAGCATTTGGGCGAAGGAAACCTGCCGTTTTTCGCCCAGGCTGGGGGTCTTTTCGATCGCTGGCGCGGGAGGCATTGGCTCTTCGGAATTGCCGGTCTTGATGGTCGTTCCTGGCACGATGAGCGGCTGGTGCGCCGCGACCGCCACCCGCGCCTGCGCGCTTTTGAAGCGTTTGTGGCCGTTGGTCTTCGTCTCCACTCTGGCCGCGGCTTTCTTCTTTTCGGCTGGAACGCCTTGTGTCATAACTTTAACCAAACATAACTTAGTCGTGGAAGCGGGTGGGTCACTCCACGCAATTTGTTTTACACTGGTCATATTTTGCATGAATAAGACGGATGCGAAAAACCGCCGAACCGGAGTAGCATCACGAATCTTCATGTCCTCCAAAAGTGTTGCTCAATCGTGACTCGACGGGCGGCCAAATAACGGCCATCTTTTCCCAAAAAATGCAGAGTGCCGGGCAGGTTTCTGGCTTAAAAGGAGTTTTACAAAGGCGTGCCTTGCGGTTATCAAGGACGGCTTGACAATCAACATTACAATCAACGACCGAGAAGTAATTTATGGCTAAAGCAACGGAAGCGACCCAATACGTTTATCTCTTTGGAAACAAAAAGGCCGATGGCGACGGTTCCATGAAACCCTTGCTGGGTGGCAAGGGCGCCAACCTCGCCGAAATGTCCCGCATCAAACTGCCGGTGCCGCCGGGCTTCACCATCACCACCGAGGTTTGCACTTACTATTACCAGAACAAAAAATCCTATCCCAAAGCCCTGGAACCGCGGGTGAAGGACGGCGTCGCGTTCATCGAGAAAATCATGGGCACCAGATTTGGCGACCGGTCGGCGATGCCGCTGTTGGTTTCCGTCCGCTCCGGCGCGCGCGATTCGATGCCGGGCATGATGGACACCATTTTGAACCTCGGCCTCAACGATGAAACCGTAGTCGCCCTCGTCAAAGCGACGAAGAATGAGCGGTTCGCGTGGGATTGTTACCGGCGGTTCATTCAGATGTACGGCGACGTGGTCATGGGCGTGCAAAAGGGCGCCAACGAGGATCATGAACCGTTCGAAGTGGTGATTCACGGGCTCAAACACGAGCGTTATCACACCGACATCGAGGACACGAAGTTGACCGTGGGTGACCTCAAGGAACTGGTAAGTCGCTTCAAGAAACTCATCAAGGAACGCACCGGCGGCCAGGAATTTCCGCAGGACCCGTGGAAACAACTTTGGGGCGCCATCGGTGCCGTGTTCGGCTCGTGGATGAATGATCGCGCCATTGTTTATCGCCGCAAATACAACATCCCGTCCGAATGGGGCACGGCGGTCAACGTCCAGGCCATGGTCTATGGCAACACCGGCGACAAATCCGGGTCCGGCGTGGCGTTCACGCGCGATCCGGCGACCGGCGAAAAGGTTTTTTACGGCGAATTTCTCATCAACGCGCAAGGCGAAGACGTGGTGGCCGGCATCCGTACGCCTGAACCGGTGGCGCAACTCAAGAACCACCTGCCCCAGGCCTTCGCCGAACTGGAACAGGTCCGCAAAACCCTCGAATCTCATTTCAAGGACGTGCAGGACTTCGAGTTCACGATTCAGGACGGCAAACTGTTCATGCTCCAGACCCGCAACGGCAAACGCACCGGCCTCGCCGCTGTCCGCTTCGCCATCGAGATGGAAAAGGAAAAATTGATTGACTGGAAGACGGCGATTCGCCGGGTGCCGGCCGACCAGCTCGACCAGGTGCTCGCGCCGATTTTTGACCGCAAGGCGGTCAAAGCCGCCAAATGCATCGCCAAAGGTTTGCCCGCCGGTCCGGGCGCGGCCTCCGGAAAGATGTATCTCAACGCCGATCGCGCGGCGGCGGCCGCTGCCAAAGGGGAAAAAGTGTTGCTGGTGCGCAACGAAACCACGCCGGAAGATTTGCGCGGCATGATTGCCGCCGAGGGCATTTTGACCGCCAAAGGCGGCGTCAGCTCGCACGCGGCACTGGTCGCGCGGCAGATGGGCAAGGTGTGCGTCTGCGGCGCCGGAGCGTTGCAGATTGATTACGCGGCCAAAACCATGGCTGTGGACGGTGCAACTTACAAGGAAGGCGATTTCCTTTCCATCAGCGGCACCGCTGGCGAAGTGTATCCGGGCGAAATCAAGACCGCCGCCTCCGAAATCGTCCAGGTGCTCATCGAGAAGTCACTCGACGGAAAGGACAGCGCAACCTACCAGATGTTCCGGAAGCTGATGGATTGGTGCTCGAAGGTCACGCGCCTCCAGGTCCGCACCAACGCCGACACGCCGGAGCAAACCGCCAACGCGGTCGCATTCGGCGCCACGGGCATCGGCCTGTGCCGCACGGAGCACATGTTCTTTTCGGGCAACCGGATTGACGCCATGCGCGAAATGATTCTGGCCGACAACCTCAAGGACCGGAAAGAAGCGCTGGCCAGGCTCCTGCCCTATCAGCGCGACGACTTTGTAGGAATCTTCCGCGAATTAAAGGGGCTGCCCGCGACCATCCGCACGCTCGACCCGCCGCTGCACGAATTCCTGCCGCACGAAGACGCCGCGCAGAAAGACCTCGCCGCCAAGATGGGCGTGCCGGTTGAAAAGATCAAACAACGTGTCAAGGAATTGCACGAATTCAACCCGATGCTTGGCTTGCGCGGCTGCCGGCTCGGCATTGTTTATCCCGAAATTACTGAGATGCAGACCCGCGCCATCATCGAAGCCGCGGTGCAGGTCCAAAACGAGGGCATTCCCGTCAAGCCGGAGATCATGATCGTGTTGGTGGGTTTCCCCAAGGAACTTCAGAACCAACTCGCAGTCGTCCATCGCGTGGCCCAACAGGTGCAGGAAGAGCAAAAGACCAAAGTCAAATACTCGGTCGGCACCATGATTGAAATCCCGCGCGGCGCCCTGGCCGCTGATGAAATCGCCAGGGACGCCGAGTTCTTCAGTTTCGGCACCAATGACCTGACGCAGACGTGCCTGGGCATGAGCCGTGACGATTCCGGGCCGTTCCTCGGACCGTATCAGGAACTGGAGATCATCAAGAAAAATCCGTTTGCGACGATTGACCAGGCCGGCGTCGGCCAGCTCATGAAAATCGCGGTCGAAAAAGGTCAAAGCACCCGGCCCGACATCAAGCTGGGCATCTGCGGCGAACACGGTGGCGATCCTGATTCAGTGAAATTCTGCCATCGGATCGGTTTAACCTATGTTTCTTGCAGTCCGTTTCGGGTGCCCGTGGCGCGCCTCGCTGCGGCTCAGGCGGCCTTGGAAGAAGAAGCTGCAAAAAAGGCAAAGAAGAAATAATTGTAGTGTTCGGCCTGTGGCCGAAGTTTTGTCGAGCCACAGGCTCGACGTTACAACAAAGCCGCTCCGCCCCCGGGGCGGCTTCTTATTTTCACTGCGCTTTCGCGCCAAACGTGCGCGGGTTCATCGGCCTTTCATTTCACTGTGTGTTTCGAGTTTGACTTTGTGCCGGTGCCGGGCGTATTGGATGGATAGTCGGAAAGGGTTCTTTGCGGACACGGCCGGAACAGGACTTGAAACTCCGGTCGGTGTGCCGGCGCGATGGAACTTATGAAGCGAACCGTGCGTGAGAGCAGCAGAGGCCCGGTGAGCGCCGGGATTATTTGTGTGGCCCTGCTGTTGTCCGGGTTTGGCTGTCATTCGCGCCTGGAAGCGCCCCGCATGGAACAGAGCACCAACCCGGTCGCGCTATCAACCAACGCCGGATGCGGCCTGCGCGTTCGCGCGCCCGCGGTTGCCGGACTGTTTTATCCGGCGGACAAGGCGGTTCTTTCCCAAACCATTGACGGGTTGTTGGAACGAGCGCCTGCACATTACATCCCGAACCTGAAGGGGCTGGTTTGCCCTCATGCAGGCTACGAATTTTCCGGGCTGACGGCGGCAAGCGCTTACAAGGCACTCGCCGGGCGCGACGTTCAAACCGTCATCGTCCTCGGTCCCAGTCATTATGCTTATTTCCAGGGCGTGTCGTTGCCGGACGCGAACGCCTACCAAACGCCGCTGGGCGTTGTTCCCATTTCAGAAAAAGCGAAGCAACTCGTCGGAACCGGGTCCTTTGTTTTGGAACCGCGATGTCCGGTGGAACGACCGCCGTGGTGGACGCAGGCTCCGAAACCCGCGCCGCCTTTGGGCGAAGACACGCCTGAAACGTGGGAACATTCCGTCGAGGTCCAGATTCCGTTCCTGCAAAAGACCCTGGAGCATTTCAAGATTCTGCCGATGATTTTTGGCGACACCGATCCGGAGCAGGTGGCCAGGGTTTTGGCCGGGCAGATTGACGACAAAACAGTGGTTGTGGCCAGTTCGGACTTGAGCCATTATCATCCTTACGAGGTCGCCAAAGACTTGGACAATCGCTGTATTGGGGCGATATTGAACCTGGATACTGACAGCATGAAAACTCAGGAAGCTTGCGGCAAAGCGCCGATCCTGACGTTGATGTGTCTGGCCCGCGACAAGGGCTGGAAGGCGCAACTGCTGGATTGTCGCAACAGCGGGGATGTGACCGGCGACAAAGCCCGTGTGGTGGGCTACAGCGCCATCGCCTTTTACGCGCCGCCGCCGGAGCATTTCGCGGCGCAGGAGAAAAAATTTCTGCTGAACCTGGCCCGGACGACGCTGGTGCATGTGACGACCAACGGCCAGCTACCGGAAATCAGCGCCAAAGACGTGCCGCCGAAGCTGGCCGAAACGAAGGCATGTTTCGTGACCCTGACGGAACATGGCGAGCTGCGCGGTTGCATTGGCCACATCCTGCCACGGGAACCGCTTTATCAGGCCGTCGAGGACAACGCCCAGAACGCGGCCACGCGCGATTGGCGCTTCCCGCCGGTCCAAGCTGACGAGGTGGACAAAATCAAGATCGAAATCAGTGTGCTGACGGAACCGCAACCGTTGCGTTTCAATTCCCCGGAAGACCTCTTGGGCAAATTGCAGCCTTACGCGGACGGCGTGGTGCTCAAGATCGGTTCCCGCGGCGCCACTTTTTTGCCGCAAGTCTGGGAGCAGATTCCCGACAAGGTCGAATTCCTGAACCGCCTTTCCGAAAAGGCCGGCTGCGAACCATCCGCCTGGAGAGGCAAGGACACCTCCATTTCCATCTATCACGTCGAGGCATTCAACGAGTCCGAGTAAAACCTCATGCCCGCTCCCGCGCAGCGCAGCAGTGAAGACGAGGATGGAACATCGAAGGCGGAAGATGGCAAACCCGATTCAGATCCATCCTCCCCTCTCCATCCTTCGCGTTCGTTTCCCGTATTGCTGGCCGTCGGTGCGCTGGGTGTTTCATGCGTGATGACACAGTTGGCGCTGATGCGTGAACTGCTCGGCGTTTTCAGTGGAAACGAACTGGTGCTCGGCGTTGTACTGGGCAACTGGCTGTTGCTGATGGGCCTTGGCGCCTGGCTCGGTCGGGCCGCTGATAAACTCCGAAACCCGCTGGCTGTCCTGGTCGTGATGCAAATCCTGGTGGCGGTCCTGCCACTGTTACAGGTGTTCCTTCTGCGGGTTTTGCGCAATGTCATTTTTGTTCGCGGGGCTGCGGTTGGCGTCAACGAAACAGTCCTCAGCACATTCATCTTGCTAACGCCGTATTGCCTCGTAGCGGGCTATGCCCTGACACTGGCGTGCTGGTTGCTGGCGCGGGCGGCGGGCGCTCCAGGCATCGGCCGGGTTTACATCGCGGACAGCTTGGGCAGCATTGTCGGCGGCGTTCTGTTCAGTTTCGTGCTGGTCCGGTTCCTCGACCACGCTGGGATTCTGGTTTATCCCGCCGTGTTGAACCTGCTGTTTGCCGCGGTGGTAAGCCTTCGTGCCGGGCACAGGCGGCTTTCGGCAATTGCGACTGCGCTGGCCATCGCGGTGTTGGCGGTGGCAATTCTGGTTGACCTCGACGGCTTTTCCACACAGTTGCAATATCGGCGACAGCACATCGTCGCGCGGGCAAATTCGCCTTACGGCAAACTGCTCGTCACAGAATCCGACGGCCAGTTTGATTTCATTGAAAACGGCATTCCGCTCACTTCCACCCGTGACGATCAGCACGTCGAGGAGACCGTGCATTACGCGATGGCCCAGCGGCCTGACGCGCGCAAGGTGTTGCTCGTGGGCGGCGGCATCGCGGGCACCGCCAGGGAAATCCTCAAATACAACGTCAGCCGGGTGGATTATGTGGAACTCGATCCGATCATTCTGGAATTCGGGAGAAACTTTCTGCCGGAAAATCTGGCGGACCACCGGATCCAAATCATCAACACCGACGGGCGCCTGTTCATCAGGCAGACCGGGGAAAAATATGATGCGGTCATCGTGGATGTGCCCGAACCCTCAACCGCGCAGCTTAACCGGTTCTTTACCGTGGAGTTTCTGGCTGAAGTCAAACGGGCTCTCTCGCCGGGCGGCGTGGTGTCCTTTGCCCTCGGCCACTATGAAAATTACGTCAGCCCGGAACTGGCGCGGATGCTGGCATCGGCATATCAATCACTGAAACAATCGTTCCCGAACGTGCTGGTGATTCCTGGTGGACGGGTGTTCTTTCTCGCGTCGGCAGGTCCGCTCTTTAACGACATCGCTTCGCGGATCGAACAGCAAGGCATCAAAACCAAACTGATGAACCGGCATTACCTGGACGCGATGCTGACCGCCGACCGGTTGTCGGACGTGCAACGTGCCATCGCTCAGCCGGCGGCACTGAACACAGATTTCAGCCCGGTGCTTTACTTTTATCATCTCCGCCATTGGATGAGTCAATTCCAGGTCGGGTTTGGCGTGTTGCAGGCATTGTTGCTGGTTTTGCTTGGCGTCTATCTCGTCCGATTGCGGGGTGCGGCAGTGGTTCTGTTCGCCTCGGGTTTTGCGGGCACCGCATTGGAAATCGTCCTGTTACTGGCGTTCCAGGTCCTTTGCGGTTCGGTCTATCATCAAGTCGGCATCATCGTCACCATTTTCATGGCTGGTCTGGCGCTGGGTGCGACGATAGCGAACGGATCTTTGAACGACAGGGACGCGACCCGCCCCGACATCGGATGTCGGAGTGCCTCACGCGTCCTGGCCTTTCTGTCGTTTGCCGTCACTGGCTACGCGCTTTTGTTGCCGCTTGTATTGCCGTTGCTGAATCGAGCGGGCGACGCGGCCGCGTCACTCTTTTTCATCAAAGCGGCCATTACACTGCTGACCTTGGCCCTCGCGATGCTGGTGGGGATGCAATTCCCCCCGGCCAATCGGCTGGAATTCGACGGCACCGTAGCGGGCGCATCGCGGCTTTACACGGCGGACTTCGTTGGCGCATTCCTGGGCGCGTTGCTGGTGAGCACGCTGTTGATTCCGTTGATTGGCGTGGCCGGTGTTTGCCTGCTGACCGCGGCCCTCAATTTCCTGGGCGGGGCTATGATTCAATTTCGAAAGGCGAAAATATGAGCAAACTCAACTTTGTCCTTCTCAAAATGGTCCGTTGGAGCGGCTGGCTGTTGCTGCCGCTGGTACTGGCTTTCCTGCTGACCGGCTACATCATGGATGGCCGTTACGGCTTCAGCAAATTGCTGGACGAGAAATCCGCACTGACGCTCCATCGCATGTTCCACCTGCCATTGATTGTCCTCGTACTGGCGCATGTCGTCCCGGCGATGTATCTTGCTTTTCAGCGATGGGGCTGGATCAAACAGCGCTCATGAAGCCGACAGTCCAGAGTCCGGAGTACAAAGTCCAACGTGCGGGAATCTCGCGTCGCATGGCCATCGGACTCGGCGCAGCCGGTGTGGTCGGCCTGGCGGGCGCGACGTCGCTTTGGGATTTCTTCAGCCGCTGGCGCGAGGCTGAAGCGCCCGCCGACATCTTCAAAGGCGACGCGCCCACGGGCGAGCTTTGGGAACTGTGGCAGAAACGCGGCTGGGTGAAAGAGGCACGGCATTACCTCAAACTCGGCCGCAACGTCCAGTGCAAGGTCTGTCCGAACAATTGTATCCTCGAGCCGGGCGACCGGAGCCATTGCCGCAACCGGGTCAACCACGACGGCACGCTTTACACGTTGGTCTATGGCAATCCCTGCACGTTCCACGTTGACCCGGTTGAGAAGAAGCCGCTGTTCCATTTCATGCCGGGCACGTTGAGCTTTTCGCTCGCCACCTCCGGCTGCGTGTTCCGCTGTCTCAATTGCCAGAACTGGGAAATTTCGCAGAAGAAACCGGAGGAAACCAAAGACCCGCACGGTGAGGAACTTCGGCTCCAACCACCGTTGCCGCCGGGTCTGACGATGGAACAAATGGCCCGGCTCAGTCTTTTCCCGGAAGACGTCGTGGCCGTGACCGAAGCACTGGGCTGCCCGTCCATTTCCTACACCTACTCCGAGCCAACGGCGTTTTACGAATACACGCAGGACACCTGCAAGGCTGCCCGCGAACGGAAGCTGAAAAACATCGTCGTCACTTGTGGCTCGATTGAGGACCGTTCCGGGCGCGACTTGTATCAATATGCGGACGCTGCGCACGTGGACCTCAAGGGTTTCGACGAACCGACCTACAAAACGCTCAACTCCGGCAAACTCTCCTCCATTCTTGCCACGATCAAGATGTTAAGAGACCTCGGTGTGTGGTTCGAGATTATCAACCTCATCGTGCCGACCTACACCGACAACCTCGACACTATCCGCCGGATGTGTGGCTGGATTGTGACAGAGCTGGGACCGGACCGGCCGTTGCACTTCTCCCGGTTTCATCCGGAGCATAAGCTCGCGCATCTGACGCCCACGCCCGTCGAGACGCTGGTCAAAGCCCGCGACATCGCCCGCGATGAGGGACTGCACTATGCTTATATCGGCAACGTGCCCGGCCTCGAAGGCGCAGAGACGACGTGGTGCCCCAACTGCAAGAAAGCGATCGTCGAGCGCGACATCTTCGCCGTGACGCGCATGGACATCGCCGCCGGCAAATGCCGGTTCTGTGGCACCCGAATTGCCGGCGTGTGGGCATAAGACAAACGCCTCGCAGTAGCCTGTTCTTTTCTTGAAAAGAACGGCCAGTCTGGCATTTTGTTGCCGAACAACGTGTGCCACGTTCTGCGCCGGGCCTTCACAAGCCCGCGCCGCGGCACGGAGATTTGAACGATGTCATACCGAGCCTGGTTTCAATGCATCAATCCGGAATGCGGAGCCACTTATCCGCTGAACTCAATCGTCTATCACTGCAAGCGCTGCAACTCGCTCCTGGAGGTACAGCACGACCTCAAGCAATTGAAACGGCGCGACGCGCAGGCGTGGATGAAACTGTTCGAGGACCGCTACAAGAGCAATGACTGGCCCTACGGTTCCGGTGTCTGGGGCAAGAAGGAATGGATCCTGCCCGAAATCAAGGACGACAACATCGTCTCGCTTTACGAAGGCAGCACGAACCTGTTCTGGGCCGAGCGTTTCGGGAAAATCGTCGGCGTAGAAGACCTTTGGATTAAACTCTGCGGCAACACCCACAGCGGCTCGTTCAAGGACCTCGGCATGACCGTGCTGGTGTCGCAGGTCAAACAGATGATTTCAGAAGGCGCGCCCATCAAGGCCGTGGCCTGCGCCTCGACCGGTGACACCTCGGCGGCGCTGGCGACGTATTGCGCCGCGGCGGGCATCCCGTCCATCGTCCTCCTGCCGCGCGGCAAGATTTCCATCGCCCAACTGGT
>Ga0335081_10019375_pt1 | contig 11002 bp, 9 predicted proteins | sample Lox_Sample_35_FD_206713 | JGI IMG/M metagenome (GOLD analysis project Ga0335081, IMG submission 206713) | Soil microbial communities from Loxahatchee National Wildlife Refuge, Florida, United States - Lox_Sample_3.5 | ecosystem: Environmental > Terrestrial > Soil > Wetlands | place: USA: Florida...
GCAGCAGCCGGCCCACGGTGCTGCGTGTGGATTTGGACATGACGGATCCCAGGCTCACCAGCCAGTTACAAAGGACACCCATGCCAACGGCGGCGAACCAGCCGGGAACGCCGTACTTGGCATACTCGACCTTGTGCTCGGCAACTTTGGCGATGGTGTTTAGCAACGGGGTCGGCGCGGTGGTCCCCCCGTAGGTGAATGAGTACCAGAGCAGCCAGGCGAAGAATATGCCTCCGAGCAGGTTGCCCGTCAGGGTCCAGGTCCAGTTGCGAACCAATTGGAACGGCGTGATCGTCCCGGCGTACATGCCGATAGCCATCGTCGCGAAGCTGCCGGTCACCATTTCCAGGCCGAGAAAGCTCAGCGTGACGTAGCCAGCCGGGAAGACAAGTCCGGCCGCGCCGAGCGGTACACCAGCGGAGACCATGGCGAATGTCGTACAGGCTCCATAGGCTAGAAAGGGCGTGCATAAAGCGCCGCGAATCATGAGGTGAACGGTACCGAATCTGGATTTGTTAGCGGCATCCGCGGCCAGCGCAGCTCCCATCTCCGGTGGCGGTATTGTTTCGTTATAGCCTGCGGCGGCCGTCGGAACTCCGGGTGCGGTCGGCGGACTTCCGGCTGCGCGAGCCGTACCTGCAAATTCGGGCACTTGCGTCGGCGACATTTTCGTTCTCCCCTATGCTTCCACGGACGAAAGGTGCGGCTGGAATGGATGGTGAGCCCCACGCTCAATCGCGTTCCGGCACCAGGCCGTAATTGCCTCAATGTCGGGCTTCAGGCGTGTGGCTGAAGCCCCGACGAAGGTCAGAAAGTGGCAAAGATTTCGTGTGGAGACGCCGATCAGCAGGGGGATTTCGGCAATTAGAGCCTCGGCAATGACGGGTCGTAGTCCCCGGCCATGTGCTTCTTCCCTGCCAAATTTATTGATGATCAGCAGATCAACACGTTCAAGTACCGCACGCTCGATCCATGCGTCGATGCACGCGAAAGCGTCTGGATCGAGGCGACAACCCCTCGCTTCGTTACCACGGTCCAACGAGATCTTGATTTCGTTACCGCCCAACAGGTCCTTCACGTACATATCGCAGCGACGTCGACCGTGCCGGTGCGCATTTGACTGGACGACGCCGCCCAGCCGATAGCCCGAGGCGACCAGACCGGCTGCGCATTGAGCTATAAGCGCATCGCAAAAAAGACCGCCATCATAAACCACTGCTCCGAGCGGACTCAGGCCGGAGTTTACATGTTCGGCACGAATTTCGACGGGAATTAGCGTAGCAGGCTCATACTGCCACTCCATACGTTTCCCCTCCTCCATCAGGATGGCCGTTCGATGGCGCCATTCAGTCGCCGGCGCAGAGAAAACCACGCGCATATCTTTGGAGCGGCCGGAGCCATCCATCCCGCACCGCGCACTGTTTTATTTATAGCGGGAATGCCCACAAAACACACATCGCAAGTGAAGCCGACCTAAAGTGGTATGTCAAGCTCACCTTTAAAACAGTGAGGTATCCTTGGCCTTTAGCTCGACAAAGTGCTGAGCTGCGGCGCCCGTCAATGGCTTCGTGTCGTCTGTGATGATTGTAGAGCGGTCTGTCTGGGCAACATTGACGAACGAGCTTGATCGGGTGGGCGAAGCCCGGCCCGTTTGACCATTGATCCCAGACATGGGCTTTGCGCACGTATTTTGCTAGGGTCAAAACTCATAAATCCGAAAACTCGTTGAGCGTGAGTCACTTAGATATTTCTTCCTCGCAAGAAGGATCGAAAAATGAGAGTCGGATCAGTCAGTTATAATTTATGAGTCTGGACCCTAGTACATTGCACGGCAAGGGGATGGGATTTGCGGCGGCAGGGTTTTCGCAACTGCGCAGCCAGGAAGACGAGAAATGTCCATCGATCAGTTCATCGACAACGAGGTCAAGGGAAACGAGGTGGTGCTGTTCATGAAGGGCACGCCACAGTTTCCGATGTGCGGCTTCTCCGGCCAGGTGGTACAAATCCTCGATAATCTCGGCGTAGCCTATAAGGGTCTTAACGTACTCGAGAACGACCAACTGCGTCAGGGCATCAAGACCTATTCCAACTGGCCGACCATCCCGCAGCTTTACGTCAAAGGCCAATTCGTCGGCGGCTGCGACATCATCCGCGAAATGTTCCAGTCAGGCGAGCTGCAGTCCCTGCTCAAGGACAAGGGCGTCGCCACAAGGGCTCCGGCGAACGCCTGAGACTGTAGCGCTTTTGCACCTGCGTGGCGCCGCGTTGGTATCTGCCGCATCATCCATTCAACTGAACTACATCAACTCTTCCCTAGCCGTCCCAGCGCGCGGAACGCACACTTCCTTGCGCCGCCCGCGAAGCGCACAACTATTTCAAAACACCCAGAGGACGAGTGAATCTGAGCAAAATCCGCTTTAGGCACAGCCAATTGACCTCGCGCCCTGACTAGATACTCTCGAAATGATGGAGGGAATGCATCACTCAATTCCGACACAAATCGCGATAGCACTCTACCAGTTCGAAGACTGCTGACATGCTCGGTAAGCTGACGATTGACGCCCTGCCGTTTTACAGTGGCATCGCCATGGGCGGCGCGCTGATCGTCCTGTTTGGCGCACTTGGCGTGGTTGCACTCATCAACTGGCTCGGCCAATGGCGCTATCTGTGGAGCGAATGGCTGACGAGCCTCGACCACAAGAAGATCGGCATCATGTACGTGATCTTGGCGCTGATCATGTTGGTGCGCGGCTTCATTGATGCCATGATGATTCGGACGCAGCAGGCGGTCGCATTCGACTCACAGGGATATCTGCCGCCGGACCATTTCGATCAGATTTTCACCTCCCACGGCACCATCATGGTCTTCTTCGTGGCGATGCCATTCGTGGTTGGCCTCTTCAACGTCATCGTTCCGCAGCAGATCGGTGCCCGCCACGTCGCGTTCCCGTTCATGAACTCGGTGAGCCTGTGGCTGACTGCGTCCGGCGCCGCTTTGGTCATGGTCTCGCTCGTCATCGGCAAGTTTTCCGCCGCTGGCTGGAGCGCTTACCCGCCCTACTCGGAAGTGCAGTTCAGTCCGGGCGTCGGCGTCGATTACTGGATCTGGGCCATCCTGGTCAGCGGCGTGGGCTCGATGCTGACCGGGATCAACTTCCTCGTCACCATCATTAAGCGGCGGGCGCCCGGCATGAGGCTGATGATGATGCCGCAGTTCACCTGGACGGCGCTCTGTACCAGCATCCTGATAGTGTTCGCCTTCCCGGCTTTGATCATCGCCGCTGCGCTGCTTGGTCTCGATCGCTATCTTGGCATGCACTTTTTCACCGGTGGGGATGGCGGCAGCATAACAAACTATATCAAGCTGTTCTGGATGTGGGGGCATCCCGAAGTCTACATCCTTATTTTGCCGGCGTTTGGCATCTATTCCGAAGTCGTGGCGACATTCTCAGGAAAGCGATTGTTCGGCTACGACTCGCTGGTTTACGCAACTACGGCCATCACCGTGCTCTCGTTGGTCGTATGGCTGCACCACCTCTTCACCACGGGCACCAGCCACGATGTGAACGCCTTCTTTGGTCGGGCGGCTCCGCTCATCGCCGTGCCGACAGCCGTCACGATTTTCGACTGGTTACTCACGATGTATCGCGGCCGGGTAGAATTTTCCGTGCCGATGCTGTTTACGCTCGGCTCTATCGTAACATTTGTCCTTGGCGGCATTACCGGCGTTTTGCTCGCGGTAGCGCCGGATCTGATGCACAATACAACCTTTCTGGTGGCGCATTTCCATAACGTGTTCATTCCCGGAGCGCTGTTCGGCTATTTCGCCGGCTACCAGTATTGGTTCCCGAAGGCGTTCGGCTTTCGGCTCGATGAAAAATGGGGCCGGCGCGCCTTCGGGGCGTGGATCGTCGGCTTCTATCTAGCGTTCATGCCGCTTTATGTTCTCGGCTTCATGGGCATGCCGCAGCGCCTCCAGCGCTACTATGTCGCCGGCTGGCAGCCGTATCTCCTCGTAGCTGAGCTCGGCGCTCTCTTGATCCTGTGCGGCATCAGCTTCCTCGTCATTCAGCTCATCGTCAGCATCCGCAACCGCGCCGCGCTTACTGTTTCGGCGGGCGATCCGTGGAACGGCAGGACGTTGGAATGGGCGACCGCTTCGCCGCCGCCGGTCTACAATTTCGCCGTCGTGCCACAGGTGAAGGGCATCGATGCTTGGTGGGCCATGAAGCAGGCGGGCAGGGCAGGCCACGAACCCACCGCCTTCCATGACATCATCGTGCCCGCCGACAGCAGCGCCGGCGTCGTGATTGGAGCGATGTCGTTTGTGTTCGCCTTTGCGATGGTCTGGCAAATCTGGTGGCTGACCGCCGTCGGCGGGCTCGGTATGTTCGCTGCGGGGCTGTCGCGGACTTTACGTGATCATGCCGAGCACCGCATCACGGCAAGCGAAGTGGAAGCGATCGAGAATGCCTAGGCGGCGGAAAAGGACCGCCGCACCATGGCTGCCGCATCCGCACCGCGGATGCTGACCTGAGCGAGGCCTTCAGCACTGCCGATCCCCAAGACAACCGAAACTGAAGGCTCCAAACGCGCGACCGACAAAAAGTGGCGCTATTTGGCGACGCAGCTCTCGAAGCCTTCGCTGATCAGCTTGGCGGGCAGGTTGCGGCCGATAAAAACGATGCGGCTGTCACGTTTCTCATCGGCCTTCCACGGACGCTGATGGTCGCCATCGAGAATCATGTGCACGCCCTGAAAGACGAAGCGCTCTTCGTCCTCCTTGAAGGCAAGAATGCCTTTGCAGCGCAGAATGTTCGGCCCCTCCTTCTGCACCAGATCCTGCACCCAGGGAAAGAATTTGTCCGGATCGAGCGGCTTGTCGGTCTGCAGCGCAATCGATTGCATTTCCTCGTCGTGATAGTGCTTGAGCCCACCATGCCCATGCGCGTGACCATTCTCGTCGCCGTGATGATGCCCATGATCGTGATCGCGGTGGTGATCATGACCGTGATTTTCGGCGCCGAGGAAGTCCGGTTCTAGCTCGAGAATACGATCGAGATCGAAGGCTTTGCGGCCGAGCACCGCGTCGAGCGGAATTTTGGCGCGCTCCGTCTTGTGCAGCTTGGCATAGGGGTTGATGCCGCGAATGCGCGCCTCCACCTCGCTTAACTGCTCGGATGAGACCAGATCGGTCTTGTTGATCAGAATCACGTCGGCAAAGGCGATCTGATTCTTGGCTTCTGGAGCATCCTTGAGCCGCTCGTTGAGCCATTTGGCGTCGGCAACCGTGACCACGGCATCGAGCTTGGTCCTCCGGCCGACAGTCTCGTCCATGAAGAAAGTTTGCGCGACAGGGGCCGGATCGGCGAGCCCCGTGGTCTCGACGATAATCGCATCGAAATTGCCTTTTCGCCGGATCAGGCCATCGAGAATGCGAATGAGATCGCCGCGGACGGTGCAGCAAATACAGCCATTGTTCATCTCGAAAATTTCCTCGTCGGCGCCGACCACGAGATCGTTGTCAATGCCGATTTCGCCGAATTCATTGACGATCACCGCGTATTTCTTTCCGTGCGGCTCGGACAGAATCCGATTGAGCAAGGTCGTTTTGCCGGCGCCGAGATAGCCGGTCAGCACCGTCACCGGGATTTTTTCAGACGAAGATTGCTCGGACATTCCTATCTCCTGGCGTTTGGCGGTGGGCCTCGCGCCGCTTGCCGCTGCTCCGACGCCAGCCCCGGAAGCGCAAACGCGCTCACTCTGGGCTCTTGCTGCAGCGGTTATGGTGAAAATAATAGTGGCGAAACTGCTCGTGCCTTCGATCGCGCTATTTCTAAGCTCCCGGGACGCTATATAGGCAATCGCGGTCGGGGCCAAAACCCCGCCAAGTTCGCACCGGCATTGCTCACGCTTCAAGATGCCGGCTCGGTAGAACGAGCCAAATCAGGCCGCCGACCGGCCCGAGGGCAAGTGACAACAGATAGATAAATCCCGCGACCAGGACGATAGCGGGTCCGGACGGCAGTTCGGCGCGGAACGAGAGGATGAGGCCGGCATAGCTGGAAATCAGCGCGCTCGCGATTGCGGCTGCGATCATTCCGGTCACGTCGCGAGCCCAGAAGCGCGAGCTAATCGCCGGCAGCATCATGATGCCAACGGCAAGCAGGGTGCCGAGCACCTGAAATCCGCCGACCAGATTGAGCACGACCAGCCCGAGGAAAACGACATGCGCCGCCGCGCCGGTGCGGCTGATCGTGCGCAGAAACCCCGGATCGACCGATTCGAGCACTAGCGCACGCCAGATCAAGGCCAGCATGGTGAGCGAAACCGACGTGATCGCGAGGATAAGAACGAGCGCACCGTTGTCGATAGCGAGCACCGAACCGAACAGGAAATGCATCAGATCGATATTGTTGCCTTTGAGCGAGACGATCGTAACGCCGAGTGCAAGCGAAATCACGAACAGTGCCGCAAGCGAGGCGTCTTCCTTCAATTGCGTCGAACGTGCGATCAGCCCCGCGCCGATGGCAATGAGAAACCCGGCGACGAGGCCCGCGCCGGCCATTGCCGGCAAACTCAAGCCCGCGAACAAAAAGCCGATGGCGGCGCCGGGCAAGATGGCATGCGCCATGGCGTCGCCGATCAGGCTCATGCGCCGCAGCATCAGAAAGACGCCGATCGGCGGCGCGCCGAAGGCGAGCGCGCACGTGCCGACCAGCGCCCGCCGCATAAACTCGAAATCGGCGAACGGAGCGATCAAATTGTCGTACAGCATTGCGTCTGTCTGATTTATTCCGCGGCCACGGCGCAAGCCTCGGCGGCATCGTCGAAAGCCTCGCACATGCGCCTGGCCTTGTTCAGATTTTCGACCGTGAGCACGTCGCGGGTCGGACCCCAGGCGACCGGCTCGCGCGCCAGCAATAAGGTCTCGGGAAAGATCGCCCTGACCAGATCGACGTCGTGGAGAGCGGCAAGCACGGTTCGCCCCTCGCCATGCCAGCGTTGCACCAGCGCCAACAGTTCGGCGGAGGTCCGCGCATCGATCGCGGCGAAGGGCTCATCGAGCAAAATAAGACGGGCGTCCTGGGCAACGAGCCGTGCGAACAGCATGCGTTGCATTTGCCCGCCGGAAAGCGTGCCGATCGGGCGCCGCTCGAACCCGGTCAGCCCGACCGCAGCAATGGCCGCTTCGATGGCATGACGATCGTTTCCCGCGATGCCGCCCAATACCCCGCGGCTGCACCACAGTCCCATCGCCACCATGTCGTAAACGCCGATCGGAAACGAACGGTCGATATCGGACACTTGCGGTAGGTAGGCGATGCCGCGGTAATCGATTTCATCACGCTGGATCGAGCCCGCGAGCGGTTTGAGCGTGCCGGCGATTGCCTTGAACAGGGTCGACTTGCCGGCGCCGTTGGGGCCGACCACCGCTAGCAGCGCGCCGTCGTTTACGATGCCGTCGAGATGATGTACCGCCGGATGGCGATCATAGCCGAGTGTGAGGTTGTGCAATCGCAACTGCGGCATCGCATCGCTCCGCGATCAACGGATCGCCCACCAGAACGCCGCCCATAGCAAAACGATGACGATTCCCGCGATCGCAAGGCGCTGCACCGCTGAGAGCCGCAAAAGCGAAGCCCCGTTCGCTGCCGAGGGGTGCGGCGTGTCATATTGGTGATGATGATGGGTCATCGTTTGGTCGCAGCCGGCGGGTCTTACGGTTGATGTTATAATATAACAATATGCCACCGCGCACCAGCCGGGGGCTGCGGGGACGCGCAAAGGCCAAAGCCGGCGCGCGGTCCACCGCCAATCGCGGGTGCTTCCTGATAAGGTTCGCGTATGAGTGAGGAAACACCGCGTGTCATCTGCATCGGCGAGGCGCTGATCGAACTGACGCGCGGCCCGGATGGCGCCTTCACCGCCGCCTGCGCGGGCGATAGTTTCAATACGGCCGTCTATCTCGCGCGTGCCGGGCTCAGCGTCGGCTTTACCACCGCGGTCGGAGACGACCCCTATTCCGACAGCATCGTCGCATTGGCCTTAGCGGAAGGGCTCGAGGCCAATCTTATTCTGCGCGTGCCGGGCCGCCTGCCGGCACTGTCCCTGGTCGAGCGTGGCCAGTCCGGCACACGCGTGAGCCGCGTTTGGGGCGCCAGCGCGCCGGCGCGGGAATTGTTCGAGCTTCCCGACTGGATGCACGTCGCGCAAAGCCTCGTTTCGGCCCGGCTAATCTATTTCTCGGGCATTACGTTGTCGCTGTACTCGAATAACGGCCTTGGCCGTCTGTTCGCAGCGCTCGAAGTGGCACGGCAGCAGGGGGCCAAGGTCGCTTTCGACGGCAATTTTCGTCCCGCCGGCTGGAAAGGAAATCTGGCGCGCACGCGTACCGTCTTCATGGAGGCGCTCAAGCGCGTCGACATCGCGCTGCCAGCCTTCGATGATGAAGCCGTTTTGTGGGGCGACCCGTCTCCGGAAAGCACGGTGGCACGGCTGCAGGCTTTCGGCGTCGGCGAGATCGTGGTCAAGAACGGACCAAACAGCGCACTCGTCGCTACCGCGCGGGGGTCGGAGTTCGTGCCGGTGCCGGAAATTTTGGTACCGGTCGATCCAACTGCGGCCGGCGATGGCTTTAACGCTGGCTATCTCGCGGCCCGATTGTCCGGCAGTGAGCCGGCTCAGGCGGCAAGTGCGGCGCACCGGCTGGCGGGCGACATCATCAATCACGCGGGCGCGCTCTTACCGCGCAGCGCTGCCGCAATGCATTGAGAACGCGGCATAGCGTCCCATAGACGCCAGCCTCTTAACGTTATCTGGAACTGCGAAAAAGTTCCCGGCAGCGTCCTTGGCCCGCTCCGGCATTCGCGCTATGGAAGACGAGAAAATAGCTACACTGGCCGCCACGGCCAGATGGGGAGGAGTTTTATGAGGATTTCAGCTGCCAAATCGCTGATATTTGCGTTCGCTGCCGCGCTGGCATTTGCCGCCGGCGGACCTGCGCTTGCGGACCCGATCATCATCAAGTTCAGCCACGTCGTCTCGCCTGACGCGCCGAAGGGCAAGGCGGCCTTGATGTTCAAGCAGCTCGCCGAGAAATACACCAACGGCAAAGTGACCGTCGAAGTTTACCCGAACTCCTCGCTGTACAAAGACAAGGAAGAGCTCGAAGCCTTGCAGCTCGGTTCGGTGCAGCTGTTGGCGCCCTCGATCTCCAAATTTGGCCCGCTCGGGGTCAAGGAATTCGACGTCTTCGATCTGCCGTTCCTGATGAGCGACGATACGCACGCCCGGCAGATGATGGCGAGCCCGATGATGGGCGATCTCAACAAGAAGCTGGAAGATAAGGGTGTCCAACCGCTCGCTTATTGGGATAACGGCGCTCACGTCTATACCGCGAACGTGCCGCTGATCGCGCCAGACGATTTCCGCGGACTGAAAATGCGCATCCAGGGCAGCAAAGTTTTGGACGCGGTGGCGCGTCAGCTCGGCGCCATCCCGCAAATTATCGCTTTCGGCGAACTCTATCAGGCGCTGCAGACCGGAGTGGTCGATGGCGAAGACAACGTCCCTTCGAACATCTGGACGCAGAAATTTTATGATGTGCAAAAATATCTGACCGTCTCGTATCATGGGCGGTTGACCTATTCACTCATCACCAACAAGAAGTTCTGGGATGGGCTGCCGACCGATGTTCGCGCCGGGCTCGATCGTGCCGTGAAAGAGTCCACGCAATTCTTCAATGACACGGCGGGGAAGGACAATGCCGACGCGCTCAAGCAGATCAAGGCGACCGGCAAAGTGCAAATGCACGTCCTTACCGATACCGAAAAGCAGGCGTGGATCGCCAAGCTGATGCCGGTGCACAAGGAAATGCAGGGCCGGTTCGGCAAGGATTTCATCGAACGGGTCTACAAGGCGTCGGGCTTCGTGCCACCACAGTCCTAAGGCTTGTTAGTGCCTTCCCACTGCGCGGGAAGGCACCAGCTCGCGGGGGCGCCGGGTGCTCGACCGTATTCTCGACCGGCTCGAAGAGTGGATCATCGTCACGCTGATCGGTGCGGCGACGGCGCTGACTTTCATTGCCGTGGTACACCGCTATGGCGCCAGCAATTCGGCAAGCCTGGCGCGCTGGGCCGGCGTGCATCAGCTGTTGCTGCTCAAAGGGGCGGCTAACGCGGTCTACATCTGGCTTGCCTCGATCAACCTCTCCTGGGCGCAGGAACTCGCCACCTACATGTTCGTATGGATGGCGAAGTTCGGCGCCGCGCTTGGCGTGCGTACCGGCATTCACGTCGGCGTCGATGTTTTCGTCAACCGCCTGACGCCTGCGGCGCGCAAGCCGGTCATCGTGTTCGCGATGCTCTGCGGTGCATTGTTCACGGGCGTGATCGGTACGCTGGGCGCAGTTTATGTCTATGAGCTCGATCCCGACCAGGTGTCGCCGGAACTCGAATGGCCAAGCTGGATAATTTATCTGGCGATCCCGCTCGGCTCCTATCTGATGTGCTTCCGGTTCCTGCAGGTGATGTGGCGTTTCCTGCGCACCGGCGTCGTGCCGCATCCGGCGCACGGCGTCGATTATGAAGCGCCGCACGATCCGACGCCGCCGGCGGCAATCGAGGCGGCGCGATGACGGCACTGCTGCACGTTTCCAAGCCTTCGCCGCCGCATCCGGTCAGTGCCGCCATTACGGCGACGCTCATCGTTGTCATCCCAATTGTCCTGGCGCTGATCTGTTTCGCCGCCAGACTCCACGTCATCGAGCTGTCGCACACGGTGCGCGCCGAGCTCTTGTTTGCGTTGTTGCTGGCTCTGATGGCATCGGGCATGCCGATTTCGATCGCGCTCGGGCTCTCGGTGCTCACCTACCTGTTCATCCTTTCCGACGTCGATCCGAAAATGGTCGGCCTGAAGCTGTTCACCAGCCTTGACCGTTTCGAGATCATGGCGATTCCGTTCTTCATCCTCGCCGGCAACTTTCTCACCAGCGGCGGCG
>Ga0335081_10019377_pt1 | contig 11001 bp, 8 predicted proteins | sample Lox_Sample_35_FD_206713 | JGI IMG/M metagenome (GOLD analysis project Ga0335081, IMG submission 206713) | Soil microbial communities from Loxahatchee National Wildlife Refuge, Florida, United States - Lox_Sample_3.5 | ecosystem: Environmental > Terrestrial > Soil > Wetlands | place: USA: Florida...
CGTTTCGCCCCAGGGGCGGTCCAGCGGGCCGTGCTGCTGCAGCACGGCGACGATCCGGCCATCGAGCCGGGTCAGCTGATGGTGCGGGCGTTCGTCCCGGCCTCGGACCAGCCGCCGGAGCAGGCCCTGGCCGTGTGGCAGGAGGCCCATCAGGCCGGGATCGACGAGATCAGGAGGGAGCTGTCGCTGCGGCTGCCCGCGGCCCGGCTGCTGGAGTTCACCGTCGAAGGGACCGGTGACGACGCGCCGCGGATCAGCGTGCCGGACGACGGGTCGCTGGCCGACGAGCAGCTGTCCGGCCGCGAGATCGTGACCAAGGCGCTGGCGCTGCTGCGCGCCAACTACGTGTTCCCGGACCAGGCCGAGCAGGCCGCCGTCGCGATCGAGGCGCGGATGGAGGCCGGCGAGTACGACGACCTGGACGAGGTCACCCTCACCCAGCGGCTGACCGGCCACCTGCAGGAGATAACCGGGGACAAGCACCTGCGGGTGGTGCTCGGCGGCGGGCCCGGTCCGCGCCGCGAACCGGCGCCGCCGGACGGCGAGCGGCCGCCGGACGGCGAGCGGCCGCCGGACCGCGAGAAGAAGGCGGCGATGCGCGAGAAGATGCGCCGGATCGGGCGGATGGACAACTTCGGCATCCGCCGGGTGGAGCGTCTTGACGGCAACGTCGGGTACATCGACCTGCGCCGGATGGCCATGGCGGCCAACGCGGGGCCGGTCATCGCCGCGGCGATGGAACTGGTCGCCGGGACCTACGCGCTCATCATCGACATGCGGCACAACGGCGGCGGCGCACCGGACGGCGTGGTGTTCTGGTGCAGCTACCTTCTCGACGAGCGGCCGACCCACCTCAACGACATCTTCCACGCCGACACCGGGGAGACCAGGCAGTTCTGGGCACTGCCCTACGTGCCGGGCACCCGCTACACCGACAAGCCGGTCTACCTGCTGACCAGCCACCGGACGTTCTCGGGCGGCGAGGACCTGTGCTACACGCTGCAGGCGCTCGGCCGCGCCCAGGTGATCGGCGAGACGACCGGCGGCGGCGCGCACCCGACCCGGGGGTTCCCGATCAGCGCGGCGGTGCACATCGGCGTGCCGTTCGCGCGGTCGGTCAACCCGGTCACCGGGACGAACTGGCAGGGCACCGGCGTGGTGCCCGACGTCGCCGTGCCCGCGGAGCAGGCCTACGACGTCGCGTACGCCAAGGCGCTGGCTGACGTGCTGGCGGCAGAAGACGTGCCGCCGCCGATCGAGCATGAGGCGCGCGACGCGCTGGCCGCGCTGAACGGTGCCGCCCAGGAGGGCGCTGACGTCACGGAGTGACCTGCTCGCCTTCGGGGTGCACGGGGCAGCAGGCGACGACCGGGCAGGTGCGGCAGCCGGGGTTCACCCGGGCCTCGAAGACCGGGCCGGCCATGCCGGCCGCGACGGTTTCCACCAGGTCCTTGGCCCAGCCGGGCTCGTCGTCCTCGGCCAGCGCGCCCTGCCGCTGCACCTTGGCGCGGAGCGTCACCCCGGCCGCCTTGCCGACCTGGACGAGCTCCGCGCCGCCCGGCTCGGCCAGGCCGAACCGCTCGAACGCGCCCAGCAGCACCGCCAGCTGGTAGACGCCGAGCTGCGGGTGCCGGACGAGCTCGTCCTCGCGCGGCGCGGTGCCGCCCGTCTTCAGGTCCACGACGACCGCGCGGCCGGCCTCGTCGGTCTCCAGCCGGTCGACCCGGCCGGTGATCTCGACCTGGCCGATCCGCACCTTGAGCGCCTGCTCCACCGCGACCAGCTCGCGCGGGTTCTCGGCGTGCCAGTCCAGGAACCGGCGGACCATGCGCTCGGCCAGCGCGCGCTGCTTGGCGCTGTACCAGGCGCTCCCGAAGTCGAGATGGTGCCATATTTCATCGATGCGCTCAGCTACCGTCCGTTCGGTCGCCCCGTCGGCAGCCAGCACGGCGGCGGCGTGGATCACGGTGCCCAGGTGGCGCAGGACATCGGTCCGTCCCGCGCCGACCGCCGCCTCGAGCAGCCAGCGCAGCCCGCACCGGGTGAACGACTCGACCTGGGAAGGGGACAGCCGGACGGCCTGGCCGCTGGCCACGATCGGGCCGGCGTCGGACAGCTCGGTCAGCGCGTACCAGTCCCGCGGGTGGGCGGCGCGGACCCCGGCATCGGCCAGCCGGGCCAGCTGGGCCGCCGCGGCCTGCCGGACGGCCGCCGGGCGGGCGGTGTCGGCCGCGGCCCGGCGCAGGTCGGCGACCAGCGCGGGCATCGACAGCCAGCGGTGCTGGGCCTCGGCGACCCGCTCGACGGGGATCTCGTCGCCGGCTAGCTCGGTCAGGAACCGGGACGGCCGCTGATCGGTGTCCTCGCCGCCCGCCGCGGTGACGACGAGCCGCTGCTTCGCCCGGGTGACGGCCACGTAGAACAGCCGGCGCTCCTCGGCCAGCAGCTTGGCGGCCAGCATGGCGGCGTCCACGTCCGCGCCGACGCGCGGCCCGGGCCGGTCGTTGGCGGGGAGGCCCATCTGGGCTGCTTCGGAGAGCTCGTCGACACCCAGCAGGGACCCGCGCATCCGCAGGTCCGGCCAGGTCTCCTCCTGCACGCCGGCGACCACCACGACGTCCCACTCCAGGCCCTTGGACCGGTGCGCGGTGAGGATGCGGACGCAGTCCTCCCGGACGGCCCGCTCGGCCAGCGTGTCGCCCACGATCTCCTGCCCGGCCAGGCTGTCCGCGAACAGGCCGGGCGCGCCCGGCGGCATGGTGTCGGCGAAGTGCGCCGCCTGGTCGAACAGGGCCAGCACCGCGTCCAGGTCCCGGTCCGCCGCCGCGCCGGCCGGGCCGCCGGCCGCGCTGACCTGCTGCCACTGATCGGCCAGGCCGGAGGCGTCCCAGACGGCCCACAGCACGTCCTCGGCGCTGCCGCCCCGTTTGATGGCGTCCTTGGCCGTGGTGAGCAGGGCGGCCACGCGCTTGGCCGGCCCGGCTACCCGGTCCGGCACCACGGCCAGGTCCCGCGGGTCGAGCAGCGCCTGGGCGAGCATGTTCTGGTTTCCCGGGTATGGCTGGGTTCCCGGGTTGGCCTGGTTTCCTTGGTTTCCTTGGTTTCCGGGGTTTCCCGGTTTTCCGGTGGACTCGGGGTCGGCGTCGGCCAGCAGCTGCAGGGACCGGCGCAGGCGGCGCAGGCCGAGGGCGTCAGTGCCGCCGAGCGGGCCGCAGAGCAGCTCGGCGGCGGCCTGCTCGTCGAGCTCGGCGGGCCGCAGCGCACAGCGCAGCAGCATCAGCAGCGGGCGGGTGCCCGGCTCCTCGGCCAGCGGCAGCTCGTCCCCGGCCACCGTGACCGGCACGTTGGCCGCGGTCAGCGCCCGCCGCAGCAGCGGTACCTGCCTGGTTGCCGAACGCACCAGGACGGCCATGCTCGACCAGGGCACGCCGTCGGCGAGGTGGGCGCGGCGCAGCGTGTCGGCCACCAGCGCCGCCTCCTGGGTCGAGCTGTCCGCGACCAGGATGCGGACCTCGCCGGGCGGGCTGTCCGGCCTGGGCACCAGCAGCCGGTGGCGGGCCTGGGCGGCGCTGGCGCCTGGTGCGGCCGGCAGCCGGCGCGCCACCCGGCGGGACGCGGCCAGCAGGACGGGGCCGCTGCGGCGGCAGGTGCGCAGCGCCACGACCGGCGCCGGCTGGCCTTCCGCGGTGCGGAACCGGTCCGGGAACTCGGTGAGCGCGCGCACGTCGGCGCCGCGGAACGCGTAGATGGACTGGTCCGGGTCGCCGACCGCGATCAGCTCGCGGCCGTCCCCGGCCAGCGCCATCAGCAGCGACTCCTGGGCCGGGTCGCTGTCCTGGTACTCGTCCACCAGCACGACGTCGTACGCCCCGCGCTCCCGCTGCCTGGTCTCCTCGCGGCTGAGCAGGGCGGCGGCGATCCGGACGATTTCGGCGTAGTCGTAGGCCGGGACCGGGGCGAGGTCGAACCGGGCGGCGTACCGGTCCAGGAACGCGGCGGCCGCCACCCAGTCGTCCCGGTCCTTCAGCTGGCCGAGCTGGCGCAGGCGCCGGCCGTCCAGGCCGCGCTCGGCCGCGCGCAGCAGCAGGTCCCGCAACTCCTCGGCGAAACCCCGGGTGGCCAGGGCCGGGCGAAGCCGCTCGGGCCAGCGGGCGCCGCCGTCCTGAGCCTCGCCCTTCAGCATGCGGCGCACTTCGAGCAGCTGCTCGGGCGCGGAGAGCAGGCGCGGCGGCTCGTCGCCGGCCAGCACGAACTCGCGGCGCGCCAGCGCGTAGGCGTAGCTGTGGAAGGTCACCGCCAGCGGCTCGCGGGTCGTCCTCCTCAGCCTCGCGGTGATGCGCTCGCGCAGCTCGCCGGCCGCCTTGCGGCTGAAGGTCAGCACCAGGATCCGCTCGGGGCTTATGCCGCGCCGCTCGATCCGGTCGGCCACGGCGGCCACGATCGTGGTCGTCTTGCCGGTGCCCGGGCCGGCCAGCACCAGCAGCGGGCCGCCCGCGTGGTCCACCACCTGCTGCTGCGCCTGGTCCAGGCGCGGCGCGGCGCCCCCGGCGCCGGACCCGGCCGTGCCCCCGGCCCCGGCCAGGGGCCGGCGGACGAGGCGGTAAGCGGGTGCACGGGACTGGTCCATCACTGGCCATTCCAGCAGACGCCACTGACATTTCGCGACCCTCCGGGACACCCCGGCGTGTCGCGCCGGGGGCTCGCTGGGCCTTCCATGATCACGAAGGATTTTTAGTCCAGGCAGACTAAAGATCCTTCCGGATCATGGGCCGGGCCAGCGGGCGCGGCGCATGTCGACCCGGACGGGCGGGCGGGCCGAGCGGAGCGGGGTGCCCTCGGCCAGGTAGTGCCGCAGTGCCACGCTGTCGTGCCCGGGGGCGGGGGTGCCGTCGGAGTGGATCACCCGCCACCACGCCACCGCGCCGCCGTAGACGGACATCACCCGGCCGACCTGCCGGGGCCCCGGCCCGGCCCCGAGGTACTCGGCGATGTCGCCGTAGGACATCACCCGGCCGGGCGGGATCGCGTCCACCACGTCGAGGACCAGGCTGGCGAAGTCGTCGACCGGCGGCGATCCGCCGTCTTCCCCGGTCACCGGTTCGCGTGGCGCCGCCTGCTCGCGTGGCGCCGCCGGCTTATGCGGCGCCGCCGGGTCGCGTGGCGTCACCGGTCCGCCCGGCGGAGGATGGCCAGCCGGGTCCCGGCCGCGGCGATCAGCACCAGCGAGGCCAGCGCGAGCAACCCGAACAGGACGAGCTGGCCGGAACCCCGCGGGCGGACCGGCTCCTGCGGGAGCACGCCGTGGTACCTGGCGGCGGCCTTGATGCCCGCCGCCGCGGGCCGGACGCCCGCCAGTTCCCCGGCCTTGGCCAGGGCGGCGCTCGCGTCCACGATGCCGAACCCCACCTGGCTGTCGTAGCCGCTGGCCGGCCGGTCCGTGGTCGTCGAGGTCAGCGCGCTGGCCACCAGGTCCGGCGCGAGATGCGGATATTTCGCCTTGATCAGGGCGGCCACCCCGGCCACCAGCGCGCAGGCCGGGCTGGTGCCGCTGACCCACCAGTACTGCCCGTCCCGGCCCTGGGCAGGCACCGATACCCCGGGCGCCGCCACCTGGACCGAGAGGTTGTCGCTGGAGAAGGGCGCCACCTGGCCGCTGGAGTCGACGGCGCCGACGCTGATCACGCCCGGGTAGTTGGCCGGGAAAGACTCGGGCGCCTGGCCCGCGTGGCCCGAGCCCGACTGGTCGCCCGAGTTCCCGGCCGAGGCGACCACCACCACGCCGTGGTCGAAGGCGTTCTGCAGGGCCAGCTTGACCGTGCCGCTCGGTGCGCTGTAGCCGATCGACATGCTGATGACCCGCGCGCCGTGCGCCACGGCGTAGTTGATCCCCTTGGCCAGTGACTGCTGGATGAAGGTCTCCGGCTCGCGCTCGTACCTGGCGTAGTGCGGATCGCCGCGATCCGGGATCACCCGGATCGACAGGATCCGCGCCTCCGGCGCGATGCCGACGACCCCGGCCAGGCCCGCGTCGTGGCCGTGCCCCGCGATCAGCGACGCCATCCAGGTGCCGTGCACGCCCCAGTTCTTGCTGGCCGGGCTGGTGGTCACGCCGGTGAAGTCGGGTCCGGTGATGACCGATCCGGCCAGGTCGCTGACGTTCGGGTTCACCCCGCTGTCGATCACCGCGACGGTCACCCCGGCGCCCCTGGTCACCTGCCAGGCCGCTCCGGCGTTGAGCATGCCCAGGACCCACTGCTGGTTGTCCCGGATGCTGTCGGCGGCGGCCGATCTCGCGAACTCCCCGCCCTGCTGCCTGTCCCGCCGCACCGCGGCGCTGGCCGGGCCGGGCAGCGCGGCCAGCGACACCACGCCGGACACGGCCAGCAGCGCGAACCCGCGCCGCCACCTGCGGCTCAGCATCCGGGCGCTCCCGGGCAGTGCGGCGGCGCGGGCCTCGCGGCCAGCGCAGTCGCGACGGAATGCGCGACGCCTGAGGCCATGCTGGTCATCTCGGCGTCGGAGTAGCTGTCGTGGGACACCGGCACGCGCGGCCGGCTGTCGGAGTACCCGGCGGCGTACATGATGACGTACGGGCCGGCCGTGAAGCTGTCAGAGATCTGCCTGCTGTAGTCGTACAGCCCGGCGCCCGCGCCGCGGAACCGTTCCAGCAGGACACCGGCCTGCAGCCGGCTGAGGGTGCCGACCGCGTGCGCCGCGGCCAGCCGCGGCTGGGACAGGCCGCGGCCGACGGTGGCGGCCGCGGCTTCGTTCGGGAGTACCGCCACGCCGACGGTCATGACGTAACTCCGGGTGGCATCGATGTAGGTGGCGCGGAGCACCGCCTCGCACCCGTTCTTGCGCAGCACCTCGCCGGCCACGCTGGTCACGGCCTTGGCGCAGTCTGACTCCTGCGGCGCGATGCTGACCCGGAACGCGTCCACCTCAAGCGGGGCCGCTTCCTCCAGCACCATGGCGGAGAGCTGGTAGGAAACCGAGGCCGGGAAGATCTGCCCGGCGGGCAGCGTCTGCCAGCGGCGCATGACCTCCCACGCCTGGATCTGGCGCTGCTCGCCCGCGGTGAAGTGCCTCGGCAGCAACTGGATGGTCACCCCGGTCATCGAGACGGCGAACCCGGCGACGCCCAGGAGCACGGCCAGGATGGCGACGCCGCGGCGGCCCCGGCCGGCGCGCCTGCCGCGGCCGCCGTTCGTCCCGTCGGCATACATCCCGTCACCGTGCATCCCGTCGCCTTGGCCCCGGTTACCGTATACCCCGGGCCCGCGATGCCACTGATCACCGCGTGCCTCGGGATCCGCCGTCACAAGGAAAATGGTAGGGCTTGATTCGCTTGATTCAGGCGTCTTGACGGGCCGGAGGGACAAATGCCCTGGTTTGACCAGCCATTGGACCAGTTGCGGGAGTATCGCGCGAATACCGTCGAGCCGCCGGAACTCGACCGGTGGTGGCAGCTGCGCCTCGAGGCGGCTCGCGCCGCCGCCCGCCCGCCGGTACTGGCCAGATACGAGGCCGATCACCGCGCTGCCGCCCTCGGTGCTCAAGGAGATCCACGGCTTTGTCAACGCGTTCGAGGACACCGCCGACTTCGTGGCCCGGGGCATCGCCCGGGCAGCGCAGGCCTACCTGGATGCGCTGGCGCCGCCGTTCTTCAAGGCACTGACCGACTACGCCCGGCGCGGCGCTTATTCCTGGCACGCCCCGGGGCACTCGGGCGGGACCGCGTTCCTCAAGAGCCCGGTGGGGACCATGTTCCACGAGTTCTTCGGGGAGAACATGCTGCGCGCCGACGTGTGCAACGCGGTCGAGGAACTCGGCCAGCTCCTGGACTACACCGGCCCGGTCGCCGACGCCGAGCGCAACGCGGCGCGGATCTTCTCCGCCGATCACTTCTACTTCGTGACGAACGGAACCTCGACGTCCAACAAGATCGTCTGGAGTGCGATGGTCAGCCCCGGCGACGTCGTGGTGGTCGACCGCAACTGCCACAAGTCGGTGCTGCACGCCCTGATCCTGACCGGCGCCATCCCCGTCTTCCTGACTCCCACCCGCAACCAGGCCGGCATTATCGGTCCCATCCCGCGGCGCGAGTTCGACGCCGAGAGCATCCGGGCCAAGATCAAGGCCAATCCGTTCGTCGGCGACAAGACCGCCACCCCGCGCCTGTCCACTTGACCCAGAGCACCTACGACGGGATCATCTACAACGCCGAAGCGATCAAGGCCTCGCTGGACGGCCACATCGGCGCTCTCCTGTTCGACGAGGCGTGGCTGCCGCACGCCGCCTTCCACGACTTCTACCGCCAGATGCATGTTCAACCAGGCCTATCCCGGACTCGAGACCATCATCCACGGAGCCGAGACCCGAACCGCGGACGGCAGATCCCGTATGTACGTGAACTGCCTGCGGGAGGGAAGGCCCTGACTGCCCCGCGAGGGCGGCGAATCGTGACATACGGGTCATCGGCCGTCCGGGGCATTCACCCGGTACCCACTAAGGTGACCGGTAGCGGCGCTGCGGACACCTTAGGGGAGGTCCTTGGTGACTGAAGAAAACGGCCACGTCATCGATCCGGGCGGCCAGGCCCGCCGGGCCCTGCAAGCGGCCGTGGCCGAGCACGGGCCGGAGGCCCTGTCGAACGCGGTCGTCATGGACGGCATCTGCCAGGAGCGGCTGAGCGACCTGCCCGGCGAGGCCACCCTCATCGGCAGCGCGGCCCGTACCGATGTGCCTGCGCTGCTCCGGGAGCAGATCCCCAAGCTGGGCAACTACGGTGCGATCCAGTCCGTTGCCGCCGCCCTGGCCGAGGCGCACGGGCTGGACAGCGCCGCGTGCCTGTGGGTGGTCCGCGAATTCGCGCGCGCCCTCGGCCTGATCGCCTCCGGAGGAACCCACCCGGTGGCCCGCGTCAGCCCCGGTGAGGGCGCAACGCCCCCGCCCGGGCCACCTCAGTCCCCCGCTGCCGCCGCCGGGGGCACTGCCGCCGGGGCCGGGGCCGCCGCTGCCGCGGCTGCCGCCGCCGGGGCCGGGGCCGCCGGGGCCGGGGCCGCCGAGGGTGCCGCGGCGAGCGCGGGTGCCGGGGAGAGCGCGGGTGCCGGGGAGAGCGCGGGTGCCGGGGAGAGTGCGGGTGCCGGGGAGAGTGCGGGTGCCGGGGCGGGGCCGGTATCGAGCGAAGCCGCCGCGAGTACCGGTGCCGCGGCCAGCGGGAGTCCTGGCGGAGCTGGCACGCCTGGCGGGCCGGGGGCTCCAGGCGGGTCAGGCGCTTCAGGCGGGCCCGGGGCTCCAGGCGGGCCCGGGGCTCCGAGGGTTCCGGGCGGGCCCGGGGCTGCGGGCGGGCCCGGGGCTCCGAGGGTTCCGGGCGGGCCCGGGGCTCCGGCCGGGCCGGGGTTTCCTGGAGGGCCGGACGTTCCTGCTGGGATGGCGGGGGGCGCGGGGGGACTGCCGCCGCGGCGGCCGCCGTCGGGATCACGGGTGCTCAACCGGAATACGATCGGCGTCGCCGCGGCCATCGCGCTGGTCGCGGGGTACCTGGGCGTCGCGGCGGTGGCGCACCTGAGCCCGTTTCCCGCCCAGACGGTCGCGGCGACCTCGTCCGCGCCCCCAAGCCAGCCGAACGCCACCACCCAGAGCCCGGACGGATCACCGGACCCGTCCGCCGACCCGGATCCGAGCCCGAGTTCGGATTACCAGATCTTGCTGAGCAAGATCCCGAACGCGGTACAGGGCACGAGCAACTGCCACAACTTCGGCACCAGCTTCGGCGCGACCGCGGTCAGCGAGTGCCTGCACGGACCGGTCGCCGAGAGCATCTACTACCTGTTTCCCAACTCGGCCGCGCTCAGCAACGGGTACAGCAGCTTCCTGAAGAGCGTGAAGTTCAGGAAACAGACGGAGTGCGCGACCAACGGCAACTTCACCGATTTCATCGTCGAATGCGAATCGGGCTTCACCAGTTCGTCACCGAACATCACCGGCAACATCGCCGAGTACACCAGCACGAGCAATAACCCCGTGATCGTCACCAGCGACAAGAACCAGAATGTCATGGTGGTTATGGTCGGCACGAACGACGGCGACCTGCTCACGTACTGGAAACAGATGCACTGGGTGGTCACGTAGGCCGGTCAGGGCGGGCCGGGCGGCTTGGACTTATTACCGGCCGCGGTGACGAGCCGCCACATGCCCCAGGCGCCGGCCACGAGCCCGCCGATCACGATGATGGCCACCTGGGCGGCCGCCCCGATGATCAGGAGCACGATCCCGAGGCCCAGCGCGATGCCGCCGACCAGCGGTCCAGGCTGCGACTTCGCGGTCCGCGCGGGCGGTGCCGACGCGGCCGGCCCTGAACTGACGGCTCTCGGTGCGGGCGAGGCCGGCCCGTGGGACGGGTAGCCCTGGGGCACGGGCGGCCCGGACCTTCCAGGCGCCGGCCTGGACGGCTCCTGGTAGGAGCCTGGACCCCACCAGATGGTGGAGCCCGGCGCCATCTTCTGGCTCAGCTGCGGCATCGGGCCAGTGCCCGCCGTGCCGAGGGGAGCGGACAGCGGCGGCGGGGCGGGCAGGGAACGCGCCGCGATCCGCGCGGTCACGGCCTGGGCCGCGGCCGTCGCCGCGGCGGCCGACGGCGAGGCACCGGACGAGGCGGCTCCAGGCGAGGCAGCCTCCGACGGTGCCGCAGAGGAGGAGGAGGAGGAGGCGGCGGCGGGCGCGGCGGAAGGACCTGCTGGGGCCCAGGGGCGCGGGGGCGAACCGGCCGCTCCCGGGGAACCGGCGGCGCCCGGAGAACCAGCCGGGCCGCCGGAACCCGAGAAACCGGAACCCGAGAAACCGGAACCCGAAGGACCGGAACCCGAGGGAACCCCGGAACCTGGAGCGGGGGCGGGCTTCTTCTCCCACCAGCGCTGGTCGACCGGGATCGGCTGACGGGCCGGGGTCACCGCCTGCTGGTCGAGGGTCATCTCCAGGCTCCGGCTGGACACCCAGCCC
>Ga0335081_10019378_pt1 | contig 11001 bp, 6 predicted proteins | sample Lox_Sample_35_FD_206713 | JGI IMG/M metagenome (GOLD analysis project Ga0335081, IMG submission 206713) | Soil microbial communities from Loxahatchee National Wildlife Refuge, Florida, United States - Lox_Sample_3.5 | ecosystem: Environmental > Terrestrial > Soil > Wetlands | place: USA: Florida...
CATTGGCCTGCAGCCCCGCCTGGAACATCGGCGTGATCTGCGTGGGCGCGCTGAACGTCACCACGTCGGACGGCCCCTGAATGACCTGATTGGCCCGCGGCACCCAACCCGCAAAAAGGTATCCGGGCGCCGGCACAGCCGTGAACGGAATCACGGAGTTGGCGGCATAATAGACCACCTGGCCGCACGGCAGCGCCGCGCCGTTGGCGTACACCGAGCCGCTGGCACTGGAGCAATCGACCGTCAAAGAGTAAGAGACCGCGAAATTCGCCGTGTATTCGGTGATCGTCGGATCGGCCGTGACCACCAACGTCACCAGGCCGGAGGAACCGCCGCCGGTCCATGTCCAGCCGTTGAATTGCGTCAGCACGCCGTTCTGCGTGATGTCGGTATTGCCCAGGGGAACGGAGAGCGTGTGGCTGCTGTGGATGGGCCACACGGCGGTGGTCGCTCCGTTGTAGGCAACGCCGTCCACGTAAAAATTCGCGCCGGCGGGATTGGTATCGATGCGCGTGACCGTATTCGCAACCTGCGCCGCCGCTGGGGCCGGGGCCCAAAAACAGGGCATACAAACCAAAATGGCAAAACAATGCGTGCGAAATTGCTTCATATATAATCCCGCCAACTGGCTGGAGTATACGCGTAAATGCCCGAAAATACACGGCTAACTTTAGTAATGCGGGCAGTAACTTTGGTAATGCGATGGTTATTAGCTATTTCGATCATTGATTCCGAGGGCAATTCCGGCTTGTAATCGGAACGTTCGAAGACTTTGATATGGGCGACAAAAGAATTGTACTCTCAGCAGCTCTCGCAGCGGTTCTGGGGGCCGCTATGCCCCTGGCAGGCGCCACTTTCGGCAATGTGGTAACCACCGTAGGCGGCCATCCGGCGGACATTGCGCTAGACCAATCGCGCGGGCAGCTCTATATTGCGAATTTCACGGCGTTGGAAATCGACGTGATGTCCACCAAGGACAACGCGATTCATTCTTCGATCCCCCTGCCTTCCCATCCCAGTGGCGTGGCGCTCTCGGCCGACTCCACTTACCTGGTGGTGACGGAATACCAGAACGGGACGTCGACGCCCCAAGGCTTCAACGGCGTGACCATCATCAACCTGGCCACCAATGCCACGCAGAACTTCAGCACCGGCGACCCGGCGCTGGGCGTCGCGTTCGTGCGCACCGGCCAGGCCCGCGGGATGAACAGCGGCCAGGCGCTGGTAGCCACCACCACCGGCTTCTATCTGCTCGATCCGGCCAGCGGGTACATGCAGTTCCTGGTCACGTTCGGAACCCTGGTGACACAGTCCATACCGATTTCCCAAGGCAGCTTCCCCGGACAGATCGTGCAGACGCAGCTTACGGCGTCCGCCAACGGCTTGTGGATCTGGGGAGTGGCGGATGCCGGCACGGGCACCCAACTGCTGTTCAGCTTTGACGCCACCTACGTGCGTTTCAACGCGCAGGTGTGGATTACCAGCCCACCCTTGCTGCCGCGCGTCAGCGTGGCGGCCGACGGCTCATGGGCATTGATCGGCTGGGCGCAGTACGCGCCCGCCCAGTGCGGCGGTGGCTTCATGATCCAGTCGCGCTACCCGCAGGCCGTGGCTTCCACCAGTGTGACCGGACATGCCGCCAACAGCAATAATGGCGTGACCGACACCATCTACGCACAGATCTTCGATGCAAACCAACCCAGTGGCCCGCCCTATACTCCCACCTCGCCGGCAGCGTCGGCGTCCCCCGCCAAGCTGCCGGCGCTCTCTATTATGGATGCGGACAACCTGACGGTGCGGGACAAAATCTATCTGCCCGAAAACCTCCAGGGCCGCGCACTGGTGGATTCGGCCGGCAACTACATGTACGCGATTTCCGATAGCGGCGTGAGTGTGCTGCCGGTTGGTCTGCTGAACAAATACCCGCGGCTCCAAACCTCGCAAAGCAATTTGCTGGTGCAGACGAATTTCTGCAACCGCAATCCGCTGACGGCGACTTTCCAGGTTACCGATCCGGGCAACAACGCCACCGATTTTCAGATTATCAGTTCGCAAACCGGGGTGCTGGTTTCGCCCTCTTCGGGCCGAACTCCAGCCACCATTACCGTCACCGTGCAGCCCGGCGCCATCCCCAATCCCGGCGGTACGCTGGCCGTGCCGCTGACAGTTTATTCCACTACGGCGGTGAACGCCTCGCCCACCGTAACCGTGCTGATCAACAACCCCGACCCGGATCAGCGCGGCACCATCGTGAACATTCCCGGCAAGCTGGTGGACCTGGTTTCCGATGCCGCCCGCAATCGCTTCTACGTGCTGCGGCAGGACCAAAACCAGGTGCTGGTCTTCGACGGCACGAGCTATCAGCAGTTGACTACGCTGCGCACCGGCACCACGCCCACGGGCATGTCGCTCACCAACGACGGCAAGTACCTGCTGATTGCCAGCCGCGATTCGCAACTGGTGAGGATGTTCGATCTGGATTCGTTCCAGCAGCAGATTCCGATTGAGCTTCCCGCTTCGCACTACGGCTCGGCGGTGGCGCAGTCCAACGTGGGAACCTTCGCCCTCGTTGAGAACGACGGCACGGGCGATTGCGCCTCGGACGCCGCGTGCGCCATCGACCGCCTTGACCTGGTTTCGCGCTGCGCCTTCAGCCCGCCGACACTGGGCATCTTCAAAAACGACAATACGGTGCTGAACGCGCAGAGCGTGCTTAGTCCCTCGCCCGACCAGAACACCATCCTGGTGGCGGCGCCCAACGGCAACGTGATGCTGTACGATGCCACCCACGACACCTTCCTGATTTCGCGCAAGGACCTCACGACTCTTTCGGGCGCCTACGCGGTCTCCGCCGGCGCATCCGCTTCGGGCAGCGCCAATTCCGCGCGCTTCGTGATCGGCAATAACGTATTCGATTCCTCGCTGGTGCCGCAAGGAACGCTGGACACCTCGGTGGGGACCACAGCCGGATTCGCCTTCACCGGAGCGGGCGGATATCGCGTCACGGGAAGCACCGCCTCGGCCCCCGGTGTAATTGAGAATGTGCCGAACGTCATGGCTCCGGGAACCGTCAAGGCGGTGCGCACGGTGGAAGCGCCGGATCTCAGCTCCACCAACCAGCCCTTCACGCGCACGGTTGCCCCGCTGGCGAACGGCATCATTCTGCTCACCACGTCGGGCGTCACCGTGCTCGCGCCGAACTATGACGCGTCCGTGGCCGCACCGATGATCTCCGGCGTGGCCAGTGCGGCGGATGGCAGCCAGAACGTCGCGCCCGGCGGATTGATCAGCATTTACGGGCAGCAGATGAGCCCCATGAACATGGCGACATCGCAGATTCCGCTGCCCACGGCGCTGGCCGGCTCTTGTCTGGCCGTCAACGGTGTGCCGGTGCCGCTGTTGTTCGTTTCCAGCCAGCAGGTGAATGCGCAACTGCCCTACAACGTGGGCGGCAGCGCCAGCCTGACGATCTACACGCCGGGCGGCATCAGCCCCAGCTATTCGTTTAATATTTCGCCGGCCGCGCCCACCGTGTTCATGAGCGGCAGCGCCGGGCCGATGACCGGCCTGGCCACCATCGTGCGCGCCGACAACGGCCAGTTGGTGACACCCACCAACCCGATTCATGCCAAGGACACCATCGTGATCTACCTGACCGGCATGGGCGCCACCTATCCGCAGGTTGTCGCGGGCCTGGCGGCGCCGCTCTCGCCGCTGGCTACGGTGATCAGTTCGCCCGACCTGTCGCTGGGTGGATTCCCTCTCCAGGTGCAGTATGCCGGGCTGGTCCCCGGTGAAGTGGGTGTGTATCAGATCAATGCATACGTCCCGTTCGGCGTGCCGCAGGGCACCAGCTTGCCCTTGGTGATCAATCAGGGCGGCTCCAGCACTACGCTGAACGTACGCGTAGTCGATTAGTAAAAACAAACGGAGGCACGCATGAAGACATTTGGATTGGCCCTTCTGCTGGCGGCCGCGGCCGTCAACAGCCCGGCCCAGCAATGGGAACTCGGAGGATTGGGGGGAGGCAGTTTCCTGAACACGGCGGCGGTGAGTAGCCCGGCAGGCTCGGCGAGGGCCGGTTTTCAATCCGGCTTCGTGGGAGGGGGATATTTCGGACAGGCGCTGTACCCACACCTGTCCGGCGAAATCCGCTATGAATTCTTTCAGAGCAATCTGCGGATTTCCGGCGGCAACACCAGCGCAACCTTTGCCGGCATGGCGCACGCCGTCCACTACGATTTGATACTGCACACCCAGCGGAAGAATTCACCTGTGCAGTTTTTCGCCGCGCTCGGCGGCGGCATGAAGGTGTTCCAGGGGACGGGTACGGAGAGTGCTTTCCAGGCGACCATGCAGTACGGTTACATGACGCGGACGCACCAGGTGAAGCCGATGGCATCGATCGGAGGCGGCTTCACCTACCGGCTGTCGCCGCGTATCTATCTGCGGACTGAGGTCAGGGATTTCATCACGCCTTTCCCCACCAGCGTGATCACGCCGCCCAACAGCAACGTGAAGTACGGCAGCATTCTGAACGATCTGGTGCCGATGGTGGGCATAGACTACGTATTCGGAACGGTGAGCGAACAGTGAGTTAGAGGTTTCTTCGGGAACCGGATTCTCTTCCTTCGACCGGCCGCACATCCTGGATGGCGGCCGGTTTTTTTTAGGACCGGCGCCGACCGGCGGTGAACGCTGCCTCGGCGAGACTCATTTTCGTAGTCCGGCGCGCCAATTCAGAGCCACGGTTACCGACGACGTGTCGGCGGCGTTCTCGCTAATGATGAGGAAGCGGTTGCCGTCGGGCGCGAGGTCCCAGCTCATCGGGCCGGTGCGGATTCCGGTGTCCACCATTTCGGTCGGGAACAACGGTTGCGGGCTGCCCGCCTGGAACACCGGCTGAAGGTTGACCTCAACCGCCATCATTTTCGAATCCGGCGAAATATAAAACAGCTCTTTGCCGTTCCGTCGCCAGCGCGGCTGCACGCCTCCGCCTTTGGACACCAGCCATTGGCCGCCGCTCGATGAGGGCGGGAACGGAATCACGTAGATCTCGCTCAGGCCGGATTCGTTCGATGTATAGGCGATCCAATGTCCGTCGGGAGAAAACTGCCCCTGGTCCTCATTCGCGGGAGTCCCGACCACCACAAATGGCTTGGCATCCGCCTCTACCGGAATCGCGAGCAGGTCCGACCCGGTTCCCTGATTGATTTGCGCATATAGAATGAACCGGCCGTCCGGCGACCAACTCTTTGGGGCCGTCAGACCGTTCGACCGAACCAGCAACTCCTCCGCGCCCGCTCCATTCGCGGGCTTCCGATAGATGCCCTCCCCGAACTTGCTGTAGGCGACATAGCGGCCATCGGGCGACCAGATGGGATTCGCGTTGTCATTTCCGAACGTCAGCCGCGTCGCAACACCCCGCGCGAATTCCAGCAGCCAGGTCCCGCCACGGTCGCCCACCAACCGCTTTCCATCGGGCGAGATCGCCACCTCATTGCCTGCGTCACCGGCGGCGCCAAGATTTCTGCCCTGGCGGTCGCGCCAAACGTATTGCCGTCCGCCGCTGTGGCCGGACACGTAAGCCAGCATTCCCTGGTTTGACGTCGCGGCCAGCCAGTAAGGGTTCAAGCCCGCCGCAACTGGTTGCGCGACCGGGAATGCATCGCCCGACGCTTCCAGGCGCTTCATATCGAATGGCAAGGCCATCAGCGTGCCGGCGCGCGTGAAGAGCACTTCCCCCACGTTGCTCCCAGGCGGTGGTTCGGTGATTTCGGCATTCGAAACATCCGGCACGATCTGCCGTGTCTCCGCTCCGTCGATCGAACCGAGCCACACGCCGGATTGTGTCCCGCTCCCGGGGCGGGTGGCCAGGAAATGCCGCCCATCGGGTAGGAAAAAAGGAAAGTGCTCGACCTTGGCCGGATGGGCGGGCAGGTCCGAGACCGCTCCGCCCGCGGCCGAGACTCTTTGCAGGCGCCTCAAACCTCCCAGCAGGATATCGCCGCTCCGATTCCAGGTTCCGCCCCGGACTCCGAGCGCGTCGCAGAGGGTCTGCACCGGGCCTCCCGAACGATCGATCTTCTTCAGCTTGGCGTCGGCAAAGAATCCGATGAACCGGCTGTCAGGGGACCAGAAGGGATCCGCGGCGCCATCGGTTCCGGCCAGCGCGGTTGGTTCGAGCGCATCGATTGCCCGGACCCAGATTTGCTGCTTCCCCTCCTTCACCAGAACCACGGCGACCTGGCGCCCGTCGGGAGAAACCGCGAGCGAGAGCGGGCGCGACTTCTCGGGCAGCAGGACGCTCACGCGGGCGGCTTCCTGCGGCGCAGATTGTTCGCGAAAGTGTACGAAGGAGAGTGCCGCTAACAGGACTGTGACGAGCGCCAGAGCGGCGGCCAGCGGGCGGCTCCGCGGCCGCGCCGGAATCGCCCGCGCTTCGCCGTCCAGCAGCAGGCGCGCATCCCCGGCGTGGCGCAGCCGCTTTTTCGGATCCTTCTCCAGGCACTGCTCGAGCAGCGGACGCGCCCGAGGCGGAATCGGACCAAGGTCCGGCGCCTCATGCAGCACCGCCGCGACTACCTCCGATACGCTGGTGCCTCGAAACGGGCGGCGTCCCGCCAACAATTCGTATAGCACGACGCCAAACGCCCAGATATCGGCCCGCTGGTCGACACTCTGTCCCTTCGCCTGCTCCGGCGCCATATACGAAGGGGTCCCCAGGATCGTACCGGCCTCGGTCGCATCCATGGTAGCCGTAAATGAATCCTCGGGTTCCTCCGCGGACGCGCCCTTCGCCGCGAAGGCTTTCGCCAAGCCGAAATCCAGTAGCTTGACGACGCCTTCGGGAGTGATCTTGATGTTCGGCGGCTTCAAATCGCGATGGACGATCCCCTTCTCGTGTGCGTACTCCAGCGCCTCGGCGATCTGCGCCGCGATTTTCCAGGCATCGTCGAACGCCATAGGTCCCTTGGGCGACTCGCCCGTCACCAGTTCCATCACCAAAGCACGCTCTTCGATGCCGTAAATCTGTGCGATGTTGGGATGGTTAAGAGAGGCGAGCACCCGGGCTTCGCGTTCGAAGCGCGCCATACGCTCGGGGTCGTCGGCGAAAGCGTCCGGCAGAACCTTCAAGGCGACTTCGCGTTTGAGCCTGGTGTCGCGCGCGCGGTATACGACCCCCATGCCGCCGGCGCCTATGGACGCGAGAATCTCGTAGGAACCGAGTTTTTCACCAGTAGCCAAAGCCATGAAAGTCCAACGATCTTACCGCACGGCAGCGTCGGATGCCGGAATGCGGTCCTGCCTTAATTCGCGATGTGCTATCCGAACATCGTAGCGCGGGGCACTCGGCCCGTTCTGGTCGTCCGCTTGTAGAATGCCGCTCTGACCCTTCGCCCCGTTGACCGGAAACGAATGTATCGCGACAATAGGAACATGGACCGCGAGCACGTGATCGCCACGTTGCGCGGGCACGAATCGGAACTACGGGCCGCAGGCATCCAGCGCTTCGCAGATATCCTTGCACTGGCACAACTCAGTCTCGGGCGTGACGCGTCAACTCGACCCGACCCGTCAGCTTCCGAATGGCGCGTCATCCGACAACATCCGGATCACCGCGAAGGTGAGATCCTGTAGCCTACTCAAGCCGTAATGCGATAGCCGGATCGGTTTTCATAGCGCGATGTCCGGGTACAAAACAGGCAAATGCGGCCGTCACCAATAACATTCCCGAAACGGCGGCATATGTTAACAAATCGATCGGTTGTACACCGAAAAGAAGCGACTTGAGATAACGCGACAGCCAGCAAGCGATGGCGCCCCCAAGGGTAATGCCGAGAAGAGCCGGCAGAAGACCTTGCGCCACAATCATCTTGAGGATGTCCCATTCACTGGCGCCGAGCGCCATCCGGAGTCCAATTTCTGCAGTGCGGCGCCGGACCAAGTAAGAAAGAACGCCATAGATGCCGAAACTCGCGAGCAGCAGAGCGAATCCGCCAAACGTTGTCAGCACAATGGAGTTTATCCTCTGCGGCGAGATGGAATGGCTGATTACTTCGTCGAAGGAACGTACTTCCCCGATCGGCAAATTAGGATCGAGGCGCTGGATAAGGGCGCGCACGTCCGGGAATACTGTCTTCGGATCTCCACGGGTATCGACGACGAACTCGGACGGTACGGCGACGCGTCCGTAGGGAATATAGACGGTGAGCGCTGGTCCATGGTCGAGGCCGCGTTCCAACGAATCTCCCACCACACCGACAACTTCGGCATCGCGGTTAAATTGCCCCTTCCACAGGATTGTGTGTTTGCCGATGGGATCTTCATTCGGAAACAGCAGCATGGCAAGTGCAGAACTGAACATGACTGTCCGATGCGAGAGCATCGGCTGCCCCGGCTCGTCCCAGACGGGCTTATCCGTTGAATTGAAATTTCGGCCGTGCAGCAACGGCAAGCCAACGGTGCGTAAGTATCCTGGCGTAATCACGCGCCAACTCGACCGAGGTGGGGGTCCGGAGACCGCCGAGTGCTTAGCGGCATCAATATTCATGCCATTGTCCGGGCCTTCAACCGGGCGACTGCTGACAGCGCCGCTAGAGACAACGCCAGGGTGGGCTGATAGCTCTTCGAGAAGGCTATCGATGAACTGCTTCCCTCTTCCATTTTGCCGGTAACTATCGGGATAGCTCAGCGAGAACATGAGACGGTGTGCGGTCTGAAAGCCGCGCTGCTCCTTCAAGAGGCCTTGAAAGCTACGCAGGACCAGGCCCATGCTCACCAGGAGCAGGAAAGCGAGGGCGACTTCCGCAGATACAAGCACCGAGCGGACGCGACCCTGACGACGACTCGCACCTGTTTGGCGATCACCTTCCCGGAGGGCTGCGGCGACTCCTTGCAGCGGGGTTTGGAGTGCTGGCGCGAGGCCGCAGAGCAAGCCCGTGAAGACAGTGACTCCGCAGCTAAAGCAGAGGACCCATGGATTGAGGCTTACTTCGTCGAGGCGCGGAATGCCGGGTATTTCCATTGTGCGGATGCCGCGCACCGAGACAGCCGCCAACGCCAGAGCCACAACAGCGCCCAGCGCGCTAAGCAGCAGCGATTCGAGCATTACGAAACGGACGAGGCGTGCGCGTGCGGCTCCCAGGGCACTGCGCAGAGCGATTTCCCGCCGGCGCGCCAACCCGCGTGCCAGTAGCAAATTCGCCACGTTTCCGCACGCGATGATCACCAGTAGTCCCACCGCCACGAGCAGAATGCTCAGCGCGGCGCCTGTTTCCTCCGGGGCGATCCAGCGGCGAGACGGAAAAATGTTGAATCCGAGGCCCTTATCTTCTTTGGGATTGTCTGCCCGCATGACGGCGGCAAGGCGTTGTAGCTCCCTTCTCGCGGCTTCAGGAGTTACGCCTTTCTTAAGGCGCCCCACCGCACTGAATTCCCGATTCCCGCGCTCGGCCGCCGGGTGATATGGATACGGCAAATAGACTTGACCGTCAATCCAGGGTTCACCGCGCGGCAGGACGCCCACGACCGTATAGCTGATGCCCTTTATACGGAGCACTTTGCCGAGTATGTTGGCATCCGCTCCGTAGCGAGCCCTCCAAAATTGATTACCGAGAATGGCGACGTTGGCATTGCCTTCTCCGGTCGAGAAGTCCCGGCCGAGGATGGGGCGAACTCCAAGTGTCCGGAAGAATTCAAGCGTTACTTGCGCGACCGAAACCTTTTCCGGTTCGCCATCGCCTGTGAGGTTTGCTTGAAAGCCATTGTATGCGCCAACACTCTCGAACGATTCTGTTCGATCATGAAGATCCCAGAAATCGGCTTCGGAAAGGTTTTCCTCGTCCATGCCGAGATCGAGTTGCGTCTCTACAAGTTCAACCAGCCGGTCAGCGTCCCGGAATGGCAAGGGCCGGAGCAATGCCGCTTCAAAAACGCTGAATATGATCGTGCTGGCTCCAATGCCGAGAGCCAGCATGAGGACGCACATTGCGGTCATTCCCGGATTGCGGCGCAGCGCGCGGATCGCCTGGCGGACTTCAGTCCAAAAACCTTCCAGGAAGGCCCCCCGGCGGATATCACGTACTTGCTCCTTGATCACTTCGATTCCTCCAAGTTCGATGGCCGCTTCGCGCTGTGCGGTTTGCGAATCGGCGCCGGCGGCGATCTTTTCATCCTCAAGGAGTTGCCGGAAAGAACGAAGCTCCTCGTCGAGAATCTGATCCACCGCACGCTTGTGAAACAGATTGCGCCAGATTGCTATGACCCACCGCATGGAAGTCCCTACGAGATTTCCAGGGCGCCTGCCATGGCAGCAGAGATGCGGCGCCAGTCATCCGTTTCCTGCTTCAGCTTTCGAACGCCAACCTTGGTGAGGCGATAGAACTTGGCGCGACGGTTGTTTTCCGATTCTCCCCACTCCGAGGTGAGCCAGCCGGCTTCTTCCATGCGATGGAGGGCAGGAAACAGCGAGCCGGGCTTGACCTGAAACGTGGCATTCGTCACTTGGGCAATGCGGCGCGAGATACCGAGGCCGTGCATCGGTTGGAGGGCGAGCACCTTAAGAACGAGGACATCGAGGGTGCCCTGCAGTAGGGCGATGTTGGCAACGGGAGACGTCTCGTATAGATTGTCTATAGGCATCCTACAGAGATTCTATATGAGCTCAAGCGCAACCGCAACCACCCACCATCAACCCGTTTTTATACAGCCCCAATCGCGTTTCACGACAAGACGTACAGCGCTTGCGCACATTGTTTCCGGTTCAATTCCAGGATCGTCGGTCACCCGGAACCAATCCACTTGGCCGTGTCGTCCCCAAACCGCGGAACTGCCGACAGAAAACTCCTTGGCACGCCGTCCTGGGAAGCGTCGATCATAGCTTGGGTCGCATCGTCGTTTACCCGGCGACATTGGACAACTGCCATCTCGAACTGGCGCAACTTGGAATGCGGTACGGCCTGTGGAAAATTTCCACACTTGAAACATTTTCATAATTTA